>Ga0070738_10003059_pt1 | contig 23115 bp, 28 predicted proteins | sample Coa_R2_2_FD_66446 | JGI IMG/M metagenome (GOLD analysis project Ga0070738, IMG submission 66446) | Surface soil microbial communities from Centralia Pennsylvania, which are recovering from an underground coalmine fire - Coalmine... | ecosystem: Environmental > Terrestrial > Soil > Unclassified ... | reverse complement strand
AGCGTGGTCTTGCCGGCATCGGGATGGGAGATGATGGCGAAGGTGCGCCGTTTGGCGATCTCCGCCGGAAGCGGATCCATGACGCCGCTATCTAGCGATCGGGCGCGCGGAAATCAACGCAACCGCGGCCCTTCGCCTCACGAAGAAGTGAGCGATGCCGCCGCGCCGTTCCCCCAGGCGCCATGCTAGGAACCCGCGAGCGCGATCCCGCGCCAGCAATACAACGGGGAGAATACGGCCCATGAGGCTCACATCGCTTTTCGCCGGGGCGCTCGTCGCGCTCCTCGCTCTGCCCGCTTTGGCGCAAAACCAGGAGGGCACGCCGACCCGCATCCGCGGCAAGATCGAATCGCTGAGCGGCGACACGCTCACCGTCAAGTCGCGGGACGGCGCGGACGTCAAGCTCGCGCTGACCAAGGACACGCATATTTTCGGGCTCATCAAGGCAAAGCTCGCCGACATCAAGAAGGGCGATTTCATCGGCTCGGCGGCGGTGCCGGGCAAGGACGGCAAGCTCCACGCCGAAGAGGTCGTGGTGTTCCCGGAATTCGCCCGCGGCATGGCCGAGGGGCATTATCCCTGGGACCTCAAGGGCGGCGAGGAGACGATGACCAACGCCACCGTCTCCGAGGTCACCAACGTCTCCAAGAACCGCGTCATGACGGTGCAGTACAAGGGCGGCGAGAAGGAGATCGCGGTCGCCCCCGGCACGCCGATCGTCAGCTTCGACAAGGCGGACAAGGCGGTGCTGAAGAAGGGCAAGGCCGTGTTCGTGCCGGCGCTCAAGAAGCCGGACGGCTCGATCGTCGCGCTCGCCGTGCTGGCCGAACAGAACGGCGTCAAGCCGCCGATGTGATCGAGGCGGGCGCCGGGATTTCCGGCACCCCAGCCTTTTCGCAAAGACGCAAGAATCTTATACGGCGCGAGGCTTGATCGGTGCCTATCGGCGCCTAAATGAAAGAATGGCGCAACTTTGTTGGAGGGTGCCCAACAAGCATGACTCCACCGGGTCAGTGTTAGCCAGCGCCGAAGCCAAGGCCCGGTCGCGTGACCGGGCGGTGCGCTCAGGGAGCCACCCAATTTGAACCCCGCCATTTCCATGCGTGGCGGGGTTCGCGCGTGAGACGATATCGGTGACTTTCCCCCTCCCCCGTTCCTTCCTCGTGCTCGCGATCGTCTGGGTGATCGCCATGACGTGGCGCCTTTATCCCGACTTCAAGGACACCTTGCGGATCGATGGGCGGCTTGCGAGCTTGACGGATTACATCGAGGATAGTTGCGGCCAGCGCATCGGCCCCAGCGCCGCGACCTGCCTCGAAGAGGCGCGCAGCACCGGCCGGCGCCTGGTGGCGCGCGAGCAGGGCAAGGCGATCCTGCTGATCGAGGCCCCGGTCCTGGGCTATCTGCTCGTCTACCTGCCGTTGCACTTTCTCGCTGGCCGCATCGGCAGGTGGCGCTTGCGATCGGAGTGAAAAAGCGCGGCGGGCCTTGGCGCAGGAGGCATTTTTGGGCCGCTCTGCAACCTTTGCCGCGGCTCATCGTTAAACCCCGGCGTAGACGTAGCTTGGCCGTCTTTCGCCTGAAAGTCGGGCGAGACCGCGGCAACCCCTCACCGGTATAGCGCATGCCCAATCCCAAAGACTGGTTTCGACGCCGCCGTTCTCTCCCGCTCGACAGCACCACGCCGGCGAGTGCCGATCCCTTCAGCGGCGACGGCATCCTCGATCTCGGCATCGGCGCGTCCATGCTGCATGACCCGCCGGCCGAGGAGCGAAAGCCCCATAATTTGGCCGAACGGCGCGGCTCGGTGCCGCCCCCCGCCTATGGCGGGCCGCCCCGCCGCGAAGCCACGACGCTCGACCGCAGCGCCTTCACCATCCGGCCCGAGATCGTGCGCACGCTGCCGCCCCGCCCGGCGACGGCCGGCACGGCGACAGCGGCGCTCGGTACGACGTCGGCCGTAGCGCTGCGGCGCGCGGCGGTGGCCCCGGCCGCGACGGCGAAGCCGATGCCGCATCTGGTCGAGTCACCGCCGCCACCGAAGGCAGCGCAACCCGCGCCCGCGCCCGAGCCGCCGCCGCGCCCCGCTCCGCGGCCCGCCGCCGCCCCCGCCGCCGAAGCGACCGAGGAGCGGCCGGCCTTCACGCTCGCCGCCCCCGGCGTCTCGTGGAAGCGCGGCCGCCCGGCGCTTCCCGAAGGCGGCCTCAGCGCCCTGTTGCGCGACGCCTTCACGCCGACGCGGCCCAAGCAGAATGCCAGCCTCTTCTCCGGCCGCTTCAAGCAGATGCAGCGCATCATCGCCGCCATCGAGGAGGAGCGCGCGCATATCGTCCTCTATGGCGAGCGCGGCAGCGGCAAGACCTCGCTCGCCAATATCCTCGCCGGCAAGGCCGAGGAAGCCGGATATTTCGTCCTCCGTTTCGCCTGCAGCTCGGAGCTCACCTTCGAGGATATCTTCCGCGCCTTCCTGCGCCGCCTGCCGGCGACGCTCCTCGCCGACGGCATCGGTGCCACGAGCCGTGCCGGCATCGACAATTTCGAGCAGCTCCTGCCACAGCATTCGAATGTCGGCGACATCGTCGCGGCGCTCGAGCGGATCTACGACAAGCATGTCATCCTGATCATCGACGAATATGACCGCGTGACCGGCGAGGACACCAAGGCGAAGCTCGCCGAGCTCATCAAGCACATGTCGGATGCCGCCGTGCCGGTGACGCTGCTCATCATCGGCGTCGCCGAGAATGTGAAGGAGCTGCTGGGCAAGCATCCCTCGCTTCAGCGCACCGTCGTCACCGTGCCGATGCCGCTGATGTCGCGGCGCGAGATCGACGGGATCATCGCCACCGGCGAGGAGAAGACCGGACTCCGCTTCGATCCCGATGTGCGTCAGCTCGTCGCCGAGCTGGCGCTCGGCTTGCCCTATCACGCGCAGCTCCTATGCCTCTTCGCGGCGCGCAACGCGGCGCGGCGGCGGTCGGAGCGCGTCGAGCGCGAGGATCTGCGCTATGCCGTGCAGCGCGCGGCCGAAGAAGCGGAAACGCGCGTCAAGGAGGCTTACGATCTTGCGGTCGGGCCGCATGAGAACGCTTCCTTCCGCGACGTGCTCTATTATGCGGCGCGCGCCCGATCGGACGAATTCGGCTTCTTCTCCGCCGCCGATGTGGCAACTGCCGCGGCGCGGCCGGGCGAGGGCGAGCAGCAGACCGCGCAATCACTCCTGGCGCTGCAATATCCCCTGAAGAAGCTGACCGAGCCCGAGCGCGGCGCCATGCTTCGCCGCGTCATCACGCCGGGCGGCTTGCGCTATCAGTTCACGAGCCAGATGATCCGCCACCACGTGCTCGTCCGCCAGGCCGAGCAGCGCGGCCTCGTCTGAGGCTTCAGGCGGCGACGGAGGCGGCGCGCAGCTTGCCGAGGAGATAGTCGAGATCTTCGGCGCCGATCTTTTCATACTGCGTCAGGATGCGTTCGAGCGTGCGCTGGCGGTGCCGCTCGCGGTCGTTCTCGCCGCCATCGAAATCGGTCTGCTGCGCGACCTTGAGACCGATGCGGAAGAGCTCGGCAAATTCCGCCGGCAGATTGCAGCGCTCATAGATGGCCTTGAAGCCGAGCGGCCCCGCATCATGGAGGAGAAGCCGCGCATTGTGGACAGGGATGCCGGCCAGCACCGCGAAGGCGGCCTCGACGAAGGCGAGATCGCCGAGACAGATGGCGCGCACGATGAGCGACGGGGTGAGCCGGCCGCTGCGCTGCAAATGGCGCGCGAGCTCCGCGGCTTCGGCCGTGCGCGAGCGGGGCGACAACAGGCTCGCCGTCGCGCGCTCGCGCGTGTCGAGGACGAGATCGCTTGCAAGATGGTCGGGCAGATCGGCGCGCTTCGCCAAGGTCTCGCGCAGGCTCGATGACGCCTCGGCGACGAGGCGCTCGAGGATGGTGACGGGAAGCTGGACGCGCCGCGCCATCGGCTCCTGGATCGCCTCGTTCTCGCCGTGACGGTCGAGCACGCGCTTCAAGGTGGGCTCGGCGAGCTCGGCGCCGTCATTGCCGACGAGCTTGGCGAGCGCCGAAGGCTGATCGGCTTCGACGATCGCCTCGGCCACCTGCGCCGACACCTTGTCGCGCACGGCGATCGCTTCCTGCTTGGCGGCGCCGCTGCATCGGACGATCTCGATGAGATCGGCATCGCTCAACACGACGGAGCGGCTGAGGACGGGCAGCGCCACCGAATCGACGTCATGCGCCAGCGCCATGGCGACGTCATGCGGCAGGTTGCGGCTTTCCTTCAAATGGTCGGAGAGCGCCTGGCGGACGCGCAGCGCGGCATCGCGGCTCAAGGCGCGGATGATGTCCTCGGCGATCGCGCGCTCCTCGCGCGTCAGCGCGCTGCCATCCACTTGCTGGGCGAGCTTGGCGGCGACATCGGCGCGCGTCTCGACCGAGGGATCCGCCAGCAGTTTCTTCACGTCGGCGGTGGACAGGGTTTTCGTCATGCGCCTCGGCGAACCTCGCTGCACTCGAATGGCCATCGGAAGCCGCCATCATGCGGTGCCAGCCCCTAACGCTTGATTAAGCAAGATCTGCCGCCCGCCGGTTGCGCTTGCCTTTTCTGCTTGACTCGTGCGTTAGTGTTCACTTACAGTAAGTGATGACTAACGCACAGGCTTTCGCCGCCCTCGCCGATCCCACCCGCCGCGCCGTATTCGAACGATTGGCCGGCGGGCCGCGGGCGGTGGGCGCGCTCGCCAAGGGACTGCCGGTAAGCCGGCCGGCGGTCTCGCAGCATCTGAAGATCCTGAAGGAAGCAGGGTTGGTGACCGATCGGCCGGACGGCACGAGGCGCGTCTATCAGATCGATCCCAAGGGATTGGGCGAGCTTCGCGCATGGCTCGACCGCTTCTGGGACGCGGCGCTCGACGCCTTCAAGGCCGAGGTGGAACGTCAAGTCAGCAAAGAGGAAGAGACGCCATGAACCGAGCCATCAAGCCGGCGCCGATCCGCAAGAGCTTCACGCTTCGGGCGACGCCGGAGAAGGCGTTCGCCGTTTTCACCGATGATTTCGGCCGCTGGTGGCCCAGGACTCACTATATCGGCGGCTCCCCTCTTACGGGCGCCGTGATCGAGCCGCGCGTCGGCGGCCGCTGGTACGGCCAGCACGAGGACGGCGTCGAGCGGCCCTGGGGCGATGTGCTCGTCTGGGAGCCGCCCCATCGCTTGGTGCTCGCCTGGCGGATCAGCCATCAATGGGGTTACGACCCGAACCTCTTGACCGAGGTCGAGATCCGCTTCACGCGCCTCGCCGCGGGCGAAACGCGCGTCGATTTCGAGCATCGCGGGCTCGAGCGCTTCGGCGACAGCGAGGCCGCCGAACACACCCGCAAATCCATGGATGGCGGCTGGGGCGCCATTCTCGAAAACTACCGCGCCGCCGTCGCCGCCTGACTCATTTGCAGAAGAAGGGAGAAGCACCATGGCCATCGTCATCCACGGCATTCCCGGCAGCCCCTATCTCCGCATGCCGCTGTTGGCGTGCGAGGAGAAGGGCGTGATCTATGACCTCGCCGCGATGGAGTTCGGCAAGACGAAGACGCCCGAGCACCTGAAGCGCCAGCCCTTCGGCCGCATCCCGTTCATGGAGCATGATGGCTTCTGGCTCTACGAGGCGCAGGCGATGCTCCGCTATATCGACCGGGCTTTTCCCGGTCCAAGCCTGACGCCGGCCGATCCCAGGGCCGCGGCGCGCATGGATCAGGTGATGAATATCGTCGATTGGTATGTGACGCCATCGATCAGCGCGGGGATCGGCTTCAACCGCATCGTCAAGCCCATCTTCGGCATGCCCGTGGACGAGGCTGCTGTCGCCGCCGCGGTGCCCCAAGCCAAAATCTGCGTTGCCGCGCTCGCGGAGCTCTTGGCGGAGAAGCCCTATTTCGCCGGCGACCGGGTCTCGCTCGCCGACCTGATGGCAGTGGCCCATCTCGATCTGTTGCCGCGGTCACCGGAAGGCGCCGAGATATTGGCGCGCTCGCCGCTCCTCGGCTGGCTGGAGCGCATGGCGGCGCGGCCGAGCGTCCAGAAGACCTCGCTCCACCGGATGATGAAGCTCCCGGACTCGAAAGCGGCCTGAGTTCCGGCGCTAAGCGACCTGCTTCAAGGCGAGGGCGATGCGGCGGATCTGCTCTTCCACATCGATGTCGATCGACGAGGTGATCTCGAGCCGCTGATCCTCGAAGACATGGACCTTGCCGCGGTGGCGCCGCCGCCACGACATCACCGCCTCGTCGCGCGCGAAGGCGAGCGCCGCCATCTGCGGACGGAAGAGCCGGAACATGGCGGTGAGCCAGCGATTGAGCGGCCAGGAGGGCCGCGCGAGATCGATGGTGAAGCGCCCGATCATCGCCGCGACATCGGCCGCGGCATACCAGGTCTCGCCGGTAACCCATCGATTGGTGGTGAAGAGGCGGATCGCATTGCCGCGCTCGTCCATGGCGATGGCGACGAGATGGCTGAACTCGTCATTGTCGGCCCCTTGATTGGGCTGCGGCGCCGGCGGCACGGCGGGGCCCGCCGGGGCCGCCGGCGCATCGGCGATCGCGAGCTCGGGCATCATCAGCGGCCGCGTGCCGGGCGCCATGCCGCGCGGGCGCAGAAAAGTGTGGAAATGCCCATGCTCGCCCGCGGCGCGTCCGGCCGGGGGATGCGCGTGATAGAAGAACTGCGCATGCGTCTCGGGGTCGTAGACATCACCCTCGGGATAATGAGTCCATTCGCGGAATCCCGCAGCGCCGCGCAGCGCTTCGCTGACGACGGTGTCGCCCGTCTTGGCAAGCACGCGGCGGCAATCGAGCACCTCCGCGCCCGCTTCGGCCATGGCCTCGAGCTCGGCGCGTTTGAGGCGGGTGAGATCCATCGATCAGCGTCCGGCGGCGAGCGCCCAATCGACGATCTGCCGCGCCGCCTGGTGGAAGGCGTCGTTGAAGGCATCGACGATCGTTGGCATGTCGTTCCGGGCGGCGCGCATGCGGGCCTCGATCACGCGCTGGGCGATGATGGCACGCTCCGGCATCTTGACGAGACCGGCGGCGATCTGGATATGCGCCGTGGGCGGCCCGTCGCCGGCATATTCCGCCTCGAAGTGGCGGAGGTCCGAGCGCAGCAGGTAATCGGCGCGCAGCGCCAGCGATTCGCGGGCGACGGCGGTGATCCGGCCGGAATTCTCGAAGGCCTGCACGAGGAGCGCCTGGATCATCAGCGGTGCGCGGTCGGTCCATGCCGCATCGGCGAAATAATCGATGCTGATGGCGCTGCGGCTCAATGCGATGCGTTCGGTATCGAGCGCCGCGGCGGCGGCCGGCGCATCGACGAGGAGCTGCCAAGCGACGCGCGGGCGCTTCTCGGAAAAATCGGTGGGCGCCGTGAGCGTATAAAGCTTCGGCGGCGCGCCGCCGCCGGGCAGCAGGCTCGTGCAGCCCGCCGGTGCCAAGGCCGCGGCCGCGAGAAGGAGGCGGCGCGAGAGCGCGCTCATCGCGGCTGATACCCTTCGCGGCGGTCGCTGCCGAAGAAGAAACGCGGGGGATCGCGCTGGATCTGGTCGACGACGCGATTGAGACCCGCGATCAGCGCGCGCGCATCGACCAGGAGCTGGCTCAATTGATTGAGGCCGTTCTGGCTGAAGTCGCGCAAGGGCTGGCGGTCCTCCTGCACCATGCCGTCCAGATGCGTCGCGAGCTGATCGAGCTTGCGCGAGGCGTCGTCGATCGATTTCAGCGTCGCCTGCCCTTGTCCCCCTTGCGCCAGGAGCTGGCGCAGATCGAGGAGCGCCTGATTGGTCGATGCCAGCACGGTGCGGAGATCGTGCACCGCCGCCGCGGAATCGCCGAAAATGGTCTCGATGTCGCCGGTGCGGTTGGCCAGCGCCGCGGTCGTGCGCCGCACATTGTCGAGCGTATCGGCGATCGCGCCGACATTCTTGTCGCTCAGCACCAGCGACAGCCGGTCGGCAAGCTCGATCATGCGCGCCAAGGCCTCGGGCGCGTTGTTGACGAATTGCTGAAGGCCGGATGGCCGCGACGCGATGACGGGGTAGCGCTCCCCCTCCTTGCGTTGCAGCGGCGGCGCCTGCGGACTGCCGCCGGTGATCTCGACGAAGGCGACACCGGTGAGGCCCTGCACCTCGAGCGAGGCGACCGCGTCGGATTTGATCAGCGTCGTCTGGTCGACCTCGATGGTGACCCGGACGCGCGAGAGATTCTGCGGATCGATGCGGATCTCGATGACGCGCCCGACCTGTATGCCGTTGTATCGCACCGGCGCGCCATTGGCGAGGCCCGTCACCGAGCCGGTGAAATAAATATCGTAATTGGCGAATTCCTGGTTCAGCTCCACCCGCGCCAGCCACAGGATGGCGATCACGATGCCGAAGAGCACGACCAGAACGAAGGCGCCGACGGCCACGTAATTTGCGCGCGTTTCCATGCCTATCCGCCGCTTGACGTCATCCGCTCGCCCAGCGCCGCCCGACCGCGCGGACCATGAAAGTAAGCCTGGATCCACGGATCGGGATGACGCAAGAGCTCCGCCATTGTGCCGATTATGAGCCGCTTGTCGACCAGCACGGCGATGCGGTCGCAGATCGCGGCCAGGCTGTCGAGATCATGCGTCACCATGAAGACGGTGAGGCCCAGGCTGGTCTGAAGATCGCGGATGAGCGTGTCGAAATCCCCCGCGGCGATGGGATCGAGGCCCGCCGTCGGCTCGTCGAGAAAAAGGAGCTGCGGGTCCAATGCCAGCGCGCGCGCGAGCCCGGCGCGCTTGCGCATCCCGCCCGAGAGTTCCGCCGGAAACTTGGCGCCGGCATCGGGCGGCAGCCCGACCAGCGCGATTTTGAGCGCGGCGATCTCGTCCATCAGCCGCTGGGGAAGGTAGAGCTGCTCGCGCAGCGGCACGGCGATGTTTTGCGCGACGGTCATCGAGCTGAACAGCGCGCCATCCTGGAACAGCACGCCCCAACGCGCTTCGAGCGCGCGGCGGCGCGCATCGCTCAAGAGGCGGAGAGCCTCGCCGAACACCTCGACCTCGCCCGCGACCGGCCGCGCCAGGCCGACGATGGTGCGCAGCAGCACCGATTTGCCGCTGCCCGAGCCGCCGACGACGCCCAGGACCTCGCCGGGATGGACATCGAGATCGAGATTTTCATGCAATACGCGCCCGCCGATGCGCGTCACCAAGCCGCGCACGTGAATGATCGGCGCCGCGAGCTCGCCGGACCGGCCGTCAGACATGGAGCGTCGAGAAAAGGATGGAGAAGAGGGCATCGATGACGATGACGAGGAAGATCGATTGCACGACCGACAAGGTGGTGAGCCGGCCGACGCTTTCGGCGCTGCGCGACACGCGCAGGCCGGCATGGCAGCCGACCAGCGCGATGGTCGCGGCAAAGAACGGCGCCTTCACCAGCCCGAGCCACAAGGTCCAGCCGAGGATCGCGTCGTGCAACTGGCGCAGAAACGCCGCCAGGGGGATGCCGAGCGCGGCCCAGGACATGAGCGCGCCGCCGATCAGCGCCATGACGTCGGCATAGAAGGTGAGCAGCGGCAGCACCAGGAACAAGCCGAAAAGCCGCGGCAGAACGAGGATCTCCACGGGATCGAGACCCAGCGTCCGCATGGCGTCGATCTCCTCGTTGACCTGCATCGCGCCGAGCTCGGCCGTGAACGCGCTGCCGGAGCGGCCGGCGACGATGACCGCGGTCATGAGGCCACCGAGCTCGCGCAGCACGCCGATGCCCAGCAGGTTGACGGCAAAGATCTCGGCGCCGAAGCGGCGGAGCTGATCGGCGCCCTGGAAGGTGAGGACCACGCCGATGAGAAACGAGAGGAGCCCGACGATCGGCAGCGCGCTCACCCCGGTGCGCTGCATCTGTGCCACCAGCGAAGCCACCCTGAGCCGGCTGGGCTGCCACCACACCCGCATCATCGTGACGCAGACCAGGCCGAAAAAATTGAGCAGCTCGCGCGCCATCAGCAGCAATTCGACGGTCGCCTCGCCGACGAATTGGATGCCTTCGAGAACGGTGTGATGCAGGCGCCGCCGCGCCGCGGCGGGCGGCGAGGGCTCGTTCCTCGCCACCTGATCGAGCAGCGGCCCGAACGCCTCCGGCACATTCTCGATGCTGGCGGCAACGCCGCGCCTCTCGAAAGCGCGGCAGGTGCGCAGCAGCAGCCAGGCGCCGACCGTATCCAGCCCTTCGATATGGCTGAGATCGAAAAGCACGCTGCGCGCTCCGGCCGTCTCGATCCCGCGCAAGCCCGCATCGAGAGCCGCCACGGAGGCGACGAGCCAATGCCCCATCGCCTGGAGAACCAGCCTATCCCCCTGCCGCACCGTGTCGAATCCGCCGTAACCAGGTTTCATGGCGCGCCAGTCTACACGCAGAGGTCGTCCGGACGAAGCGACAGAGCCGGTGTTGAAATGCTGCTGTCCCGCGCTTCCGAGTTGGCTAAAGTGGCCCGCGCGTGGAGAAGGAGTGGGGGTATGGACCTGAAGCAGCACATACGCGGCGTTCCGGATTTTCCCAAACGCGGGATCCTTTTCTACGATATTTCGACCCTGCTTTCGCATGCCGATGCCTGGCACGCGACGGTCCATCGCCTCGACGATGCGGTCAGGCCCTTGAAGCCGGACATCCTGGTGGGCATCGAATCGCGCGGCTTTCTGGTGGCGGCGCCGCTTGCCTATACGCTCGGCTGCGGTTTCGTCATGGTGCGCAAAAAGGGCAAGCTGCCGGGCGAGACCATCCCCTATACCTACGACCTCGAATATGGCACGGACACGATCGAGATCCAGGCCGACGCGATCAAGCCGGGACAACGGGTGATCGTGCTCGACGACCTCCTCGCCACCGGCGGCACGCTCGCCGCGGCGATCCGGCTGGTGCGCAAGGTCGGCGGCGATGTGGTGGGCGCCGCCTGCATCATCGAGCTCGCCTTCCTCAAAGGACGCAAGCGCATCGACGTTCCCTTTACCTCGGTGGTGAGCTATGCCGAATAGCCTGAACGTGACCATTCGCCCCATCGAAGCCGGCGACCGCAAGCTCTGGGAGCCGCTCTGGGCGGGTTATCTCGCCTTCTACGAGCGGACGGTGCCGCAAGAGGCGACCGATTTCACCTGGCGGCGCCTCATCAGCGATGGCGAGGTCAAGGGACTTCTGGCGCTCGACGAGACGGGCGAGGCGCTCGGCCTCGTGCAATATCTCTACCACGCCTCGACCTGGAATCTGGGTGGCAACTGCTATCTTCAGGACCTCTTCGTCGTCCCCGCCGCGCGCGGCCGGCGCATCGGCCGCCGCCTCATCGCCGCCGTAGCGGAAGCGGCAAAGGCCAAGGGCGCCACGGTCGTCTATTGGCAGACCGAGGAGTTCAACGGCACCGCCCGCCGCCTCTATGAAAGAGTGGCAAAGCGCTCGCCCTTCATTCGGTACAATATCGAGCTGTGAGATCGAGCGCGTCCCGCTGCCCACGAAATCGACGCGGATCAGGTGCCGCGATAGGCGCTAGCGGATGGCGTCTTCCTCCAGCCATTGGACGAAAATAGTGGCTAGTGGCTCTTCGCGCTTGAGGCTGTTTTCAAATGGAATAGGCCGCGTTGGATGCAGCGCTCATCCTCTTGCACTTCCACCACCCAAGCACTGGCCATTGATTCTTTCGCCAAAATCGCGGCCTACTCCGCCGCCGCGGGAGGCGCTTGTTCCAGGATGATACGGGCGATGAACTCGACCTTTGTTGAGGCATGCTGAATGTCGTAGCCGACCGGCTTACCGTCGGCTCCAAGATCGAGCATGATGTCCTGTTCGATTTCCACCGTGCGGCATGATGGCAATGGCCGCACTTCAACATAGAGGCTGTCCGTGGATTTATCGTAGCTCGTCTTCATGGCTCGTAGCCTTCATCGGGGAAGGCATTGTGGACGGTTTCCCCGTCGGACAATAGCACAACACGAAGATAGCAGCGTAGGCTGGCGGAGAAGCCGTAGAGGCGAATCCGGCCATCCTTTTGAAGGACGCGCCGTTCCGGCTGCGAAATGACCCGCCGAATCTCGATCGGATCGAGTTCCGGCCGGCGCGGCAATACATCGAAAGCAAAATAGCGCGTGCGCCAGAATGGCGGCGGAGGGTCTCGGGCTCGTCCTTACCCATGGGCGATGGGTGCTTCTTCGATTCGAACCGCCTCTTCGCCGCCGCTTCTCCGCCTCGCCTCCCCCGCCCCGATCAACCGCCCCGCCGTCACCACGGTCACCGTCACCGCGGCGAGGAACAGTGTGGCGAGCGCGTTGATCTGCGGACTCACGCCCAAGCGGATGCTGGAGAAGATCACCATGGGCAAGGTCGTGGCCGAAGGCCCCGACGTGAAGCTCGCGATGACGAGATCGTCGAGCGACAAGGTGAAGGCCAGTAGCCACCCGGCGAGCAATGCCGGCGCGATGAGGGGCAGGGTGATGACGAAAAATACCTTCATCGGCCGCGCGCCCAGATCCAATGCGGCCTCCTCGAGCGAGCGGTCGAAGGCGGCGAGCCGCGCCTGGACGATAACGGCGACATAGGCCGTCCCCAGCGTCGTATGCGCGATGACGATGGTGAGAATGCCGCGCCCCTGCGGCCAGCCGATCCCTTGCTCCAGCGCCACGAAGAGGAGGAGCAGCGAGAGGCCGGTGATGACCTCGGGCATGACGAGGGGCGCGGTTGCGAGCGTGCCGAAGAGGGCGCGGCCGCGGAAGCGGCGATAGCGCTGGAGCGCATAGCCCGCGAGCGTGCCGAGCGCGAGGGCGAGCGTCGCGGCGGAGACCGCGACTTCGAGGCTCACCAGCGTCGCGCCGCGGATCGCCTCGTTGTGGAGGAGCTCGCCATACCAGCGCGTCGAAAACCCGGCCCACACCGTGACGAGACGCGAGGCGTTGAAGGAATAGACGATGAGCGAGACGATCGGGCCATAGAGAAAGACATAGCCCACCGCCAGCATGACGGCGAGGAAGGGCGACAAGCGGTTGATCATGCGCTCTCGCCTTGCAGCAAGCGCCGCACCAGCCCCATGGGAATGAGCAGCAGCACGAGCATGGCGATGGCGACGGAAGAGGCGATCGGCCAGTCGCGGTTGGTGAAGAAATCGTCCCACAGCACTTTGCCGATCATCAGCGTATCGGGGCCGCCGAGGAGATCGGGGATCACGAACTCGCCGACCGCCGGGATGAAGACGAGGAGCGAGCCAGCGGCGATGCCCGGCAGCGAGAGCGGCAAGGTCACGCGCAGGAACGCCTGCCACGGCCGGCAGCCGAGATCGGCGGCCGCTTCCAACAGCGTGAGATCGAGCCGCTCGAGCGCCGCGAAGAGCGGCAGCACCATGAAGGGCAGATAGGAGTAGACGATGCCGAGATAGACGGAGAAGGCATTGTTGAGGAGCGGCAGCGGCTCGTGGATGAGGCCCAAGGCCAGCAGGAAATTGTTGAAGAGCCCGTTGCCCTTGAGGAGCCCGATCCAGGCATAGACGCGGATCAGAAAGCTGGTCCAGAAGGGCAGGATCACCAAGAGGAGCAACAGCCCGCGCGCGCGGCGCGGCGCGCGCACGATGCCATAGGCCATGGGATAGCCCAGCAGCAGGCAGAAGATCGTCGAGACCGCTGCGAATTTGAGCGCGTTCAGATAGGCGACGATGTAGAGCTTGTCGCCGAGCAGGAATCTGTAATTGTCGAGGCTCGCATGGAGGCTCCATCCGCCCTCGCCATGCTGGACGAGCGGCGTGTAAGGCGGGACCCCGACCGCGCTCTCGGAAAGGCTGATCTTCAGCACGATCAGGAACGGCACGAGAAAGAACAGCAGGAGCCAGAGATAAGGCAGCGCCAGGACGGCGCGGCGGCGCAGCGCGTCGCTCATGATGTCAGCACCACGCCGGAAGCGGGCTCCCAGGAGAGCGCGACCGTCTCGCCGACGGCATGAGGCGCACGACCCCGCGCCGTGTTCGAGAGGGTGGCGCGCAGCGTCTTGCCGGTCGCGAGCTCGATCTCGTAGGTCGAGGCCTCGCCGCGATAGGCGATGGCGCGCAAGCAGCCGTCGAGCCGGTTGGGTCCGGCGCCGTCGAGCCTGAGCTTTTCCGGCCGGAGTGCCACCGTCACCTCGCTTCCCGGCGCGAGCGCGGCGTGGTCCACGGCGAAGCGGCCGCCCGTCTCGGCGCTCTCGATGAGAAGCCGGCTGCCGTCCGCGCCAGCGACGCGGCCCGTCAGCAGGTTCACCGCGCCGATGAAATCCGCGACGAAGCGGTTGGCCGGGCTCTCATAGACCACCTCGGGCGTGCCGAGCTGGACGATGCGGCCTCGCGACATCACCGCCATGCGGCTCGCCATGCTCATCGCCTCCTCCTGGTCATGCGTGACCATGAGGAAGGTGATGCCGACGCGGCGCTGGATCTGCACCAGCTCGAAGCGCGTCTCCTCGCGCAGCTTGCGGTCGAGCGCGGCCAAGGGCTCGTCGAGGAGGAGCAGCTTCGGCTCCTTGACGAGGGCGCGGGCCAAGGCGACGCGCTGCCGCTCGCCGCCCGAGAGCTGATGCGGCTTGCGCTCGGCGAGGCGGCCGAGCTTGACGAGGTCGAGCATCGCCGCGACCCGCGACGCGATCTCGCGCCGCGGCACGCCGTCCTGCCTGAGCCCGAAGCCGACATTCTGCGCCGCGGTCATATGCGGGAAGAGCGCGTAGGACTGGAACATCATGTTGACGGGCCGCGCATAGGGCGGCACGCCCGCCATGTCGGTCCCGTCGATCAGGATCCGCCCCTCCTCCGGCTGCTCGAAGCCGGCGAGGAGGCGCAGCAGCGTCGTCTTGCCGCAACCCGACGGCCCCAGAAGCGCGAAGAACTCGCCCTCGGCCACGTCGAGCGAGACGCCATCGACCGCCGCCGCGGCGCCCGGCGCGTAGCGCTTCACCACATGCTGAAGGCTGAGATAGGGCGAGGCGGTGTTTGCCGTAGTCACAATCGGTCGCGCAGGACCGGCTATTCGCCGGTCTTCGCCTTGGTCCAGGCGCGGGTGCGCAGCCGCTCATATTGCGGCGTCACCGGCTTGTCGAAGAAGAGCCGCGCGCGCACGTCGGGCGGCGGGTAGATCCCGGGATTGTTGCGGATATCCTCCTCCACGAGATCGGTCGCGAGCGTGTTGGGATTGGCATAGCCGACGGTGTTGCTGATCGCCGCGATGATCTCCGGGCGCAGAATGAAATCGATGAATTTGAGTGCATTCTCGGGATGGGGCGCATCCTTGGGGATCGCCATCATGTCGATCCAGCTCATCGCCCCTTCCTTGGGAATGCTGTAGGCGATCTCGATGCCGTTCTTGGCCTCGGCTGCGCGATTTTTCGCCTGCACGATGTCCCCGGAATAGCCGAAGGCGACGCAGAGATCGCCATTGGCGAGATCGTTGATGTATTGCGAGGAGTGGAATTTGCGGATCGACGGGCGGATCGCCATCACCGCCTCGGCCGCCTTCTCGAGATCGCTCTGCTCGCGGCTCAAGGGCGGCCGGCCGAGATAGGCGAGTGCCGCGGGGAAGACCTCCTGCGGCGTGTCGAGCAGCGAGATGCCGCACGAGGCGAGCTTCTTGGTATTGGCGGGATCGAAGATGAGCTTCAGGCTGTCGGTCGGCGCCTTGGGGCCGAGCGCCGCCTTCACCTTCTTCGGATTGTAGCCGATGCCGGTCGTGCCCCAGAGATAAGGCACGCCATATTGATTGCCGGGATCGGCATTGGCGCCCGCCGCCAGGATCTGCGGATCGAGATTGCCGTAATTGGCGAGCTTCGACTTGTCGATCTTCTGGTAGATGCCCGCGGTGATCTGCCGCGCGAGAAAGGGGCTCGCCGAGGGCACCACGAGGTCGTAGCCGGAATGGCCGGCGGAGAGCTTCGCCTCCAACACCTCGTTGCTGTCATAGACGTCGTAGTGAACCTTGATCCCGGTCTCCGCTTCGAAGCGCGGGATCGTGTCTTCGGCGATATAGTCGGACCAATTGTAGATATTGAGCGTGCCCTGCTCCTGCGCCGCAGCGATATGGGCCGACAAGGCCGCTGCGGCGATCGCGATCGAAACCACCAGACGAGCGATCATCCATCCCCCCGAGCACGGCCGGAACGCGCGCCATTCAACGGATTGACCTCGGCATTGTCAATCACGGGAGACGGCTGGAACGGCGATCCCGCGCTCAGCCGCCGCCGCGCTCGCCCGGGGTGCCGCGCGCCGGGCGGCGCTTGCGAGGTGCGGCCGCCGCACGCGGCTTCGCCGAGGCTTCGCCGCGCCTGACCGCCAATTGCGGGTTGCCGCTGCGGATCCCCGATTTTTCCGGATTGACGCGCGGCGCGCGTCGGTTCTCGCGATCGGTGTCGCCATCCATGACCGAAACTCCTCTCTGAGCCCTAGCCAACGAGCCGCCGGCGGGACCGGCGCGCCGGTCGATTGTCGGTAGCGCAACCGTGATCGCTCAAGCGCCTCAATTGTGATAAAGGGCTATGGCGGCGACAGCGCCGCATCACGGGGAGGAAAAACATGCGTCTCAATGGAAAATGGGCGGCGGGGCTGGGCCTGCTCGCCATGGTCGCGCTTGCCGGCTGCGCTCATGACGAGGGTATGAAGCATGAAGCCATGATGGGCGGAACGACCCTGACCGCGCATATGACGGGCGCTCAGGAAGTGCCGCCGACCACCAGCACCGGCATGGGCGATGCGACCTTCACGGTATCGCCCGACAAGAAAACGCTGAGCTGGAAAGTCACCTGGTCCGGGCTGACGGGCGATGTCGGCGGCGCCCATATCCACGGGCCGGCCGCGCCCGGCGCCAATGCCGGCGTCGTCATCAACCTGGCGCCCAACGGGGTCAAGAACCCGCTCGAAGGGTCGGCGCCGATCACCGAGGCCCAGCTTGCCGATCTGATGGCCGGCCGCGACTATGTCAATCTCCACACCGCGGCCAACAAGGGCGGCGAGATTCGCGGCCAGATCACGCCGGCGAAGTAGCACGAGGCGATTGCGACAAGATGACGGGAGCCGCTCGGCACGAGCGGCTCCTTTTCATTTTCCGGAAATCACCACGCGAATTTTCCTGCCGCCACCGGGGAATAGAAGAGGCCGATGGCCCGTATAATCATTGACAGGCGCGGCTCGCGCCACGCGCAGCGGAGCGCGAGCGGGACCGCCCTGGCTGGCGGACAGGAGTATCGAACATGGGACATTGTCCACGGGAGCCGGCGCTCGCGCAAATGCTCGCGGACCCGCTGACGCAAGCCCTCATGAGAAGCGACGGCGTCGACGAGGACCGCCTCCTTGACCTCGTCGAGGAGGCGCGTCTGCGCATCGCCGATGCCGAGCAGGACAGCCTCGGCCAGACGCCGTCGCACGCCAAGCCGCGCTGAGAGATTCACAAACGAGGCGACGCGGTCACAACGCCGGGAACGCGCTCAAGGCGATCGTCTTCACGGAGAGGCCGGCCGGCAGCGTCTTGCGGGCGAGCGCTTCGTCGGCCGTAACGAAATCGCACGCGCGCGCCGCGGCAAGGGCGAGATACGCGCAATCATAAGCGGGATGGTCGAGCGCAACGGCGAGTCTCGTCGCCGGTTCCAGCAGAGGGCGCATCGGCTCGAACTCGATATCGGCGCGGGCCAGAAGACGCGCCGCCAGCAACGCTTCCTCTTCCGACAACTCCCCTCGGCGCACTTTCTTCCAGAGGATGTTGGCGCATTCGGCCGTCAGCAGATCCGGCGCGACGAGGCGGTGCCGGCGAAGACTCAGCGCCTCCCTCGTTCCAGACTCGTCGATCACCCATTTGATGGCGACGCTTGCGTCGATGACGAAGAGGCTCACCGCTCGTCGCGGCCCTCGCGCAGCAATTCCTCCGCTGGCGTATGCCGCCGGCCGGCCGTGAGAGCCCGCAACTCTGCCGCAAGGTCCTCGAAACCCGTCTCGGCCTCATTGCTCAGCGTTTGGCGCAGGATGTCGCGCACTTCGGCCTCGGCAGAGCGCCCGTGCCGCGCCGCTCGCCGCTTCAACCGGCCCATCAACTCGTCGTCGAGGTTTCGCACACTGAGGCTAGCCATGATCTTCTGCTCTCATTGAGAGCATTGATATCACGGCGCAGCCCTACCTGCAACCCGGCAGCTACTCCGCCGCTTCGCGCGTCGCGGGCGCGGGCCGCCAGCGCAGCACCGGCTTGCGCGCGGCGGCGGTCTCGTCGAGGCGGCGGCGCGGCGTCAGGCGGGGGGCGGCATGGAAGAAGGCGGCGTCCCCCGATCGGGCATGCTGCGCCAGGCGCTTCACCGCCGCGACGAAGCCGTCGAGCGAGGCGCGGCTCTCGGTCTCGGTCGGCTCCATCAGCAAGGCGCCGTGGACGACGAGCGGGAAATACATCGTCATCGGATGATAGCCCTCATCGATGAGAGCCTTGGCGAAATCGAGCGTGGTGACGCCGGTGCCGTCGAGGAAGCGGTCGTCGAACAGCACCTCATGCATGGTGGGGCCGGGGAAGGAGGGCGTGAGTTCGCCCGCAAGCCGCGCCAGCAGATAGTTGGCGTTGAGCACCGCATCGCCCGAGACCTGGCGCAAGCCGTCGGCGCCATGGCTCATCATATAGGCGAGCGCGCGCACGAACATGCCCATCTGCCCGTGATTGCCCTTGAGCCGGCCCAGCGCCTGCGCCGCCGCGCCCTCGGCCTGCTCGACCAAGCGGAAGCCCTTGGTGTCATGGACGATCCAGGGCAGCGGCGCGAAGGGCGCGAGGCTCGCCGCCAGCACCAACGGTCCCGCACCAGGGCCCCCGCCGCCATGCGGCGTCGAGAAGGTCTTGTGCAGGTTGATGTGCATGCAGTCGATGCCGAGATCGGCGGGCCGCACGCGGCCGACGATGGCGTTGAAATTGGCGCCGTCGCAGTAGAAATAGGCGCCCGCCTGATGCACCGCCTCGCCGATCGCCACGATCTCGTCCTCGAAGAGGCCGCAGGTATTGGGGTTGGTGAGCATGATCGCGGCGACGTCGGGGCCGAGCTTCGCCTTGAGGGCGGCGAGATCGACGCGGCCGCGTTCATTGGCGGGGATGGGATCGATGGTGAAGCCGCACTCCGCCGCGGTCGCGGGGTTGGTGCCATGCGCCGATTCCGGCACCAGCACGCGGTTGCGTTGCTCGCCCCGCGCATCGAGCGCGGCGCGGATGCACATCATCCCGCAGAGCTCGCCATGCGCGCCCGCCGCCGGGCTCATCGCGACGGCCGGCATGCCCGTGAGCCGCTTGAGCCAATGCGCCAGCGTGTCGATGAGCTCGAGCGCGCCCTGCACCGTCGAGACCGGCTGAAGCGGATGGAGATCGGCGAAGCCGGGCAGCCGCGCCAGCTTCTCGTTGAGGCGCGGATTGTGCTTCATGGTGCAGGAGCCTAGGGGATAGAGCCCGGTATCGATCGCGTAATTCTTCTGCGAGAGCCGCGTGAAATGCCGCACCACTTGCGGCTCGCTGAGACCGGGAAGGCCGATCGGCGCCGCTCGCCGCGCGCCGCCGAGGCGGTCGGCCGTGGCCGGCGGCTCGGGCAGGTCGACGCCAGAGCGGCCGGGCTTGTTCTGCTCGAACAGCAGCGGCTCCTCGATCTGCAAGCCGCGATTGCCGCCCGAAGCCTTGTCCCCCTCGCGCTCGAAGGTGCCGAGCGCCTTGCTCCACTCGCTCATGACAGGGCCTCGCCGAGAGTGGTGGTGAGTAGCGTCATGTCGTCCTCGGTGGTGAGCTCCGTCGCGGCGACGAGCAGCAGATCGGCGAGATCCTTGCGGCCGGGATGGAGCCGGCTCGCCGGCACGCCCGCCAGCACGCCGCGCGCGGCGAGCCGCTCGACGACCGCCGCCGCCGGGCAAGGCAGGCGCAGCGTGAACTCGTTGAAGAAGGTGTCGTTGACGACGCTCACGCCGGAGAGCGCCGCGAGCCGGTCGGCGAGCTCAACGGCCTTGGCGTGATTGATGCGCGCCAAGCGCGTGAAGCCGGCTTCGCCGAGCAGCGCCAGATGAATGGTGAAGGCGAGCGCGCAGAGTCCGGCGTTGGTGCAGATGTTGCTCGTCGCCTTCTCGCGCCGGATATGCTGCTCGCGTGTCGAGAGCGTCAGCACCCAGCCGCGCCGTCCCTCGACATCGACGGTCTCGCCGGCAAGCCGCCCCGGCATCTGGCGCACGAATTTCTCGCGCGTCGCGAAGAGCCCGACATGAGGTCCGCCGAAATTGAGCGCATTGCCCAGCGACTGGCCCTCCGCCGCGACGATGTCGGCGCCCATCTCGCCCGGCGGCTTGACGAGACCCAGCGACACCGCCTCGGTGACGACGACGACGAGCAGCGCGCCTTTGCGGTGGCACGCCTCGGCGAGTGCGGCGAAATCGCGGACATGGCCGAAGAAGCCGGGGTTCTGCACGACGACGCAGGAGGTCTCGCTGTCGATGAGCGGCGCCAGATCCTCGCCCGCCCGCGGATCGGGATCGCGCGCATCGATGGCGAAACCGGCGAAGCGCGCATGGGTTTGGGCGACCTCGCGGTAATGCGGATGGAGGTCGCCGGCGAGAATGGCCTTGTGCCGCCGTGTCAGGCGGTTTGCCATCAGCACCGCTTCGGCGGCAGCGCTCGCGCCATCATACATTGAGGCATTCGCCACCTCCATGCCGGTGATGAGCGCCACCTGCGTCTGGAACTCGAACAGCGCTTGCAGCGTGCCTTGCGCGATCTCGGGCTGATAAGGCGTGTAGGAGGTCAGGAACTCGCCGCGCTGGATCAGATGATCGACGCTCGCCGGTATGTGATGGCGATAGACGCCGGCGCCCAGAAAGCTCGCCGCCGCACCGGCCGAAAGATTCTTGGCGGCCATGCGCTGGAGCGCGCGCTCCACCTCGATTTCGCCTTGCACGCGCGGCAGGTCGACCGGCGATTTGAGATAGGCGGCGCGCGGCACGTCGCGGAAGAGCGCATCGACGCTCTCGGCGCCGATCGCTTCCAGCATCGCCCGGCGATCGGTCTCGGTCAGCGGCAGATACCGCATCAGTGGAGATCTCCGACGAAAGCGGCATAGGCCGCCTCGTCCAGGAGATCGCCGAGCTCCTTGCTATCGGCGATACGCAGCTTGAAGAACCAGCCCTCGCCCTGGGGATCGCTGTTGATCCGCCCGGGCTCGCCCGTCAAGGCATCGTTCACCGCGATCACTTCGCCGGAGATCGGCGCATAGACTTCGCTCGCCGCCTTGACGGATTCGACCACCGCCGCCTCCTTGCCCTTCTCGACGCGGCGGCCGAGCTCGGGAAGCTCGACATAGACGACATCGCCGAGCTGCGTCTGCGCATAGTCGGTAATGCCGATCACCGCCGCATCGCCTTCGACGCGGATCCATTCGTGATCCCTCGTGAACTTCATCGTGCTCATGGCAAGACCTCGTGAAAAAGCGGGAAAGGCGTCATCCGCGATGGTAGCGATGGGGAACGAAGGGCAGCGGCACGATGCGCGCCGGCCGCGGCGTGCCGCGTATTCTCAGCGACAAGGCCGCACCCAGCGCCGCCTGCGACGCGGCGACATAGCCCATGGCGATCGGACGATCGACCGACGGGCCGAAGCCGCCGCTGGTGATGCGGCCGATGACGGCGCCCGCGCCATCGACGATCTCGGTGCCCTCGCGCGCCGGCGCCCGGCCTTCGGGCATGATGCCGACGCGCTTGCGCGGTGCGCCTGCGGCCATTTGGCGCGCGATCACGGCGGCGGCGGGAAAGCCGCCCTCGACGCGCCGGCGCTTCTGGATCGTCCAGGCGAGATCGGCTTCGATCGGCGTGGTGGTCTCGTCGATGTCATGGCCGTAAAGACAGAGCCCCGCCTCGAGCCGCAGCGAGTCGCGCGCGCCGAGGCCGATCGGCCGCACCTCCGGCTCGGCGAGAAGCCGGCGCGCCAGCGGCTCCGCCGCTTGGGCCGGCACCGAGATCTCGAAGCCATCCTCGCCGGTATAACCCGACCGCGTGACGAAAGCGGCGTGACCCGCGACATCGATGGCGGCGCCGGTCAGGAAGGCCAGGCCGGCGATGCCGGGAGCGAAGCGCTCCAGCACCGCCGCGGCGAGCGGACCTTGGAGGGCCAGAAGCGCGCGGTCGTCGAGCGGCGTCACCCTCGCGCGTCCCGCGAGATGGCGGCGGAGATGCGCGATGTCCTCCGCCTTGCGCGAGGCGTTGACGACCACCAGCAGATGATCGCCTGCGCGGGTGACCATGAGATCGTCGAGAATGCCGCCCGCTTCATTGAGCAGGAGCGTGTAGCGCATGCGGCCGGGGGCCAATCCCACGATATCGCCCGGCACCAGCGTCTCGAGCGCGGCCGCGGTATCTGCGCCATCAAGACGCACCTGCCCCATATGCGAGACGTCGAAAAGCCCGGCCTTGGCGCGGGTGTGGAGATGCTCCGCCATGATGCCGGTGGGAAATTGCACCGGCATGTCATAGCCCGCGAACGGCACCATCTTGGCGCCGAGCCGCACATGGAGATCGTGGAGCGGCGTGTATCGAAGAAGAGCAGAGTCGGTCATCGGTCTCCCGGGACAACAGGCTTCGAAGGATCGCGTCGCGACCCGAAGCCCCCTCTGTCCCAGGACCTGAAAGATTCGCCGGAGGCTGCTGGCAGCAACCGGTTTACCTCGTCGGTGAGGCGCCCCTCAGCGAGACGCCTGCTTTCCAGAGTGCCCTTCCCCCAACGGTCCTTTTGCCTGAGAGTTTCCGGGGCGGTTGCTCCTTCGGCGCCGGGAAACCCGGCCTCTCCCATCGGGGTGCGATCGGCGGGAGGCACCTTATCACCACGCAACCTCGATGGCTAGGCTCTCTCGGGCGTCGGCGGGGCGTCCGCGCGTTGGGCGTTATTTCGCCGATTGCCGCCGCACGGCATCGAGCTGCTGGCGGCTCAATTGCATGCCGACGATGACCGCATAGTTCCGGCCTTCATTGACGTTGCGCAGCGGCAGATGCTCGGCAACCGTGTCCGCGATCCGCATCTCGCGCTGGCGCGTCGCGAATTCGGCGCGCAAGGTGAAAGTCTGCTTGGCCAGGACTTTTTGCGCTGCAT
>Ga0070738_10003057_pt1 | contig 23151 bp, 15 predicted proteins | sample Coa_R2_2_FD_66446 | JGI IMG/M metagenome (GOLD analysis project Ga0070738, IMG submission 66446) | Surface soil microbial communities from Centralia Pennsylvania, which are recovering from an underground coalmine fire - Coalmine... | ecosystem: Environmental > Terrestrial > Soil > Unclassified ... | reverse complement strand
CGACCTGCTTGCTCATTGCATCGACACGGCCTTGTGGCTTAACGGCGAGGTGCAAACCGTCACCGCCATGACCGAGACCTTCGTGAAGCAACGCAAACACAATCTGACCGGCAAAGTCGAGAGGGTCGGAATCGATGACGCCTGCGCATTCCTGGCCCGATTCCAAAATGGCTCGCTCGCGACCTTCGAGTCCACTCGCTACGCGCGCGGGCACAAAGCCCTCTACACGTTCGAGATTAATGGTGAGCATGCGTCCATTTTCTGGGACCTGCACGATCTGCACCGGTTGCAGTACTTTGAGCATCGTGACGAAGGCCGCTTGCGCGGCTGGCGCTCGATCCATGTCACGGACAGCGATCATCCTTACATGGCAAAATGGTGGGTTCCCGGCTTGCAACTCGGGTACGAGCACAGCTTCGTTCACCAGGTAGCCGATTTCCTGGAGGGGGTCGCCAAAGGCAAGCCGGCCAGCCCGACATTCCGGGACGCCCTGGCCACGCAATACGTGTGTGACGCCGTTCTAAAATCAGCCGGCACAGGCAAGTGGGAGAAAGTCAAAGGGGCGTAGCCGCTTTGCAGAGGCGGGTCTCAACTTGCCGGATGGAACCGACAAGTTCGGGTTATGCCTCCGAGTTACATATCAACGTATCCAGATACGTTGATTTTTTCCTTGCAACCCGCCCTTTTTCCGCTTAATTTCCGCTCTTAGCTGGGCTGGCGCTTTTCTGGTGTCGGCCCCAGAACGCACATACATGAGTCCGGAATCGAACAGAGCGGCACAATTAAAGAGTCTCCTCGAAAAGCGGATCGTTCTCATCGACGGGGCAATGGGAACGATGGTGCAACGCTACCAGTTGGATGAGGCGGCCTTTCGTGGCGAACGCTTCAAGACGTGGCACAAGGACGTGAAAGGTCTCAACGACCTGCTGAACCTGACGCGCCCGTCGGTTATCGAAGAAATCCACCGGCAATATCTGGAAGCAGGCGCCGATATTATCGAGACCAACACTTTTAACGCGCAGTCCATCTCCCTGGCCGATTATGGGATGGAATCACTGGGGTACGAGATCTCGAAGGCCGGCGCGGAGTGCGCCAGGCGCGCCGCGGACACGGTCATGCGCGCCGAACCCGGCCGGACCTGTTTCGTGGCAGGGGCGATCGGCCCCACAACAAAGACTTCCTCAATTTCAACGGACGTCAACAACCCGGCCGCTCGGGGCGCAACGTTTGATGAAGTCGCAGCTGCGTACTATGACCAGGCGCGCGGCTTACTGGACGGAGGAGTCGACACGCTGCTGGTCGAAACTATTTTTGATACGTTGAACGCCAAAGCGGCGTTCTTTGCGATCTTAAAAGTGTTCGAGGAGAGATGGTTGCTGCCTCTCCCGTACGGTGCGGATCTGCCCGCCTCCGGGCGGGTCGTGCCGATCATGGCGTCGGTCACTTTCATCCAGGCTGGGAGCAACCGCGGCGTGACGGGTCAAACCGTGGAAGCGTTTTGGAACTCGATTTCGCACGTGCCGCTCTTATCGGTGGGTATGAACTGTGCCTTGGGGCCAAAAGAAATGAGGCCGCTGGTTGAAGAATTGGCGGCTGTCGCGCCGATTTACCTGAGCTGCTATCCCAATGCAGGGCTTCCCAATCCGTTACTCCCGACCGGATTTCCTGAGACGCCCGAAAGCCTGGCGCCGCAACTTAGGGAATGGGCGCAGAACGGATGGCTCAACATTGTGGGCGGTTGCTGCGGGACCACTCCGGCGCATATCCGCGCGATTGCGCGAGCCGTCGAAGGTCTTCCACCTCGCGTGCCCCCGACGGTGGAACCCTACACTCGCTTAAGCGGGTTGGAGGCGTTGACGCTTCGTCCGGGAACAAATTTCGTCAACATTGGGGAACGCACAAACGTCACGGGCTCACCCAAATTCGCCAAACTCATCCTGGCGGGGGATTTCGAACCGGCGGTCGCCATCGCGAAACAGCAGGTAGAAAACGGCGCGCAAATTATCGATGTCAACATGGACGAGGCAATGCTGGATTCGGAGAAAGCCATGACGACTTTCATGAATCTGGTGGCCTCCGAACCGGAGATCGCGCGCGTGCCGGTCATGGTCGACAGTTCGAAGTGGTCTGTGATTGAAGCCGGGCTGAAATGCATTCAAGGCAAAGGCGTCGTTAATTCGATCAGCCTCAAGGAAGGCGAAGAAAAATTTAAGCAGCAGGCCCGGCTGATCCGGCGCTACGGCGCGGCGGTTGTCGTCATGGCGTTCGATGAGAAAGGGCAGGCCGACAATTTTGAGCGAAGAATTGAGGTTTGTGAGCGGTGCTATCGGATTCTCACTCGCGAGGTTGGCTTCCCGCCACAGGATATCATTTTTGATCCGAACGTCCTCACCCTGGCCACGGGGATGGAAGAGCACAACAACTACGCCGTGGATTTTATCCGTGCCACGCATTGGATTAAGCAGAACCTGCCGCTGGCAAAAGTGAGCGGCGGGATCAGCAATATTTCCTTTTCGTTCCGCGGCAACAATGCGGTGCGCGAGGCGATGCATTCGGCCTTTCTGTTCCATGCCATCAAAGCGGGCCTTGACATGGGCATTGTCAATGCCGGGATGCTCGGCGTTTATGAGGAGATTCCAAAGGAACTGCTCGAACTGGTTGAAGATGTGCTGCTCAACCGACGGCCGGACGCGACTGAACGCCTGGTCAAATTCGCCGAAACGGTGAAGGCACAGGACAAGTCCGAAGCCGTTGAAGACGAATGGCGCAAGGGCACGGTGGAGGAGCGGCTCTCGCACGCCCTGGTCAAGGGCATTGTGGATTACATCGAGCAGGACACGGAGGAAGCGCGCCAAAAGTACGGCCGCCCGCTGTCCGTGATCGAAGGCCCGCTCATGTCGGGAATGAACGTTGTTGGTGATTTATTCGGTTCGGGAAAAATGTTTTTGCCGCAAGTGGTCAAGAGCGCGCGAGTGATGAAAAAATCGGTGGCGCACCTGTTGCCTTACATGGAAGCCGAAAAGAACGCGGCCGGGGGCCAGCGCACCCAGGGGCGCATTGTCATGGCAACCGTCAAAGGCGATGTCCACGACATCGGTAAAAACATCGTCGGAGTAGTCCTGGGCTGTAACAACTACGAAGTCATCGACCTTGGCGTGATGGTGCCCACGGAGAAAATCCTCGAAACGGCGCGCGAAAAGAATGCTGACATTATCGGCTTGAGCGGATTGATTACGCCGTCGCTTGACGAAATGGTGCATGTCGCCCGCGAAATGCAGCGCCAGGGTTTCAAGCAACCGCTGTTGATCGGAGGAGCGACCACCAGCAAAGCGCACACGGCCGTAAAGATTGCTCCTGGCTATTCCAACCCGGTTGTTCATGTGTTGGACGCATCGCGGGCTGTGGGCGTGGTGGGCAGCCTCGTTAACCCGGCCCTTCGCGGCAATTTTGCCAACGGCATTCAACTCGAGTACGAGAAACTGCGGACCAGCCACGGTCAGCAGCGCAGCGCAAGCTTGCTGTCCCTGGATGAGGCCCGCCGGCGTGCCACTCCGCTCGACTGGAAATCCGCCCGGCCGGAGCCCCCCGAGTTTACCGGAAAGCGGGTCATCAGCTCGGAGGGCCTGCTCGGGCAGGAAAGCGTCTCGCTTGGCGAACTGGCCGCTTTCATCGACTGGTCGCCTTTCTTTCATACCTGGGAGATGCGAGGCCGCTATCCGGCTATCCTGGAAAATGCGGAGGCCCGGAAGCTTTTCGACGATGCGCAAGCGTTGCTGGAGCGGATCGTGCGCGAAAAGCTGCTGATCGCGCGCGGTGTTTATGGATTTTTCCCGGCGAATTCCCTCGGGGACGACGTGGTCTTGTTCACGGACAATTCTCGATCCACCGTCCTGACAACTCTTCGCTTCCTGCGGCAGCAAATGGAAAAGCCGGCGGACCAGTTCAATCACTGCCTGGCGGACTATATTGCTCCCCGGTCCTCGGGAGTGCACGATTACATTGGCGCTTTTGCCGTAAGCGCTGGGTTTGGGACCGAAGAACTCTGCCGGAAATTCGAGCAGGATCATGACGATTACAATTCGATCATGACCAAGGCCCTGGCCGACCGGTTAGCGGAGGCGTTTGCTGAGTTCCTGCACAAACGGGCTCGCGACCAGTGGGGATTCGGAAAAAGCGAAAACCTCTCCAGCGAGGATCTTATACGCGAACGTTATCGCGGGATCCGGCCGGCGGCGGGTTATCCCGCTTGCCCCGACCACACAGAAAAGCAGACGCTGTGGAAATTGCTCGGCGTCGAGGCCGCCACCGGTATTCGGCTTACGGAAAGCTGCGCTATGTGGCCGGGTGCCAGTGTGAGCGGACTGTATTTCAGTCACCCGGAATCGAAGTATTTTGGGGTGGGAAAAATCGGGCGCGATCAGGTTTTGGATTATCATTTACGCAAGCAAATGGATCTGCAAACGGTCGAGCGCTGGCTTGCTCCAAACCTCAATTACGACCCGCCTGCCGAATCCAACGCCGGCACGAGCACAACAGATTGCGGATGCGGTCTTCCGCATCCACTGCAGCCAGTCGCCTCGTAAACCAAGGATCGTCATGGGACACCCCGTCGAGCTCTGCACGCTTGCGACGGTCCGATTTCAGACGATTCTAGTGGTGATGGTCATCCTGAATCTGATCGGGCTGACGATCGCCGCTTTCGTCATAATGCGAAAGAAGTAACCGGCAGTGACACCTGCCGATCACAGACATTCCCGGTTTGGTATTTGAGCTTATGGAGCGGTGAGACACTCCACCCCTGGCGGCCCTGCCTTGCGAGCGCATTCGCAATTGACCATTTGGAATCACCCGCCGATATTGCGAACGGATTTGCTGAGGGTTTATGAAGATTACCTACTACGGGCACGCTTGTTTCACCGCTCAAGTGGCCGGCAAAACGCTCCTGTTCGATCCTTTTATCACGGGCAACGAACTGGCAAAAGACATCGACGTTCAGAAGATTCCGGCCGATTACATCCTCATTTCACACGGGCATTCCGACCACATCGGTGATGCCGCAGCGATTGCGAAACGCACCGGCGCGACCCTGGTCTGCAATTTTGAAATCACTCAGTGGTTCGCCAGCCAGGGGCTAAAAAAATCTCACCCGCTGAACCACGGCGGCGGCCACCAATTCGAGTTCGGCCGGGTCAAATTCGTCAACGCAATCCATTCCAGCAGTCTCCCGGACGGGACCTATGGCGGGAACCCAGGCGGGTTCGTGGTTGAAACTAAGGAAGGCAATTTCTATTACTCCGGCGACACCGCGCTGACCATGGACATGAAATTGATCGGGGAGTCCACCTCGTTGCGCTTTGCAGCCTTGTGCATGGGCGACAATTTCACGATGGACTTCAAGGATGCGATCAAAGCGCCCGATTTCGTGCAATGCTCGGAAATTTTGGGACTGCATTACGACACTTTCCCTCCCATCCAAATGGATCACGCGGCGGCGATTGAAAGCTTTCGGGCTGCCGGAAAGAGGCTTCATTTGTTGAAACCGGGGGCGGCTCGCGAGTTCTAAAATCAGCGCGCTATTCAAAAACAATGCCCCCGAGCGTCACCTTCGAGGATGTAGAGTCCGCGGGCCGTCGGATTGCGGGCACTATCGTCGAGACCCCCTGCCCTGCTTCCATCCCGCTTTCCGAGGCAACCGGCTCCAGGATTTATTGCAAGCTTGAATACCTGCAACGCACCGGGAGCTTCAAGGAGCGCGGCGCCCGCAATGCCCTGCTCCTGCTTTCAAACGAGCAGAAAAAGCGGGGCGTCATCGCCGCTTCAGCAGGCAACCACGCGCTGGGGGTGGCTTACCACGCGCAGTTGCTGAACATCCCGGCGACCGTTGTGATGCCCAGGTTTGCTCCCCTCACGAAGATTGTGAACAGCCGGAGATTCGGAGCCACAGTGGTCGTCGACGGCGCGAACATCTCGGAAGCCCGGCAACGAGCGGACCAAATCGCGGCCGAGCTCGGGCTGTATTACATCAATGGGTTCGACGATCCGGCGATCATCGCCGGCCAGGGAACTTTGGGGCTTGAAATTGCCGCACAGGTTCCTGACATGGACGCGGTGATCGTCCCCATCGGTGGAGGCGGTTTGATTGCTGGAACGGCCCTGGCTTTAAAGCGCCTCAAGCCGGCCGTGCGCGTGATTGGTGTCGAACCCGAACGCGCAGCGAGTTTCACCGCGGCTCTCAAAAGCGGCAAACCCGTGAAGATTGACATGAAACCGACACTGGCCGACGGGCTGGCGGTGCCGAAAGTGGGTGAAAACGCTTTTGAGATCGCGCGGTCCCTAATCGAGCGAGTTGTACTTGTGAGCGAGCGCGACCTGGCTCGCGCGGTGTTGAGGCTGATGGAACTCGAGAAAGCAGTTGTGGAGGGCGCGGGAGCGGCTCCCCTGGCGGCTTGTCTGTCCGGGTCGATTCCCGATCTCAACGGCCGGAGCGTCGTCTTGCTGTTGTGCGGCGGGAATATTGACCTCAATGCCCTCGACCGCGTGATTGAACGTGGTTTGGCGTCGGATGGGAGACTCTGCCAGTTCACGGCAACCATCAGCGATCGGCCCGGCGGACTCGCCCGGTTCGCCGGATTGGTCGCTGAAGAAGGCGCGAGCATCGTCGATATCACCCACGACCGGGTGTTCGCCGAAGACGACATTTCAACGGTCGCGGTCCACTGTGTTGTTGAGACGCGCGACGCCGAGCACATTACAACGTTGCGCGCCCGGCTCCAAAAGGAAGGGTTTCCTCTGAGCTGATTTCGCGTTCCGGGCGCCAATCGTCTCGCGTTACTCCAGCGGAGGCTCGTCTTCGTCCGGCTTATCCACAAGGGTACGCCCGTCGGTTCGGACGCCGGCGCCTCCCTGGCTTCGAACAAGGCCGTAAAAGGCCCAAAGCAAAATAGCCAGTGCTACCAGCAGGGGAATTAACCACCAATGCAACATAGGATTCACCTCCCGCTCAAGCTTGCCTCGTTTACAAATTGGCCTCGATGGACTGCCGGCGGCAGCCTGCCCGGTCGAGCGATTCTGCTCATGGAGTCTGAGGCCGGTTTGTAAACCGGCTTATTTTCCACGTTAAATTACCACAACCTCGAAAGGTGCGCAGAACTTTCGGCGATCGGAACTCCGCTACGTACCCGCGCCGTTGTGCTCTTTAACGGTGCACCCTCATTGCGTTTGCAATCGGTAAAACATTTGCGCGGCGTTTTGGACGATCGGCCAACTCGTAACGGAATTGGTCGCCGCAATGCTGGCGACTTTTTGGAAGCCGGAATCAACGTGAGTAGAACCCAGGACATCGTAGGTAGCGCCCGGAATGGATGGCCACGAAAGCGCCAGCGGCTGGGTTGAAATCGCGAGCGCCAGTGGAGCAACGATGCGGATCGACGTTGTTTGGGTTTTAAACCTGTGACCGGATGTATCGGTCACCATGGCGTAAAACGGGTGTAAGCCCTGACCCAGGAAATCTGTAGAGACCTGAAAACTGGCCGAGGGTTGATTGGACACCACGCCAAGGCATCCGCCGGTGCTGAAGAGTTCGATGCTGGAAACCGCATTTGTCCCGGCATTGACATCAATAACCAGGGAACCATTGAGAGGCACTTGAGCTCCGGAAAGACGCGGCTTGAGCGTGGCAAAAAGACTTGAGTTTTGAATCTGAACCGTACGGGTGATTCGGGTTTGGGTTTTGACACTGGTGCCCTCGTAGGCAACCAAAGTCAGATCATGGAAGCCATCGGCCAGGTGAGTCGTATCGAGATTTGGCGAGACGGACACTTGCGGCAGGCCGGCATACACGTACAGATGGTCGCGGGGACGAAGGTCGGAAACGTTATCCTGAAGGAAAACCGAATTTGAAGGAGAAACAACCAGGTCGGGCGAGGCCGTCAAAGTCACCTGGATTTGCGAGGCGGCCCACCCGGGGGCGCGGGCGTACAGGAGAAACTGAGCTTGAAACAGGTCCGGATAAATCTCTCCGGGCAGGACCCCTTTGGCGTCGTACAGGCTGGTGTCCAGGCCGACGGCATCTTCAAGCGATTGGCAAAGCGTGGAGATATTTGTGTCACCGGAATTGTTCGTCACGCCCAGGTCAAAGACGGCGCCGTTGGTCTCCTGGATCCGCAGGTGCAGCCAATCCCCGAGAACGGTATTGTTGCTCGCCGTGAGAGTGGCGTAGCCGGTGGCAATGGTATCGAGAAAACTCGGGCTCGACGGTGTGGCGCCGGTCGTCAGCGCCGAGACCCCTCCCGACGCGGTTACACTCAGCAGGATGTTGCTGCCTGGTGTGGCGATGTCCAATCCTTGAAATTCGATACGGTCCCCAACCGCGCTCGCCGCCACTTTCAACGTATTGGATTGCAAGTTGACCGCGTCTGCCAACCCTGAAGCAATGGACGCGACGGTGGCGCCGGGCGGCACGACGTAAGGAATCCCCGACCCGTTGATTTGAATCGTGACAATGTTTCCCGGATTGGGAGACACATTGGTCAGAGTCCCGGCCCACGTTCCGTCGATGAACAAATCCACTTGCTGAATGGGCAACTGCGGCGCGGCAGCGGAAAAGGTGGCGGACGGAAGAGAAACCTGGCCTTGAACAAGAGTTCCGTCGGTCAATCCTTGCCAGGAAGCCTGGCCTCTTTGAGCGAAGGGAGCGGCCAAAGGTTCTCCCACGAGCACCCCCTGGAAAGGATTCAGCAAGCTCATGTAATAGGCCTCACCCGCAGAAAACCCGCGGCTTTGGTAGAAGAACTCCATCGGGTCCGGGAACTTTTGCAGGTAATTGCAAGGCTCAACGATGGTTCCGTAGCTGGCGACCGCGCCGGCGTGAAGAAATTCCAGCAAGGGAGTCTGGCCTGAATTTTCGAAAATGTCCCCGCCGTAAGAGGTCAGGTTGTCGCCCAAAGCTCCGGGAACGAAGCTGTTGGTCGGGAGGCTGAAGGTGGTGAAGCCCGTCATTAAGCCGCGTGTGTTGGTAAAGGACATCGAATCCGACGCGATTCGAGCGATGGACGAATCGCCGCGAACGCGGCTGTCAAAAACCGCGTTGTCGAAGCTAAAAAACCGCACGTTGCGGGCCCAGTCACTGGTTTTCTGCAACACCGCAGTTTGATTAGGAAAGGAGGAGTCGGCAGCCACGCCACGCGACAAAACAGTCTCAGCGCCTGCCAAATTGGAATCCGTCAGGAAAAAGGCCAGAAATGAATTCGTTACCGCGGTGTTGGGTTTGGATTGTTCGAAGGGCAGTTCGCTAAAGGCGAAACTGTTTGAAGAAAGGTCCGGAAGCGAGCAAGTATCAGGGAGCCCAGGTCCTGGAGCCGGTCCATTGGGCTTGAACCCATAGAATAGGTCTGAAGTAGTGCTGTTGCCGGCGTCGCCGAGCGCGACGCGATATGGGATATCCATCGAAAGAAGCACATACTGGACCTGGTTGGTGAGTCCTGCGGCCGTCAACATGGACAGCAGCGGGTCGCGCAGAATCAATTCAAAATCGCTTTCCAGCCAGGTAACATTACCCCCGGTCCAATTTGTGAGCCGTAAAAAATTTTGAGGAGGCACGCCCCTCAATTCACAGTAATCGTTGCCCAGTTGGACCGATTGCGGGCTGTTTTGGTTGACAACGACAACGGTGTTCAAGCCGCTGCCGCCTGCCAACGCTGCCACCGCCTGAAAAAACAGGATGAGCGCTGCGAAAACTCGTTTTAGCACACCTTTTCTTAAATGCGCGGACGCACCGTCGCAAGAGCTTTCGACGTGTCGTCGCAGTGAACCGGAGCCACATCCTGCAAAGGCGTTCAGCTGGAGTGTGCCGGCTGGTGCCGGTTCATCACGCGCCAGGCCTCTTCCAGATCGGCGTGGCATCGACCCACCCACGCCTCGCCCCAGAAGAAATGGCAACTGGTCTCGGCGCGGAGAAGGCGCCAAAAGGCCTGCTCAAGGTCAGCACGGGCGGCATCACCGAGGCGCGCCCGGAGTTTGTGAAAGGCTTCGCTGGTATCCGCCACACGTTTCAGCGCGTCTTTTTGAGACTGGGACCCGGTCCATTGGACGAAGCCAGTCCCGTGGTGCCAACCGGTGTTCCACGCGCCTTCGCGAACCGTCACATACCCATGAACCCCGTGCTGCTGAAGGTAATCGTCGATGAACATCGGACGGATTTCCGTTTCGTTGCGGCGCACGAGCTCGAGCAGTGGCCGGTAAAACACGCCCCAGAAATTGCCTTTGCTTTCAACGTTGCGGAACCAACCGCCGTTATCGCCATCGGTGCAAGTGGTGACCAGCGGCGAGAAATCACAATGCCGGGTTCGCTCATGCACTTCCTGCATGAACCATCCCGTGTCCATCCCAGACTCCTGGGCATCGGACAATTCGCGGTCGCGCACCACTACGATAATCTCGTCCTGCCCCATTCGGGCAAGGTGCGGGCGGTATCGCAATTCTTCCCAACGCATGGATCCGACGGGTTCGACATGGTTGCTATCCACCAGCACGTAGCGATATCCGAGCCGTTTCAATAAAGGGATCAGTTCCATGCTGAACGCCATTTCCGGCGGCCAAAACCCGTTGAATTCAGAACGCCAAAACAAATGCCGCGCGATACCGAGCCACCGCACCAAATGGTCCTGTCGGTCGGCTTCAGGAATTAAAGGCAGGACCGGATGATAGTAACCCGTCCCGAGGATTTGGATTATCTTCTGGTTCTGCAAAAACCAAAGCAGCTCCCCGCACTTGATAATGCCGTAAACGGCTTTCTGAAATTCCGGGTCGGACAGGGTCTCCAGTAGCGTGCCCGAAAGAGACAGGTGAACCCTTCCGACATCTTCATAGTCCCACAACGAGCGCGGAATGCGATCCAGGGCGAACAGGATCTCTTTGGCCTCCCACTCATTTTGCCGCAACAGATGCTGAAGATTGCCCGCGGGTTGATGCAGGTTCAAAACCAGAGCGTGACAAACCGGCCTCATCTGTGTTCCCTATTCCCCAACTCCTACCTGCGGCCGGGATTGAACAACGAAATATTCACCCTTGCAAATAGCCCCTTCAATGTCCTGGGCCGAGCCGGCGCTTTTCTCGATCGCCTCGCCCACCCTGCCAATTGCCCCGAGCAGCCCCGAACGGAATTCTTCATCCCAAACCAGCGGCTCTTCTGAATAGTCCAACACCGCTCGCCTGGGTGGGTTCATCAGAACGCTGTCATAGAGGCCGGCCCCCGCGTAACCGGCGAGATCCTCACCGTTGGAATCCGATCGGAAAATCAGCCCGCCTCCGTATAAACCGATGCCTTTGCTGGGAAACGCAAGGACACGCGCTGCTTGCGCCCGCTTGTCCCAAATAAAACTCAATGCTCTGCCCGGATAGTTGCCCACGATTGTTTCCCCAAGACCCAAAACGACTTCACCGTACAATTCATCCTGGTTGCCGTTTGAAGGATTGACCGTGTGCAGCACGAACGCATAGTCGGCTTCCACGACCGGCTGAATCAGCACCGCCATGAACAGGTCGTCATCGGACATCCCCATTCGCCTCCGGCTTAAGACAGCGCGCTCGTTCCATTTGGATGCCCATACAGCTTTGATCGCCTGCCAGCAGGGCTCCCAATCTTTTGGCAAATCGATCCGGGCCGCTCGGGCGGCGTCGCGAACCGACTTCTCCAGCTCCGCAGGGGGATTCAGCGACTGCACTACCTCTTGCAATTGCTTGAGGGTTTGAGGTTCAACCGTCTCTTTAACGCGCTTTCCAAGTGCAGCGTACTTTTGGGCTGCCTGGCGGTTGTTCTCTGCCGACAGCACTTTTTCCAAAGAGCCAAACGGCAAAGCAATCGACGCCGGCTGACGGACCCAATCCGGTAGTTTGCCTCTCAGGCGAGCTTGCGAATTGGATTTGGCTCCTACCGTCCGCTCATTAAATTGATCGAGCACGACAGCAAACCGGGTGAAATGCGGTTGCGTCACTTTCAGGGCCTTTGGCTGCATTTTTACAGTCCCGTCAGAGGGAGCCGCCCCGCTCAATTCCTTGAAAACGACATCGCCGGCCGCCGTCGTTTCCACCTGGATGACTTTTCCTTTAAGCGATTTGATTTTGTCGAATGTCCCGGGGTTCGAGCACGATGCGAACAGGACCTGGGCGTTACGGGCTCGAACAGCCACGTGGGAGACAAGGTCAGTCACGTCCGGCGCGATTACCGCTACGACTTCTCCTGGCAGTTCTTCATCCCCCATGACTTTGTCCGCCACGACCACCACCGGTCCTTTGCAGGTTTTTCCCTGAACAGCTCTCAAAGCGTCGACGACTTCAACTTCCCCTGAACCACTGCCGCGGCTTACGATTTGCCAATCGCCCAAGTGGGCTGCCTGTCGCAGCACTTTATCGGCCTGCCGCAGCAACATCGAAAGCGCAAATCCGAGGCTGCTGCCCCGCACGACTTCCTCGCTGAAAAGGCTGATCGTCCAGTTTTCCGAGTGAAAGGCATTCCCGAGCAACTCGGCTTTGGGTTGTAACAGCTTGTAAAGGCCGTCGGTCCATTCGCTCAGGGCGCGCCCGAGGCGGTCGGTGACTGATTTGGCCTGCAGCGACCAGGTCTCACCCAGCCTCGGACTCGAAGTGCAGAGTCTTTCCCATTGCCTTAAGGCTATGCCGAGTTCGCCGTGCTCATGGGACAGAGTCACGTTCTCAAGTACCCAGCGAACCAAATCCATCAACTGTTCCCCGCCCAATCGCTGGTGCAGGTTCCGTTCGACCGCGACTCGCACCAACTGTTCCAAAGCCAGGTCCAAATAGAGCAACGAGCGGAGGTCCGTTCCGCTTTGCAGAACATTTGAAATGCGCCGGCGGACTTCGGTTATCTTGCCGACGAGCGCAGCCAAGCCTTCGGCGGGATCATTGCGGTGATTCCATACGTCCCAGAGCAGGCCTTGGGTATCCCCATCCAGGCGATCACGAGCGGCGTTTGCCGCCGTCTCGAGGTCCGTGCTGGAATGGACTGCGTTGAGGATCTTGAGGAAATTCTCGAAATCCTGAATGAGCACGTCTTTGAGATGGCCGACAAAATCCGGGTCGCTGCGGATGGGCCGTTCGAAGCTCTGCAAACGCTCGCGGGTCACACCGAAGGATTGCAGAGTGTCGTAGAATTTCTGCTGGCTGCCGTTGCTGCGCAAGAAATCGAGGTAGGCCTGGCAGATGGCCACATCGTCGGGAGTGGTGTTGTTGTGGAGTTTCTGGTGCCATTCCTCGAGAAAATGTCCGCTCACCTCCTTGATGTGGTGCCGGTGCATGATCTGCAGGATCTCATCCCGAATGCGCTGTCCGTCGCCTCCGCGTCCGATCGAGGCGAGCATCATGCGGATCAACACACGGTTATGAGGGTCCGAATGGAAAAAGTCAGCCAACCGGCCTGTGAGACGGTCCTGGGCGTGGGCCAATTCGCGAGGTTTGGTGTTGTAATTGCGTTGCCAGGTCAGCTGGCGAATTGCTGAGAAACGGAGCCAAACGAACAACAGCCCGAGCGCCTCGGTGTTGGCCCGGGCGACGTCCAGCAGGTCGAAGCACAAATTGAATCGGTGCATCAACGTCCAGGAATTGGAATTCATTTCCGCTTGAATGATGCGATTTGCAAGGTCCGTCAACTCGGGGGCGCTAACAGCCTGGCCTCTGGCCGACGGTGCCTGGACCGGGAGATAGAAGTTCCCTCCTCTCTGCTTGAGCCAGCGATTTTCACCTTGCTTGAGAACGAACGGAATGCCTTGAGGCGCTTCGGATTCCGGTATGACAAGTTCCAGCCGGTTTACGCCGTCGCGAAATTCAAAAGGAGTTTGTGGAGTCGTTCCGGCGTGGAGCACTGTGCCGGGGGGGCGCCAGGCGTCCGGCGGTTGAAGCCACTCGTGCGGAGAGCGCCGAGCAATGCCCCAGTGCAAGCTCAGTGGCGCCGCTATATTCGAATAAAGCAATACATGATACTTGCCTTGGTTTCGGATCACAGAGGCGGCCAGTTGCCCGTTGTCACCGACTTCGAACACGCGCTCCAGCAGAACATCGCCGGGACCGCGCCCCGCCTTTAACGCTTCCATCGGCCTGAGCGCAGGAACGTCAGTCTCTCGAACACGAATCTGGTAGTTTTGGTGATCATTATTGTCCCAGCGGCCGTCTTGCGGGAAGAAAAGGGCAAATTCAATAACGTCCGGAGAGCCGTTGGCGGGAAGGCGCATGGAAATATGAGCTTGCCCGTTGTCTCTTTTGAAGTCCGTCTGCAAGGCTCCGGCCCCGGCCGAGCGCGTGCTCTCAGGCCATTGCGATTGAGGCAAAGCGCGCCACCCGTTTTCCCCCTGGTTACGAACGCCCCAATGCAGCACGCATTGGGCAGGTATGAGAGCTTGAAAATGCAGTTCGATTTGGCCGCCCTCCACCCGTTTATCGACGCTGAGGGCAACCCCACTGCGCGTGCGAACCTGCTCACCGCGCGTGGTGTCTCGACTAGCTGCCGCTGCGCTGTCGCTGGCCATTTTGATTATTTCCCGCCCAGTGGCTGGGATCGACGTGAATAAAACCCAGCCCGCGACAGGAATCAAGCCAAGCAAGGGCCCCAACCTCGGCGCCCGACCGGTCGGTCGGGAGGTTTCGGCCGGGTAGAAGTTCTCCCTACTTGGAAGAGATCACCTGCCGTTTATCATAATCTGGGGCGTAACAGGGCAGATCCCCCCGGACTAACTATCCAACTGGCGGCTGGCCGCAGGAAGGCGTGACCAGGACAAAACTGGGAAATGTCATCAGCGCTAAAAGCACAGAACACGCGCAGCGATGATCGGGACTCTATGCAATGGGAAACAACGCGACGCCGGTTTATCGGCCACATGACAATGTTAGGACTTGGAGCCACAGCAGGAGCGCGAACGTATGCGGCCGACCCGGGAAACGGCGGGAGCGGCGGGACAGGGCAAATTCCAATGCGCCTCCTGGGCCGAGCTGACGCGAGGGTCTCAGCGTTGGGAGTTGGCGGGCATCACCTGGGCGATTTTGAAAGCCAGGATGACGCAATCCGGCTGATCCATGCGGCTCTGGACGCCGGGATCAATTTCTTTGATAACTGCTGGGAGTACTACAACGGCGAGACGGAAAACATTCTGGGGCGAGGTTTGAAAGGGCGCCGCGACAAAGTATTCCTGATGACCAAGGTTTGTACCCATGGCCGCAGCGCCGAAACGGCGATGAAGATGCTCGAGCAATCATTGCGCCGGCTGCAAACCGACCACCTGGACCTGTGGCAGATTCACGCGGTAAGTTACGACAATGACCCGGACCTGGCCTATGCCGAGGGCGGCGTGCTGGAAGCCCTCGACGAGGCAAAGAAGCAGGGTAAAACGCGCTTTGTAGGCTTTACGGGGCATAAAGATCCCTCGTTTCACCTACGCATGCTCGAAATGGGTTACCCTTTTGATACCGTTCAAATGCCGCTCAACCCGTTCGACGCCAGTTATCACAGCTTCGAAAAGCAGGTCCTGCCTGAAGCGCAGCGCCGGGGTGTTGCCGTACTCGGAATGAAAAGCATGGGCGGAACGGGGGACGCGATTAAAAAGGGGGTGGTTACCGCTTCGGAAATGCTGCGCTACGCCATGAGCCTGCCTGTCGCCGTCACGATCAGTGGAATGGATTCGCTGAAGATACTCGAACAGAACCTGCAGGTCGCGAGGGGGTTTACTCCGATGTCTCCCGCCGAAATGGATGCATTAAGACAAAAATGCGCCAGGTTTGCCGCCGACGGCAGGCTCGAAGTGTATAAAGGGTCATTGCGCTTCGATAATCCAATGACACGCCTTCCCCACGGGTTCCCGGTGGACAAAGCACAAAAGGAAGTAAAAGCGATGTTGGAAAAGGGAAGCGGCACCTGGGAAACCGTTTAAGCAACGGCTGCCATTGCATCGCGAAAAAGGATTGAAACGATGAAATCAAAGTCTGTTTTGCAGGGCGACCAACCCGCCGTTCCTGATACCGGCAGGAGGCGTTTTTTGCGGGAAAGCGCCACGATGGTTGCCGGAGCAATACTGCTTGAACCTTCGCAAAATGCTTCGGCGGCAGAGGCGGAAAGCCGGGGGCGTGAAACGGCGGAGACAGGGACCGTCGCACGGAAATCTTTCGGTCGTACTGGGATTCAACTCTCTCTTTTTGGGATAGGCGGCTATCACTTGGGCTCCGTGCCCACACAGGAGGAAGCCAATCGACTGGTTTCGGAGGCCATCGACCATGGGATCAATTTTTTCGATAACGCATGGGAATATCACGAAGGAAAAAGCGAAGAAGTGATGGGAAAGGCGTTGCTGGGCAAACGTGACAAAATCTTTCTCATGACCAAGGTCTGCACCCACGGGCGGGATAAATCGATAGCGATGAAACAGCTCGAGGACTCGCTGCGGCGTTTGAAGACGGACCACCTGGACTTATGGCAGGTGCACGAGGTCATTTACGAGAACGACCCGGACCTGCACTTCGCCAAAGGCGGGGTGATTGAAGCGCTTGCCCAGGCCAAAAAAGAGGGCAAAACCCGATTCGTCGGGTTCACAGGGCATAAAAGCCCTGCCATCCACCTGAAAATGCTCAGCCACGATTTCCCCTTTGATTCCGTGCAAATGCCATTGAATTGTTTCGATGCCACCTATCGAAGCTTCGAGCAAACCGTGCTACCTGAAGTCATGCGTCGGGGAATTGCCGCACTGGGCATGAAAAGTTTGGGCGGGGATGGCCAACCGCTGCTGCACGGGGTAGTCACTGTGGAAGAAGCCTTGCGCTACGCCATGAGTCTGCCCGTGGCGACGACCATTTGCGGAGTCGATTCGCTCTCCGTGCTGCGACAAAACCTGACCGTCGCGAGAAATTTCACTCCTCTCAGTCCAAAAGAAATGGATCAGTTGCGTCAGAGGTGCGCACCTTTCGCCGCTGACGGTCATCTCGAGCTATACAAATCGACGAAAAAATACGACGCCGACGTCGGCCGCGAACAGCACGGGTATCCTTCGCAGGAAAAGTTGCCAGTCTAAATGACAAACGAGATCGCCTGGCTCATATAATTCCCAGGAGATAAAGGACGAGCAGAATCAGGAGGATTGTGCCCAATCCACCACTGGGAGCGTAGCCCCATCCCCGGCTGTACGGCCAAGCCGGCGCTGAGCCAATCATCAATATGACCAAGACAATCAGGAGTATGGTAATCATATAGTTTGTTTCTTTGCTCAGAACCTCCGGGCAGAGGGGGTGCCCTCATATGGGGTATGCCTTCTAATTGGAGGGTTTGTTACCCCCTGGACGGGCCGCCACTTGGCGAGCCGCGCTCCGCGAAGCCGCAGTGGCGCATTCGCCGAATGAAGAGCCCGGACCAACCGCTTTAACTCGTTCTCCGAAACACCTTGTGTACTGCGGCCTGGTCCACCGGTTTTACGAGAAGTTCGTCAATATTGACATGCCCGGGCCGGGCGGCCACCCAAACCAGGATTTCGGCAATGTCGTCCGCGGTCAGAGGACGGGTGCCCTCGTAGACTTTCTGAGCCCGGGCGGCATCGCCCTTGAATCGGACCAAAGAAAACTCCGTCTCGGCCAACCCTGGATCGACGGTGCAAACACGGATGCCTGTGCCATTGAGTTCCAGGCGAAGGGCGCGTGTGATTTGCAATTCCCCGGCTTTGGCTGCGCAATAGGCGGCGCCCCCTTCATAAGCAACGTGCCCCGCCACCGAACCTATGTTGATGATCGAACTGCCGCAATCCTTCGGGATCAAAGGCAGCGCCGCCCGGGTCATGCGCAACAACCCCAGAACGTTGGATTCAAGCATGGTTTCCCAATCCTCGTCTTTTCCCTGGGCAACATAATCGAGTCCCTGGGCGCCGCCGGCGTTGTTGATCAGGACAAACAACCCGCTCGCGCCAACCTTTCCTTTCGCCCATGCCGCGAAAGAATCCACGCTCGCGGTCTTGGACACGTCCAACCCGTGCACATGGGCCCCGGCAGCGCCTGCTTTGCGCGCTTCGGCTGCCACCTGCTCGAGTCGTTCGACCCGCCTTGCCCCGAGCAGCAAATGGCAACCCTCGGCCGCGAACGCCCGCGCCGCCGCCGCGCCAAACCCGCTGGATGCCCCCGTGATCAAAATCCACTTTTTCTTTAGCTCCATTCTCATTGGTTCAGTCATATTCAGGAAGACAGCGCACCGGGAGAAGTTTTTTTTGAAACAGATTGCTCCCGCATCCTTGCCGCTTTTAAATGCATCCTATGCCGGACCACGCAAGCAGCAGGCAGCGCCGCCTTCCACGTGACTCGATATCGTCGCGGTTGGCGGGCTTAGCCATTGTTTCCTTGTTCCTAATTGCGGGTCTCGCAGTTCAAGCCCAGACGCGCTTTTCGACTGGATTGCGCCCCGAAAAATTGAAGGAGATGGACGAGGCGATTGCTCAAGCCATCCACGATCGTGCCTGCCCAGGCGGAGTGCTTTGGGTGGAACACCGCGGTTTTGCCTATCATAAAGCCTACGGCAATCGAGCTGCGGTTCCCGAGAAAGAACCCATGACGGAGGACACCATTTTCGATTTGGCATCATTGACTAAAGTCGTTTCCTGCACGCCCGCGATCATGAAACTGGTTGAGCACGGACAAGTCCGGCTTGAGGAACCGGTTCGCACGTACCTTCCCGAGTTTACCGGAGGCGGCAAAGAGGAGGTAACGGTTCAACAATTAATGTTGCACCTTTCGGGGTTACCGGGGGATATCGAGACGAGGTCCGACTGGCATGGCCAACCTGCGGCCATAGCGAAGGCGTGCGACGAGACATTGCTTTCCAGCCCGGGAACTGTCTTTCGATACAGCGACATTAATTTCTTCCTTTTGGGCGAAATCGTGCAGCGTGTCACTCACACCCCGCTCGAAGAATTCGTTTCGAGAGAAATCTATACGCCTTTAGGGATGGCCGATACCTCCTATCTGCCGCCGCAATCCCGGCTTGGGCGCATTGCGCCCACGGAGGTCGTTGGCGGCAAGCCGTTCCGGGGAATCGTCCATGATCCAACGGCCCGGAAAATGGGCGGAGTGGCGGGGCATGCCGGTCTTTTTTCCACGGCCTCTGACCTGGCCCGCTATGCGCGAATGCTCCTGAACCAGGGCGAACTCGATGGGGTGCGGATTTTTAAGCCGGAAACAGTCCAAAGGATGATCTCGGTCCAAACTCCGCCGGGTTTTGCCGCCCGCCGTGGGCTAGGCTGGGACATCGACACCGGGTACAGCGGTCCACGCGGCGCGGTGTTTCCTATCGGCTCTTATGGGCACACCGGTTGGACGGGCACGTCGATCTGGATCGATCCGTTTTCTGACACGTTTGTGATTTTTCTCTCCAACCGCAACCATCCGACGGAAGCGGGAAACGTAGGGGCATTAAGAAGAAAACTCGGAACGCTGGCCGCCGAGGCGGTGCCGGATTTCAACTTTGCGTACGTGCCGGGAGCCCTTCCTCCGATGTTCGAGCAAACAGCGGTTTTGACTCCAGCGCAGGCCCCGCAACCCGGCAACACTCTCACTCTGCAAGGAATCGATGTGCTGGAGAGACAAGAGTTCGCTCCGTTGAAAGGAATGAGGCTGGGGCTGGTGACCAACCATACCGGGCACGATCGCCAAAGGAATCCAACGATCGACTTGCTCAAAGATGCCCCTGGCGTTCAGCTTACGGCCTTGTTCAGCCCGGAACATGGCATTCGCGGAGTGGAAGACCAACACGTGGGCGACAGTGTCGACGAAAAAACCGGGCTGAAGATCTACAGTTTGTACGGGGATCGAACAAAACCCACTGCCGAACAGGTCAAAGACCTCGATGCCCTGGTGTTTGATATCCAGGACGTCGGGTGCCGCTTTTACACCTATACCGCGACCATGGCCTTGTGCATGCAAGCGGCCGGTGAATCGGGGAAGAAGTTTTTTGTGTTGGACAGGGTTGACCCCATCAACGGCACAACCGTTGAAGGCCCGATGCCTGAAGGCGGCCCGACTTTTGTGGCGTTCCACCGCGTTCCTTTGCGATACGGAATGACCATAGGTGAGTTGGCCAGGATGTACCGTGGTGAAACGCACTCCAACGTCGACCTGACGGTTGTGCCTCTCGAACATTGGCGGCGTGAACTCTGGTTCGACCAAACCGGTCTGCCCTGGTCTAACCCATCCCCCAACATTCGCAACCTGGTGGAAGCGATTCTTTACCCTGGAATCGGGCTGCTGGAAACAGCGCTCTCGGTAGGACGCGGCACAGACTCGCCGTTCCAGGTGGTCGGTGCGCCCTACATAAACGACATTCAACTTGCCGAAGAACTCAACCAATCAAATCTGAGAGGCATCCGTTTTATCCCGATTCAATTCACGCCAAATTATAGCGTCTTCAAAGGCGAGCTTTGCCACGGCGTGTTCCTGAACCTGACCGATCGCGAAGCCTGCAACGTGGTGGATGTAGGACTGGAAATCGCCAGGACCCTGTTTCGATTGTATCCCAACTCTTTTGCACCCGAAAAACTGGATCGGCTGCTCGCCAGTCCTCGAACCCTGGAGGCGATTAAAGCAAACAAGTCACTCGATGAAATTCATCAGCTCTGGCGCGGCGAAGTAAGCTCCTTCGAAAAGACACGCGCCAAGTACCTGATGTATTGAACCGCGGGGCGGACCCGCCGGTTTCGGACTCCACATTAATCTTCCCGTGAAAAAACCCATTCCATGCCGTCGGACTTCATGCTGAGCCGGTCGTTTTCAACCGTTGCGGGGAGGTCCTGGTTGGAAATGGTGAGCAGATACTTGCCGCCGCTGCCGTCTTTCCATTGGCCTTGCATGCTCTGAACCGGGGGCAACGGAGGAGCAACGGGAACCCCGCCAGGCCCGGCAACAGGGGCCGAGGCGGCGATAGGCGACAGCTTCAATGCCGGGGCGTTCTTCAGGCTGATCTGGGCATCGGGCCGCGCCACAAGCTCGGTTTTGCCAAAAGCAGCTTCAAAGAATCTGCGCAGCCTTTGCATTTCCAGGGATGAAATGTTGGGTTTGCCACGCCGAATCGCGTTCAACGCGGCGCTCGGGTCAAATTTCCACCGGCCCAAAATGGCGATCGGATCGTACTTCGCGGAAAGCCCGCTTTTGAGATAGGCACTGACGTCTTGTAGATCGGGCAGAACAGTATTCCAAATGGACCTGAGCAGTTCGGGATTTTGGCGGATTGCTTGCACCCGGGGCGCACCGAGCAGGTTCATGATCGGTTCAGAGCCGGCCCACATCTGCATCAACTCTTTGTCATTGCCAAGCCCCTGAAATTCCGGCGACTCGCCCAGCCCCAGAAAGCCGGGGTAATTGCCCAGGCGCGCTTCCAGGAGCGGGTTGCGATAGATGAGGCCTGCCAAGTCAGCCATTTGAAAATCAGTGTCGGGGACGCGGTCAATGGCCCTGGCGACTTTTGCAAACCCCGTCGAGTGCAAGTCCTCCCCCATCCGGTTTATCAGCCGCATCCACTTGGGATCACTGTCGGAAGTCGCCAATTGGTAAGTGAGGTAGCTCGGCAGATAAATTAAGAAAGCTAGCAGAATCAGGTAAGCGGCGCCATTCAGGACGCCAAGGCAAAGCCCGAGCCGGTGATTGAGTCTTTCCCAAAGCGCCAGGCGAAGATCACCACTGTGGTACTTGTAATACACGTCCACTTTATGGTGCACAGCCGCCGCAGCCACTTTAAAAATGACGGAAATAATAATGAACACGAGGATTGGTCCCAGAGCCCAAATCAAGAGGGGATCCTTTACACCCACCAACCCGAGCAATCGGCCGAATGGCCGGCCAAGGGGCACCGCCAGGAACGCGCCGACTACAATCGCGACGAATGAAAATGCAACTCGAATTCCCCCTTGCCGATACCCCAGTCCCGCAAGCGATGCCAGGAGAATGACCGCCAAAAGCCAAATCGTCATAGCCCAGAATTAAAGGCGTTTGTTTTGAAAAGCACGAACAAAATCAAGCTGGTCAGAAGTCGAAGAAAGTGTAAGTTCCCCCGGTCTTTACCCCAATTGGCGCGGGGCAGGATGATTGTTGAGCATGGGTTTTGGTTTCGAGCTTTATGATTGCAACGCTGGTGTCGTACGATGAGATGAACAATATCGTTTATGAAGGCACCAGGGAGTACCCGGACAACGGATTGCTTTGGGAACATATCGGGTGTCAGCAGAATAATCAAAAGACGGTCCGAGTCCGGGTCGAGGCGGATAATGGACTGGAATACGAAGTTCGCTTCTCGGCGTGGAGTCCGCATCGGCAATTCGCCCCGTCCCGCCGTTTTCACGACTTGCTTCGAGTTTGGGGAGCTCAGTTTTCCTGAGCCGATTGGAGTTCGGGACCCGGGTTTCCTTTCTCCTGAATCAATGCAAGGAGCTGGACTGGGTCGATCGGCTTGTTGAAGCAAGAGCGCGCACCGAGGCTCACTGCTTTCTTCGAGTCCTCCGGCGCCACACACGAGCTGAACACCGCCACCCTCAGCCCCGCGAATTCCTTTCTTTGGGCGATCCACGCTAAAACATCAAGGCCTCCCGCGCCGGGCATTTTCAAGTCCAGCAACAGCAGGTCGGGAATTGGATGAATGGCACGATTGTCATAAGGCGGATCTCCGCGCAGGTAGGCGATAGCTTCCAACCCGTTTGGAACAAAAGTAACCGAGGCCTGCAATGCCGCTTTGGAGAAAGCGCGCTGCAGCAGCAACACATCGTTGGGGTCGTCCTCGGCGATGAGAATCACCAGGGCAACATTGGCGGCGGCTTTTCCACTCATGACGGCGGGTGGCCCTTCTGAATAGTTTCATAACGCGGGACACCTGGTTTAGGAATAGGGCAAAAGCCCCGCCTCACGCCGTCTCAAACAGGGTTTAGGGTACTCACCCCCTTTGAGCCCTGTAAATTTTAGCTAGGCTGGTCCCAGGACCACGCAGCAGCTGGGCGGGACCGCTGCCGATCCTAATAAGATGTTAAGGCCCCAGCACAAAACGCATGTCCACCCGGCCCGGGCCTGTCCCGGCCTTTTAAAGGCATGCGCCAGCCGTGAACCCGTCAGGGGGAGTTTTCCCGTGCGATGCTTTGGACTCCCGGTCAA
>Ga0070738_10003054_pt1 | contig 23176 bp, 24 predicted proteins | sample Coa_R2_2_FD_66446 | JGI IMG/M metagenome (GOLD analysis project Ga0070738, IMG submission 66446) | Surface soil microbial communities from Centralia Pennsylvania, which are recovering from an underground coalmine fire - Coalmine... | ecosystem: Environmental > Terrestrial > Soil > Unclassified ... | reverse complement strand
CGCCGCCAAGTACGCGGACATGGTCTTCACCAACCTTGGCCGAGCCGGCGACGAGGCCAGCGCAAAGATCGCCGACCTCCGCCGTGTCGGGCGTGAGGATTTCGGCCGCGAGTTCCAGGTCTGGAGCTCGTGCTCCATCGTCTGCCGGCCGACCCAGAAGGAGGCCGAGGACTGGGCGCGCTACTACATCATCGAGAAGGGTGACTGGGAAGCCGCCAAGGCGCTGCGCGTGAACCCCAATCCGCCCGCTCCCGGCGAGCGCCTGCGCAGCCCCGGCTGGGGCGGCTACCTGATCATCGGCACTCCGGAGCGCATCGTCGACGAGCTGACCACCCTCTCAGCCCTGGACGTCGACGGCGTCGTCCTGAGCTGGGTCAACTACCAGGAAGAGCTGCGCGACTGGAACCGCGAGGTCATGCCCCTCCTGATCCAAGCGGGGCTGCGGAGCCACTAGCTACTGGCCTCCAACTACCCACTACCCGATTCGTAGGGGTACCAGCCGCGGCCGGTCTTCCGTCCGAGGTGGCCGGCGTTGACCATGTTCTTGATGGTGGCGGTGGGGCGGAAGCGGTCGCCGTAGGCCTCGGTCATGTACTCCAGATTGTGGAGGCCGGTGTCGAGGCCGGTGAGGTCGGCCAGCTTGAAGGGGCCCATGGGGTGGTTCAGGCCGAGTTCGATCGCTCGGTCCATCTCCTCGACGGTGGCGACGCCTTCCTCGAGCATGCGGTAGGCCTCGGCGCGCTGCGCCAGCAGCATGCGGTTGACGATGAACCCCTGTGAGTCCTTGTTGCACAGGACCGTCTCCTTGCCGAACGAGCGGCAAAGGTCGAGCGTGACCTGCACGGTCTCGTCGGACGTGTCGAGGGCACGGATGATCTCGATGAGCTTCATCACCGGCGCGGGGTTGAACCAGTGCGCGCCGATGACCTTGTCCTGGCGCTTGGTCTTGGCGCCGATCGAGGTCACGCTGAGCTGGGACGTGTTGGTCGCCAGGATGGCGTGCGGCGGCGCCAGGCGGTCCAGCTCGACGAAGACCTCCTGCTTCAGCTCCAGGATCTCCGGCACGGCCTCGAACACGTAATCGGCGTGCGACACCGCCTCTTCGATTGAGGTGGTGGTGCGGATGCCGCCGGCGATCTCGTCGGCCCTCGCCTGCTCCATGCGGCCGGATTTCACGAATCGGGCCAGGCTGCCGCGGATGCCCTCCATGCCGCGGTCGATGAAGGACTGCTCCACGTCGCGCATGGTCACCTGGAGGCCGCTGCTGGCCACGACCTGGGTGATGCCGCTGCCCATCAATCCCGCGCCGATGACGGCGACGCGCTCGACGGCCATCAGTTGGCGAGCCTCCGGACTTCGATGCCCGCTTTGGCGCAGGCTTCTCGGACAGCGGCGGCGATGCGCGGCGCGGGCGGGTTGTCGCCGTGGATGCAGATCGTCTCCGCCTCCAGCGGGATGTAGGAGCCGTCCGCCGTCTTGACCTTGCCCTGCTGCACGATGTCCAGCACCTGCTGCGCGGCGACCTCCGGCTCCTGGTGGACCGAGCCCTTGATGCTGCGCGGCTGCAGCGTGCCGTCCGGCATGTACATGCGGTCGGCGAACGCCTCGCGCGCGACCTTCACGCCCTCCTGCTCCGCCGCCTCCAGCATCTTCGGCGCGGTGGCCAGCCCGACGAACACCAGGCTGGGATCGGAGCGCTTGATGCCGCGGGCGATCGCCGCTGCCACGCTCGGCTCGACGGCGGCCCAGTTGTAAAGCTCGCCGTGCGCCTTCACGTGCACCAGCGGCACGTCGTTGGCGCGCGCGAAGGCCAGCATGGCCCCGACCTGGTAGATGATGATGGCCTCGACCTCGTCCAGCGACATGTTCATCCGCCGCCGGCCGAAACCCTGCAGGTCCGGGTAGGACGGGTGCGCCCCCACCGCCACGCCGTGCTGCTTCGCCAGCTTGATGGTCTTGTCGATCGTCCTGGGATCGCCGCCATGAAAGCCGCAGGCAATGTTGGCCGACGTGATGTTGGGCATGATCTGGTCGTCGGCGCCCATAACCCAGGCGCCATACGACTCGCCCATGTCGGAATTGATGTCGATGTGCATCAATTGCATTCTATGGCTGACCGCCCACTGCTGCTGATCGACGGCGACAACCTCGCACACCGCGCCTACCATTCAATGCCCAGCACCGTCCGGGGCGCCGGCGGACAGCCCATCAACTCCATCGTCGGCTGGACCAACATGCTGCTCGGGCTGTGGGATATCGAACAGCCGCGGGCGGTGTACGTGGCCTGGGACACGCTGGGCGTGCCGACCTATCGCCACAAGCTGTGGCCCGACTACCAGGGCGGGCGCGTGTTCGACCGCGAGCTCATCCAGCAGCTGAACATCCTGCCCGACGTGTGCCGCGCCTTCGGCTTCGGGGTGGGCAAGGGGGCCGGTTACGAGGCCGACGACTATCTGGCCGCGGCCGCGCTCGCGGAAACGCGGCGCGGCGGGAAGGCGCTGATCCTCACTAACGACCGCGACTCCTTCCAGCTTGCGTCGGAGGACGTGACCATCCTGTGGCCGCGCAAGGGCATCACCGATATCGTGCGCGTCGATCCGCACGAGGTGGTCGAGCGGTTCAAGGTGCTGCCGGAGCAGGTGCCGGACTACAAGGCGCTGGCCGGCGACTCGTCCGACAACATCCCCGGCGCCCGCGGCATTGGCCCCAAGGGCGCGGCCGAGCTGCTGCTCCGGTACGGCACGCTGGACCAGGTGCTGAAGGCCGACGCGCGCGGCCTCGCCGCCCAGCGCGACCAGCTGCTGGCGTTCCGGGAGATGACCTGCCTCAAGACGGACATTCCCGTCGAGCTGCCCGACGACGGCCCTCCGAACTGGTCCGCCGGCGCCGAGAAGCTGCGCTCCCTGGGCGCGGAAGCCCTCGCCGACCGCATCTCTCAAAGGGCTAACCGCCTGCCACTGTGATGCGGCTCACAGTCGGGGTAAGCGGATTTACTGCACGGCCGCCTGAAAAGGCGTAGTCTGGGCCGCATGACGTGGGAATATCGCGAGTGCGACGTGCTCCTCGAGGTCCAGCCCGAGCGGCAGCTGATGCACTGGCTGAGGGATGGTTGGGAGCTGGTGGGGCTGCATAGGAAGAACCGGCGCGGCAAGCAGGTGGTGGTGGCCATCCTTCGCCGCAACGCCGAGAGCCCGGCGAGCATGGAGCTTCAGCTGGCGTAACTCCACGACCGCGTTGGCATATGCTAGTCACAGCCAACCTATCGCAAGGAGGGAAACGCTATGGCTCGCATCCGCGCCTTGACGCGCGAGGAAGCGCCCGAGGAAGTCCGCCACGTCTACGACGGCAACCTCAAGAACTGGGGCCAGGTGTCGAACACCACCGGCATCTGGGCGTACCGGCCCACGATCCAGATGGGCGTGCAGGCCCTCGGCCGCGGCTTCAACGAATCCGGCCTTATCTCCGAGAAGCTGCGCTGCCTCATCAACGTCCGCATCGCGAGCCAAGTCGGCTGCGGCTTCTGAGCTGACATGAATGCTGCCGGGAGCAGCAAAGCCGGAGCCTCCGACGAGGCTATCGCCGATCTGCCGAACTGGCGGACCAGCCCCCATTTCAACGACGCCGAGCGGGTCGCGTTCGAGCTGGCCGACGCCACGATCCAGACGCCCGTAGACGTGAGCGACGATCTGTTCGCGCGGCTGCAGCAGCACTACAGCACCGAGGAGCTGGTGGAGCTGGCCGCGATCTGCGCGCTGGAGAACTTCCGCAGCCGCTTCAACCGGGTCTTCCGCGTGGAGCCCAACGGGTTCTACTGCGCGGTGCCCAAGCCGGCCGAGGCGCACGCCTGATCTGTGGCTGATTCAGAGACGACGCGGGGGCTGCTGAAGGGCGCGTACGACACGCACGTCCACAGCGGGCCGGACGTCCTGCCGCGCAAGTTCGACGACTTCGAGCTTGCGCGGCGCGCTCACCAGCGCGGCATGGCCGGCTTCGTCCTCAAGTCCCACTACATCTGCACCGCCGACCGCGCCACCCTGGTACGCGAGGCGTTCCCGGGCGTGCAGGCCTACGGCGGGCTGGCGCTGAACAACTCCGTCGGCGGCCTGAACCCCATCGCCGTGGATATCGCCGGCCGGCTCGGCAACAAGGTCGTGTGGCTGCCGACGGTCGACTCGGCCAACGAGCTGGAGAACGTCGCCGGCCAGCGGGACGAGTCCAAGCTGCCCTACTGGATGGGCATCGCCCGCGAGATGCGCTCGATGGGCATCGCCGGCGAATGGATTGAGGTGACCGACTCAGATGGCAAGGTCACCGAGGCCACGCGCCAGTGCCTGGAGCTGATCGGCAAGCACGACATGGTTCTAGCCACAGGACACATCCGGCCGGCCGCGATGGCGCCGGTGTGCCAGGCGGCGCGCGAATCCGGCGTGCGGCGTATCGTCATCACACATCCGGAGTTCCCGACGACGCTGCTGAGCATCGACCAGCAGCGGGAGCTCCAGAAGTACGACGTCTACTTCGAGCGCTGCTTCACCACGCCCCAGAGCGGCAAGATCCCGTGGGAGCACGTGTACGAGAACGTGCGCCAGGTGGGCGCCTCGACGACCATCCTGGCGACCGACCTGGGGCAGTCGACGAACCCCTTCGTGGACGAGGGGCTGGAGATGTTCGTAGGGCGCTTCCTGGACGCGGGCTTCTCCGAGGGCGCCATCGGCGACATGGTCGCCAAGAACCCGGCCTCGCTGCTGGGCGTCTAACGCCGCCTACGCTTGTTGCCGATCGCCAGCAGGAACATCACGGACTTGTCGGTGCCGAAGAACTCTGAGACTTCGTCGTCGAAGAAGGTGAGGCCCGTGGCGGCAGCGCCGAGCGCATAGGCCGCCAGATACAGCTTGCCGGCCGTCAGGCTGCCGTCGAGCTGGGCGGCGCGGTAGCCGCGCTCGCCAAGGCGGCCGATGATGTCCCGCAAGTCCGCCAGGAAGTAGACGTTGACGGCGGCATCGGCGGCCAGGTCCTGCCCGAGGTCCAGCCGGCCGGCGATGCCTCGGTAGTCGCCCAAGCGGAGGGGTTCCAGCGCGCCGCTTGCGTAGCGGTACGAGCCGGAGGGCAAGCCATCGATGGCATTGACGATGAGGTACGGCTCGGAGAGCGGGGCGCCCCAATCGTTGGGCGGCGGAACCGTCGCGGCGGCGAGCATCATCTCGAGGGCCTCCAGGCCGATGGGCGTCTGCTCGAACTCGCGAGCCGAGCCTCGGCGGCGGATGACAGACTCTATGGGCTCGGGCGGCGAGGCCGGTTGGGGATTCTTCGCTCGACGCTCAGAATGACACGCACCCTGCCACGCGCGAACCTCGGCGGCGCTCGAGAGGGACGTCGCCTCGTGGGCTTCGTAGATCAGCGGGTAGTCCACCTCGTGGAAGGAGTAGGCCTGCACTGGCACGTGCAGTGGCAGGACGGAGGCTGCAGGCGGCGGCTCGGCGGCGGTCCAGCCAAGTGGCACCAGCTCCAGGGCAGCTTCCCGCGCCGGGTCGAGGTCCAGCAGCGCGTTCACGGGCGCATCGGCGAAGCCGAGCACTAGCGACGCTGGCAGATCATGAGCGGTGGCGAGGGCCAGCAGGTTGGCGAGGATGGTGCCGCTGTCCCAGAAGCTGTGCCGGTAGGTGCGGGACTGATATTTCCAGGAGTTGCGCCACCAGGTGCTGCTCGCCACGATCGTGGCCGGCGCGTGGCCCAGGTGCTCATGCTGGGCCGTGGCCTCGACCAGCACGCCACGGAAGTCGCCTTCGCGCAGTCGGCTGAGGGCGACGTTCTCGACGTCGAAGTGGTACACGCCGGCCGGCAAATCCGGCAGCTCGCCGCAGACCACGTACAGATCGATGTGGTACAGCGCGCCGGTGCAGGCCGCGGCACGGAATGGCATGTCGCCCTGCGGGAAATGGAGGACTTTGGTGATGCCGGCGGAGAGCTGCAGGAGGAGGGATATCAGAGGAAGGTCGGGGACGCGCTCGCCGGCGGGCGAGGCCGAGGACGAGAGCGCCTGCAGGGCCGGCATCGAGGATTGCGGCAGTTCGCGTGGGAGGGCCACCTGCTGGAGCGGCTGAGCGTAGCGCTTGTAGGGTCGAGGCTGGTTCGCCCAGTCCAGCGTATGGCGGTTCCGGCGCAGGCTCTCGACGGAGTGGTTGGTCGCCTGGTGGTAGCGCCAGGCGGCAGATTCCTGAAGGTCCATCACGAGCGCCAGCATACGCCGGGCTTGTAGGATATGCGCACACTACCGAAGGAGACTGCCTCATGAAGAACGGCATGGTCATCATTGACGCCGACGGGCACGCGGTCGACCGCGATCCGGCCTATCGCGACCGGCTGCCCGAGGAGTTCAAGTACCGCCAGCAGCTGTACCCCACCGATGCCTTTGACCGCTTCCAGAACGGCAGGATCAAGAAGGGGCCGGTCACGCCCCAGGACAACATCCGGGACAACGACATCGAGGGCATCGACCTGCAGGTCATCTACCCCACCGGCGGGCTGTTCCTCTCGCGCGTACGGGACCGCGACTTCGCCATCGCCATGGCGCGGACATACAACGACTGGCTGCACGACTGGTGCTCGATCGACCGCAAGCGCCTGAAGGGCGTGGCCGCGGTGCCACTGCACGTGGACGTAAGGGCCGCGATCCAGGAGATGGAGCGCGCCATGGGCCAGCTTGGAGCCGTAGGCGTGATGGTCAACACCTACGACCGCAACCGCAACGTGGCACATCCCGACTTCTGGCCGTTCTACGAGGAGTGCGCGCGCCAGGGCGTGGCCGTGGCCTTCCACGCCTCCGGTAGCGACACCATCGATCCCATCGGCCATTTCGACAACTTCCTGGCCATCCATACGCTGTCGCACGCTCCGGAGCAGCTCATCGCGTGCACGGTCGTGATCTACGGCGGCCTGCTGGAGAAGTACCAGGACCTGCGCGTCGCCTTCCTGGAAGCAGGCATCGGCTGGGTGCCGTTCTGGATGGAGCATATGGACGAGGAGTACGAGTTCCGCGAGTTCGAGGCGCCGCTGCTCACGGCCAAGCCGTCAGAGTACATGGCCAACGGGCGGGTGTTCGTGTCTTGTGAGCCTGAGGAGAAAACCCTGCGCTACGTGCCGGACTTCTTCCCCGAGGACAACATCCTGTACGCCTCGGACTATCCGCACTGGGACGGCAACTTCCCGGAAACGGTGAACACGCTGGCCAACAGGACGGACATCAGCGACACACTGAAGCGAAAGATCTTCTACGACAACCCCTGTCGCTTCTACGGGCTGAAGGTCGACCCGGCCGATTACGGCGCGGGACGAGAGGCGATGGCGGCTCCGTCCGCGGGTTAGGCTAGCTTGCCTTCTGGGCGGGGCGGCGCGCGTCCACCAGCACGCCTTCGAAGCTGAGAGCCGGAGTGAGCGTCACCTCCCAGCCCTCGGCGCGCAGTTGATCCAGCCAGGCGGCGAAATGCTCCGGCTTGGGATCGCGGTAGCCGGGGACCAGCACGTGAGTGGGCTTGCCCATGGTGCCAAAAACGATGCCATGGATATCGCGGGGCCTGGCCAACGTGCGCTGCTCCCTAACCGGACTTGGGCTGGACGATTCGGTGAACCAAACCACTGCCGTTACCCTAGCGGCCGCCCGGATCGTGGACAAGGGTGCTAGCCCCCAAAGCTCTTCAGCGGCCAGGCGGCATACCGCCAACCTGGCGAGGCCACACGATGACGTACACTAGTGGACGGGGTCACCAAGGTGCCGGCGCAGGCTCACGCCGCAGGGAGAGATGAACACCAGAATCGCCGATAATCTGGCGCCGAAGGCCCGGCGTGTATTCCTCGCGCTCAGTGGTGAGATCGAGTCGGGCAACCTGCCACCAGGGACCAAACTTCCGGCAAACAACGACCTGGCTGCGAAGTACGGCGTCTCCGCCGTCACGATGCGCAACGTGCTCAACCGCCTGCAGGATGCCGGGCTCGTGTCGGTCGAGCATGGCCGCGGGACGTTCGTGCGCAGCGCCACCGCGCCGGCGGTGCTGATCGTGGAGGACGAGGAGAACCAGCGCATCGTGCTGCGCACGCACCTCGAGGGCGAAGGCTTCCATGTGGTGGAGGCGGCCGGGCCGGCCGAAGGGCTGCGCATCCTGGAGAACGGTGCCCACGTGGCGATGATCTTCAGCGACGTGCGCATGCCCGATCCGCAGTCGGGCATCGAGTTCATCCGGACCGTGCGCCGGCGCTGGCCGCAGCTTCCGCTCGCAGCGGTGACCGCCTTCGCCGCCGACCTGGAGGGCCTGCACGGCACGCCCGACTGCCCCATCCTGGTGCTGGCCAAGCCGATCCGCGGCCAGCACATCGCCGAAGCGGTGACCATGGCGCTCGGCCTGCGCGGCCGCTAACCCCCGTTTGTCCTAAGGCACTCGGGCGCCCTTGCTCGGGACTTCTGGCATAGGCTGCTGTCTTTCTCCATCTGAAGGCTGTATACCCCGGCTGGGGAGGGAGCAAGGTGCGTGTAATGGAGTCGGCGGCATCCACGGCAGCGCGCGAGGACGCGTTGACGGGCCGTGGCAGCGCCGTCAAGGCGCTGGCCGAGCTGACGCGGTTGGCGGCAAGCGGCGCCGACCTGGCGGCGATCGCGAACATGGTCGTGGACGATGCGCGTGCATTAACCGGGTGCGATTTCGCGGCTCTGCTGGAGATCCACCCGGATCAGACGTTCAGCGCCGCGGCAGTGGTTGGGAGCCGGAGTGATACCTGGAACCAGCGCCGGGCCATCCTGCCCGCTGGCCCATTCGCGCGGGCCATGCGCACCGGCCGCGCGGTGGTGCAGCACCGCACCGACTCTTATCCTGCGCCCGACGCCCAGGTCTTCAGCCGCGATGAGGGCGCCGAGACCTTCATCGCCGCGCCGGTGATCGCCTCGCCCGGCGTGCTGTACGTGGGCTGGAGGAGGCATGTCGAGCCGACTGACAGGCAGGTGTCGATCGCCGAGGCGCTGGCCAGCGCCGCCGGGACGATCCTGGCCGGCGCCAGGGCGCGGAGCGCTCAGGCCGAGCAGTCGGCGCAGCTCATGGCCATCATGGAGCACATCCCCAGCGCCGTGATCCTCACCGACCGCGGAGGCCGGCCGGTGCGCGTGAGCGACTCGGTCCGCAAGATCACCGGCGCGGACGCGGATCCGGCTCTGCCCTTTTTCTCGCCCACCCCACACCAGCAGGCCAGCATGATCCGCAGCGCCATCACCGGCCAGGCGCTTGCCTCCAAGGACCTGCCGACGGCGCGCGCGCTGGCGGGCCAGCGCGACGTCAAGGACATCCTGCTCATCCGCCCGCCTGGCCAGCCGGACGAGACCTGCCTGATGGTGTCGTCCACACCACTGCGGGACGCCAACAACGCCATCACCGGCGCGCTCACGGTGATGACCGACATGACACACGAGACCATGCTGCAGCGGCAGGTCAAGACCTATGCCGACCAACTGGAGCGGGTGTACGACACGATGGCCTGCGGCGTGATGGTGGTCAGCCGCAACGGTCCGCTCTACGCCAACAAGGCAGGCCGGAGGATGCTCGGCCTGCCGCCGGATGGTCCAATTGCCCTGCAGCGGCACCTGATCGGGACGCTGCTCAACGAGGATGGCGACGAGCTGCCACCCGATGAGCGGCCGGGCCGCAGCGTGCTGCGAACAGGGCAGCCGGTGCACGGGTTGATGGTGGGCCACCGCCTGCCCAGCGGCGAGGTGCTGTGGACCCAGGAGGACGCCGTGCCCATCACCGACGAGCAGGGCAACGTGGAGCTGGCGGTCGTGAGCTTCTCCGACGTCACCGAGCGGCGGGAGACCCGCCAGGCGCTGGAGGATCAGTTCGAATTCCTGCGCGCCACGATGGCCAGCCTCGCGGACGGCATCTACGCGGCCGACGACGAGGGCCGGCTGGTGATGATGAACCGCGCCGCCGAGGAGATGCTGGGGTGGACCCAGACCGAGCTGTTCGGCCGCCGCCTTCACGAGGCCATCCACTACGCCGGCGCCGACGGTTCCCCGCTGTCGGAAGACGAGTGTGTGTTCCGTAAAGCTCGCGCGGAGGGCGTCACTATCGAAGGGGAGGACGTGTTCGTGCGGCGCGACGGCACGCCGTTCCCCATCAGCCACAGGTCCTCTCCGTTGTGGAGCCGGGGCAAGATCAGCGGCATCGTCACCGCCTTTCGCGACATCAGCGAGCAGAAGCGCGCCTATGACGCCCTACGGGCAAGCGAAGATCGGTATCGCGCCATCGTCGAGACGGCCTTCGAGGGGGTGTGGACCATAGACCTGCAGGGCAACACCACCTTCGCTAACGCGCAGATGGCGCACCTGCTCGGCTGCAGCGTCGAGCACCTGTACTCGGCCAACCTGTTCGACTTCATCGACGACGAGCTCAAGCCAGCGGTGCAGGCACGCCTGAAGCGGCGGCACGCCGGGCTTTCGGAGCGCTATGAGTCCCGCTTTCGGCGGGTCGACGGCAGCGCCGTCTGGGCGCTCGCCTCAGCCTGCCCTCTGCGGGGGCCGGAGGGAGAGGTCGTCGGCTCGCTGGCGATGATCACCGACATCACCGAACGCAAGAATCTGGAAGCCATCCGCCGCAAGACCGCCGAGCTCGAGGCCGAGAACGAGCGCATCGCCAACGCCGGCGAGGTGCGCGCCCGGTTCCTGGCGACGATGTCGCACGAGCTGCGTTCGCCCCTGAACTCGATCATCGGCATGGCGGAGCTGCTCAACCGCGGCAGCTTCGGCCCGCTGTCGGAACGCCAGCAGGAGATGACTGGCCGGCTGCTCAACAGCAGCGAGCACCTGCTGAGGCTGGTCAACGGCGTGCTGGACCTGGCCAAGATCGAGGCGGGCAAGCTGGAGTTCGAGCCTGAGCCAGTGTCGCTGCGCGGCCTGGTGAGCGAGACCGCGGCGACACTGGCCCTTCAGGCGCAGGCCAGGGAGGTGCGGCTGACGACACGCGTGCAGGATGGGCTGGACCACGCTTACCTCGACGCTACCCGGCTGCGCCAGGTGCTCTACAACTACCTTTCGAATGCCATCAAGTTCAGCCCGTCCGGCGGGGAGGTGGCCGTCGAGCTGACGCTCGTCTCAGCCGATCGCTTCCGCATCGACGTGCGCGACGAGGGCCCAGGCATTCCGGCCGAGGACCTGCCGAAGCTGTTCCGCGAGTTCCAGCAGTTGCCTAACGGCAGCTCGGGCAAGGATCGCGGCAGTGGCCTGGGGCTGGCCATCACCAAGCGCATCGTCGAAGCCGAGGGCGGGCAGGTTGGCGTCAGCAGCGAGCCGGGCCGAGGCAGCGCGTTCTACGCGATCCTGCCGCTGCGATACCACTTTCAGGAGACTCAGGCGAGCGCAAGCACCCGCTGAGCAAAGACTCAGGCGGCGAGGACCAGGTGCTCGAAGGTCTTGTCTTCCATGACGTCGTCCAGCCCCCATCGCTCCATCTGCTCGATCAGCTCCTTGTACTTGTCCAGGGGATAGGGCTGGTGGACGAAGTGCTCGCCTTCATGGAAGCGGCTGTAATCCCACGGCCGGTCATCGAACTCGGCGGGGATGCTGTACCGCCACAAGTGCAGGTACTTCGAGGCGTCGCGCTGCAGCTCGGCCTCGGCGCGGTCGAGCACGCGGAAGTAGGCCTCCAGCAGCTCCGGATCCATCGCCGGGGGCGTCCACCACAGGGTGTTGAAGGTGCCCTCGATGACCTTCTTGAGGCCCAACTGCTCGGCCATCGAGATCTGCGGGTCCAGGAGGTTGGCCGCCGGCATCTCGCCTGACAGGATCACCTGCAGGCGGGTGCCGAAGCCGCCGACGTTCACGCAATTGATCTGCTCGAGCGGCAGGTGCTTCTCCAGGCACAGTGGCGCGGAGAAATGGCTGCCGGCGCGCAGTCCAACGCCGATGGGCACGCCGGCGAGGTCGGCCGGCGTGTTGATGGGCGAGTCGGCTCGGACGAAGATGGCGTTGCGCGCGATGCCGTAGCCGCCGGCGCTGAACTTGCCCATGCCCGCGCCGGCGTTGGCCACGCTGCCCCAGGCGCAGGCGTTGGTGACGGCGCCCTCGTTGCGCAGCATCGGCTGGTCCTGGGGCCGCTCCTTGTACGCCTCAGCCTTGTAGCTGTAGCCGGCACGGATGGTGTCCCACATGTACTCGGCTTCGATGCCCTCGTCAGCCCAGTAGTTGCCTTCGAGCGCGATCCATTCGTGCAGGCGCATGCCCGTTGGGTAGAGCTTCATGTGACGCAACATCCCTCGATAATAGGCGAGTGATTTCGCGCGTTGCGGTCCTCGACGACTACCACCACGTATTCGACGCCGATTCGGCCATCCAGCACCTGCGCAAGCGGGTACCGGTGGACGTGTTCACGGAGCACCAGCCCGTGGAGCGGCTGCGCGAGTACCAGGCGCTGATCGCACTGCGCGAGCGCACGAAGTTCGATGCGGCCTTCTTCGCGGCCATGCCCCAGCTGGAGCTGATCTCGCAGACGGGCCACCACGTCTACCACGTGGACATGGACGCCGCGACCAGAGTCGGCGTGCTGGTGGGTCTTGGCCTCGGGAAGCACGGCGCCGGGCAGGGTGGCTCGACCTCGGAGCTGGCCATAGGGCTGATGATCGCCCTGCTGCGGCGCATCCCGCAAACGGACCGCGCCGTCCGCAATGGCGAGTGGCCGCTGGTGCTGGGCCGCTCCCTGCGGGGCAAGACGCTGGGGCTGCTGGGACTAGGCCGGGTGGGCGGCGGGGTTGCCCGCCTGGCGCAGGCGTTCGGCATGGAGGTGCTGGCCTGGAGCCCGCACCTGACGCCGGAGCGCGCGGCTCAGCACGGCGTACGCGCCATGGACCTGGACGAGCTCCTCGAGGCGGCCGACATCGTCTCCGTGCACCTGACGCTGTCGGACACGTCGCGCGGGTTGCTGACGGAGGAGCGCCTGCGGCGCATCGGCCCGAACAGCTGGCTGATCAATACCTCACGCGGCCCAATCGTGGACGAGGCCGCGCTGGCCCGCGTCCTGGCCGAGGGCGCGCTCGGCGGCGCCGCCCTGGACGTCTTCGGCGAGGAGCCGCTGCCGGCAGACTCGCCCTTCACCAAGCTGGACAACGTGGTCCTGACGGCACATCTCGGCTGGCCGGCCGACGACACCTACCACCTGATGGCGGAAGGCACCGCCGAGCTGGTCGAAGCCTACATGGATGGCACCTACGACAAGGGCCTGAACCCGGAGGCGCTGAAGAACCGGCGCCCTTAGAGGAACTTCGTCGGCCAGATAATCGTGCGCCACATGTGGGCGACGGGGCTTCCGTCGAAGCCGAGGCCCTCTTTTGGCTGGCGGAAGTGCCGGCCGATGATGTCCTCGAACTCTTCGAGCTTGACCACCACATTCGGGTCGAACGAGTAGAGATCGTTCACGCAGATGAGCCGGGCGGTCATGTACCACTTATGGTTGAGGGCCTCTTTGTAGGCCTGCTGAATGTACGGCTCGGGCACGTAGTCGTCGCCGAACCAGCGGCGGTAGTTCTCCGGGTAGGGATAGCCCGCCGCCTCGTCGGGATAGAACCGCAGCGCCTGGTGCGCCCGGATAGCCCAGCTGATCTCCTCGTCCACGTAGGGCTCGATGAGCTGCGCGCCCCAGTAGCCGTGATCGGCGCGGATGAAGGCCTGGTTGGCGATATCGTGCAGCAGGCAGGCCAGGATGATCTTCTCCGGGCAACCGTTCTTGCGGGCCAGGTTGGCGCTCTGGAGCAGGTGCATCGAGGGCCCGAAACGGTACTTGAAGAAGTCCATGAGCGTGGGCGCAGCCGGCATCTTTCGCAGGCGCGGGTCGTCGCCCATCAGCATGAGCTGGCCGGGCTTCTGAACCGTCGGTCCAAACGGCACCGGCTTGACGCTCGGGTCCACCTCGCCCAGCTGGTACAGCACGGACTTGGCGATGAACCACTTGTCCAGCTCGCGGATCTGTTCGGCCTCTTTGGCGTCGGCTTGCTCGGAGACGGTCATGGTCGTCTATTATGCCCGTTGACCAATCCCGGAGGAGAAGAGTTTTCAGGATGATCGTCGATATCCACGGCCACACCAATGCCCCGCCGGCGCTGTACGCCTACAAGTCCCTGCTGCTGTCGAGCAAGGGCGCGCACGGCAAGGGCAATCCCAACCTCAACGAGGAAGTCCTGGCCAACGTGGTGAACAACCACATCAAGAACAATCTCGACGCCGTCGGCACGGACATCCAGTTCATCTCGCCACGGCCGTTTCAGATGATGCACTCCGAGAAGCCGGACAGGATCGTCCACTGGTTCACGGAGGCCTGCAACAACGCCATCGCCATGACGTTGAAGATCGCGCCGACGCGCTATCGCGGCGTGGCCAGCATCCCGCAGTGCACCGGCGCGCCGATCACCGACACGTTCGACGAGATCGACCGGTGCATCAACGAGCTGGGCTTCGTGGGCATCATGATCAACCCGGACCCGCACGAGGCCGATGGCCATCACTTCCCCGGCATGGGCGACGAGTACTGGTACCCGCTGTACGAAAAGATGGTCAAGATGGACATCCCCGCGCTGATCCACTCTGCCAGCTGCAAGGACCCGTGGGACACCTACTCCAACTACTTCATCACCACCGAGACGCGCGTGATCATCTCGATGATCTCGTCGCAGGCGTTCAAGGCCTTCCCGGATCTCAAGATCATCGTCAGCCACGGCGGCGGGGCCGTGCCTTACCAGGTGGGCCGCTACCGGGCGTTCTTCGGACGGCACCTGGAGGAGACCGGCGGCTTCGACGCGGAGCTCAAGAAGTTCTATTTCGACACCGTGCTCTATAACATGGAAGGCATCGAGCTGCTGCTCAAGATCGTTGGCAGCGACCGCTGCATGTTCGGCACCGAGAACCCCGGCACCGGCACCTACAAGGACCCCAAAACCGGCAAGATGATGGACGACCTGAAGCCGGTCATCGAGAGCATTCCCGGGATCACGGAGCAGGACAAGCGGAACGTCTTCGAGGACGTGGCCAAGAAGGTGTTCCCGCGGTTCAAGGTCTGAGCCGAGGTGCCAATCGAGCGCATCCAGCCTGAGGGCCTGCCCGAGTCGACGCTGTATTCGCCGGTGGTGCGCACCGGCAACACCATCTACGTCGCCGGGCAGGTGGGGCAGGATGCCGATGGCAACGTGGTTGGGCCCGGAGACATCCGGGCCCAAGCCGATCAGGTGATCGCCAACCTGCGCACCGCCCTAGCTTCCGCCGGCGCGGGGCTCGAGCACATCGTGCGCATCACCATCTACCTGACGGACGCCCGCTACCGTGACGTGCTGCGCGACGTCACCCGCGAATACTTCGGCGCCGCCCTCCCGGCCAGCACCCTCCTGGTCGTCGCCGCCCTGGCCCGCCCCGAGTTCCTCCTCGAGATCGATGCGATAGCGTCCCTGGACTAACGCTTAGTATCCTCAGCACCAGATGGACCTCGAGGTCGAAGAGCCGCTCGACGACCCGGCATACGTGGCGGCGCGCGAGTTCTCCCTTAACTGCTCGGCAGACCCGCTGCCCTCCCGAGAAGCCATCATCGCGCGCCTCCGCGAGCTCGAAGCCTGGGGCGTGGACCTCTCCCTCGTCCAAGCCAGCCTCGACCTCACCCCAACGCAGCGCCTGGAACAGAACGCCGATATCGTCCGGTTCGCGCACGCTGCCCGCGTCGGCCGCCGCTCAAGAGCACTGCGCTAGCACCCTGTGGAACCCTCCGCACTCCGCATCCAGGAGGTTCTGCAAAAGCTTCAGAGCCACGCCGTGGACGCGGTGGTCGTCGGCGGCATCGCCGCCGTTGCCTTGGGGGTACCTTACGTCACTCACGACATCGATATCTGCTACGACCCTGCGCCCGAGAACATTCAGCGTCTGATCGATGCGCTCAAGGAGATCAACGCGCGGTTGCGAGTAGCGCGGATGTCCGATGACGAAGCTCGTCAATTGCCGTTCATGCTGGACCTGAGGACGTTTCGAGACAACGAGATGCTGACGCTCGAAACTGATCTCGGCTCGCTGGACCTCCTGCGATTCATCCCTGGAATCGGGGATTTCCCCGCAGTAAAGGCGGCGGCGATTGAAGCGGAGATCTTTGGCGCACGCTTTCTCGCTCTCGACCTACCTGCCCTCGTAACCAACAAGCGAGCGACGGCACGAAGCAAGGACCTCCTAGCGCTGCCGTTGATCGAGGCAACGCTGAGGGCGCGGCAGCTGGCGCAGGACTAGATCCGGCCGGCGGCTTCTTCGATCGCCCTTCGGGCGAAGACGGTGGCGATGTGCTTCTTGTAGGCGGCGCTGGCGTAGATGTCGTCGTCGGGGTCGGTCTCGTCGGCAGCGTGGGACGCGGCTGCGGAGATGGTGTCGGCGTTGAGGGGCTGACCCGCCAGCGCGGACTCCACGGCGCTCGCGCGGACGGGCTTGCCCGCCAAGCCGCCGACGGCGACTCGGGCTGAGGCGCAGTTGCCGGAGGAGTCCTTGGTGAGGACGGCGCCGCTGCTGACCACCAGGTAGCCCGAGGCCGGGTGCGGGAACTTGGCGTAGGCGCTGCCGGGAGCGAACGGCACGTGGATCTCGGTGACGACTTCGTCGGCCTCCAGCGCGGTCGTGAACAGGTCGACGAAGAAGTCGTCGACGGCGATAGTCCGGTTGCCATTCGGGCCGGTCGCCACGATGGTCGCGCCGAGGGCCAGCAACATCACCGGATAGTCGGCATTCGGGTCGGCATGGGCCACGCTGCCGCCGATGGTCCCTCGGTTGCGCACCTGCACATCCCCGATGCGGCTGGCGCAATAGGCCAGGCCCGGCACGCGCCGGGCGACCACATCCGAGGCGGCCACGTCGGCGTGCAGCGTCAGCGCGCCGATGACCAGCTTGTCGCCGTCTTCACGGATGCCGGCCATGCCCGGCAGGCGGCTGATGTCGATGAGGTACTTGGGCTCCTGCAGCCGCAGCTTCATGGCCGGAATCAGGCTGTGGCCACCGGCCAGGAGCTTAGCGTCCTCGCCGTGCTGCCCCAGGAGCGAGATGGCGTCCTGAACAGAATTGGGAACCAGGTATTCGAAGCTAGCCGGATACATGCGCACCCCTCATCTTTTCGGCGGCGTACTTGATGGACTCGACGATGTTGATGTAGCCCGTGCAGCGGCACAGATTGCCTTCCAGCGCGTGCTTGATCTCGTCGTCGGTCGGGTTCGGGTTCTGCTCCAGCAGGTAGACCGCGTTCATGATCATGCCGGGCGTGCAGAAGCCGCATTGCAGGCCGTGCTTCTGCCAGAAGCCCTCCTGCACCGGGTGCAGTTTGTCCGGCGGCGCCAGCCCTTCGATCGTCGTGATCTCGGCGCCCTCGGCCTGCACGGCGAACATCGTGCAGGACTTCACCGCCCGCCCGTTCAGGAGGATCGTGCAGGCGCCGCACTGCGTGGTGTCGCAGCCGACGTGCGTACCGGTGAGGCGCAGGTTCTCGCGAATGAAGTGGACCAGCAGCGTCCGCGGCTCGACGTCCGCCTCCCGCTTCTGGCCGTTGACGGTCATGCTGACGTGCATCCGTTAATTCTCCACTAGGAACGCATCATTAATCCGGTGTCACCCTGACCCGATGCGACGCATCATACGCCGCTCGCTGGTAGATTCCTTTCGATGCGTCGCATTCTTTCGACTCTCAGCTGCCTCGTGATCCTCAGCGCCTGTGGCGGGCAAGCCGCCGCGCCCAGCGCGCAGCCCTCGACCGGCGCGGCCACAACCTCAGCGGCGGCCGCGAGCCCAGCCTCGGCCGCCTCCACGAACGCCTCCACCGCGGCCAAGCCGGCTGCCAGCGGTTTAGCCTCGGCGAAGCCTGCCGCCGGCGGGTCGGCCGCCGCCAAGCCGGTGGCCAGCGGCGCGATGCTGATTCCCTTCTCACAGCCGGCAGCGGCTTTCGCCCCGACATGGCTCGCGGTCCAGCAGGGCCTGTTCGCCAAGTACGGCATCAACGCCGACGTGCGCAACCTGCAGCCGCCCACGGACGTGCAGAGTGTGGTCAGCGGCGAGGCGCCTATGGGCGTAGACGGCTCGCTCGGCATCGGCGCCATCGCCAGCGGCGCAGGCATCACCTACATCGCTGTGCCGGGGCCGATCTTCACGCAGTCGGTCTTCGCCGGGCCGAACACCGGCATCCAGGACCTGAAGGGCCTCGTGGGCAAGAGCGTCGCCGTCACCTCACGCGGCGGCTCCAGCGACAATGCGCTGCACAGCGTGCTGGCCAAGGAGGGCGTGGACGCCACCAAGGTCAATTTCGTGTACCTGCGCGACGACTCGGCCATCCTGGCGTCGCTGACCAGCGGCGCCGTTCAGGCGGCGATCCTCACCTCGCCCAATACGCTTCGAGCCAAGCAGGCGGGCCTGAAAGAGCTCGTCTATATGCCGCCGCTCAAGCTCCAGACCGTCAACAACGGCATTGTGGCCAACAAGGCCTACGCCGCGCAGCACCCAGACGTGGTGGAGAACTTCCTCAAGGCCTACATCGAAGCCATCAAGATCGCCCGCACCGACCCGGACACCACCAAGAAGGCGATCACCGCCTACACCAAGGTGGACGACCCGGCGCTGCTGGACGAAAGCTACAAAACGTCTCTCACGCTGTGGGTGCCTTACCCGCGGATGAACGACGCTGAGTTCCAGAACGTCATGGACCTGGCCGTCGAGCCCAGCGTCCGGACCCACAAGCCGTCGGAGTTCTACGACAACTCCTACCTGGACAAGCTCCAGGACTTCGTGAAGACGCTGTATCCCGAGGGGTTGCCCTCGGCCTAGCCCTTAGTGGTCGCCGATGCGGAACTGGATGGAGTGCACGGTGGAGTCGCCGCCGGCGGTGAAGTACACCATGTATGTGCCGTCGGCGGGGCCGGGCGCCTCGTCGGCCTCATAGCCGTTGAAGCTGGCGACATAACGGAAGGGACCGGGCATCCTGGCCTTGGAATTGGGCGGCCCAACCATCGACTGCAGCGTCAGCGGCACGGCCGGCGAGGATAGGTTGGCGCCGGCGGCATCGCACAGGCGCAGCTGGATCGCCACAGGCGAGCCCACCTTGTGCGGCTCGAACGGGTTCGAGACGGGACAGATGCGGTAGCCGCCTGCCGGCGGACCGGCCGGAGCGTCGCTGGCCGGCGTAACCGGAGTGGGCGTCGGCTTCACGCCGCCGCGCGTAGGCGTGGGGTTGGCGAACGGCGCCGCGCTGCCCACGGGGCTGCCCTGCACCCTGATCGTGAGTAGCTGCTGCACCTCGGCGTCGCCATCCTGATCGACCGAGCTGTAGGCGATGGTATGCGTGCCCGGCGCGATGGCGATGGGCTGCGAATAGGTCTGGATGGGGCCGTTGTCCATCGTGAAGGTGGTCTTGGCCACCGGCGAGGTGCCGTCGCTGCTGGCGGTCAGCGTGAGCTTGGTGAAGCCCTTGTAGTTGCCGTTGGCGTCGCGCTCACCGTCCACCGTGGCCTTCGTGGTGGGCGCCACGCCGTTCCCGCCGACCGTCATGACGGTCGCGCTGGTGCCGGCGCCGATCACGAAGTCCAGGCTCTTGTCTGCCTCGCGGCTGCCGGTGAAGTTGACGGAATGGAAGCTGACCGTGTGCTTGCCCGCGGCCTCCACCGTGAACTGCCCCCGGAAGAGCTGCACCGGCTGGCCGTCCACGCTGTAGACGGTGTTGGCCACGCCGAAGCCGCTCTGGTCGGTGGCGCGGAAGCTGACCGTCACCGGTCCCAGGTACTGCCCGGGAGCGATCTGGTTGCCGGTGACGATCGGCGTGGTCACCGGGGCCGGACCGCTGGCGTTGGCGGGCACTGACCACGGCTGCGCCTGCCCGCCACCCTCGGCGTAGGCGCTGTCCCACTTGCCCGCCAGGGCGGCGTTCAACTGATCGGCCTTGTCCGGCGGATAGATCACGATGAACCGCCGGCCGGTGTAGCCCCACACGCGGTCGAACTGCGCGTAGTCGATGGTGTACATCGGGCCGATCAGCGGGTCGCTGGCGATGAACGTGCCCCGCTCGTCGTCGTAGCCCTGGATGGGCCGGTAGTGGAAGTCGAGGTCGCCGTCGCTGACGATCTGGTTGACGATGACCGGAAAGCCGGCCCACAGCAGCTGCTTGATCACGTCCTCGTTGCCGCCGGTGCCCAGCAGGACGTCCAGACCGAGTGAGGCCATGTAGCTGGGCACGCCGGCGGGCGTCATGCCATAGGGATTCCCGTCGCCGCGCAGCACCGACTGGACCTCGCCCTGCGTCTTCTGGATGCCCCAGAAGCCCAGCACTTCGGCGACCGATGCTGGCCCGCAGTTGTTCAAGGTCTGGCTGATGAACGATAGCGGCCCGATCAGCAGCTTGGAGGGCCGCGCGGCAGGACCGTCCGGCGGAGGCGGCGAAGCGGGCGGCGGCGCCGGTTGCGGGGAAGCGCTCTCTGTTTGGGGCATATGCGGCGCAAAGTCTCCGCCCTCGCGGCCATCGGGCTTGGGAGCGGCCTGTGGCCCCGAGGCGTCGCCTTCGGGCGCGGGAGGAACCAGCTCGGCCGAGTCAGGAACGCCGCCGTAGGGCGGCTTGGCCGTATTCGCCGCGCATCCCGCCAGGGCGATGGCGCCGGCGAGAAGAAGGAACAGCGGGCGAAATACGAGCATGCGGCGGAGGTGAATGTGCAGTCTAACGATCCCTGCCTGGTTTGCGTCGCGCGCTGGGACTAAGGTAACCCCCGAAGTATGATCGCTGGCCGCGCCCAGGCAGTCCTACGTCATTCGTTGGGGCTATGCGGCGGCAACTGGCGCGGGCACGCTTGCCCGGCGGCGCACCACCAGCAGCACGCCAAAGTAGATCGCCAGGTACAGCGGCGGCGAGATGAGCCAGAACTTCTGGTAGCCGGCGACGGCGGCGATGAGCCCGCCGCTGACCGGGCCGAGGATGTTCCCCAGGTCCCCCGCCGCGTTCATAATGCCGGACGCCACCCCACGCCCGATGCGATTGGGATCTACCTCCGAGAGCGCCATTGCGTTGGCGACGTAGCAGACGGCCCGGCCCGAGGCAGCTCCGACGGTGATGACGCCGTAGACGGCCAGCGGCAGCGGCAGCGCGAACAGCGCCAGCAGCGTCGCCTGGAGCAGCAGGCACAGGTTCTGAGTTCGGCGGTAGTTCAACACGCCCAGCACGGGGCCGCCGAAGATGCGGCCGAGGGCATTGGTCATGGACCAGGCGCTGCGCAGTCCGCCCACTTCGGTCAGCGAGATGCCCAGCGGCAGCAGCGTCAGCGGCAGGAAGGTCTGGAACTGGCTCAGGAACACGTTCAGGAAGAAGGCGCCCATGATCACGAACGTCACCACCGGATCGAGCAGCAGCGCGCCGAACGTCTGCGCGCGGCGCCACACCGGCGGCCTATCCACGGCGGCGATAGCGCGCGGCGCCGCCGCCTCGACGTGGCGTGAGAAGAGCGCCAGCAGGGCGGCAATGCCGTAGGCCGCGATGATCCCGTAAAAGGCGGCGGGGAAGCCGAACGCATCGGCTACCGCGCTCCAAACGAAGCCGCTGAAGGCGAAACCGAACGACATCCCGGAGACGAAGAAGGAGATCGCCCCGGGGCGGCTCTCGGTCGGGCTGATCGACTCGATCATCGCCGCCATGTTGACCGTGGTCGCGGCGCTGAAGCCGATGCCGTCCACCGCGCCGATCAGCGTCAGCAGGCCGTTGTCAGTCGTGTTCGGGTAGCAGGCGACCGCCAGCGAGGTGAGGACCAGCGAGCCCACCATGATCCAGCGCACTCGGCCGGGCTTGTAGAGCAGGCCACCCGGCACGCGCATGGCCAGGGCCATGACTGCCGAGACGGCCACCAGGGCGCCGATCGACACGGCTCCCTTGCCTTCATCTCGGAACATCGGCGGCAGCAGCGTGCTGAGCCCGCCATGGCCGGCGGAGATGGCCAGACTGATGAGCGTATCGGGCCAGTGCCGGCGAATGTGCTCGGGAACCGTCACAGCCGCCGCCAGGCCCGCATCGGCGGCATTCTAACGGAGTACTGAGCGTAAGATGGCGACATGACGGCGACGGCTGCCTGGCAAGGCTATTCGCTGGCGGAGCGCGACCGGCGATGGGCGAAAGTGCGGGCCAACGCCGCCAAAGCCGAGCTCGACTGTGTGTTCGTCCCGCTGTGCGTCGACGGGCGGAACCTGCACCTCTCACTGGAGCAGGCCTACGGGAACCGTTCCGATGGCCGCTACCTGACGCAGATGGAGAACGCGTCCGTGGTGCTGCCCACCGATGGGCGTGAGCCGATCGTCATCAACGACCGCGGGCGGCCCAACGCCTGGGTCGCCTCACCTCGCGCCGCCGAAGGCGACTCTCGCGGCTCATGGGGCCCGGCAATGGCCGAGGCGCTGCTGGAGCTCGGCATGGAGCGCGCCCGCATCGGCGTGACCGGGCTCGGGCGCGGCAAGGTGACGCACGGCCGAGCCCTGGCCGGCTCCATCAGCCACGAGGCCTATGCCTATGTGCTGGCGCGCCTGCCGAACGCCACCTTCGTGCCGGCCGACGACGTCGTCGGATTCGCCCGTTACGTCAAGAGCGACGAGGAGATCGCCTGCCTTCGTCGCGGCGCCGAGATCGCCACCGCGGGCATCGAGCGGATGATCGAAGTGGCTCGTCCAGGGGTGCCCGAGGCGGAGCTGTACGCCTCGGTGATGGAGCGGATGCTGGAGCTGGGCAGCGAGTACTACCCGGTGGCCCTATACAGCAGCCCGCTCGGCGAGCCGTCGCTGCGCTACGAAGACCCGCCGCCGCTCGAGCGCATGCTTCAGCGGGGCTACCTGCTGACACACGAGACTGCAGCCGTGTGGGGTGGGATCATCGCCCAGGAGCTGCAGCCTATCCTGCTTGGCCGGCTGCCGGAGCAGTGGAAACCGGTGGTCGAGCTGCAGACCGAGCTGTACTGGGCCGGCCTGGAGCGGATGCTGCCAGGCCATCCCTTCCACGAGCTGATCGATTTCGTGAACGCCTTCGGTGAGCAGCGCGGTTTGAAGTCGCTCATCCTGATGCACGGCCGCGGCTACGGCGACGACGGCCCCCTGCTGACGCCGCAGGACAAGCGCGCCGAGCACTTCCGCGACGTCCCTTTCGAGGTG
>Ga0070738_10003053_pt1 | contig 23191 bp, 22 predicted proteins | sample Coa_R2_2_FD_66446 | JGI IMG/M metagenome (GOLD analysis project Ga0070738, IMG submission 66446) | Surface soil microbial communities from Centralia Pennsylvania, which are recovering from an underground coalmine fire - Coalmine... | ecosystem: Environmental > Terrestrial > Soil > Unclassified ... | reverse complement strand
CAAGCGCCACGGCACCGCCGTGCTCTTCGCCGGCCTGGACGTCCACGACGGGCAGGTTGCCGGCTGGATCACTGAACCACCCTGGGTTCGGTGGAGGCTCGGGCTATTGGATTCCAACCAGTGACTGGTCGGCCTGCTGGGCAGCGTAGAACGCCGCCTCGAACTCTGCCGGTGAGACGTCATGGCAGTAGCCGTGGAGGCGCTCCTCGTTGAACCAGTGCACCCACGAGAGCGTGGCGAGCTCGAGGTGGCTGACGTCCTCCCAGCCGTTGGCATCGGGCCCGTAGACGGTGAAGCGCACGGATGTGAATTGCGACCCGGCGTCCGAATGTGCCACCAGCCCGACGAGCCGGCGGGCCCCGCGGCGGGGAATCGAGGCTCAGCTGGCAAGGAGGTCCTGGACCCCGCGCACGTCCTCCACGTCGATGGCGTGCCAGTCGGCGATCTGCTCGACGCTGTGGGACACCAGCTCCCTGGCGATGACGGCGATAGGGAGGCGCGTACCCTTCACGACGGGCTCGCCGAACTGGATGTTCGGATCGATCTCGACACGGTCGGTCAGCTCCCAGGCAACCGCCTCGTTCTCAGCGCCGAAGCGGATCTCCTCGGCGAACGTCTCGATGACTGGCAGCCACACGTAGTGGCCGGCACGTCTCCCGACCAGCTCGATGACCTGCGGCTCTGCGCCGGCCGCCGCCAGGTCGGCCCAGATCGCGGCGCCGTCAGTGAAAAAGAGCCGCCGCGCGAACGGACGGGCCATTTCCGGCAGTGACTCGGCCAGCGCGGCTTCCAGCTTGCGGAGCTTTTGGAGGCTCACCCCTGACCGGCGGAAGCGCCGGACGACCTCCAAGCTGACGAGGTCGTGGAACGAGAGCAGGCGCGGCTCGTCGGGGCCAATACCGACGCTCGGCGGGGTCAGCCCGGCAACCCAGCGGCGAAGGGTGCTAGCCCGCACGTCCGCGGCCCGTAGGCCGAGGATCCGGGCAGCCTCAGGGAAGCTGTAGATCCCGGTCCCGAACGCGGGCGCAGTGAGGGTCGAGGTGGGCACGGGGAAATCGTATCGGTCAGGTCCGACAGCCCAGAGCTCATTCGAGGACCAGTCGCCGGCTCAGCAGCACGACGCGTCGGAGGACTGGCCCGGCTCCTGCCGGGGCGCTCGCCTCGCCAGACTGGGACTCGGAGAGCGTGCCGGCCTCGAACGCCGGGAGGTGCTCGATGGCGTTCTCGGTCTTCGTGATCCCGGCGTTGACGACGGCAAGCTCCTGGTCGTGGTCGGCGCGCTGCGAGTGTGCCCGGCGCTGGGCAGCCGGCACGGCCTTGTCGAAGAGGTCGGTCCGCTCGTGGACATGGAAGAGGGGGCCGAGGGCGGACCTGCTGGCAGCGGTGCCGAACCTGTGACAGTCGGTTCAGCCGTCACCCACCCGGTGGCGCGGACCGGCGGCTCGCGAGCGGAGGTACGCGAGCACCATGCGCTCGCCATCAGGAGTCAGGGCGATCGTGTGCGGGGTGAGCTCTCGAGCGGTGCCGTACTCCCACGTCGCCTCGACCTCGTCGATGGCGTCGAACAGTCGCCACCAGCGAAGTGGACGATATACGGCCGACGAGACGTGGCTCACGGTGACCGGACTGCCGCCCGTCGACCAGCCCTGGGCAATAAGGATCGGAGCGATATCGGCGACCAGGTTGCGTTGCTCGATGCGCCCCTGAAGGAGGCGGAGGCCGACCACCTCCGTGACGGCACGGGTGAAGTCGTCGCCGTCCTCGGTCTCAGTGGCCATTGCCTCCCACAATCGCTGCGGGGAGGCGAGGAGCTCGGCTCCCCGCAGCGTGACGTGCAGCCGCCGACCACGTCGTCGGAGCAGGCGCAGCCGGTTGGCCGTGTCGCGCAGCGTGGAGAGCTGGTGGACGTCGGCCTCCGAGCGCGGCGGCTTCTCCCAGTCCCACCAGCCGAAGCGTTCGACGGCCGCCAGCACGGTCGACCTGGCGAGGTAGTTGTTCTGGGTCAGCTGCATGCCACCGGGCGACGCGGCGAGCTCCAGCAGCCAACGTATCGGCGCGACCGCATCGCCCGTGTCAGGCGGCGGTTCGATCGGATGCAGCAGTCGGTTTGCCACGCCTGATCGCCACTCCTGGTGCACGGGGTGGCGGGCGGCGTCGATCCAAGTCCCGATGCGCTCCGTGGTGACCAGGCCGGCGAGGGTCTGCCCAGGCGGCAGGTCGAGCGGCCGGCTGAGCACCGTGTCGGTGATCGCCGCGGCCTTGGCCTGCCAGCGCGGGGCACCGGGCACCAGGGTGCCAGCGGCGACAGCGTCGCCCAGCGCACGCTCGACCGCGTCCAGGGCACGCAGCTCGTCCACCCCCATGACCGACCCCCACGCGAGCAGCGCCGTGTCCGGTGGCTCGACGCCCGACCTGGCGTGTGCGGAACGGAAAGCGGCCGCTCCCTCCTTGCGGCCATGAGCCCAGGCGGCCAGTACCGACCGCGTCGTCGCGGACCTGGCCACCTCGGCCAGGTGCGGCAGACCGAGCTCGTCGAGGAGCGCCGCGGCAGCCTCGACCAGCTCCTCCCACTCGTCGTCCGGGTGGTCGCGGGGCATGTGCCACCAGAGGTATTGCTGGAGCGCAGCCTGGTGGATCATCGCGATGCCTTCCCCCGCCGTGAGCTCGCCGGCCACCGCCTCGGCCGCCATGGTGAGGTCGGGGCGGCGGACCCCGATCCGGCGCACGGCGCGGTCGACCTCCTCGCCGCTCACGAGTGACCGCCCGGGCTTTCGACGACGCGAAGCGTCGGCCGGGGGTCGCCTCCGGCGGGCACCCCCCGCCAGGGGAGGGTCTCCTCCTGGTAGTCGAGGGCATAGTCCTCGACTACCAGGAGGTCGCACACGTCGGCCCAGTAGTCCTCGGCGCCGAGCCCGGTCGCCTGCCAGTCGATGCCCAGATAGGTATGCCACGCGTCTCGTCGCAGCTGCCCGACGTTGCCGTGTGAGCCGTCGGCTCGGTCGGCCAGCTCGAGCCCCGCGGTTTGAAACCTGCGGTACAGCGCCAGTCGCTGCGCCGGGGTGAGGGACGGCTTGTCGAGGCTGCGCACCCGGCGTGGCGAGATCCTCCTCATGGACTCATCCCTCGAGGTACCGCAGCACGGCGAGCACCCGGCGGTGGTCGGTGGGGGTCGCCGGCAGGTTGAGCTTGGAGAAGATGTTGGCGACGTGCTTCTCGACGGCTCCCTCCGAGATGACGAGGTTGGCGGCGATGGCAGAGTTGGTCCGCCCCTCTGCCATGAGCGCCAGCACCTGTCGCTCGCGGGAGCTCAGGGCCGCCAGCGTGTCGGTTCGGCGCGAGGAGCCCATCAGCTGGGTCACGACCTCGGGGTCGAGGGCGGTGCCGCCCGAGGCCACGCGCACGAGTGCTTCGACGAAGTCGCTGACGTCGGCGACCCGGTCCTTCAGCAGGTAGCCGATCCCCGCGGCGCCGCCTGCGAGCAGCTCCGCCGCGTAGCGGGTCTCCACGTACTGGGAGAACACGAGGATCCCGACGTCGGGGTGGTCGCGGCGCAGCGTGAGGGCCGCCCGCAGCCCCTCGTCGGTGAAGGTCGGTGGCATGCGGACGTCGACGACCGCCACGTCGGGGGGATGGTCGGCGACCGCTTGCTCGAGGCTGGCCGCGTCGCTCACGGCCCGCTCGACGTCGAAGCCCCGGTCGGACAGGAGCTGCACCAAGCCGTCGCGCAGGATGGCCGAGTCCTCGGCGATGACCACGGTGATGGTGTCGGAGTCCGGCATGCTCAGGAGCCCGAGGGCACGTCGATGGTGACGGTGGTCGGGCCACCGTGAGGGCTCGCGATGCTGAGGTGCCCGTCCACGGCGCCGATCCGCTCGGCCAGGCCGGCCAGCCCGCTCGAGGACGTGCCGGTGCGGCTGACGGTGGCGCCGCCCCTCCCGTTGTCGCGCACGACGATCCGGAGCCAGGGTCCGTGCTGGGTGCACGTCAGCGACGCGCGCGACGCGTGGGAGTGCTGGGCCACGTTGGAGAGGAGCTCGGCCGCGCAGAAGTAGCAGATCGTCTCGATGGCGGGGCTGGGGCGCTTCTGGATCGCGACAGTGACCTCGGTCGGGATCGGGCTGCGCGCCGCAAGGGTGGCGAGGGCGTTCTCGATGCCGGTGTCGAGCGCCGGCGGGTGGATCCCCCGGGCCAGGTCGCGCAAGTCGGTGATCGCCTCCTTTGCCCCCCGGTGGGCTTCGTCGACCAGGCGGCAGACGGCGGAAACTTCGGCGCCCCGCTCCTCGGCCGGCAGGCGCTCGAGCATCTCCTTGGCCTGGCCGAGCCGCATGGCGAGGGCCACCAGCTGGGCCTGCGTGCCGTCGTGCAGATCGCGTTCGATGCGGCGGAGGGTCTCGGTCGCCGCGTCGAGCGTCCTCGACCTGGATGCTTCGAGGCTCCGCACCCGTGAGGCCGACGCAGCCGGGCCGAGCAGGAGGTGCATCAGCTGGCGGTCGATGGACACGACGAGGCGCATCGTCCAGGGGGCGACCAGGAGCAACACGGCCCCGGTTGCGAACGCACCGGCCCGGGTGACCGCCGCCGGGCCGGGGGCGAGGCCGAGGGAGGCGACGTGGACGAAGGGCCCGAACCGTCCGAACCCGTCTGCGCCGGTCAGGGGGGAAGCGATGCCCAACAGGGCTTCCACCCAGACGCTGAGGGCGAACCACACCCCGAAGATGGTGAGCGGGACCTTGGCGACGTGGTAGCCCGCAGCGCGCCAGGCGGCCGGGTCGCCGAAGGACGCCCGCAGCCACCCGAAGAACCCCGGCCGGGGGCGGAAGGCATCGGGCTCGGGGATGTCCTCGCCGAGGAGCCGCCACGCGAGTGACCGCTGCCAGCGGCCGAAGCCTCGCGCGGCGCGCAGGCCGCCCGCGAGGAGCACGACCCCCACGGACACGACGGTGAGCGCCAGCCCGGCGATCCCCAACGCGCCGATGGCGAGCACCGCGGCGCCGGTCAGCCCGGAGCTGGCGAGGAAGAACCCCAGCTCTGCCCAGCTGCGCTTGTGGAACGGCTCCAGCGCGATCCGGCGGGCGAGGCCGACGGCGTGGTCGCCCTGCTGCTGTGGGACCTGGAGCTCCACCCAGCCCTCCCGGGCGCCGGCCTCGTTCAGGGGCACGCTTCGTGGATGCTACGGCGCCCGCCCGGCTCAGGCATCTCGCTTCGCGAAGAGCACGGCGCCAGCCGCGAGGGCGACCGCCGCGTAGCCGGCCATGAGCAGCAACCCGATGGTCGGCGACACAGGGCTGAAGGGCCCCCTTCCCTGGTCGGCAGTCGCCATGACCGAGTTGGTGAGGATGTTCGTCGGCAGGTACCGGACGTCTGCCTCGGCGATGGCGTGCATCACGAGGGGCAGCACGAACACGACGCCGGCGAAGGAGGCGATGGCGCCCGCCGTGCTCCGGCAGATGAGGCCGAGGCCGAACGCCATCAGGGCCAAAAGGGCGATGAACACACCGGTCATGAGCACGGCCCGCAGGGACCCAGGCGACGCGAGGCTCGCCGCAGGGATCCCGCGGCCCGAGAGGATGCCCTCGCCGAGGAAGAAGCAGGCCAGGCTCAACAGCTCGCAGAACACCACGGTGGCCGCGGCGGTGACGCCGATCTTCGCGGCCAGGAGGAGGGGGCGTCTCGGGGTGGCGGCCAGCGTGGCCCGGATGGTGCCGCTCGAGTACTCGGCCGTGATGAGCAGCGCCCCGAAGACGCCTCCGGTCAGGCCGGCGGCGATCATGCCGGTGAGCGCCATCTGGGTGGCGTCGAACCCGAGGCCTCCGTGATAGGCGGCGTTGTGAGTGGCGAGCCCCGTCACCAACAACGCGGCGACCACCGTCACGCCGAGGATGATGGCGGTCGACGGCAAGGTCAGGAGCTTCGCGACCTCGGAGGCGACCGCATGCCTGAGGCGGTAGCGGTCGCGCGGGACCTCGTGGACGGCTACGGACATGTCGGTCACTCCTCCTCGCCGGCAGCTGCCGCGCCGGCCACGGTGGACGGGCGGAATTCCACCTCGTCCTGGGTGAGCGCCATGAAGGCGTCCTCCAGGGAGGCGACGATCGGCACCAGCTCGTGCACCCGCAGCCCGTCGCGGGCGGCGATGTCGCCGACCTGCGGGGCGGCCAGGCCCTCGACGGTCAGGGCCCCGTCGTCGCCCAGGCGGACCGCCGCCCCCGACGCTCTCAACGCGGCGGCGAAGGCGGCCACGTCCGGGGTGACGAGCTTGACCGCGCCGCCGCCGCTCCTCGTGACGAAGTCGTGCACGGTGGTCTCGGCGATGAGCCGGCCGCGTCCGATCACGACGAGGCGGTCTGCGGTCAGCGACATCTCGCTGATGAGGTGGCTCGAGACGAAGACGGTCCGACCCTCGGCGGCCAGCCCGCGGAGGAAATGGCGGACCCAGCGGATGCCCTCGGGGTCGAGACCGTTCACGGGCTCGTCGAAGAGCAGCACGGCGGGGTCGCCGAGCAGGGTGGCCGCGATGCCGAGGCGCTGGCTCATGCCGAGCGAGAACTTCCCTGCCCGCCGGCCGGCGACCGAGCTGAGGCCCACCTGGTCCAAGACCTCGTCGACCCTGCGCAGCGGGATGTCGTTGGAGAGTGCCAGCCATCGCAGGTGGTTGCGGGCCGACCGCGCAGGATGGAAGGCCTTGGCGTCCAGCAGCCCGCCGACCTCTCGCAAGGGCCACGCGAGGTCGCCGTAGGGCCTGCCACCGATGAGGGCGGAGCCCGAATCGGGCACGTCGAGGCCCATGATCATGCGCATCGTGGTCGACTTGCCCGACCCGTTCGGCCCCAGGAACCCGGTGACCACGCCGGGCAGCACCTCGAAGGTCAAGCTGTCGACGGCCGTGGTGTCGCCGTAGCGCTTGGTCAGGGAATGGGCGGTGATCACCCCACGGAGGCTAGGGCGCGCGCGGTGCCGGGCGGAAGGTGGCCAGGTGGCGTCTTCGCGCTCCGGTCCACCCCACGCCAAGGGTGGGGAGAGCCCCACCTGCGCTCGGTTGCCCGGTCCCGGAGGCTCTGCCCACACGGTGGCCCGCACGGTGTTCCTGCGTTTGGCGTTGGTACACTCGCCGCCTGCGGCCAGGGGCTGGAGGGGGCATGAGCGAACCACTTCCCGCTGCCGAGCGTTTCGGGCTCGGTGCGATCGACCAGGTCTCCTATGCCGTCGCCGACGTCGAGGAGGCGGCGAGGCGTTACGGCGCGATCTTCGGTCACTTCGAGGTGGCGCAGGTGCCTCCCATGGCGGTGACCTACCGAGGCCGGCCGGCGACGGTCGCCCTCCGGCTCGGCTTCGCCCGCTCCGGGCCCGTCGAGATCGAGCTCGTCGAGGTCCTCGAAGGGGAGTGCCCTGCCCGCGACCACCTGCTCGCTCACGGCGAAGGGGTCCACCACGTCCGCTTCCCGGTGAGCGACCTGGCGGCGACCCGCGCCGCCATGGAGGCGGATCGATGGGTGACCACCTTTGCCGGCGAGAGCGGTGAGGTCTCCTTCGCCTACCTCGAGCCGCCGGGGGGCACCGCCGGTCCCGTCATCGAGCTGATCCGGGCCGCGCCGCCGCTCCCGTCATCGGGCTGATCCAGACCGCGCCGCCGCTCCCGTCGTCGAGCTGATCCGGGCCGCGCCGCCGCTCCCGTCGTCCAGCTGATCCGGGCCGCGGGCCCGCGATGCGGCGTGCACCCTCCTGAGCAGGCGGTGCGAAGCGCGGAGGTGACCTGCCAACCGGACCCCGCCGAGCAGCGGCCGCGCGGTGGCTGCGCTGCCGGCCCAGGTCAGTCGGCATCACCGGTCCCGGTGCGCCGGGTTGCTACCGTGACCCGGCGATGGCGTAGCCGGGTGTCGGACGGTTCGCTGCGAACGATCCAGCCAGACGACATCCGAGAGGAATGCGGTGCCCAACGCACGAGCGAAGGCAACGAGGCACGTCCCCGTCCGGTCGGCTGCGCCAGGGGAGCGTCGGGGTGCGCCGGCTCACGTAGAGGACCTGGGGGCGCTGGACGAGCAGCGCCTCGAAGCCCTGCTCGAGCTGCGGCCCGATCTCGCCGACCCGGCGCCGCCGTCGATCGACGACCTCGAGGTCCGTGCGCTCTCGGTCCCGAGCGTCCAGCGGGTGCTCCTGCAGGCTGATCGATCCGTCCTGCAGCTCGCCCAGGTCTTCACCATCCTCGGGGAGAAGCACGCACGGGTGGCCGGCGTGTGCCGTCTGGTGGGACCGGGAGCCGAGCCCGAAGTCCACCGCGCCCTCGAGTGGCTGGCCGCCCGTCAGCTCGTCTCGGTGGTCGGGGACGACGAGCTCTGCGTCCACCCGGCCCTGCTCGCCATCGTCGGCGCGGGGGCCCTCGGCCCGCCCGCGGCCCAGCTCGTGGAACGGCTCACGGTCGGCGACCTCGAGACGATCCTGCGGGCGGTCGGCAGGTGGTCCGCTTCCAGGCGCAAGGCCGAGCTCGTCGGCGCGCTCGTCGGCTTCCTGTCCGACGCGGCTGCCGTCTCCTCGCTCGTCGACGCGGCGCCATCCGAGGCGCGCGCGCTCGCCCGAAGCCTCTCAGCCAGCTCGCGGCCCCTGACGCTGCCCTGGCCCCTGGCCGCCGATCCCTACCGCCGCTCGGCGTCCGGTGCGGCCGCCTGGCTGCTCCAGCACGGGCTCGTCTACCGCGAGACCTGGGCGACGGCGTCGATGCCCCGCGAGGTGGGGCTGGCGCTGCGCGGCGGGCACCCCTTCGCGCCGGGCTCCTACCGCAGACCCGTGCTCGACCTGGCGCCGCTCGCCGATCCCCCGGCGCCCGCCGTCGAGGCGAGGGCGGCCGCGCTCGTCACGGTGGTCGAGCGCATCGTGGAGTGCTGGGGCTCGCGTCCTGCTGCGGTGCTCAAGTCCGGCGGCGTCGGGGTCCGTGAGGTGCGGCGGCTCGCTGCCGACCTCGAGGTGCCCGAACGCGATGCCTTCCGCCTGGTGGAGGTGGCGGCAGCTGCGGGGCTGGTCGTGGAGGACCCTCGCCAAGGGATGGTCCTCCCGACCCCCGCCGCTGACCACTGGCTCGAGCTCACCAGCGCGGACCGCTGGTGGGCGCTCGCCCGCGCCTGGCTGGCGGCCACGGTGCCCGCCAGCCTCGCCGGCGCCGTCGACGTCCGCGGCAAGGTCGTTCCCGCCCTGGCCGGCGGCAGCCGGTCCCGAGCGGTGCCCGAGCAGCGGCGGACCGTGCTGCGCCTCGTGCTCGAGCTGCGCCACGGCAGGCTCGACGCCGCCGCCGCCCTGGCCGAGGTGGCGACGTGGGACGCCCCGCTGGCGTGGAGCGAGGCCGTGGCCCCGCCCTCCCTCGCCGTGGAGTGGACGCTCTCGGAGATGGAGCTGCTGGGGCTCGTCGTCGGGGGCTCGCCGAGCCCGCTCGCGGCGGCCCTGCTGCACGGCGACGCCGAGGCCGCCCGCAGAGCCCTCGCCAGCCCCGAGGCCGAGGCGTGGGAGATGGTCCTCCAGGCCGACCTCACCGCCCTGGCCACCGGCCGGGTCCCCGCTCCGGTCCGGGCCGAGCTCGGCCTGCTGGCCGACGTGGAGAGCCGTGGGTCGGCGACCGTCTACCGGTTCAGCGAGGCCTCGGTGCGCCGGGCCTTCGACGCCGGGCGGACTGCCACCGAGATCCTGGCCTTCCTGGCCACCCACGCGGGCAAGGGAGTGCCCCAGGCCCTGGAGTACCTCGTCGGCGACGTCGACCGGCGGCACGGCCACATCCGGTTGGGCGCCGCTGGGTGCTACGTCCGCTTCGACGACGCGGCGCTGGCGACCGAGGTCCACCGCTCCAAGAAGGCCGGCAAGCTCGGGCTGCGCCAGATCGCCCCGACGGTCCTCGTCTCCGACCGGCCCCCCCATGCCGTGCTGAGCGCGCTCCGGGGGCTCGGGTACCTGCCGGTCGCCGAAGCCGAGGACGGCAGCGTCGTGCGCACCTCCGTGGCCCCGCAACGAGCGGCACCCGCGCAGCGCGCCCCGGGGCCGCCGGTGCGTGCAGGCGACGAGCGCGCTCGCACCGAAGGCGGATGGGACCGGGCCGGACCACCGGGACCGGCCGGTGTGAGCCCTGAGGCCGGTGTGGGAGCCGGGGCGGCCAGCCGGCGTGAACTGGTAGCCCGGCTGCTCCGCTCGCCCCGGGGTGCCTCGACGCCCACGGGTCGGCGGCGGGGGGCGCCCCCGTGGCCCGGACAGGTCCCCCGGGTGGAGATCCCGACGGTGCTGCGCCGCCCCGACGAGCCCGACGGCGTCCCGGGGCAGGGCCCCGAGGCCCTGTGGGACGAGGTGCCGGGAGCGAGCCTGCTGGCGTCCCCGGGGTTCGGGCGCAGCGGGCTTCCCGGCGCGTCCAGCGCCGGTGGCCGCGACGACGCGCTCGGGATCGAGGACGAGGACCTCGACGATTTCGAGGACCTCCTCGTCGGCACCGGCGGGGGCGGCGGCGAGGAGGAGTGGCACGAGGGAAGGCACCGCCCGTCGGAGATCGTCCGTGCCCCCGACGCCGTGCGCGAGCTGCTGGTCCTCGCTGCAGAGGAGGAGTGGCTCGTCCGGATCTCCTACACCTCTGGGGCGGGGAAGTCCTTCGAGGCGACCGTCAGCATCCTCGACGTGTCGGGTGGCGTGATGGTCGCCCTGGCGGCGCCGCGCTGGGCGGAGCAGAAGTACGTGCTGGCCCGGATCGGATGGGTCCGGGTGCTGACGGAGGCAGAGGAGGACCGGATCCAGTGAACCAACCGGGTGCAGCGGGGGGAGCGGCGGGCGGGCCGCTGATCGTCCAGTCGGACCAGACGCTGTTGCTGGACCTCGACCACCCCGGCGCGGAGGAGTGCCGGGGGGAGATCGCCGCCTTCGCCGAGCTGGAGCGCTCCCCCGAGCACGTGCACACCTACCGGATGACGCCGCTCGGCCTGTGGAACGCCAGGGCGGCCGGGCTCGACGCCGCGTCGGTCTGCAGCTCCTTGCAGCGCTGGTCGCGCTTCCCGCTTCCCGAGTCGCTCCTCGTGCAGGTGAGCGAGACCATCGCCCGCTACGGCCGGCTCGTGATCGAGGACGACGCGCAGCACGGGCTGGTGCTGCGGGCCGGTGACCGCCCCGTGCTCGAGGAGGTCGCGAGGGCCAAGACGGTTGCCCCGCTGCTCGGGCCCCGCATCGACCCGGCGACCATCGTCGTCTACCGCGAGCACCGCGGCCGGCTCAAGCAGGCCCTCATCAAGCTGGGATGGCCGGCAGAGGACCGAGCGGGCTACGTGGACGGGAGCCCGCACCACATCGCGCTGCGCGAGGACGAGCGCTTCACCTTGCGCGACTACCAGCGCCAGGCTGCCGCGGCCTTCGTCGCCTCGGGCAGCGGGGTGGTGGTGCTGCCCTGCGGCGCCGGCAAGACGGCGGTGGCCATGGCGGCGATGGCGTCGATCGGCAGCCGCACCCTCGTCCTCGTGACGAACACGGTGGCGGCGCGCCAGTGGCGTGCCGAGCTCCTCGCCCACACGTCGCTCACCGACGGGGACATCGGCGAGTACTCGGGCGAGCGCAAGGAGATCCGGCCCGTCACCCTTGCCACCTACCAGATCGTGATCACCAAGCGGGGCCGCCTCACGCCGCACATGGACGCGCTGTCGGCCGAGGACTGGGGCCTCATCGTCTACGACGAAGTCCACCTGCTGCCGGCTCCGGTCTTCCGGATGACGGCGGACATCCAGAGCCGCCGCCGCCTCGGCCTGACCGCGACCTTGGTCCGGGAGGACGGCAAGGAGGGCGACGTCTTCAGCCTCATCGGTCCCAAGCGCTTCGACGTGCCTTGGCGCGACGTGGAGGCCCAGGGCTACATCGCGCCGGCGTCGTGCACCGAGGTGCGGGTCACGTTGACCGACGAGGAGCGCATGTCCTACGCGCTCGCCGATCCGCCGGAACAGTACCGAGCGGGGGCGACGGCCCGCTCGAAGCTGGCGGTCGTCGAGGCGTTGTGCGCGGCGGCGCGTGCGGCGGGCGAGCCGACCCTGGTGATCGGCCAGTTCCTCGACCAGCTGGAGGTGCTCGGCGAACGGCTGTCGGCCCCCGTGCTGACCGGGGCCACCCCGACACTCGAACGCGAGCGCCTGTTCGCCGCTTTCCGGGCGGGCGAGATCCCGGTGCTCGTGGTCTCGAAGGTGGCCAATTTCTCGATCGACCTGCCGGAGGCGAGCGTGGCCATCCAGGTGTCGGGCACCTTCGGCAGCCGCCAGGAGGAGGCCCAGCGGCTGGGCCGCCTGCTGCGGCCCAAGCACGACGGTCGGGCGGCGCACTTCTACTCCGTGGTCGCCCGCGACACCAACGACCAGGAGTTCGCCGCTCGACGCCAGCGCTTCCTGGCCGAGCAGGGCTACGCCTACCGCATCGTGGACGCCGAGCACGTGCTCGGGGAACCGGCCGTCTGACCCAGCCCGTTCCCGATGCCCGAGCCAGGCGGCGCCTGGGCCCTCGACCGCGCGCCTCACGGCGCGCGGTCGTCACGGGTCATGCGTGGCGAGGGGTGTGGCGAACGGCTCCGCCGACGAGCGGGGCAGGCGGCGCTCGTCTGGTGCCCCGGGCTCCTGACGGCGCGGAGCGGGCCTCAGCCGGAGGCCCTCGGGAGGCGCTCGCCGTCAAGGCCGTAGAAGCGCAGCGGATTGTCCCAGAGGATGCGGCGCTTCACGTCCGGCCCGACGCGGGGGAGATCGAGGAAGCAGCGCACCGCGTGCGGGTACATGGCGTCGGGGTGCGGGAAGTCGGTGGCGAAGATCACGTTGTCAGGTCCGAGGTAGTCGACGACCTGGTAGAGCAGCGCCTCGTCGGGGTCGCAGGAGATGAAGCACTGGCGCGCGAAGTACTCGGAGGGCTTGGCCGTCAGCCAGGGCGCGTCGCGCCACGCGACCAGTTCGGCGTGCTCGTCGAGGCGATGGAGCCAGGCGGGCGCCCAGGCTGCACCCGACTCCATGAACGCCACCCGCAGTGCAGGGTGGCGTTCGAGCACACCCTGGACGATGAGCGATGCGAGCAGCATTTGCTGCTCCATCGGGTGGACGCACGCGTGCTGCTCCAGCCACGTGCTGTTCTCGAACCGGTCCGTCCCGATGTTGTGCATCTTCGATCCCGAGCCCTCGTGGAAGGAGAGGGGTGCGCCGAGTGACTCGATCGCGTCGAAGATGGGGTCGAAGTGGCGGTCGCCGAGCATCCGTCCGCCGACCGGGTTGGGCCGCGTCCAGAACGCGCGCAGCCCGAGCTCCTCGGCGGCGTACTCGAGCTCGCGCAGGGCGAGGCCCACGTCGTGGAAGGGGATGGGGGCCGCGCCGAGCAGGCGGCCCCCGGACTCCTGCGAGTAGTCCACCAGCCACCTGCTGTACGCGCGGGCGATGGCGCAGGCGAGCTCGGGGTCCATGCCCTCGACCCAGCAGTCGTAGAGGGGACCGTAGAGGACGGACACGTCGATGCCCTCCACGTCCAGCGCCCTCACGACAGCCCGGGCGCTGAACTCCTCCGCAGCAATGTCGCCGAAGCGGGCGGCGATCAGCTCGGGGGTGAAGCGCAGGCTCTCGAGGGTCCCGGGCGGGTGGTGCGCGGTGGGCCGGCCGTCGACGAGGCGCCCGTCGGGGCCCAGGGCGACCCGGTCGCGGTACTTCTTGTCCAAGTACCTGTCGAGCAGGTCCAGCGGCTCGAGGGTGTGGCCGTCGGCGTCGATCACCGGTGTGCCCGTCGTCATCGTTCCCCTCCCTCGAGCTCGAGGCGTGCGCGCCCGCCGTCGCGCCGGCCCAGGGCGCATGGTGCCGGGCTCCGCGGCGGCGCGCGTGACCCGTCCACCCTGTTCGGCTGCCTTGTCGCTGCATGATGCGACCGCTGCGACGCGAGCGCAAGCCCAGGCCGGCATGCGAGCTGCCGGCACCGTCAGCCTCCGGCCACCCTCGTCGCTGCGCCCGAGCGCCCGGAGGGTCCGCCCGGCAGGTGGCCGCCGGCCGGGCGGCCGCTGCCTGGCAGGCCCCACCTCGGCCGGCATCGCCAGGTCGGGGCCCGGGGGGTGGGGCAGCAACGAGCTCGCCACGATCGAGCCCGCGATCCGGCGCCCCGTCACGTGGCAACCTACGGCCGCGTCGGCGATGAGCGTGGGCGGACGAAACCCCCCTGCACGAACGAGGCGAGGAGGGTGCCGTCTCGGGCCTGGAGCGTCCCGCGGCTGAGGTAGCGGCCGCCGGCCAGCGCCAGCGGCGCGCAGTCGACATACCACCATCCGCCGTCGGCAGGAAGCCGGTGGAACCACAAGGTGTGCTGCAGGGTCAGGCTCACCAGGTGCTCGCCGGCGCGCCGGCCCTTCGAGAACGGCGTGGCGATCACCCAGTAGTCGGAGACGAACGCCAGTCCGCAGGCCCCCAGGACCGGGTCCCCCGGCAGGTCGTGCACCCGGCACCAGTACGGATGCTCGGGTTCGAGCAGATGGGGCGGACCGGGCGCCGGCCGGACCTCGGCCACGTCGACCGGTGCCGGCAGCTGCGAGCCTGCCAGCTCCTCGGGCGGCGCCAGTCGGGGCCGGGCTGTCCGCGACCAGTCCTCGCCCGGATCGGGCCGGTGGAACACGACGTCGACCACCACAGCCAGGCGACCCGAGTTCACGAGCTCGACCCGCCGCGTGGCGAAGGATCGGCTGTCGTTGACGCGCTGGACGGCCAGCTCGTGAGGCCCCGCCCATTCGCCGCCGGCCAGGAACGAGGCATGGAGCGACATCGGCACCTTGGCGTCGCCGATCGTCGCCGCCGCCCCGCGCAGGGCCACCGCCATCGACAGGCCGCCGTAGAGGAACCCGGCACCCTTGCTGCGGACCACGAAGCGGTCGTCGCCCTTCGGCTCGAGCTGCAGGAGGTCGGCGAAGGGGAGCGTCATCTCGGATCTCCTGGCGCCTCGGGCGCGTCGATGGGCTGCACAGGCCCCCTTCGGGCTCGTGAGCGGTGGCGCGTGGCCGGCCCCCGCGTGGCGGATGCCAGAGCATGTCCGCCGTCGGCGACCGGCGTCCATTCGGCGAGCGCAGGCGGCGGCATCCGATGGCTTCCACTCGCTGGCGCGCCGGCGCGCCGGCGGCCTACGGCGCCGGGGCCGTCGTCATCGTCGCGGCGGCGTCCGTGGCGGCGAACACCGGCTACGGCGCCGGGGCCGTCGTCATGGTCGCGGCGGCGTCCGTGGCGGCGAACACCGGCGAGACGTCGAGCGTGCCGCCGTTGCACGCATTGACGTCGGGGGAGACCGCCACGACCGCGTGCGAGGTGGCACCTGGCGGGGTGATCGCCACTTGCGCTGCGATCGAGCAGGTCGTGGCGTCGGTCGTGACGTCGCTGTAGCCGACGTTGAAGTAGGCCGCCTGCCCGGGCGACAGGGCGACGTCGCCGACGGGGAGGTCCTCGAAGGCGAGGCCCCCGCCCCGCACCACGGCAGTGGGGAGTGGTGCCCCACCGGCCCCGAGCAGGAGCATGCCCGGGTAGCCGTGCATGGTGCAGGGTGCGGACGAGGTGTTCACGAGGGAGAAGGTGACTTCGATGGTGCCGGCGGCACCCTGGAACCCCGACTGGGCGATTCGGAGCTGGGAGGGCTGGCACGTGGTGACCCCTGCAGTCGTGCTGGTCGGCGCCGGAACGGTGGTCGTGGTCGGCGCGGGGGCGCTCGTCGTGGTCGTGGTGCCCGTGGTCGCTCGGGCGCGCGAGCTCGACGTGGTGGCGCGCGACCCGGTGCCCCCGCAGGACGCGAGCAACGTGGTCGCGAGGAGGCCGGCCAACGCCGGCGCCGCGGTCCTAACCGTGGTGCTCCTCGTCGTGCTGCTCGTAACCTTCCTGCCCCCCGCTCAGCTCCGCGCGCGCCGCGTACTGGACGGGGATGCGGTGGCGGACCGCGGCCGCGCTCTTCGCCAGGCGGAGCCTGAGGACGCCGTGCTCCAGCTCGGCCTGGCACGACTCGGTGTTGACCTCGCCTGGCAACGTGAGGCGGTAATCGAACTGCGAGGCTCGCCGCGAGCGGCGCCGCTGGGGTTCCTCTTCCACGCGGCCGGCGATGCGCAGGTCGTTGCCCTGCACCTCGACGGTCACGTCCTCTGGCTTGACACCCGGCATGTCGGCTTCGACCAGGTAGGCGTCGTCAGTCTCCTCGACGTCCACCGGAGGCGACCATGCGTTGACGCTGATCCGTCCCACGTCGGGGAAGACGTTGGTGAGCAGGCGGCTCATCTCTTCGGACAGGTCCTCGAGGGCGGCGAAGGGGTCCCACAGCCCTGTCGGGCGAGCGGTGCGTCGAGCGGGCAGTGCCATGGCTCCTCCTTGCGGTGCGTGTGCTCCTTGCGGTGCGTGTGCTCCTTGCGGTGCGTGACCTCGGTCGGCGGAGTGCAGCCTCGGCTCGGTGCATGCCGGCCGGACCACCTCCCCACGACCCTATATTCCCCGGCGCCGCTCGTCGATGCGCGTCAGCCGCCCTCCTCCGCGTCGATGCGCGTGGTGACGGGACCCGCGTGCTGAGCGGGCCCGAGGTGCGCACGGGCGCGGCGACCGTGGCGCTCGTCTTGTCCTCGCCGTCCTCGCTTCTCGCGCAGCGCCGGCCCGGCGAGGCGAGCGAGGAGGTAGATGGCGAAGCTGAACGCCGTGATGAACACGCTCGGTTTGACGTTGGACGCCTCGAAGCTGGCCACGAGCCCCCCATCTGCGGCGACGACGGCGAAGCCCACGGAGAGCGCGGCCACGAGCAGCGGGTTGGCCGAGAGCCGCTGAGCGGCCGCAGCAGGGGTGATGGCCAGGCTGAGCACGAGCAGGGTGCCCACGACCTGGGCGGCCCCGGTCACCGTGAGGGCGAGCACGAGCAGGAAGAGAAGGCCCAGGCGGTGCACGGGCACCCCTCGGGCCTCGGCGACCTCGGGGTCGATCGAGGCGAAGAGGAGGGGACGGTACCAGATCCCCATGACGACGGCCACCGCGGCGCCGATCCCGACCAGCACCAGCAGCTGGCTGCCCGAGACCCCGAAGATGTTGCCGAAGAGGATGTTGGTCGCCGCGGTGGCAAAGCCGTGGTAGTAGCTGAGCAGGAGCACCCCGACGCCCAGGCCGAAGGCGAGGATGGCGCCGATGGCCGAGTCGCGCTCGCGCGGGCGGCTGCCCAGGGTGGCGATGAGGGCGGCCACGACCAGGGAGCCCACGAGTGCGCCGGCGACGGCGTTGTTCGCGACGAGGAGGCCCGCAGCGGCTCCGGTGAAGGCGAGCTCCGCAGTGCCGTGGACGGCGAAGGACATGCCCCGGGTGACCACGAAGGGGCTGACGAGCCCACCGGTCACGGCCACGAGGGTCGCAGCCAGCAGGGCGTGCTGGGCGAAGGGCTGGGCGAGGTAGAAGCCGATGCTCACGGGCCTGGCTCCCGGTCGGCCGAGCCGCGATGGCGCGGGCGATCGCGGTGCCCGTCGGGGTGCTCGAGGTCGAGGTGGTGGATGTCGCCGTCCTTCCCGCCGACGACCACGATGCGGTCGTGCACCTCGATGACGTCGATGTGGCTCCCGTAGAGCCGGGAGAGGGACGCGCTCGTCATCACCTCTGCGGCGCTGCCCGCGGCCCAACGCCCGCCGGCCACGTAGAGGACGCGGTCGATCACGCCGACCACGGGGTTGATCTCGTGGGTGACGAAGACCACCGTCGCGCCATGGGTCCTCCGGTATGCGTCGATCACCGACACGACCTCGCCCTGGGAGGAAGGGTCCAAGGAGAGCAGCGGCTCGTCGCACAGCAGCAGGCGCGGGTCACCCACCAGCGCCTGGGCGATCCGCAGGCGCTGCTGCTCGCCGCCCGAGAGCAGCCCGATGGGCGCGCTGGCGTAGCTGCTGGCGCCGACCGCGTCGATGACCTGGCCCACCCGGCGAGCTTTCGTCCGCGGCAGGCCGTGGCGGTGCCCGTCGAGGCCGAGGCCGACCAGGTCCCGGCCTCGGATGGGGAGGTCGCGGTCGAAGGCGCGCTGCTGGGGGACGTACCCGACTGACGGGCTGCCGCGCGCCGGCGGGTGCCCGTCGATCGCTGCGGTGCCGCCGCTCAGGGGGAGCAGGCCGAGCAGCACCTTGAGCAAGCTGGTCTTGCCCGCGCCGTTCGGTCCCAGGACTGCCAGGCACTCGCCTGGGGCGATGTCGAGGTCGAGGCCCTCCCAGACCAGGTGGTGGCCGACGCGCAGCGTGGCACCCCGCAACTCGATCGCTGCCCCACCCCTCACGGCCGGCTCCCGAGCGCCCGGAGCAGCGCCCGTGCCTGGCCCAGCTGCCAGGCCTGGTAGGTGGCGTCCGACGGCGGCATGGTCTCGGTGACCGCGACCACCGGGACACCAGCCGTGCGGGCCAGGTTCTCGACGTGCTGGGTCACCGCGGAGACGGTCTGGGCGTTGTACAGCAGCACCTTGATCTTGTGCCCCGTCACGAGGCTGTCCATGGCCAGGGAGGCTTCGGGGCTCGGGTCGTTGCCGTCCTCGACGGCCGTGGCGAAGCCGAGGGGCGTCTCGTCGTGGAGGCCGGCGGCTCGCAGCAGGTAGCCGGGGACCCGTTCGGTGTAGGCGACCGGGTACCCCGGGTAGCGCTGGCGGATCTCGGCGATCACCGCCTCGAGCGGGCCGAGGGATCGGTCGAAGACGACCAGGTTGCCGGCGAAGGCCTTGGCGTGAGCCGGCGCGAGCTCGGCCAGCGCTGTCTCGACGGCTCGTGCGACCCTGGGGATCTCCGGGATGTCGTACCAGAAGTGCGGGTTGACGCCCGTGCCCGTCATGTCGAGCACGCGGGAGACCGTCACGACGCGCCGCCCCGCGTGGCTCGTCGAGCCGAGCAGCTGGGACAGCCAGTCGTCGTAGCCGGCGCCGTTCCGGATGACGAGGCCCGCCTCCGCCACGGCAAGGGCATTGGCGGCCGAGGACTCGTAGAGATGGGGATCTGCGTTGGGGTCGGACAGGATCGACGTGACCGCGACGTGGGGGCCGCCGATCTGGGCGGCGATGTTCCCCCAAAAATTCTCACCGGCTACGATCTGCAGCTTCCCCGAGGGCGTGGTGCTGCCGATCGTGGTGCTGCATGCAGCAAGGCAGGCGGCTGCCAGCCCGAACCCCACCGGACCCCCGATGGCGGCCAGCCGGCCGCGCGTCCAAGACGCCAGCCGGCCGCGCGTCCAAGACGCCAGCCGGCCGAACATCGCCGGGCCGGCGTGCAGCCAGGCGGCCAGGGGCCGGCAGCGCGCGTGCCAGGGTCGTGCCCGCATGGCGCCCGACGCTAGAACGAGAACAGTTCTCATTGCAAGTGCTTCGTGCACCGGGTATGATTGCTCGATGGTCGAGGACCTGCACGCCCGGGTCGCCACCCGGCTCCGCCGCGTCGGCCAGCGCTACACACCCGGGCGCCGGCTCCTCGTCGACGCCCTGGCGACCTCGACCCGCCCCGTCACCACGGCCGAGCTGGCCGCGGCCGAGGGACGGCTCCCGCAGAGCACCATCTACCGCAACCTGGCACTGCTCGAGCAGGCAGGCGTCGTGCGCCGCGTGCTCGGGAGCGACGAGTACTCGCGCTTCGAGCTCGCCGAGGAGCTGACCGGGCACCACCACCACCACCTGGTGTGCGTGAGCTGCGGGACCGTCGAGGACTTCGAGGCGCCCAGGCGGATCGAGCAGGGCCTCGACGCGGCGCTCGACGCGCTGACCAACGGCACCGGGTTCCGGGCGGAGGCCCACCGCCTCGACGTGCTCGGCACCTGTGCGAGGTGCGCCGGCTGACCCTCGGCTCCCGGTGGGGCGCCTGCCCCGGTGGGGCGCCTGCCCCGGTGGGGCGCCTGCCCCGGTGGGGTGCCAGCCCCGGGGGGCGCCTGCTCCGGTGGGGCGCCTGCTCCGGTGGGGCGCCTGCTCCGGTGGGGCGCCTGCTCCGGTGGGGCGCCTGCTCCGGTGGGGTGCCAGCCGGCAGGTGGGGTGCCAGCCGGCAGGTGGGCCCTGCGGGCAGGTGGGCCCTGCGGGCCCCCTCAGTCGTCTGCCAGCTCGAAGTCGTACTCGAGGGGCACGACCAGGTCGTAGGGAACGAAGGCGAGGGGCTCGTAGGCGCCCTTGTGGGGCGGGAACCGGCCGAGGGCGACGGCGGTGCGCTTCGCCTCCTCGATGCGGGCCAGCACGCGGCCGGGCGGGTCCTCGCAGAGCAGCACGTGCAGCAAGGTGGCCGGGTCGCCACCGGCCGCCGGGTCGAAGCGCATCGCCGCGAGCAGGCCGGGCACGGCGAAGAGGTCGACGAGGTGCGTGCGCTCCCACCAGTCGACCGCCTCCTGGCGGCGTTCGACAGACGGTGCCCTCCCGTAGGCGAAGATGACGCCCCGGTGGGCGAGGTAGGGGACGGCGCGCTCGCTCACCAGCACCGACGGCCGGGCGACCGACCGGGCCAGCCGCCAGCGCGTGCTGTTGACGGCTCGACCCTCGCGCCAGTAGCGCCCCTGCTTCACGATGCTGCGGTCGAGGGTCGTCCACAGCTCGCGCGCTTGGGGACTGTCGAAGTCGAGTGGCCCCCCGTGGAAGTAGATGGTCGCGTACGGGGCGTCGGCACCGAACGTCTCGTGCACCAGCGCGCCGGGCAGGCCCTTGAGCGACGCAGGGCTGACGTAGCGTCGGCCCATCAGCACGTCGGCCTTCGCCACGTGCTCGGGCATGTGGTCGAGGTCATACCAGCGGTTGTACTCGCGTGTCAGCTCGGCGGGGATGTCGAGGAACGTGAGTGCGATCGCGTTCACCTCCATGGATCTCCTCCTCCCCCTCCCCCTCCTCCTCGGTCGGGCTCGGCCCGAAAGTCCTTTCGGCCTGCCCTGGCGTGCAGAGCCGTTCAGGGGACGGCGCCCGCCACCTTGAGCTCGGCGCCGGTCGTGTAGCTCGAGGCGTCGCTGGCCAGGAAGACCACGGCGCCGATCATCTGCTCGGGCTCGGCGATCCCCTCGGGGATCGATGCCCAGAACCGCGTGACGTCGGTCCGGAAGGCACCGGGGATGATCGTGTTCACGCGCACCTTCATGCCCCATGCGCGTACGAACCCCTTGGCCATGATGTTGAGCCCTGCCTTCGCTGCCCCGTAGGGGATGGTGTTCGGCTGCGGCTGGAGGGAAGCGAGGGTGCTCAGGTTGATGATGGAGCCGCCGGCGCCCTCGAACATCCGCGTGCCGAACTCCACCGTCATCTTGAAGGGACCCTTCAGGTTGACGCCGACCACCTTTTCCCAGTAGTCCTCGGTGACCGAGCGGAGGTCGTCGTAGAGGGGCGACATCCCGGCGTTGTTGACCAGCACGTCGACCTTGCCGAAGTGGTGCCAGGCCTCCTCGGCGAAGGCCGTGATGGCGTCCCATCGGCCGACGTGGAGCTGGCGCGCCCAGGTCCGGCGGCCCGTCGACTCGGCGATCTCGCGCGCCGCCCGCTCGCAGTTCTCGAGGTTGCGACTGGCGATGATCACGTCGGCACCGGCTTCGGCCAGCCCCTGGGAGATGGCGCGCCCGATCCCGCGTCCGCCCCCCGTCACCACGGCCACCTTGCCCGACAGGTCGAAGAGCTCGGCCGGCCCGGGCATCAGGCGACCCCGCCAGCCACGGGAGCCGGTGGCCGCCCTGGCGAGCCGGCTCGGCGATGGTCACGATGATCCTGCAGCTTCATCGTCGCCCCCTTCCTCCTGGCACCTGGTGCGCACGCCGTTTCTAGCCAACGCGCGCCACCCCGGTCGAGCCTGGTCGCGGGCGCCCGGGGCGGGCCAGGCGGGGAGCCGGCTCAGCAAGGATCCCGCCAGCTCAGCGAGCGGGCGGGGCCGGCGGCGCACCGGCTCGCTCGATGGGCAGCGGCTCGATGTGCACCGGCTGGATCGCGTCGGCGGGCTCGAAGCCCAGGACCTGGCCGTAGAAGGAGAGCTCGGCCTCCGCCACCGCCACGACGGTGTCCGCCCGGCGGAACCCGTGGCGCTCGCCCTCGAAGGCGAGGAAGGCGACGGGCACGCCCCTCGCCCGCAGCGCGCCGGCCATCGCCTCGGCCTGGGCCGGGGGCACGATCGGGTCCTCGAGGCCCTGGAACAGGATCAGGGGGCGGTCCACCAGGTCGACATGGTGCACGGGCGAGCGGGCCCGGTAGGCCGCCTCCGCCGCCGGCCAGGGGCCGACCAGGGAATCGAGGTAGTGCGACTCGAACTTGTGGCTGTCGCGGGCGAGCGCCGCGAGGTCGGCGATGCCGTAGTGGCTGGCGGCGGCGGCGAACACGTCGCGGAAGGTGAGCGCCGCAAGCGCGGTGAACCCTCCGGCGCTCCGCCCCCGGATGACCATGCGCCTCCCGTCGACCTCGCCGCGATCGGCCAGCCATCGCGCCGCCGCGACGCAGTCGTCGACGTCCACGATCCCCCAGGCGCCCCGGAGCAGCTCCCGGTACGGGCGGCCGTACCCCGCGCTGCCCCCGTAGTCGACCGCGGCCACCGCGAGGCCCCGGTTCGTCCAGAACTGCACGCCCAGGTCGAGCACGGGCGAGGCCGCACCGGTGGGCCCGCCGTGGCACGTCACCACGAGCGGGGGCCGCTCGCCGTCGGGTCCCGTGGTGTCGCGGTGCGCGGGCCGGTAGAAGAGGGCGTGCGCCGTCCGGCCCCCCTCGCTCGGGAACTCGATCGCCACGGGCGCCGACACGTCGCCCGGGTCCATGAGGGGAGGGCGGCTCCGGCGGAGCACTTCCGCCGACCCCGAGGCCACGTCGATGCGCACGACCGCCGGCTCCTCGGTTGGCGAGCCGGCCACGGCGGCGACGCCACCGTCGAGGGCGGCCAGCGACGAGAAGGCACAGTAGGGCGTGGGGACCTCGACGAGCTCGTCGCCCTCGAGCACACCGAGGTGCCCGAAGCCCCCCGACGACCACGTCGCCACGAGCCGGCCGTCGGGCAAGAACACGTAGCTCGACTCGCCGAGCGCCCAGTCCGGCCCGCAGAGCTCCGCCGCTCGCGGGGCGAGGGGGCGGCCGCCCCGACCGTCGTCGACGTAGAGGTTCCACCAGCCGTTGCGGTCCGACAGGAAGTGCAGGCGGCCGTCGGGGCTCCACCTCGGCTGGGAGATCGACTCCGCCCTGCCCCCGGCGACCAGGCGGGCCGCTCCCACCCGGGCGTCCGGGCCGAAGGGCGCCACCCACAGCTCGGTGCCGTCCCACG
>Ga0070738_10003050_pt1 | contig 23227 bp, 18 predicted proteins | sample Coa_R2_2_FD_66446 | JGI IMG/M metagenome (GOLD analysis project Ga0070738, IMG submission 66446) | Surface soil microbial communities from Centralia Pennsylvania, which are recovering from an underground coalmine fire - Coalmine... | ecosystem: Environmental > Terrestrial > Soil > Unclassified ... | reverse complement strand
GCCGGTCGGCGATGATCCTCTCGTCGGGCTGCCTGATATGGGCGCTTGATCGATCCGGCTCCGCCTTCGGATTCGTCGTACTGACTAACCGTCAGCTACACCACGCCTCGGGACACGATCGCTTTTTTCAGCGATTTACGGCTAATCGCCAAAAAAAGGTCCCTCCACCGCGCGCCTTCGGCGCTTCGGTCGGGACGACGGGGGTACGACAACAACTCATCCTGCTCTAGACGTCTCGATAGGCTCGTTTTGCCGGCGCTGGCGTTCTTCCCATTGGTCCAGGGCGTCCCGATGAACTGGACATGCAGCTTGAGCGCTCGCATCTCCTCAGCGGTCATCCTGTACGTATAGAGATTGCACATTGCCCGACTTTACCCGATCGGGCACCGCACGATGCACACGTGCGAAAGGGGTCCGGCGGCGCTGCCGATCGGCCCCTTCCACCAAGCTCTGGCATCCGTTTCCGGATCGATCAGGCGTTGGCAGCGCTACAACGTACGAAGGTCCAACATCGTTGCCCACAGTCGACAAATTTCCGCTCAACGTTACTCGCACGCGCGGCAACCTGGTCTGGTGGCACGAGGGTACCGGCGAAGCGATCTTCGGCTTCAACACCTGCGAGCAGGCCGCAGCGTTCCAACGCTGGGCCGAAGCGTGCGGGATCGGCTGGACAATCGACCGCGAACTCAGCCGACGCGAAGGCAATGCAGCGGCGCCGAGCACTTGGGGAGGGCCTTCAGTTTTCCGTCTTCGGTAAGAGCACCCCATAGATATCGAGGGCGACTCGGGACACCAGTTCAAACGCGCCAAGCGTGTACCCCGGTGCATTGGCCGGCGCGGTTTTGCCAATCTGGGAAAGTTTGACGAGCCAGCCGCTGCAGACAGGGCACGAGTAGGTGGTGATCCGGCCTGGGGAGATGGACATCCAGCCAAGCGGACGTCGCGCGCCACAGTCGCAACATTGAGAGCGAATAGCGGAATCCCGCAATACCCTGCTGCGCAGGGAAACATTCAAGACTTCGCTCACTGTGATGTGTCCGACGGCTGGCTCGGAAAGCGGGCGATGGATAACTCGCCGCAATGTCGCTTCTATAGTCTCCTCGTCGAGCGAACGCGCCTGTACGACCTTTGCCACCCTGAGAAGAACGTCATGAAGGACACGATCCAAACGATCAGCCTTGTCGACGGCGACCGGCAAGAAAGACGGGTCAACCATCCGCAGGACGTCATGGGCGTCAGTCACGGAGCGAACCAGGGTGGGCTCGGTCTTGCGCGCAAACAGCTGATGTGCCGCGACGAGACGATTGAACGAGTATGATGGCTCGGTGGGCGCCACGATCACGCGTTGATGCCCGGTTAGAATGCCAGGCTGATGCGCACGCTGGATAAGGAGGTCGAGAGGCACGTCTATAGCGGTCACCGCCGAGAAGTCCATCAGTCCGCGGACCAATCCATTCTTGGCCACAAACCGACGTACTGCGTTGTCGCGAAGCGTAATGTCAGCCGGCGAGTATGTGCCGAAGAAGCGTGACAACAGAACGCTGTGCTTGGCGTCGTAGGCAATGTCGAACATGGATCTCCGCCGGCAGCACTACTATGCGCATCGTAGATGCGCAATGCATGACGCCGCTACCAACGGGTCCCCGTCCTTTCTAAAAGTTGTCCACATGTAACTTCCGCACACTCCAAGCGTTGATCACATGCACGCGGACTGCCCCCGCCTTTAAGCCCGCGTGTTTAAGGGCCGCCCGTGCCCCGGGTGTGCCCTTATTCTTTGACCGGTGAAAGGCCGCTCGAGGATCTGTAGCCATCGCACAAGTCGGTTGTGTCAAAGGATTCAAGACCGGTGGCATGTCAGGCCTGATGGGCGCCGGCTTCTTCGAAGACCGAGACGGAGCCCGATATCGCCGCCAACATGCGCGCTCGTGCGTTGGAGGCACCCCGCAAGATGCCGAGCACCTGTCGTCTGGCGCTTATTTCAGGGGCGGGCGTTGCGGCTGGGGCGGTGGACTGCAGGTTGCCGACCGCTCACGCGGCGCGGGGTCGAAGTGCGTCGGCGCATTACCACCGACCAGGCGCCACACGACCAGCGCGATGATCAGCACGACACCCGAGGCGGCGACGGACACCGTTAGCGCCTCCGTCCAATCGAATGTCGTGGGCCTGCCGGTCAGCGTGTGGGCGAGCCACAAAATAGCGTACCCCGCGTGCACCAGACCTGTCGTGATCAGCGCAGTGAGGACGGCGAAAGCCGCAGGCAGTGCGTTGGTCACCTGAATCAGTGCCTCCAACGACGGATGCTGTGGGCACGTTTCGGCAAATCGACAGGGTCGTCAAGCATGGGCGAACGGCGGCCAAGCCGCCGGAGTCGCGGGCTCGAAAATCACGCAGATGTGTCCCCTGCGTGTCCCCCGCGTTTTGGCTGGATTGCCGTATGTGGCTAAGTCTTTGAAGGACTTGGCGCTCCCTACGGGATTCGAACCCGTGTTTTAGCCTTGAGAGGGCCACGTCCTAGGCCTCTAGACGAAGGGAGCAGAGACCGGACGGGCTAGATAGTCGAAGGGCGCGGCCGGCGCAACCCCGCCCGGCGACGCGGCCGCCGGGCATCGACCGAGGCGGCCGGAGAGCCAAAATCCTGTGGATAAGCACTCTCTGCAAAGAGGCTCCTTGGGCTTTGGACGGGCCGATTCTCACGTGCTTTTCTCGGAAACGCGCGCCGCCATTGCCCATATTGGGTGTTCGATCGCGGAATGGTGCAGTGTGGCCCGTGATCATGCCCTTCTTGCGCCTCTTGCCTCGCCAACCCGTCTCGCTCCGCCACCGGGGCGGCGTCGTTGCGCGCGCCGGAAGCCGATGGGGGCGGAAAGAATTGAAAGCGGGGTGGGGGTGTCGCGGATTTGGGACTCTCGAGGCCTCCGATGCCGATGCCATCGGCATCGGACGGATCCAGAGCGTGGGACGGTTTGGGACGGCGTATGACGCTCCGGTCGAGACGACGGGAAGGGGCAAACCAAACAGGGTGGCGGGGATGGGGGTGCGGGCAGAGTGGCAGGAACCGCGCAAAACGCTGGCCCGCTTGCGCCCGATCACTGCCACGGCGCGTGGCAGTCGCTGGCAACCGGATCGGCCCGGCCAGCCGCGCTAGCCCGGCTTGCGGCCGGTCACGCGCGACAGGACGCCCGGGACGAACGGATGCACGGCGACGTCGATGAATCCCGCGCTTTGGAGGTAGCCGATCACCTCGCCCTCGGTGTGGGCCACGCCGGTGCTGCCCTGGATCGCCTCGTTGAGGCCCCACAGCGCCGCCGACAGCGGGCCGCGCCGGTCGTCGTGCAGCGTCTCGCCGATCAGGTGCATCTCGCCGCCCGGCGCCATCGCGGCGAAGGCCTTGGCGACGACCAGCCGGATCAGGTCGGGCTCGTATTGCGGCAGGTTGCTCGCCATCACCACGACGTCGGCGCCCTTCGGGAACTCGGTCTTGGTGAAGTCGCCGGGCATCGCCGTGACCCGATCGGCGGCGTCGTTCTTGGCGATGTACTCGTTCGCCACGACCGCGACCGGCGGCAGGTCGAGCACGATCGCCTTCAGGCCGGGATAGGTCTTGGTCGCGACGATCGAGTAGGCGCCCGAGCCGCCGCCGAGGTCGAGCATCCGCTTGCGGCCGGTGAGGTCGACGCTGCGGCTGAACAGGCGGGCCGCGCCCATGCCGATCGAGTAGGTGGCGGCGTGGTAGCGCCGCGCGTCGTCGACCGAGAACTCGACATACTGGCCGAGATGGTTCTCCTCGCGCCGCCGCAGGTGCTCGGAGAGCTTGCCGAACGCCTCCCAGCGCGGCTTGGTGAACAGGATCCACGGGCCGGCATAGCGCTCGCTGTCCTTGACCAGGAAGCGCTGCACGTCGGGCGCGTTCGCGAAGCGGTCACCTGTGCGGTCGAGCAGGGTCATCGCCGCCAGCGCGGTCAAGAGCCGCTCGGCGTTGCGCGCGCTGATGCCGACGGTGCGCGCGACCGCGGCGACCGTGTCGTGGCCGTGGGCGATGGCGGTGAAGACCTCGAGCTCGACCGCGGCCATCAGCGCGGCGCTCTCCCAATAGGCCTGCGCCATCTTCTGCAGCCGCGTCGTGTCGAGTCGAGGAGATTGCGCCATGTCTGTCCTCCGGTTGCGGGAGCATAGCGCGCGGGCCTAAGCTTTGGACTGGAGGATTTGCCCATGGACACGCATATCGCTGCCGACCATCCGCTGACCGGAATCGACGTCTACTCGATGCCGGCCGAGCAGGGCGAGTGGGTGCTGCGCCGTCAGCTCGCCGCCGCCTATCGCCTGGTCGACCATTTCGGCTGGACCGAGCTGATCTACGGCCATCTCACCGCGCGCGTGCCGGGCGAGAAGGCGCACTTCCTGATCAATCCGTTCGGCTTGAACTACGACGAGGTCACCGCATCCAACCTGGTGAAGATCGACGTCGACGGCAACGTGATCGGCGAGGCGAAGCATGCGGTGAACTATGCGGGCTTCGTCATCCATTCGGCGATCCACATGGCGCACCAGGCGCGCCACCGCGTGGTGATGCACACCCACACCCGCGCCGGCATGGCAGTGGCGGCGACCAAGGAAGGGCTGCTGCCGATCTCGATGAACGCGACGGCGTTCCACGGCGCGCTGGCCTACCACGACTATGAGGGCGTGAGCCTCGAGCTCGACGAACGGCCGCGGCTGGTCGAGGATCTCGGCGAGAAGACGGCGATGATGCTGCGCAATCACGGCCTGCTGACCACCGGCCGCACGGTGCCCGAGGCGTTCATCCGCCTCTATCGCCTGGAGCGCGCCTGCCAGACCCAGGTCGACGCCGGCGCCGCCGGCACGATCAGCACCATGGGCGACAATGTCGCCGGCAAGTCGCACGGCCAGCTCGAAGGCTTCGGCGACGAGCACACCGGCCAGGGCGACCTCGAGTTCGCGGCGTTGATCCGCAAGATCGACAAGGTCGACAAGAGCTGGCGGCACTAGGTCATTGGACCGTGCCACTCCAGTGGCGCTCATGATCAGCGGACCGCGGACCTCCAGGTCCGCGGTCCGCTGAGCATGACTACAGTGACAGCGGCAGCTCGAGGTGGCGGGCGTACATCATGTCGCGGTGCTCGAGCAGGATCGGATCGAGCGCGGCATCAGTCTCGGGATCGGGTTGCGAGAAGGCGGTGCGGATCGCTTCGTCCATCGGGCAGTGCTCGGGCGGCAGGGGCTTGAGCAGCGCCAGGCAGGTGGCGCTGTAGATGTCGACCGCCGTCGGTGCCTTGCCGAGGTAATAGGAGTTTCCGGCCAATCGCTGGGCCGCAAGCCGCGCGGCCAGCATGCGCAGCAGGGCGGCGACCCGCTTGCCGGCCGCGGCACCGTTGGCCGGGCTGTAGCCGTACTTGCGGCCGAGGTACTGGCCGCCGCGCGCGCCGAACGCGCCGGCATGGATCAGCTGCAGGCGGCGGGTCCAGCCGAGGCCTTCCTGGCCGCAGATCTCGTGCGCGAGGCCGAACATGGTCGCGCGCTCCGCGGCATCGGCCGGTATGAGCGAGGGGGCGGGCGCCAGCCGCTCGGCGAGCAGCAGGATTTCCGCCCAGCCGGCGCGCGGCGGCTCCTTGTCGTAGATCGCGATCGGGCCGCTGCGCTGGCCGGCCCATTGCCGCTGGGCGTCGTCGTCGTAGGTCAGCCGCACGGCCGCCCAGTCGATGCCTTTCATGTGGAGGATGCCCTTGGCCGCCTCGCCCCACGGGCTCGGCACGTTGCCGACCACGACCATGCGCAGGCCGGGCCGGGCGATCGCCTGCTCGGTGCTGATATATGTCACGGGCATCCGGTCACTCCGCTTTCTTGTAAAGGCGCCGGCCCATCACCCAGGTCTCGTCGACCGCGCGATCGTCGCCGACCATCATGACGCCGAACAGCAGGTCCGCCGCCTGCTCGACGGTTTGCGGGCTTCCCGGGGTGACCAGCGACTGGCGCCAGGCCAGCGCCTTCTGGCCGGCGGTCCAGTCGAGCGCCACGAAGTCGGCCTCCTTGCCGGGCTGGAAGTTGCCGACCAGGTCGTCGATGTAGAGCGCCTCGGCGCCGCCGAGCGTGATCGACCAGAAGCCGCGCCACGGCGAGATCTTGTTGCGCTCGGCCTCGGCGGGATCGGTGACGGTGCCGTTGTTGAGCATGCCGATCTTGTACCCGTCGTCGAGCGCGCCCAGCATCGAGAAGCGGTTGCCGCCGCCGATATCGCAGCCCCAGGCCAGCCGCACGCGCGACCGCGGATCGGTGGCGCGGCCGATGCGGAACAGCCCGCTGCCGAGGAACAGGTTGGAGCAGGGGCAGAAGACGACGGCCGCGCCGCTGCGCGCGAAGCGGCCGAGCTCGTCGTCCGACAGCCAGACGCCGTGCCCGGCGGAGAAGCGCGGGCCGACCAGCCCGTATTTCTCGTAGACCGCGAGATAGTCGGCGCAGTCGGGATTCTCCTTTTGCACGGCGCTGACCTCGTCGCGCGTCTCGGAGATGTGGGTGTTGACCCAGCAATCGGGATGCTCCTGCTTCAGCCGCCGGCAGGCCTGCATCAGCTCGGGCGAGGAGCCGAGCGCATAGCGCGGCGTGATGGCGTAGAGGCTGCGGCCGCGGCGATGATAGCGTTCGATCAGCCGCTTGCTCTCGCGATAGAACTCCTCTGGCGTGTTGGCGTAGGTTTCCGGCACGTAGCGGTCGATGCCGGTGAGGCCGGCGATCAGCCGCATGTTGCGCCGCGCCGCCTCGTCGAACAGCGCCTCGGCCGACACCGGCGAACTCGAGGTGAAGGCCTGGCAGGTCGTGGTGCCGGCCGCCAGCAGGTTGTCGAAGAAGCGCGTCGCCGCCTCGGCGGCGTAGGCGGGATCCTTGTATTTCAGCTCCTCGGGGAAGATCCAGACCTGCAGCCACGACAGGAGCTGCTCGCCGAACGCCCCAACCACGCGGGTCTGCGGGAAGTGGATGTGGCCGTCGACGAAGCCCGGCAAGATCAGCCGGTTCTCGAGATGCGTGACCTCGAGCGCGCGATGGCGGGGCGCGACCGCGTCGAATTCGCCGAAGTCGGCGATCCGGCCGTCCTCGACCACCATCAGCCCGTCGGCGTGGAAGCGGGCCGCGTCGCGCTCGCGGCCGACATGCTTCCAGGGATCGTCGACGAAGTCGAAGAACGTGCCGCGGATGCCGAGGGTCGCCATGGGCCGACCGTATCATCGCCCTTGGCGGCCTTGCCACTTTGGCGTCAAATCACGCGATGTCGGGCCGATGGCGGGAGATCAGCCTCCAGGTCAGCATCGCGGCGATTTTCGTGCTGCTGATCCTGCCGGCGCTCGGGCTGGTGATCGCCTTCAGCTATCGGGAGAACGCCCGCAACCTGAATGCCGTAACCGACCGCTTCATCGACCGGACCCGCGACGAGGCGATCACCGCGGCCACGAACTTCCTCGAGCCGGTCGGCGCGACGCTGCGCCTGGTCGCCCAGATGGCCGGCACTCAGCCCGACTTCTTCCGCAGCGAGCAGAGCCGCGACGTCCTCTACAAGGCGCTGACCTCGGCCGACCAGATCGACGCGGTCTATGTCAGCTTCGAGGACGGCTACCACCGCGTGGTGACGCGCATCGACGCGGACCGCCGGCGCAGCGACCCGCGCATTCCGCCACGGGCCAACTGGCATTCGAGCTGGATCGATCCGTTCGCCGTTCCCCATCGCCAGCGGCATCGCACCTTCTTCGAGACCTGGCCCGATCCGATCGACGGCTACGCCGTCGACAGCGACCTCGACATGCGCACGCTCGCCCAGTACCGCATGGCCAAGGCCGCCAACGGGCTCGGCATCACCGACCCGGTGATCAATCCCGACACCGGCTACCCGATCATCGCGCTGGCCTACCCCATCTACATCGACGGCAAGTTCGCCGGCGTCGCAGCCGCCAACATCACGCCGACGATGATGTCGCACTTCCTCGACACGCACCGGGCGAGTCCCAACAGCATCACCGTGATCGCCCAACGGATGGGCGGCGTCATCGCCCATCCCATCCAGGCGCATGGCGTGCGGCACGAAGGCGGCAAGGCGCAGGTGACGACGCTGAGCGAGCTCGACGAGCCGCAGGTCGTCGAGGCGGTGCACCGGCGTGGCCAGCGGTCGGGCCGGGACCTCTTCACCTTCGACAGCCAGGGCCAGGAGTACATCGCCGAGTTCGCGGGCTTCCCGTCCGACTTCGGCAAGGACTGGGAGGTGCTGGTGGTGACGCCGACCGACGACTTCGTCGGCGGCCTGAAGGAGACCAACCGCAAGCTCCTGTGGATGATGGCCGGGCTGGCGCTGGTCGAGAGCCTGCTGATCTATTTCATGGCGCGCCGCCTCTCGCGGCCGATCGAGGTCGTGTCGGAGGCGATCCAGGGCATCCGGCGGCTAGCTTTCCCCGAGCGGCTGCCGACCGGCTCGCCGGTCCGCGAGATCGCCCAGCTGGAGCGCGCCACAGCGCTGCTCGACAATGCGCTGCGCTCCTTCGCCGTGTTCGTGCCGGTCGGGCTGGTGCGCCGCCTGATCGATTCGGGCAAGCCCCTGCAGCCGGGCGTCGAGCAGCGCTTCATGACGGTGCTGTTCAGCGACGTCGAGGGCTTCACGACTCTGGCCGAGCAGCTGTCGCCGGCTGACCTCACCGAGCAGACCTCGCGATACTTCGAGAGCGTCACCGGCGCGGTGGCCGAGGAGCAGGGCACGATCGACAAGTTCATCGGCGATTCGGTGATGGCTTTCTGGGGCGCGCCGGCCGAGCTCGGCGACCATGCCTTCCATGCCTGCCGCGCGGCGCTGCGGGCGCGCCATCGCATGGCGCGGCTCAATGCCGAATGGACGGCGGCGGGGCGCAAGCCGATGCGAGTGCGAATCGGCGTCCACTGCAGCGACGTCGTCGTCGGCAATGTCGGCTCGCCCGAGCGCCTCAGCTACACGGTGATGGGCGACGGCGTGAACACCGCCTCCCGCATCGAGGGGCTGAACAAGCAGTTCGGCAGCACGATCTGCATCAGCGAGGCCGTCCTGGAGCAGGTCGGCGACCGCGTGGTCTCGCGGCCGCTCGAACGGCTGTCGGTGCGGGGCCGCAGCGGCCGCTTCATGGTCCACGAGCTGATGGGGATCGGCGGCAGCGACGATCCCGAGCTGGCCGCGAGCGCCGCCGAGCTCCGGCTGTGCGAGCTGACGGCCGCCGCCTGGTCGGCTCTGGCGCAGGGCGATGCCGTCGAGGCGGAGCGGCGCTACGAGGCGATGCAGGCGGAGTTCCCGCACGACCCGGTGGCGCGTCACACGCTGGCGCATGTCGCCAGGATGGCCCGCGAGCCGGCGGCGGGCGGCTAGACTAGCTCAGCTTGTAGAGCCCGCGCAGCGAGGCGCCTCGGGTGACGATGTCGTCGATCCGCCAGCCCTGCGGCGTCTCGATCAGGAACAGGGCGAGGAACGTGGGCGTGCCGAGGTTGTCGAGCGCGACGGCCGCGGCGGCGCGCTTGGCGGACCGCATTTCGGTGACCGCATAGTCGATCGAATGGATGTTCCAGTCCTGTGCATTGATGAACGGATCGCCGTCGAGGCTCGGCACCTCCTGGCGCTTCTTGGTGTTGGCGAAGTCGCGCTCGATCGCCTCGGCGAGATCGGTGACGAAAAAGCGCCGGGCCTCCCAGTAGGGCTGTCCCTTGAAGCCCGCCCGCTTGTACGGCTCGTAGATCGATCTCAGGAAATCGAGGACGGTGCCGCCTTGCGCCCTGGCGGCGATCGGCAGGGCAAGCAGCGCCAGAGCAAAGGCGCGCCGCCCGGGAGGTTTTCTCATGTCCTACTCTAGGCGGGGGCCAAGCAGGCTGTCACCCGGGTTCGTCCGCTTTCGTCTCTTCCTTCCGCGGGTCGCGCCGCGGTGCTAGCGTACCGTCCGTTCCCGGTTTCCATCTTTCAGCGTGAGGAGAGTGCATGGCGTGAACTGACGACACAGGGAGCATCACATGAAGACCAGCAGGCGCACCTTCCTGGCCGGCCTATCGGCCGCTACGACGCTTACGGCTAGTCGCGTGGTGTTTGGCGAAAAGAAGTACGACGTCGGAGCGACCGACACCGAGATCAAGATCGGTCACACCAACCCCTACAGCGGGCCCGCGTCTTCCTACAGCTCGATCGGCAAGCTGCATCAGGCGTATTGGAAATCGGTCAACGAGAGCGGCGGCATCAACGGCCGCAAGGTCACCTTCATCACCTACGACGACGGTTACTCGCCGCCCAAGACGGTCGAGATGATTCGCAAGCTGGTCGAAGAGGACCATGTCCTCGCCTGCTTCAACATGACCGGAACGCCGTGCAACACGGCCATCCACAAATACATGAACACGAAGAAGGTGCCGCAGCTCTACGTCGCCACCGGCGCGTCGAAGTGGGGCAATCCCAAGGAATTTCCGTGGACCATGGGCTATCAGCCCGACTACCACACCGAAGGCATCATCTACGCCAAGCACAACCTGTCGAACATCCCGGACGCCCGGATCGGCGTGCTCTACCAGAATGACGACTACGGCAAGGACTACTTCAACGGCATCAAGGACGGGCTCGGCAAGGAAGTCGGCCGGCTGGTCAAGGTCGTCACCTACGAGGCAACCGATCCCACGGTCGACAGCCAGATCATCGAGCTGAAGAACTCGGGCGCCAACGTCTTCTACAACGTGTCGCTCTCGAAGTTCGCCGCCCAGGCCATGCGCAAGGCGGCCGATCTGGGATGGAAGCCGGTCCAGTACATGAACAACGTTGCGGCGAGCGTCGGCACGACCATGAAGCCGGCCGGCTTCGAGAACGTACAGGGCGTGATCACCGCCGCGTGGCTGAAGGATCCCACCGACCACCAGTGGGACAACGAGGACGACATGAAGGAATGGCGCGCCTTCATGGCCAAGTACATCCCCGATGGCAACCTGGCCGACGGCAGCTACGTCTACGCCTACGGCGCGGCGACCCTGATGCGCAGGACGCTCGAGAAATGCGGCGACCTGCTGACACGCGAGAACCTGATGAAGCAGGCGGCGAACCACCACCAGCTTCGCCTGCCGGGACTGTTGCCGGGCATCACGGTCACGACCAGCCCGACCGATTTCTATCCGGTCCAGGCGGTGCAGCTGTCGCGCTTCAAGGGCGAGACCTGGGAGCTGTTCGGCGACGTGATGCACAACGAAAGCACCTGATCGCCGGTCTCCGGGGTACTGGCGTTCTGTGCCGTTCCGGTGTCCACCGTCCTGGTGAGAGAGTGGCCCGGATTCCTTTTTTCAGCGTGAGGAGAGTGCATGGAGTGAACTGACGACAGGGAGCATCACATGAAGACCAACAGGCGTACCTTCCTGGCCGGCATGTCGGCCGCTACGACGCTTAGCGTGAATCGCGTGGTGTTTGGCGAGAAGAAGTACGACGTTGGGGCGACCGACACCGAGATCAAGATCGGCCACACCAACCCCTATAGTGGGCCCGCGTCTTCCTACAGCACGATCGGGAAGCTGCATCAGGCCTTCTGGAAGTCGGTCAACGAAGCCGGCGGCATCAACGGCCGTAAGATTAACTTCATCAGCTACGACGACGGCTACCAGCCGCCGAAAACGGTTGAGATGGTGCGCAAGCTGGTCGAGGAAGACCGGGTGCTGTGCACGTTCAATACGCTGGGCACGCCGTGCAACACGGCGATCCACAAATACATGAACCACAAGAAGGTGCCGCAGCTCTACGTCGCCACCGGCGCGTCGAAGTGGGGCGATCCCAAGAACTTTCCATGGACCATGGGCTTCCAGCCCGACTACCACACCGAGGGCATCATCTACGCCAAGCACATGCTGGGCAACGTAAAGGATGCCAAGGTCGGTGTGCTCTACCAGAACGACGACTACGGCAAGGACTACTTCAACGGCCTCAAGGACGGGCTCGGCAAGGAGGCGGGCCGCATGGTCAAGGTCGTCACCTACGAGGTGACCGACCCGACCGTGGACTCGCAGATCATCCAGCTGAAGGACTCGGGCGCCAACGTCTTCTACAACGTGTCGATCCCGAAGTTCGCCGCCCAGGCCATGCGCAAGGCCGCCGATCTGGGATGGAAGCCGGTCCAGTACATGAACAACGTGGCCGCGAGCGTCGCCACGACCATGAAGCCGGCCGGCTTCGAGAACGTGCAGGGCGTCCTCACCGCCGCGTGGCTGAAGGATCCCACCGATCGCCAGTGGGACAACGAGGACGACATGAAGGAATGGCGCGCCTTCATGGGCAAGCACATGCCCGACGCCAATCTCGGCGACGCCAGCTACGTCTATGCCTACTGCGTCGCGACTCTGATGCGCATAACCTTGGAGAAGTGCGGCGACGTGTTGACCCGCGAAAACCTGATGCGTCAGGCGGCCAACCACCACCAGCTTCGCCTGCCGGGCCTGTTGCCGGGCATCACCGTCACGACCAGCCCGACCGACTTCTACCCGGTCCAGGCGGTGCAGCTGTCGCGCTTCAAGGGCGAGACCTGGGAGCTGTTCGGCGATGTGATGCACAACGAAAGCACCTGATCGCCTGCGCCTACACCTCCCTCGTTTTCGGGTAGGGCAATCGCATATGGGCGCGGGAGCCAAACGTCATGCCTTCCCCCGCAGACGGGGGAAGGCTGGGTTCATATGCGATTGCCCTACGTCTTCGGGGAGGGCGGCCGCTCTAGCGGCGGCGCCACCAACGGCGCCGTTCGCTGGCCTGTTGCAGCTCGTTGAGCCGGTGCTTGAGCCGCATCAGCTGGTCTTCGGTGGAAAGCCGGACCCGGCGTTCATCGAAAGCCTCGCTCTGCGCCTGGACGACGCGCTCGTGCACGGAGCGGTACTCCCGGCGCAGGTGCTCGACCTGCTGCTGCAGATCGCGCCGCTCGGTCAGCTCGCGCTCCAGGGCGGCCTCGACCGCGAGGGACTTGCCCCTCAGCTCCGCAGCCGCGGCCTGGGCGGCGGCGACCTCCTCGCGCAACGCGTCGTTGGCGGCGTGCGCCGCATTCAGCTCACTGGACAGGGACTCGATGATGCCTTGCAGGGGAGCAACGGCGGCGGCGATCGCTTCCGCGGTCGTCGGCGCGCTCTCATCGCCACTCTCATGGGATTGGCGGCCCTCGTCCGCTTTCGGCGGACCGGCGACCAGCGCTTCGGCCGGGACACAGACCTCGACCTCCAGCGTGTCGTTGCGGATACGCTTCGGCCATTTTGCGCGCCGGGCTCTGGCGGCGGCTGCGCTCGCCGTCCGCAGGCCCATCCGCTCCGCCACCTGATGATACGTCAACCACGTCGGCAATGACGACACTACTTCCGACATGGGCCGCACCATGCCTAGGGAGCAGAGTCACGACAAGCGGTTGACCGGTGGGAAGGCCTCACTTGTCACCACAAGGCCACACCGGCGGTGGAACCGACACGCCTTGGCCCATCGTCCCGAGCGAAGCCGAGGGGCGACGAAGCTAGACTAGAAGCTATATGATCGCCGGTGGCTGATGCGCCGTCACTGGCGGGGCGGGGCCGTCGAAGCGCTCTACCTCGACCAGGCAGGTCTGGGCGATGCAGCCCTGGCTCAGCTTCGAGGCGCCGATGTCGAGCGTCAGCGCATTGGGATTGCCGTGCTTCTCCAGCGGCGTGTTGGAACCCGAATCCTCCGGATCGAACCAGGCGCCAGTGGAGAGCCGCACCACGCCGCGGCGGATGCGGTCGCTCGTGCGCACCGCGGCGAGGCAGGCGCCGCGGTCGTTGAACACGCGCACCAGGTCGCCGTCGGCCAGGCCGCGCGCTTTCGCGTCGTCGGGATGCATGGTGATCGGCTGGCGGCCCTTCACCTTGGTCGCCTTGGCGTGCGGGCTGTGGTCGAGCTGACTGTGCAGCTTGTCGGTCGGCTGGTCCGACAGCATGTGCAGCGGGTAGCGCTCGGCCTTCTTGGAGCCGAGCCATTCGATCGGCTCCAGCCACACCGCATGGCCGGGGCAGTCGTCGTAGCCGAACGAGGCGATGGTCTCGGAGAAAATCTCGATCTTGCCCGACGGAGTCTTGAGCGGGTTCTTCGCCGGATCGGCGCGGAAACGGGCGAGCATCACCGGCTCGCGCTCCTTGCCTTCGACCTCGACGATGCCGGCTTCCCAGAATTCGTCGAAGGCGGGGAGGTCGACGCCGGATTTGGCCGACCTCTCGCGCGCCTCCTCGTACATATGCGCGAGCCACTGCATGGTGTCGCGGCCCTCCGAGTAGATGTCGCCCGCGCCGAGCCGGCGGGTGATCTCGGAGAAGATCCAGTAGTCGTCGCGTGCCTCGCCGATCGGCTCGCGCGCCTTCTTCATCGCGATCAGGAACGGCTCCTTGCGGGCGTAGCCGATATCGTCGCGCTCGAGGCCGGTCGTCGCGGGCAGGACGATGTCGGCCATCTTCGCGGCCGGCGTCCAGAACTGCTCGTTGAAGATGATCGTCTCGGGCTTGCGCCAGGCGACGCGCAGGCGATTGAGGTCCTGGTGGTGATGGAACGGATTGCCGCCCGCCCAGTAGACCAGCCGGATGTCGGGGTAGGTGATCTCCTGCCCGTTGTAGGGGATCTTGCCGCCCGGATTGAGCAGCATGTCGGTGAAGCGGGCGACCGGGATGAAGTCGGGCACCGCATTGGTGCCCTGCGGCAGGGTCGGGCCGGAGAAGCGCACCGCGTCGCTGCCCATGATGTTGGTCGGGCCGTAGCTCGCGCCGAAGCCGCCGCCTGGCAGGCCGATCTGGCCCAGCATGCAGGCGAGCGTCACCAGCGCCCAGAACGGCTGCTCGCCATGGTGGCTGCGCTGCAGCGACCAGTTGATGTTGACCGTCGTGCGCGTCGCCGCCATCTCGCGGGCGAGGCTGCGGATGCGATGCGCGGGGATGCCGGTGATCTTCTCGGCCCATTCCGGCGTCTTGTCGGCGAGGTAGGGCGCGAACTTGTCGAAGCCTACGGTGCAGCGGTCGAGAAACTCCCTGTCATGCAGGTTCTCGGTCAGCAGCACGTGACACAGCGCCAGGATCATCGCCGCGTCGGTGTTCGGCCGGATCGCCAGCCATTCGATGTCGCCGCCGGTGTCGAGGTCCTCCGCGGTCGGCGTGATGTTGACGAAGCGCACTCCCTTGGCGCGCATGCCGTACAGGCCGTCCTTCAGGCGATGCACCATCGCGCCGCCAGCATTGATCTGCGCGTTCTTGCGCGGCGCGCCGCCGAAGGTGACGAACAGCTTGCAATGCTCGGCCAGCACGTTCCACGTCGTATGCATGGACATCAGGTCTTCCATGCCGGCGACGATGTGGGGCATCAGCACGCGCGCGGCGCCGAGGCTGTAGGAGTCCATGTGGCGGACGTAGCCGCCGATCGCGTTCAGGAAGCGGTGCACCTGGCTCTGGGCGTGATGGAAGCGGCCGGCGCTCGACCAGCCGTACGATCCGCCGAAGATCGCGCGGTTGGTGTGCTTGTCCTTGACGCGCTTGAGCTCGGCCGCGACGAGATCGAGCGCCTCGTCCCACGGCACTTCGACGAACGGCTGCTGGCCGCGCTTGTCGCTCGCGGCGCCGGGGCCCTTCTCCAGCCAGCCCTTGCGGAAGGCCGGCCGCCGAACGCGCAGCCGCGCCACCTCGTCGGACAGCATGTGCAGGCCGATCGGCGAGGGATCGGGGTCCTTCGAGAAAGGATGCAGCTTCGCAGCCTGTCCCTTGTCGTCGTACTCGACCTCGTAGACGCCCCAATGGGCGGCGGTAAGCGTGCGCTGATGGGTCATTGACTCACACTCGACTTGGCAACGGCGAGGAAGCGATCGATGTCGGCGGACTGGGTGTCGAAGGCCGTGACCAGCCGGAACGCCCGCTCGCCGGGCCGGTCGGACGGCCAGGGATGGTACTGCGCGCCGGCCGCCTGCAGCGCATCGTGCATCGGGGCCGGCAGGACCACGAAGATCTCGTTGGCATCGACCGGGTAGAGCAGGGCCGTGCCCGGCAGCGGCGTCAGGCCGGCAACCAGGCGGCGCGCCATCTGGTTGGCATGCCGGGCGTTGTCCAGCCACAGGCTGTCGCTGAAATAGGCCTCGAGCTGCGATGACAGAAGCCGCATCTTGGAGAAGAGGTGGCCGCCGCGCTTGCGCCGGAACTCGAACTCCGTGGCCGTGGCCGATTCGAAGAAGATCACGACCTCGGCGCCCAATGCCCCGTTCTTGGTGGCGCCCAGGCTGAGCACGTCGACGCCCGCCTTCCAGGAGAGCTCGGCCGGCGAACAGCCGACGAAGGCCAGCGCGTTGGCGAAGCGCGCGCCGTCCATGTGCACTTTCAGCCCGTGCCGGCGCGCGGCGGTCGAGATCGCCGCGATCTCCTCCGGCGCATAGGCGGCGCCGCACTCGGTCGCCTGGGTCAGGCTGACCACGGCCGGCTGCGGATGGTGAACCACGCCATAGACCGGCTGGGCCAGCGCTTCTTCGAGCTTGCGGCGGTCGATCTTGCCGGCCGGGCCGTCGATCGGGACGAGCTGGGCGCCGCCCGTGAAGAACTGCGGCGCGTTCGCCTCGTCGACGGCGATGTGCGAGGCGGGATGGCAGAAGATCGCCCCCCAGGGCGGGCAGCAGCTGGCGATCGCCAGCACGTTGGCGGCGGTGCCGGTTGCCACCGGGTAGGCGCAGAGGTTGGGCTTCTCGAAGATGTCGCGCAGCCGGTTCTCGACCTTCTGGGTCCAGGCGTCCGCACCGTAGGAATGCACCGGCCCGGCCTGGAAGGCCTTGGTCACGGCGGAAAGGATCGCCGGGTGGGCGCCGGTCTCGTTGTCACTGCGGAAATTCATCGGACTGATCCTGGGAACTGATCCTAACGCGCGGCACCGGGCGGGAAATCGACCGTGCCGAGCAGGGCTCCGTTGCGCGGATCGACGATGTACAGGGTCGACCGCCCGTCGGCGGCCTTGACGTGCACGGCCACGCGATCCCCGGCCGGGCTGACCGAGACGACCTGCGCGCCGGAGGGAAGGGTGATGTGCTGGGTGAAGGGGGTGCCGGATGGCGCCGCGCCGGAGGAGGCGCTAGACATGCGGCGCGCGATCTCCGACGCGACGACGATGAAGCCCACCACGATCAGCAGGCCCATCACGACCACCAGCACCTTCAGCCAGAGCGGTGCAAAAGCCTGCGAGGAAGACGGGGACGCCAAGAAGACCCTCATGAGCGAAGCCCAGCGCCACATCGTGACCGTCGACGAGCGCACCGCCGGCGAGCGGCTGGACCGCGCGCTCGCGGCCGCCTTGCCGACCCTCACGCGCAGCCGCGTGAAGGCGCTGATCGAAAGCCGGCGGGTGGCGCTGGCTGAACCTTCAGACCAATGGGGGCGGACAGTAGAAGAGCCCTCCCGCAAGGTCAAAATCGGCGAGCGTTTCATCGTCGACATTCCGGCCCCGGCGCCCGCCGAGCCCGAGCCGCAGGCGCGGGACCTTGATATTCTGTTCGAGGATGACGATCTGCTCGTTCTCAACAAGCCGGCCGGGCTGGTCGTCCATCCCGCTCCCGGCAACCTCGACAATACGCTGGTCAACGCCCTCCTTGCCCATTGCGGCGAGAGCCTCTCGGGCATCGGCGGCGTGCGCCGGCCCGGCATCGTCCACCGGCTCGACAAGGACACGTCGGGGGTCATGGTGGTGGCCAAGAATGACGTCGCCCACCACGCCCTCTCGAGGCTGTTCGCTGCCCACGACCTGACCCGGGTTTACCGGGCGTTGGTCTGGGGCGCGCCGAAAGCCAAGGGGGGTACGATCGATGCGCCGATCGCCCGCCATCCGGTCGACCGCAAGCGCATGGCCGTTCGCCAGACCAGCGGCAAGCGGGCCGTCACGGAATACTGGCTGGAAAGGCGCTTCGGGCCCCCGCTGACGCCGATCGCCAGCCTGATGGGGGCCAAGCTCCACACCGGGCGGACCCACCAGGTGCGGGTCCACATGGCGCATATCGGCTGCCCGGTGGTCGGCGATCCTGTGTACGGCCGGCGCCGGAACAGTGCAGGTCCCTTGCCGTTGAAATCCTTTGGGAGGCAGGCGCTTCACGCGGCCATCCTGGAGTTCAGGCATCCCCGGACCGGACGGGAGATGACCTTCGCCACAGAATTGCCGCACGACATGGCAAAGCTCGTGGCAGAACTGAACAGTGTTAAGTAATCCCCCTAATACCTGAGGGGGGAAGTAGGATTTACTTGACCCGCTGATCATCCGACTTGTAGAGTCGGGATTAGCAGTCGACGGGCGAGAGTGCTAAACGTCCGTTCATCGCGAGAAAGGGGGAACCCCCATGAGTGCAGCGTCCGCCAACCTACCCGCCCTCCCATCGGCCCTCTCGCCGGAAGGCAATCTCAGCCGCTACCTGTCCGAGATCCGCAAATTCCCCCTCCTAGAGCCCGCCGAAGAGTTTATGTTAGCGAAGCGCTGGCGTGAGCATGGCGATACGCAGGCTGCCCACAAGCTGGTGACATCGCACCTGCGCCTGGTGGCCAAGATCGCCATGGGCTATCGCGGCTACGGGCTGCCGGTGGCCGAGCTCATCTCCGAGGGCAATGTCGGCATGATGCAGGCCGTGAAGCGGTTCGATCCCGACCGCGGGTTCCGGCTGGCCACCTATGCCATGTGGTGGATCCGCGCCTCGATCCAGGAGTACATTCTCCATAGCTGGTCGCTGGTGAAGATGGGCACCACGGCGGCGCAGAAGAAGCTGTTCTTCAATCTGCGCAAGCTCAAGGGCCAGATGCAGGCGATCGAGGAGGGCGATCTCAGCCCCGAGCAGGTCTCCAAGATCGCCACCCGTCTCGGCGTGCCCGAGGAGGAGGTGGTGAACATGAACCGCCGCCTCGCCGCGCCCGACAGCTCGCTGAACGCCGCGGTGAAGGCCGAAGGCGACATGGAATGGCAGGACTGGCTGGTCGACGACACGCCCAACCAGGAAGCTCGCCTGGGTGAGAGCCAGGAGCTCGGTCAGCGCAAGCACATGCTGGCGCAGGCGCTCAAGGGCCTGACCGACCGCGAGCGGCACATCATCGTCGAGCGCCGCCTGGTCGACGAGCCCAAGACGCTCGAGGACCTCAGCGCCAAGTACGGCATCAGCCGCGAGCGCGTGCGCCAGATCGAGGTGCGCGCCTTCGACAAGCTGCAGAAGGCGATGAAGAACATGGTCGTCGAGGCGGCGTCCGAATCGGCCAAGAAGGCCGAGGTTCACGCCGCCCGCTGACCGTCCAGCCTCTCGACTCCGGCGCCGTCGACTCACGAGAGGCCTCTCGCGCAAGCGAGAGGCCTCTTCGTTTTCGTCCGGCTCAGACGTAGACCTTCTCGGCCTCGCCGTGGGCCCACTTGGCGGCTTCCCCGGCCGGCATGCCCTGGATCGCCTTGGCGTACATGTCGACGACGATGTACTTGGTCACGACCTCCGCCGCCTTGCGGTTGGGCGGTCCGGCATAGCCGACCAGGCGGCCGTTGTTGGGCAGATCGCGGAACGGCAGCATCACCGGGTCGATCTCCCAGACCTTGTCCTTCTCCCACATCTTGGTTGCGCCGGAAGTGTAGCCTTGCTGCGAGGTGAACCACTCGCCGAACACCTGCGGCGAGTGCATCCACTTGATGAACTCCTTCGACGCCGGCTGGTTCTTGGAATAGCTCATCAGCATGTCGGTGAAGACGCCGGGTGAGTTGTACTGGCCGGCAACGCCCTTCGGGATCGGCGCATGCTGGATGTCCTTGAACATCGGCGTGCCCTTCTCCGTCTGGTAAGTGTCGGGCTTCTTCTTGGCCTCGATGTAGATCGAGGCGCCGTTGTTGGTGGCGCTGATCGTGCCGGACAGGAAGGCGCGGTTGTTGTTGGTGTCGTCCCAGGCCAGCCCGCCTTCGTCCATGGTTTCCTTCCACAGCGCGACCGCGTACTTGATCGATTCGACCGTCTCCTTGCTGTTCAGCACCACGGTCTTGCCGTCGGCTTCGACTTCCTTGCCGCCGAACGACCACAGGAACGGGTACCACCAGCCCGGCGCGTCGCCGAACGTGTGGCCGGCGGTCTGGCCGATCGGCCGGCCCTTGGCCTTGAGCTTCCTGCCGGCGTCGCGGAACGTGTCCCAGGTCTCGGGGAACTTGTCGTGGCCCACTTCCTTGAACCAGGAGACGCGCCAGGAGATCAGTCCGCCGCCGACCGTGAAGGGGACGCCGATCCACTTGTTGCCGACCGTCGCGATCTGCTTGGAGACGTCGTAGTAGCCGCCCTGCGCGCTGCCGATCTCCTGTGCGATATCGCCGACGTCGACCACGCTCTCGGCGTAGAGCTGCGGCCAGTTGCTGAAGCCCATGATGATGTCGGCGCCGGTGCCGGACTGGATCGCCGAAGTGATGCGCGATTGCAGGTCGTTGGCGTTGACCGTTTCCATCTTGAGGGTGATGCCGAGCTGCTTCTTGGCCTCCTGCACGACCTTGCCCTTGAGCAGGGCGTCGGAGGCCGGCACGAAGTCGGTCCATCGCAGCCAATGGACGTTCTTCTCCTGGGCGAGCGCCGGTCCCGAGCCGCCCGCCAGTATGGCGGCCATGCCGCCGGCACCCTTCAAAAGCTTACGCCGCGCGATGCGAGTCATGGTCGCCTCCCGAGGATCTTCCGCATGTTTTGAAAACGAAACGCGTCGATATGCGCTGGCAAGGACGCCAGGCCACTGGTCCACTCAGCTACTGAGCAACGCCCTCGAACTACGAACTACGCCTACGCCCGTTCAACCCTTGACGGAGCCGGCCGTGAGTCCGGCCACGTAGTGCTCGACGAAGAAGGAGTAGATGATGGCGACCGGGACCGAGCCGAGCAAGGCCGCCGCCATCAGCTGGCCCCAGTAGAAGACGTCGCCGCGCACCAGCTCGGAGATCGCGCCGACCGGCACGGTGCGGACCTCGGTCTTGGTGAGGAAGATCAGCGCGTACAGGAACTCGTTCTGCGCCAGGGTGAAGGCGAAGATGCCGGCCGAGATGAAGCCCGGCCCGCACAAAGGCAGGACGATCTTCACCAGGGTCTGCAGGCGGCTTGCGCCGTCGATCCGCGCGGCATCCTCGAGCTCGCCCGGGACGGTGCGGAAGTAGCCGAGCAGCAGCCAGGCGCAGAACGGGATCAGGAGCGTGGGATAGGTCAGGATCACCGACGTCAGCGTGTCGCCGAGGCCCAGGCTGTTGATGATGTCGGCGAGCGGCACGAACAGCAGCGGCTGCGGCACGAGATAGGTCGCGGCGATCGCGAACGAGACCAGGGCGGCGCCGGCGAAGCGGACGCGCGCCAGCGGATAGGCGAGCATCGCGCCGAAGATCAGCGAGATCGCCGTCGACACCACCGCGACGACGAAGGTGTTCCACGTCCACAGGAGGAAGCCGGTCTCGGTCAGCAGGTCGACATAGTGCTTGAGCGTCGGGTGATGCACGATCAGCGGCATGACCTTGCGGCTGTAGAGTTCCTGGTTCGGCTTCAGCGAGGTGACCGCCATCCAGTAGAACGGGAACAGCGTGAACAGCAGCGAGATGCCGAGCGGCAGCCACAGCTTGACCAGGCGCGCGAGGGGATTGCGGTCGCCGACCGTCATGTCGTCTTGTCCGGCCTGAGGTAGATCGCCATCGCCAGGATCAGCAGCGCCAGCGGCGGCACCATGGTGAGCGCGATCGCCGCGCCCTGGCCGAGCTGGCCTCCGTTCATCGCGATGTCGAAGGCGTAGGTGGCGAACACCTGCGTGGCGTTGGCCGGTCCGCCGTGCGTCAGCACGTAGATCAGCTGGAAGTCTGCGAAGGTGAAGATCACGGAGAACATGGTGACGATGAAGATCACCGGCTTCATCAGCGGCAGCGTGACGTAGCGGAAGCGGCCCCAGCTCGAGGCGCCGTCGATCGTCGCCGCCTCGTACAGCTCCGGCGAGATCGTCTGCAGGCCGGCCAGCAGCGTGATGGCGTAGAAGGGCAGGCCGCGCCATACGTTGACGACGATCAGCGAGGCCATCGCGAGATGAGGATTGCCGAGCCAGCTCGGCCCGGGCGGCGTGATCAGGTGGAGCGCGCCCAGCGTCCAGTTCACGATGCTGAAGGCGGGATCGAGGATCCACTGCCAGGCGATCGTCGACAGCACGGTCGGCACGATGAACGGCAGCAGCAGCAGCGCGCGCGTGAGGTTCTTGAAGCGGAAGTCCTGGTTCATCACCAGGGCGAGGCCGAGGCCGCCGAACATCTTCAGCAGCGTGGCGATCGCGGTGTAGACGAAGGTGTTGATCACCACCTGCCAGAACACCGGGTCGTGCCAGGCTTGGGCATAGTTCGCAAGACCGACGAACCGGCCTTCGCTCGCCACGGGCCGGTCCATCAGGCTGAGCCAGATGCCGTAGAAGAACGGATAGCCGACCAGCGCCGCCAGGAAGAGGACCGGCGGCGTCACCATCAGCCAGCTGAACACGCTGGGCTGCTCCAGCCAGCGGGCGAGCGAGAACGCCGGCCGCCGGTGGACGAGGGCGGGCGCGAGCGTCTCCGTCGTCATGCGGCGGCTCTGAAGGATATGGGATCGGTCATTGGGAGTGCTTCATCAAACACGGTGTCATCCCGAGCGAAGCGAGGGATCTGGGTCATGCATCGCATAGATCCCTCGCTCCGCTCGGGATGACACGGAGCGTCTACGCCGTCTTGTAGATCTGCTGCAGCTGCGCCTTGGCCTCGGCGATAACGTCCTTGGTCGACTTGCCCGTGCAGGCCTTGGCGAACATGTCGATCACGACGTACTTCGCGATGGTCTCCGACTGCGCCCGGCTGAGCGGCGCCGGCCAGCCCGGCAGATGCGCGCTGGCCGTCGCGTCCCGGAACGGGATGTTGCGCGGCTCGACCTTCCACATCGCCGCGTCGTCGTACTTGTGGAGGAACGGCTGGTAGTAGGTGACGGCGATGTCGTACCAGGGCCCGAGCTGCTCGGGCTTCATCAGCCAGCGCAGGAAGTCCTTCGCCGCCTGCTTGTCGGGCGTGTGCGAGAAGATCGCATGGGCCTGCGGGTTGAGCATGTGGAAGCGGCCCTTCGGCCCCTTCGGGTTCTGCGACTGGTCGATCACCTTGGCCATGTCGGGGAAGTCCTTCTTGGCCGCCCACAGGATCGACTCGGCGTTGTTGGTGCAGGAGATCTGCTCCGACAGGAACGCCTTGTTGTTGCTG
>Ga0070738_10003047_pt1 | contig 23283 bp, 21 predicted proteins | sample Coa_R2_2_FD_66446 | JGI IMG/M metagenome (GOLD analysis project Ga0070738, IMG submission 66446) | Surface soil microbial communities from Centralia Pennsylvania, which are recovering from an underground coalmine fire - Coalmine... | ecosystem: Environmental > Terrestrial > Soil > Unclassified ... | reverse complement strand
GATCGCATCGCCTGCCCCTGGCTGAACCGCCGCTTCGTCGATCCAACTGCGGTTTTTCTCTTCGTCGCTTCCCCCGAAGTCGAAGCCGTCGCCGAGCGTTTCAACGGGGCCCCATTCGACATTGAAAATGTGTTCTGGAGCCATCGCGGCGAGCTCTGCACCTTCGACGTGATGGTCAAGGAGTTCGGTCTGTCGGCGCCGGGGCTGGAGCGGCTCGCGACCATGGTGCGCGCAGCCGATACCGCGCGGCTTGATCTCTCTCCCGAAGCGCCGGGCCTGCTTGCGGCCTCGCTCGGACTGTCGCGCATGTATGACGACGACCTCAAGCAGCTGGACGCCGGCCTCCTCCTCTACGACGCGTTCTACCGCTGGTGCCGCGACGCCACCAGGGAGACGCACAACTGGCCGACCAACAAGGTGAAGCCATGAGCGACCACGCGGGCAGTGCTTTCGCATCGGGGGGCGAAAACGAGTGGAGAATCCCAAGTGGAGACATCAATGACACCGAATACCGAGCGCAGGGATTTCATCAAAGGCTTTGGCGCAGTCGCCGCGTCGACTGCAATGCTTGCGGGGACGCAGGCGCTCGCCCAGAACAATCCGCAGGCTGGAGCCAAGGTGATGCCGTATCAACCCAAGCCGATGTCGTTCGATCCGAAATCCATCACGGGCATCTCGGAGAAGGTGCTCGTCAGCCATTATGAGAACAACTATGTCGGCGCGGTGAAACGCCTCAACGCGATCGGCACGCAACTGGCGGAGCTCGATTTCGCCAAGGCGGCGAATTTCGTGATCAACGGTCTGAAGCGCGAAGAGTTGATTGCGGCGAACTCGATGATCCTGCACGAGATCTATTTCGATGGGCTCGGCGGCGGCTCGAAGCCGAGCGCCCCGCTGGCGGATGCCATTGCCCGCGATTTCGGCAGCGAGGGGCGCTGGCGCGCCGAGTTCGCCGCCATGGGCAAGGCCGAAGGCGGCGGCTCGGGCTGGGTGATCCTCGCCTACTCGCCGCGCGACAAGCGGCTGGTCAACCAGTGGGCCGCCGACCATACGACGACGCTCGCGGGCGGACGTCCCGTGCTGGTGCTCGACATGTACGAGCATGCCTATCACATGGATTACGGCGCGGCCGCTGCACGCTATGTCGACGTCTACATGGAAGCGATCCGATGGGACAACGCGGCCAGGCTGTACGAGCAGTATACGCGCGAAGCCTAGACAGCCAAGCGTCGAGCGGCGCTTGAGACAGGTGGGGGCTTGATGACGACGACCGCAATTCCCAGCGGCAGGATCGCCGAGCTGGTGCGCTATTTCCTGCGGCTGGGCTTTCTCGGCTTTGGCGGTCCGGTCGCGCTGGTCGGCCAGATGGAGCGTGAGCTTGTCAATGATCGGCAGTGGCTCAGCAAGGAGCAGATGCGCGAGGCCGTCGCCATCTGCCAGTCGCTGCCGGGGCCGCTCGCGATCCAGGTCGGCATCTATATTGCGTATCTCCGCGGCGGCTTCTGGGGTGCATGGGCCGGTGGCTGGGCGTTCATCCTGCCGAATTTCGCGATCGTCGCAGCGCTCGGCGCGCTCTACGTCTATCTCGGCGACCTGCAGCCGGTCACCGCCATTTTCTACGGCGTCAGCCCCGCGGTGATCGCGCTGATCCTGCATTCCTGCTACCGGCTCGCCAAGCTTGGCATGGAAGACCGGCTGCAATGGGCGATCGCGGCGGCCTGCCTGGTCGTGACCGTCATCCTGCAGGCCGAGGTGGCGCTGCTGTTCATCGGTGCCGGGATCGTCGGCATACTCTACTACGGCAACCTCGTCAGGCGGACGCCGGCCGTGCTCCCGGGTTTCGTGCCGCCTGTGCTCGCCCAGCTGGTGCCGGCCTCGACCGGCTCGGTCTCCACGTCCAGTCTGGGCAAGCTTCTGCTGTTCTTCCTCAAGGCGGGCTCCCTCACCTTCGGCAGCGGGCTTGTGATCGTGCCTTTCCTCGAGCAGGGTCTGGTGCAGCAATTCGGCTGGCTTGACCAGCGCCAATTCCTGATTGCGGTGGCGATCGGCATGATCAGCCCGGGGCCGGTGGTGATCACCGCGACGTTCGTCGGTTATCTTGTCGCCGGTTTCTGGGGCTCCGTCGTCTCCACCATCGGCATCTTCCTGCCGTCGTTTCTGTTCGTGCTGATCGCCGCACCCCTGCTCGCGCGACACCGCGCCAATCCCAATGTGCAAGGCTTCATCAAAGGTGCCTACGCGGCTGCGATCGGAACCATTCTGGGCGCCTGCATCCTGCTCGGCCGCATCGCGATCGGCGACTGGCTTACGGCGCTGATCGGCGCGGCGTCGCTTGCCGTGCTGTTTGGCTGGAAGGTCAGCAATCCGCTGCTGATCGCGGCGACCGCGATCATCGGCCTGATCGCCTATCCATGGCTGCAGCCCGGCTGGATCATGGTGCATTAGCCAATCGGCACGACCGAGAGCGCGCAGCATCGAACCCCTGCATCGACGCCGGGCGCCTCGGCGCATTTGCCGGAATCGTCAGCGCGACTTGCCGTTGGCTTTCGCGCTGTCGGCCTGGCCGGTCGTCACATCCGGTTGGCCCGGAGGATGGGCGGACGCGCCCGGCTTGTCCTGGTCGGCGACGTATCCGGACTCTCCTGAGTTGCGGGTCTTGACGCCCTTGTCCGCTTCCCGCTGCATCTGGTCGTTGGGCTCGCTCGTCTTCAGCCCCTTGTCGACGTCGCTGTGCATCTGCTCCTTGGTTTGCTCACTCGGTGCAGCCTGCTGCTGGGCCGCTGCCTGGAACGCAATCGCGCTTGCCGCGACGAAGACGATCGCAAATATCGATGTTCGCATAGATTCTCCTCCAGTTCGGTTTTACCCCAGGGTTAAATTCCGGCAGTGCGAAGCGTCTCGAAGCTATCAGTGGTTGACCTCAAACAAGCGCCGCGCCGCGATTTCCGAGGCAGCATGCCGCGCTTTCTCGTCCTGGTATCCTTCGTCCAACTTCTTCAGATACATCACCGCGGCCACCTGCAAGACGTCGAAGTCGTCCTCGCCTGCATCGGCAAGGCTGGTGATGTATCGACAGAGCGCGGCACGACGATCATCGGTTTCATCGACCCCTTGATGGAGCAGCATGTAGACGCGCCAGGCGAAAGCACATGCACCTTCGGCAGCACGTGAAGTCATGAGCATTCTCCAATTTTTGGACAAGGCTCTCTAACTCCTGAACAAGGCTGAGCGGGCGCTTTCGTTCCGGCCCGGACGTCGCTGTTCCGTCGCTGCGCTGCAGGGTGCAGCGCAATCCAGCGCCGCTCGTGTCGAGGTCGTGCATTACAAAGGGGGAGATCAGCAGTTCCGCCGAAACATGCTTGAGCGCCCCACGTTGCCTCCACAGCATTCAAGGGACGGAACAGCAACACACCAACCCAAGAAGGGAGCCGCAAATGGCTGACAAGCTTCTTGATACAGATCGCATCGCCGCTGACCAACAGCGTCGCATCTCCGCTGCGCTGGATGTCGGGCTCAAGGCGCTAAGGCCGATGCTGCAGTTCCAGGTCTCCCTGCTGAGGCTTTGGGCTCACAATGCCGAGATGCTGGCGCGCAACTGCGAAAGGGGATTGGAGGGGCTTAGCTCCGATGCCGAACAGCAGGAAAAGATTGAACAGCACGAGCACGAGCGTGCGGGTGATAGACCCTTACCCTGCATTCCCGATGCATCTCCGTCGGCCTGGGCTCCGGCACAGAGCAGTCGCATGAAAGAATCGAGGCCGTAGTTGCGGAGGCTGGCCTTCGGCGAGCGCCCGCGGTGGCGGCCTCGGCTTCTGCGTGACCCGGCTGCCGCGCCGGTCGATAGACGCCAGTTTTTACCAGCGATTTGCATGCCCCGACGACTGGACTTTGGCCGGTTCGATGGGGCTAAATGCTGCCGACATCACGCACCACGCAAATCGCAGGACTGCTTTCACATATTTCCATTTTCGAAAATCGGGGGGTATTCATGCTTGGACTCATGCAGAACCGGCCACTCTTGATCTCGAACCTGGTCGAATACGTCGCGACCTGGCATGCGGAGACCGAGATTGTCTCGCGTGATCCGGCAGGCGTCATCCACCGCTCCAACTACGGGCAGGTCGCCGCCCGCGCCAAGCGCGTCGCCGGCGCACTCACAAGCCTCGGTGTCGCCCAGGGCGATCGTGTCGCGACGCTGGCCTGGAATTCCTGGCGACACCTCGAACTGTATTATGGCGTGACCTGCTCGGGCCGCGTGCTGCACACCGTCAATCCTCGCCTGTTCGTCGAGCAACTCGTCTACATCATCAACCACGCCGAGAACGGCTACGTGTTTTTCGATCCCGACTTTACGCCACTGGTCGAACAGCTCGCGCCGCATCTGCCGCTGGTGCGCGGCTGGGTCGCGCTATGCGATGAAAGCCACATGCCCGCCGCCAAGGTCGCCAACCTGCTTTGCTACGAGACGCTGCTGGCGCAGGCCTCGCCCGACTACGCCTGGCCACAGTTCGACGAGAACACCGCCTGCACGCTCTGCTACACGTCCGGCACGACCGGTAATCCGAAAGGGGTTCTCTACAGCCATCGCTCGACCGTGTTGCACGCCTTCGCCGCCTGCGCAGCCGACGGCTTCGCACTTTCGGCCAAGGACTGCATCCTCGTCGTCGTACCGCTGTTTCATGCCAATGCCTGGAGCCTGCCATTTTCGGCGGCCATGTGCGGCGCCAAGCTGGTTCTGCCGGGACCTCGCCTCGATCCGGAAAGCATCTATATGCTGCTCGAACAGGAAGGCTGCACGAAGGCCGGGGGCATTCCGACGATCTGGCTCAACTTCCTCGCCTATGTCGAGAATAACCGGGACAAGCTCGATCTGTCCAAACTGAAGCTGAAGCTCGTGTTTAGCGGCGGCACCGCCGCGCCGCGCGCAACCATCGAGAAATTCCGCGACCTGCTCGGCGTCTTCCTGCTGCATGCCTGGGGCATGACCGAGACGAGCCCGCTGGTCACGCTCGGCTCGCCACTCGCCAAACACGACGATGCGACGCCGGCCGAGATCGTCGACATGCAGATCAAGCAGGGCCGCCAGGTTTCCGGTGTGGAGTTGCGCCTCGTCGGCGAGGACGGCGCGATCCTGCCGCACGACGGCAAATCGGTCGGCCAGCTCAAGGTGCGCGGCAACTGGGTCATCTCAGGCTATTTCAAGGGCGAAGGTGGCAAGGTCGTGGACGACGACGGCTGGTTCGGCACCGGCGACGTCGCGACCATCAATCCGGACGGTTACGTGCAGCTGACCGATCGCCTGAAGGACGTCATCAAGTCCGGCGGCGAATGGATCTCCTCGATCGAGATCGAGAATCTCGTGCTGTCGCATCCCGAGGTGTTCGAGGCCGCGGTCATCGCCATCCCGCATCCGAAATGGCAGGAGCGGCCGCTGCTCCTGGTGCAGCCCAAACCGGGCGCGCAGCCGACCAAGGAGTCGATCCTGCAGTTCCTGTCGACGCGCATCGCCAAATGGTGGATGCCCGACGACGTCATCTTCGTGGAATCGCTGCCGCACACGGCAACCGGCAAGCTGCTCAAGACCGAGCTTCGCGCCAAATACGGCGGCCAGCTCGCGGTTGCGGGATGACAGCGCCCCACAACCGAAGCCTTTGCCCAGACGGACCAGAGCTGACGTTCGCTTTAACCGGCAATGCCGCACGAGCGGACGCCCCGCCAGACTCGCATGCGCGGAAAATCGAATTTCGCGTGTCCATTCAACCTGATTTGCCCTGTCCAGTCCCGCGCGCGAAAATATTCCTCTTTCGTTTTTCCGAAAAACATGATTGACTGTCCGCATTCCGCACCGACACAAGGGGCGTATCGCGATCGTCACGAACGTGGAGCGGAAGGCGGCGGACGGACGCTGTGCTGACTGACGAGCGGCATGGAGACGGACGGTGAAGCCGTGTGGTTCTGGCGCGCACAGGCAAGGCGCCAAGGTCGTGCGAAGCTCCAAAGGCTTCACGCGGTTGACGGTGGCAAACGCAGGTTCACCGGGAAGAGCACGGAGTAAGCCGTAAACCGCTGCGCAGGGAAGGCCGGAGTGTCTCCGCTGTACCTGTGGTTCACGCGCGTGCGCAATTATTCTTTGCGCGTGCGGCCCCGGGTGCATGCGGCCACCCGGCCTTCCCTGCACCCTCTGTCCTTTCGAGGGTGTAAAGAGATGCAAGGCTCGGGCGAAATCCGTCGCGAGAATGCTTACCCATGTGACGGGGCCGGCTAGACTTGCGCGATAGTCTCACGCGATTCCTTGGAGTCACGCCCCCCTGTCCTTCCTGTTCGTCCTCATCACAGGCCTTGTCGCCGGGACCATCTCCGGCATCGTCGGCACCGGCTCGAGCATCATGCTGATGCCGGTCCTGATCTATCAATATGGGCCGAAGCAGGCGGTGCCGATCATGGCCGTTGCGGCGGTGATGGCGAATCTGTCGCGCATCCTCGCCTGGTGGCGCGAGGTCGATTGGCCCGCATGTCTCGCCTATTCGCTTACCGGCATTCCCGCCGCCGCGCTCGGCGCGCGCACGCTGCTTGCGCTGCCCTCGCATGCGGTCGATGCTGCGATCGGGCTGTTCCTGATCGCGATGGTGCCGGTGCGGCATGTCCTGGCACGGCACCAGCTCAAGGCACGGCTCTGGCACCTCGCGATCGGCGGCGCCGTGATCGGCTATCTCACGGGGATCGTGGTCTCCACCGGCCCGCTGAGCGTGCCGCTGTTCCTGTTCTATGGCCTGACCAAGGGCGCGTTTCTGGCGACCGAAGCGGCAAGCTCGCTCGGGCTGTATCTCAGCAAGTCGGTGACCTTCGAGCGGTTCGGCGCGCTGACGCCCGATGTCGCATTCAAAGGCTTGATCGCCGGCTCATCGCTGATGTTCGGTGCGTTCATCGCCAAGCGCTTCGTGCTCAGGCTCGAGCCCGATGTTTTCCGCCTCGTGATGGACGCCATCATGCTCGCGGTCGGCTTGTCCATGCTGTGGACGGCGGCCACGGCGTAAGTGACCGCGCTCACATGAGCTGGGATTCAACTGAACCAATATAGGAGGCAATCACACCAAAGGTCATCCCGCACCTGCTCTCCGGGGCCGCGGAGTCACGCCTCATTGGGCCCTTTCAATGACTTCAAAGAGTTTTACCATCATGAATATCATCACCAAGGGAACGATCGTCGCCGCCGTCATCGCGATCGTCGCCCTGCTCGTGCTGGGCGGCAGCTGGTACACCGTCGATCAAACCGAGCGCGGCGTGCTGTTGCGCAACGGTGCTGTGATCGGCACGGCGCAGCCGGGCCTGGGCTTCAAGCTGCCGCTGTTCGACAGCGTCGAAAAGGTCAGCGTCAAGACGGTGACCTACACCTGGGACAAGATGAACTCCTATTCCTTCGACCAGCAGCCGGCTGACCTGAAGATCAGCGTGACCTTGCGCGTGCCACCCGAGAAGGTCGCCGATCTCTACGCCAAGTTTGCCACCCTTGACTCCGCGGTCAACCAGGTCGTGAGCCCCGTGGTGAACCAGCAGGTCAAGGTGGTGTTCGGCCGCTACACCGCGGTGAAGGCGATTCAGGATCGCGGCAATCTCAACAACGCAATCCGCGATGCGATCGTGGACACGCTCAAGCACGACCCGATGGTCGTAATCGAAAGCGTGCAGCTCGAGAACATCGAATTCTCCGCCAATTACCTGCATTCGATCGAGCAGCGCATGCTGGCCGAGGTCGAGGTGCAGAAGCTGCAGCAGAACGCCGAGCGCGAGAAGGTGCAGGCCCAGATCACGGTCACGCAGGCGACCGCGAAGGCCGACGCCGTCCGCGCCGAGGCCCAGGCCAATGCCGATGCGACGCGGCTGAACGGCGAGGCCAAGGCCGCCAACATCCGCATCACCGGCGAAGCCGAGGCCGCCGCGATCGAAGCCCGTGGCAAGGCGCTCGGCAACAACCCGAATCTGGTCACGCTGGTGCAGGCCGAGCGCTGGAACGGCGTGCTGCCGACCACCATGGTGCCGGGCTCGAGCGTGCCCTTCGTGGCGGTGAAGTAGTCGCGAGTGTTCGAGAGTGTGTTGCGGTTCAAATTGCAGCGAACGGGGTCCGGGATCGCTATCCTTGGGCCTCGTCGCGCTGTGATTCGCATTTTTGTGGCGACGCGCGTGTTGCAAAACTGCTAACCAGCTCGCATGGCCAAATCCACACTCTCCTTCGTCTGCCAGAACTGCGGCGCCGCGTATAATCGCTGGCAGGGCAAATGCGAGGCCTGCGGCGAGTGGAACACGCTGGCCGAGGAAGACCAGACCGGCTCCGTCCCGGTCTCAATTCGCAGTAGGCGCAAGGGACGAACGTTCCAGCTGGAAAGCCTGACCGGCAAGAGCAACGACGCCCCCCGCCTGCCCTCCGGCATGGCCGAGCTCGACCGCGTCACCGGCGGCGGCTTTGTTCGCGGCTCTGTGCTCTTGGTCGGCGGCGATCCCGGGATTGGCAAGTCGACCCTGCTGACGCAGGCCACGAGCCTGCTGGCGCGCGCCGGCCATCGCGCGGTCTATATCTCGGGCGAAGAGGCGATCGCACAGGTGCGGCTGCGCGCGGAGCGACTTGGACTATCGGACGCGCCGGTGCAGCTCGCCTCCGAAACCTCGGTCGAGGACATCGTCTCGACCCTGTCGGAGGGCGCTGTGCCCCGGCTGATCGTGATCGATTCCATCCAGACCATGTGGACGGATACAGTCGAATCCGCCCCCGGCACGGTGACCCAGGTGCGCGCCTCGGCGCAGGCGCTGATCCGCTTTGCCAAGAAGACGGGTGCCGCCATCATCCTGGTCGGCCATGTCACCAAGGACGGCCAGATCGCCGGCCCCCGCGTGGTCGAGCACATGGTGGATGCCGTGATGTCCTTCGAAGGCGAAGGCTCGCAGCAGTTCCGCATCCTGCGCGCGGTGAAGAACCGCTTCGGACCGACCGACGAGATCGGCGTGTTTGAAATGACGGGCCTTGGCCTGCGGGAGGTCACCAATCCCTCCGAGCTGTTCCTGTCCGAACGAGATCTCGGCAGCCCCGGCACGGCCGTGTTCGCGGGCATCGAGGGCACGCGCCCGGTGCTGGTCGAGCTGCAGGCGCTGGTCGCGCCGACCTCGCTCGGCACGCCCAGGCGCGCCGTCGTGGGCTGGGATCCAAGCCGCCTGTCGATGGTGTTGGCGGTGCTCGAGGCGCATTGCGGCGTGAAACTCTCGGGTCACGACGTTTACCTCAACGTCGCCGGCGGCCTGCGCATCCAGGAACCCGCGGCCGACCTTGCCGCCGCCGCGGCCCTGGTCTCCTCGCTGGTCAACGCGCCATTGCCGACGGATGCGGTCTATTTCGGCGAAATCTCGCTCTCGGGGGCGGTCCGGCCCGTGGCCCAGACGGCGGCGAGGCTCAAGGAGGCGGCGAAACTCGGCTTTCTCCGCGCCGTCCTGCCGGAAAACGCCCGTGGCGACGTGGGCGGGGATGCCGGCCTTAGTTTGAACAGCGTCGGCGGCTTAAGCACGCTGGTCGCCGACATCGCCGCGCGCGGCACTCGCAAGCCACAGCGGGAGGCAGGAAACAGCGAGAGGAACGGTGAGAGGACCATTGAGAAAAATGCCACACCGGCCAGATTCCGCCGCCAGGACGGCTAGGCGGGGCGTGACCTCGGCCGCCCCCGCCGCTATACATCCGCCGCGTGAGGCGACTTTGAATTTTAAGGTGAATGGCGCGTTGTCCGACCTTGCGGAACAGGGCAATTTGGCCTCTCACCTCACCTGGGCACTGACGGCGCCGATTCGAACCCGCCCCATCTTGGACCAGCGAGCGACCTGACCAGCCGATGCCGATAACGATCCTCGACCTCATCCTGCTCGGCGTGATGCTGATTTCCGGGCTGCTTGCGATGGTTCGCGGCTTCATGCGCGAGATCCTGTCCATCGCAGCCTGGGGCGCCGCGGCGGTGGTAACTCTTTATTCATTCCAAAAGCTGCTGCCGACCGCAAAGACCTATTTCACCAACGATACCGTCGCGGCCGTGGTCGTCGTGGCTGGCGTGTTCCTGGGCACCCTGATCGTGGTGTCCGTCATCACGGTCCGGATCTCCGACATGATCCTGGATTCCCGAATTGGCGCGCTTGATCGCACCCTCGGGTTCCTGTTCGGGCTCGCCCGGGGCCTCTTGATCGTGGTGGTCGCTTTCATGTTTTTCAGCTGGCTGGTGCCGGACAAGCAGCGCCCGGATTGGGTGAGCTCCGCAAAATCCCGGGTGGTCCTGCAGGGAACGGGGGATTGGCTGATGTCGCTCTTGCCTGACGACCCCGAGAACACCATTTTAAAGAGGTTCAAGAAACCGAAGCCCGAGGACGAGCAGACCGACGCCGACCAGCCGCCTGCGGCCGGCAGCGAAGGCTACACCAAACCTGCGCGCGACAGCCTCAAGAAGCTGATTGAAAAGCCCGCGGCACACTGAGTTCGGTTTGTTACTTCGGTTGGTAACTTGAGCTAAAGGCTTTTGTGGCCAGAAGCTCTTGGATCCCCGGTTCTGAAGGATTCGGAGCTCGGGCCAAAAGAGAGGCGAAATGGACGAGACACGAGGCCTAGACCAGGACGCTCACCATCCCCTCCATCACGGTCCTGTCGAGCATCAGCTCCGGGACAATTTTAGTGGCGACGATCTCGAAGGCGACACGCTGCGCGAAGAGTGCGGCGTGTTTGGCATTTTTGGCCACCCCTCAGCCGCCGCCATCACGGCCCTCGGTCTTCATGCCCTGCAGCACCGCGGCCAGGAGGCCGCCGGTATCGTCTCTTTCGACGGCAGCCGCTTTCATAGCGAACGCCGGCTTGGTCTTGTCGGCGATACCTTCTCCCGCCGCGAGGTGATCGAGCGCCTGCCTGGTTCAGCCGCCGTCGGCCATGTCCGTTATTCCACCACAGGGGCCACCATTCTTCGCAATGTGCAGCCGCTGTTTGCCGAGCTGAATGCCGGCGGCTTTGCCGTCGGCCATAACGGCAACCTCACCAATGGTCTCACGCTGCGCCGCGAGCTGGTGCGCGGCGGCACCGTGATGCAGTCGACCACCGACACCGAGGTGATCCTGCACCTGGTGGCGCAATCGCGCCGCCCGCGCTTTGTCGATCGTTTCATCGAGGCATTGCGGGCGCTGGAAGGCGCCTACTCGCTGGTCGCGCTCACCAACAAGAAGCTGATCGGCGCGCGCGATCCGCTCGGCATCCGTCCGCTTGTCATGGGCGAGCTCGACGGCTGCCCGATCCTGTGTTCAGAGACCTGTGCGCTCGATATCATCGGCGCCAAATTCGTCCGCGACATCGAGCCGGGCGAGGTGATCATCTTCGACGAACACGGGATGCACACGCACAAGCCGTTCCCGCCGAAGCCGCCGCGGCCCTGTATCTTCGAATACATCTATTTCTCGCGCCCCGACTCGATCGTCCATGGCCGCTCGGTCTACGAGGTGCGCAAAGCCTTCGGCGCGCAATTGGCTCGTGAAAGCCATGTCGATATCGACGTCGTGGTGCCGGTACCGGACTCCGGCGTGCCAGCCGCGGTTGGCTACAGCCAGTTTTCCGGCATCCCATTCGAGCTCGGCATCATCCGCAACCACTATGTGGGCCGCACCTTTATCCAGCCGACCCAGGCGATCCGTGAATCCGGCGTGAAGATGAAGCATTCCGCCAACCGCGCCGCGATTGAGGGTAAGCGCATCCTCCTGATCGACGACTCCCTGGTGCGCGGCACCACCTCCAAGAAGATCGTGCGCATGATGCGCGACGCCGGCGCCCGGGAGGTGCATTTCCGCCTCGCCTCGCCGCCGATTCTCTATCCCGATTATTACGGCATCGACCTGCCCGACCGCGGCGGTCTGCTTGCGGCCACACACGCGCTGGAGGAGATGCGCGATATCATCGGCGCAGACTCGCTGGCGTTTCTTTCCATCGACGGCATGTACCGCGCCATGGGCTATCCCGGCCGCGATCCCGCCAATCCGAAATTCGCCGACCACTGCTTCACCGGCGACTATCCGACGCATCTCACCGACCAGGACCAGGTCGAACCGACGCCGCGTCAGCTGTCCCTGCTGGCGGAAGCGAGCTGACCCCAGGATGTCATTCCGGGGCGCGTGCTGAAAGCGCGCGAACCCGGAATCTCGCAATCGGGTTATTGTTCATTCCTCAAGCCCCATGACCCAGCCACTCGCCTCCCGTATTGCCCTCGTCACCGGTGCCTCGCGCGGCATCGGCTATGCGACCGCGCGCGCGCTGGCAAAGGCCGGCGCGCATATCATTGCGGTCGCACGCACCCAGGGCGGCCTGGAGGAGCTCGATGACGAGATCCGCAAGGACGGCGGCACGGCGACGCTGGTGCCGCTCAGCCTGACCGATTTCGACGGCATCGCGCGCCTGGGCGCGGCGCTGCATGAGCGTCACGGCAAGATCGACGTTCTCGTCGGCAACGCCGCCGTCGCCAGCACCTCCTCCCCCCTCGGGCATATCGAGCTCAAGGCGTGGACCGACATGATGGCGATCAACGTCAATGCCAATTTCCAGCTGATCCGCTGCATGGAGCCGCTGCTCAAGCAATCCGACGCCGGGCGCGCTGTCTTCCTCACTTCGGGCGCGGCGAGCAAGGCGCTCGCCTATTGGGGCCCGTATGCCGCTTCCAAAGCTGCGCTGGACACGCTGGTGCGCGTCTGGGCCAACGAGACCGCGAGCACCAACCTGCGTGTCAACCTGTTCAGCCCGGGCCCGATCCGCACCCGAATGCGCGCGCAAGTCTTTCCCGGCGAGGACCCGATGACACTCGACACCCCCGAGCAGGTCGCCGAGTTCATCCTGCCGATGTGCACGCCGGACTGGACCGAGACCGGCAAGCTCTACGACTACAAGGCCCGCAAGCTGCTGAGCTTTCAGCCGCCGGCGTAACGTTGGCTCAAATGAGGGAGAAATCCTCAATAAGCCACGTTGGCGGCATTGCCGGTTTTGCACGGATGTAGATAATCGGAACTGATATGTCGGGACAAGGCTCCGCCGAGAGAGCCGTGCCCGCACTAATATTTGGGAGGAAACACCGATGATGAAGACGCCCGCGCGGTCCGCCGCCGCGCTTGTTGCCTTTGCTGCCTTTGGTCTTGCGACGTCGGCGCTCGCCGACGACAAGATCGTCAAGATCGGCGTGCTCAATGACATGAACAGCCTCTATGCCGATATCGGCGGCCCCAACTCCGTGGTCGCGGCCAATATGGCGGTCGAGGATTCCGGCTTGCGCGCGAAAGGCTGGACAATCGACATCATCAGCGGCGACCACCAGAACAAGCCCGATGTCGGCGTCAACATCTCCAGGCAATGGATCGACAACGACAAAGTCGACATCATTACCGACACGCCGAACTCGGGCGTTGCGCTCGCGGTCAGCAATGTCGCGCGCGAGAAGAACATCATCATGCTCAATTCGGGCGCGGCGACGGCCGACCTCACCGGCAAGTACTGCACGCCGAACACGATCTCCTATACATTCGATACCTACATGCTCGCCAACGGCACCGGCAAGGCGCTGACCAAGGCCGGGGGCGACAGCTGGTTCTTCCTGACCGCCGACTACGCCTTCGGCCACGCCCTGGAGCGCGACACCTCCGCGGTCGTCACGACCAATGGCGGCAAGGTGCTCGGCAGCGTCAAGCATCCGCTCAACACGTCCGACTTCTCCTCCTTTCTGCTGCAGGCGCAATCGTCGAAAGCCAAGATCGTCGGTCTCGCTAACGCCGGCGGCGACACTGACAACGCCATCAAGCAGGCAGCCGAATTCGGCCTCGCCGCCGGCGGCCAGAAACTGGCGGCGCTCCTGCTGTTTATCAACGACGTCCATTCACTGGGCTTGAAGACCGCCCAGGGCCTGACTTTCACCGAGTCGTTCTACTGGGACATGAACGACGAGACGCGCGCGTGGTCGAAGCGGTTCGCCGCACGGGCGAACAAGAACGCGATGCCGTCGATGACTCAGGCCGGCGTTTACGCAGGCGTGCTGCATTATCTGAAAGCGCTGGAAGCTTTGGGCGGCAATCCGCATGACGGTGCCAAGGTCGTCGCCAAGATGAAGGAGATCCCGACCGACGATCCCCTGTTCGGCAAGGGTCCGCTGCGCATCGACGGTCGGCGCATCATTCCGGCTTATTTGTTTGAGGTGAAGAAGCCGGACGAATCGAAATATCCATGGGACTACTACAAGCTGATCGCGACCATCTCGCCGGACGACGCGGCCAAGCCGCTGGAGGCCAGCGAGTGCCCGCTTGTGAAGAAGTGATCGCATAACAATCATTTCTTCTCCAGCGTGCGCGCTGCAACGGCAAGCGCGAGCAACAGCAGCAGGAATGCCAGCAAGAACGGCGCGCCGGGCAATTTCACCGGGGCGCTGGGACCGATGAAATAGGCGAAGGTCAGCGTGAACAGGAACGGGCCGACCAGTTGCGCGATGCTCTGGACGCTCGCGGTCGCGCCCTGCAATTGGCCTTGTTGGTCGGAGGCGACCAGTCGCGTCATCAGCGCCTGGGTCGCGGCGCCCGACACGCCCCACAGCGCCATCACGGGAATGCCGATGCAGAACAACAGGCCGGTCGGTGCCACGCCATAGATGAGAAAGCCAAGCGCGCCGCAGAGAAGGCCCAGCAGCAGGGCTCGCCGTTCCCCCAGATAACTCACGATCGGCCCGATCGCGCCGCCCTGAACCACCATGGAGCAGACACCGACGATGGCAAGCGTCAAGCCGACCATCCAGACGTCCCAGCCATAGCGGTAGCCGGCATAGAGGACGAAGGTGGAGGGCAACACGACATGTGCGAGCTGGGAGAAGAAGTTTGCAATCTGAAGCCCGGCCAGGCTCGGGCTCGATCGCAACAGCGGCAACATGCCAATCGGATTGGCACTCTTCCAGCGAAACGGCGCCCGCCGATCGGCCGCCAGAGACTCCGGCAGGATGAACAGGCCGTATAGCCAGTTTGCAAAGCTCAAGCCCGCCGCAACCCAGAACGGCAGCCGCGGCGAGATATCGCCGAGCAGCCCGCCCAGCGCCGGCCCGAGGACGAAGCCCGCGCCAAACGCCACCCCGATCTTGCCGAACATCGCCGCGCGCTGCTCCGGCGCGGTCTTGTCGGCGATGTAGGCGAACGCGGTCGAAATGCTGGCTGAGGTGATGCCCGAGATCACGCGTCCCACGAACAGCCAGGACAGCGAGGGCGCGAGCGCCATCAGCACATAATCGGCAGCAAGCCCGAAATTCGACAACAGCACCACCGGCCGCCGGCCGAAGCGGTCGGACAGGCCGCCAAGCAGCGGCGAGAACACGAACTGCATCAGCGCCCAGGCGGTGCCGAACAGGCCGAAGATGCGCGCGGCGCTTGCGGTGTCGTTCTCGACAAAGCTCTCGATCAGCTTGGGCAGGATCGGGATGACGACGCCGAGCGCCAGCATGTCGAGCAGCACTGTCACGAAGATGAAGGCGACCGCCGCGCCGCCTGGCGCCTTCGCATCCACTGCGGGCTCGGCGGCGACCTCGCTCATGACAGCCGCTTGCGCTTGTGCGCGAAGGGATTGGCCTTCTCGCGCAGGGTGATCCGAACCGGCGTACCCGGCAGGTCGAAGCTCTCGCGCAGCGAATTGGTGAGATAGCGCAAGTAGGCTTGCGGCACGGCGTCCGCACGCGAGCAGAACAGCACGAAGCTCGGTGGCCGCGCCTTGGTCTGGGTGATGTAATTGAGCTTGAGCCGGCGGCCCGACACCGCCGGCGGCGGGTTGGCCTGGATCGCGTGCTCGAACCAGCGATTGAGCGCCGCGGTCGGCACACGCTTGTTCCAGACCGCATAGGCCTCGACGATCGCACTCATCAGGCGGTCGACGCCTTCGCCCGTCAGTCCGGAGACCGCGACGACAGGCGCGCCCGCGACCTGCGGCAGCCAATGGTCGGCATCGGCGCGCAGTTGCGAAATCTGCCCGCCCTTGGCTTCCACCAGGTCCCACTTGCTGACCGCGATCACCAGCGCCCGGCCCTCGCGCTCGACGAGATCGGCGATGCGCAGGTCCTGCTCTTCGAAGCGGTGCTGCCAGTCCATCATCAGCACCACGACCTCGGCGAAGCGAACCGCACGCAATGCGTCTGCGACGGACAGTTTTTCCAGCTTTTCCTCGATGCGCGAGCGGCGCCGCAGGCCCGCGGTATCGAATACACGGAAGCCACGGCCCTTCCACTCGATCTCCACGGCGATGGCATCGCGCGTGGTGCCGGCCTCGGGGCTGGTCAGCAGCCGCTCCTCGCCGATCAGCTGATTGATCAGCGTCGACTTGCCGGCATTGGGACGGCCGACGATGGCGACGCGGATCGGACGTGTCGTGTGCTCCCCACTGTCTTCATCGGAATCCTCCTCGTCCTCGGGCATCTCCGGCAGCAGCGGGCGCAGCGCGTCGTAGAGCTCGCCCATGCCCTCGCCATGCTCGGCGGAGATCTGGATGGGATCGCCGAGCCCGAGCGCATAGGATTCCATCGCACCGATTTCGCCGTGCTTGCCTTCGGCCTTGTTGGCGAGCAGCAGCACCGGCTTGTCGGCCTTGCGGGCGAAGTCAGCGAAGGCGCGGTCGGCCGGCGTCAAGCCCACCCGCGCATCAATCACGAACATCAGGGCGTCGGCGAGCCTGATTGCGGTCTCCGTCTGCTCCTGCATCCGCGCGGTGAGCGATCCCTTCGGGCCCTCGTCCAGACCGGCCGTATCGATGATGGTGAAGGCGAGATCGCCGAGCTTCGCCTCACCCTCGCGGCGATCACGCGTCACGCCCGGGAGGTCGTCGACGAGCGCCAGCTTCTGTCCGACCAAACGGTTGAACAAAGTGGACTTGCCGACATTGGGCCGGCCGATGATGGCGATCGTGAACGACATGAACCATCCGTGCGCCTACGAAAAACGGGCGCATAGCAATTTAGCTGACAAAACAGATTAGCGTGTAAAGCTGCCGCTGGGCAGCGGCGCAGGGAATGCTCCCGGCGCCTGCTGCGCGGATTGGGCGGGCTGCTGCGCCTGGTCCGACTGTGCCGAATCGGCCGGCGGCGTCGTCACGCGCTTGCGGTGGGCGACCTTCTTGCCCTTGGGCGGCGGCGGGGTGGTTGCACCCTGATCGGCTGCCTGGGACTCGCCGTCGGGCTCAGCGGCTGTCGAATCGGCTGCTGCCGGCTGCTTGGTCTTCTTGCCCCTGGCCTGCTTCGTCTTCGGCCCAGCCTGCTGATCCTGCGGTGACTGATCGGCGGCAGCTGGCGGCGCAGCTGCGGCTGCGGCGGCTTGGGCAGCCTCCTCCTGCTGCTGCTTCTCGACCTCGCTCTTGTAGAGCTCCTTCGGCACGCCCTGCTCAAGGCCCGGCACGCCCTCGGGGAACACCGGCTTGCGCTCACCGGGCAGCTTCTTCTTGGTGTCGAGGAAGTCCAGGAGGTCGGTCGGGTCCCAACCCGAGGCGCTCGAGCAGCCGGCCAGCACGCCCGTGAGCGCGAGAAGCACGGTGGCTGCGATCAGTCGTTGCGAGCGGCGCGTGGTCGGTTTCTGGGTCAAGCTCTTGTCCCGCCTGTTAGCTTTTTGCGACCGGCGGCAGCAGCGCCTGCAACGCCTCCGCACGCGAGCGCAGGCCCGGCGGAGTATCGCCGTCGAGCGCAATCATATCCAGCCATTGCCGCGTCGTCGCACTGTCATTCGCACGCCATGCCGACAGCGCCAGCAATTCGCGCGCGCTGTGACGGAAGGTCGCGCCCGGCGCGGTGTCGGCCTCGAGCCGCTGCTTCATCTCGGCATAGCTCGCGGTATCGACCAGGAGCCCCGCGGCGCGCAACCGGGCGAGCGCCCGCAGCTCCGGTCCCACGCTGCTGTCGGCGGCAATATCATCGAACAGTTTCGCGCCAGCCTTGGGGTCGCTGCTCGCCGCTTCACCGGCGGCGCGGAAACGCGCCAAGGTGCGGTAGCCGGCGGGGGCCCTGGCGGCGAGATCGGTAAACGCCTTCTCGGCATCAGCATGCTTGCCCTGGTCGGAGAGCTCGATGGCCTTGTTGAAGGCATCGCCGATTTCGGCCGCCTTCTTGGCCTCCAGATATTGATAACCGCGCCAGCCGCCGACGGCGGCGACGACCAGAAGCGCCGCGGCAATGATCAATAGAGAATACTTGTCCCACAGCTTCTGCAGCTGCTCGCGACGCACTTCCTCGTCGACTTCGTCAAAGAATTCAGACACTTAGGTCATTCCTCGGCCGCTGGCATAAGCCCACGCGGCATCCCGGGCGCTTGTCGCCCAATCCCCGCTTCCGCCGCGCGATAGCCTATGGATATGGCGCTGGCAAGGCAAAGCAAGGGGTACCAAAGCCTTAACGGGGGATGGCCCCTCCCCCGGGCTCGGCCCCCGCCGCCAGCATATCCCGCAGCTGGCGCTTCAGCACCTTGCCATTGGCGTTCCGCGGCAGCGGATCGGAGGTGATCAGCATGGTTTCGGGCACCTTGTAATCTGACAACCGCTCCGCGCACCAGGCGCGCAGCGTCTCCGCAGCAATCGGTTCGCGTGTAACCACGACCGCATGGACGCGCTCGCCGAGCACCGGACAGGGCTTGGCGATGATGGCGCTTTCGACCACGCTCGCATGGCCCGCGAGCACGGATTCCACCTCGGCCGAGAAGATCTTCAGGCCGCCGCGGTTGATCATGTCCTTCTGGCGGTCGAACACGCGTACGAAATTCTCCGCATCGATCGAGCCGAGATCGCCGGAATGCCAGAAGCCACCCGTAAAGCTTTCCGCGGTGGCTTTCGGGTTGCTCCAGTAGCCCTTGATGACGGACGCGCCGTGAATCCAGATCTCGCCGACCTCACCGCGCGGCAGTTCACGCCCCTGTTCATCCATCACTGCGATCGTGGCACCCGCGCACGGCAGACCGACGCTGTCGATATGCTTTGCGGCGAGTTCGCCCGGCATGATGGTCGAGGGCGACGTCGTCTCGGTCGCGCCATAGCAGTTCGACAGTCTCAAGCCCGGCAGTTTCACCGCGAGACGCTCGATGGTCGCAACCGGCATCGGCGCGCCACCGAAGCCGCCGATCCGCCAGGCGGAGAGGTCGTAGGCATCGAAGTCCGGCTGCAGCAGGCAGAGATTATACATGGCCGGCACCATCACCGTGTAGGTGACGCGCTCGCGCGCGGCGATATCAAGATAATCCGCGGCCTTGAACTCGGCGACGATGATGAGCGCGCCGGCGCAAGCGACCATGGTCATGATGTTGGCGACCACGCCCGTGACATGTGCCAGCGGCACGGCTGCGATGGAGCGATCGGCCTGCGTCAGGCCGAGGCTATGCACAAACACCATCGCGGAATGCACGATGTTGCAATGGGAGAGCATGGCACCCTTCGGCCGCCCGGTCGTGCCTGAGGTGTAGAGGATCATCGCCGTGTCCTCTTCATCGACCTCGGCAGGACTTGCCAGCGGCGCGTGCTCGGCCAGCGCAGCGAATTGCGACAGGCGCGGATCGCTGTCGACCGCAATGCGATGGACCAGCTGCGGTATATCGCTCGCGTCGGGCACGCGATCGGCGAGCGCGGCCTCGTGGATCAGGAGTTTTGCGCCGCAGTCGTTCAGCACATAGGCGATCTCGGGCTTCTGCTGCCGCGTGCCGAGCAGAACCGTGATCAGGCCGAGGCGAGCAGCCGCGAACAGCAGCAGGGGAAATTCGATCCGATTGCCGAGCAGCAGCGCAACACGGTCGCCGCGCGTCAGACCCTTGGCTTGCAAGCCAGCCGCGATCTCGGCCGCCGCCTGCACGACCTCGCGCCAGTTCATCCGGCGCTCGCCGCAGACCAGCGCCTCAGCATCGGGATTCTTTGCGGCCGCCTCGGCCACCATCTGCCAGACACTGCGGGGCCGCTCGCAGAAGGCGGGCACCACGCGGTCGCCGAAGCGCGCCTCGAGCCGCATCGGCGGGATCTGATGTTGCGACCAATCCATTGCCCCGCCTGCCCTTCAGCTCTTCTTCATCTCGTAGACGTGCTCGGGCCCCGGAAATGCGCGCGAGCGCACGTCCCTGGCGTAGGATTCGATCGCCGCCTCGATCGCGGGGCCGAGATTGCCGTAGCGGCGCACGAATTTCGGCGCGCGGGGCGAGAGGCCCAGCATGTCCTCCAGCACCAGCACTTGGCCGTCGCAAGCGGCGCTCGCGCCGATGCCAATGGTCGGGATCGCAACGCTTGCGGTGATCTTGCGCGCCAGCGGCTCGGCCACGGCCTCGATCACGAGCGAAAATGCACCGGCATCCGCAACCGCCCTCGCATCGCCTTCGATCCTGCCCCAGCTCGCTTGCTCGCGCCCCTGGGCGCGGAACGAGCCGAGCGTGTTGATGGATTGCGGCGTCAGCCCGATGTGGCCCATCACGGGAATGCCGCGCTCGACCAGGAAGGCGATGGTCTCGGCCATCCGCGTCCCGCCTTCGAGCTTGACCGCGCCGCATTGAGTCTCCTTCATGATCCGCGCGGCGGAGTGAAACGCCTGCTCTTTCGACGCCTCATAGGAGCCGAAGGGCATGTCGACCACGACCAGCGCCTGGCGCGAGCCGCGCATCACCGCGGCGCCCTGCAGGACCATCATGTCGAGCGTCACCGGCACGGTGGTCTCAAAGCCGTGCATGACATTGCCGAGGGAGTCGCCGACCAGGATCACATCGCAATGGCGATCGACCAGCGCAGCCGTGTGGGCGTGATAGGAGGTCAGCATCACCACGGGCTCGCCGCCCTTGCGGGCGCGGATATCAGGCGCGGTCTTGCGGCGAATGGCGGCTTGGACGGACATGGTTCGATTCCTGGGTCAACTGCCCATCACGGGAATCCCGATCACCACGGGATGGAAGGCGAAGGCGAGCGCAAGATAGGCAACGACGCCGACCACCACCGCGATCACATCATTGGTAACCCCGCCCACCGGAATCGGCGGTGCGCCAGGATCGCTGCGGCGCTTCAGCGAGATGCGGTCGTAGACGCCCCAGGCGAGGAACGAGCCGAACAGGATGATGCCGCCGAGGTCGCCATTGGCCAGAAGATGACCGAACGCCCAGAGCTTCACGCCTGCCAGCATCGGATGTTTGACCGCGGCGTAGATCCGACCCCGAACATAGGCCGCGACCACCAGGATGACCGCAGGCAGCATCAGGGCAATGTTGAGGTGCTTGAGCGCCTTCGGCGGCGACCAGATCTGCATCCATTCGGTTGCCCGATAGTGCGCAAAGCCCCAGACGATCAGCGCGAGACCTGCCAGCGACACCAGGGAATAGACGATCTTGTAGACATGCTCGCCGCCTATGCCGGCAACGACGCGCGCGCGCATCTTGCGCTCGGTTGTAAGCGTATGGGCGGCGAAAAACAGCACCAGCCCTGCGATCATCCCCATCAATCCCACGACGTCTCTCCCCTTGTTGCGCCCCTGCCTATCATTTCGCAGATGCCAACCGCAATACGTCATTCCGGGCTGGCCCGAGAGGGCCAGACCCGGAATCTCGAGCTTGGGACGCACGCAAGCCAACCAGGAGATTCCGGGTTCGCGCGTGAACCGCGCGCCCCGGAATGACGGTTCTCTGTCACTTGTTCTCCGACGACGTGTTGCCGAGATCGCGATTGTCGACAAAGCGCACCATCAGGGGACGGCCGGCCAGCGCGCCGCCGAGGCCGTCGCTGAATTTCATCGGCAGGCAGGAATCGAGCGAGTCGTTGATGGCCTTCAGATACGTGCTGCGGTTGTCCGCCGAGGCGCCGGCCGTGGCAAAGGTCAAACGCGGCGGTCCGATCAATTCGCCCGAACGCTTGAAGCTGAAGCGCACCGACATCTGCATGCCCTCGCGCGCCTGGTCGGTGGGCGGCGGCGTCCAGCACGAGCGCAGTTCGGCGAACAGATCGCCGATGGTGTCGAGATCGTGGTCCGGGCGTTTGTACTTGGCCTCATCCTCCTTCGGCGGGACCGTCTGGACGGTGAGCTGGAGGTTCTCGCCATAGGGATAGTCGATCTCGGGAATGCACGGCCCGTGATGGAACACGCTGCAGAAATACGGCGTGCAGGGGCGGTTATCGAGCACGCTGCAGGGGGAATGGGAGAACGGGATCGGGTTGATGTGATGATAGTTCCGCGCAACCGCGTCGGGCGCGACGATGATCGCGGCAAGGACGGTCAGACAAATGGCGACGCGCTGCAGCATGCAAACCGTACGTTTGAAAGGAAAACGCTGGTTCAGATAGATTTGATCGCGGAGAGCGCCGGCATCAAGGCCAAGTCCTTCACATCTGCGAGTTTGATAGGCGCGACAAGCACACTCACTCTCTCTTCATGGTCGTCCCGGCGAAGGCCGGGACCCATACCGCGGAATTTCTCTGTAGCTTTCGGCGGCAGACGATCTTCGCTGCAATGACTGCTTGGGGGTATGGGTCCCGGCCTTCGCCGGGACGACCGCATGGAGACATACATTCGCGTCCTCGCGGCGCATTCTCGCCCGAGCTTTGCTTGGTCGATTGCCCTCCTCGAAACAGGAGGGCGCAGGGAAGGCCGGGTGGCCGCTGCACCCGGGGCTCTCGCGCAGAAAAAAATGCGCAAGCGCGAGTCCACAGGTACAGGCGGATACACACCGGCCCTCCCTGCGCAGTGGTTTTACGACTTATAGGCGCTCTCCTCGGTGAACCTTGCCGTTTGCCACCGTCGTCAGCATGATGCACTGAGCATCATCGCCAACTTGACGCCGAGCCTTTGGGGCGCCAGAACCACACCATTTCGCCGTACGCAAGACGCCGCTCGTCAGACAGCACCTCGACGTCCACCGCCTCCCCGCCTCACGTGTCGTGACGACCGCGATACGCCCCTCCATGAGCGAGGCGGGATGGGCGCACTATACGTCAAATCCGAAATTCGGAAAACAGGAATATTTTTACGCGCCGGGGTTGACAGGAATTTGCCGGGCCCACCCGGCGGGCAAATCACCTCGGTCGTCCCGGCGAAGGCCGGGACCCATAACCCCAGGGCGTCGTTCTTGTGAAGGCCGTCTGCCACCGCATCCCAACAGACAGATTCCGCGGTATGGGTCCCGGCCTTCGCCGGGACGACTCGCAGATGGTGCTCAGACCGCTTCATAGTAGGCGCGTACGGTCCAAGCCGGGAGAAGCCCTCACGCCTTCTTCTTCACGTCCTTGACGCTGGCGAATTCGATGCCCTC
>Ga0070738_10003046_pt1 | contig 23283 bp, 14 predicted proteins | sample Coa_R2_2_FD_66446 | JGI IMG/M metagenome (GOLD analysis project Ga0070738, IMG submission 66446) | Surface soil microbial communities from Centralia Pennsylvania, which are recovering from an underground coalmine fire - Coalmine... | ecosystem: Environmental > Terrestrial > Soil > Unclassified ... | reverse complement strand
CTGTGTGCCTTGGCAACACAGGTGGCGATCGCAATTCAGCAATCTACACTGTTTGAGCAGGTGCAAGCCGAACTGAGTGAGCGTAAGCGAAACGAAGAGAAAATCCGCCAACAAGCTCAGTTACTTGATGTTGCTAGCGATGCAATTAGTGTCCAAACTTTAGACAGTCAAATTTTATTCTGGAACTCTGGATCTGAGCGTTTATACGGTTGGAAAGCGAGGGAAGCTATTGGACAGAATGCCAACCAGCTTCTATACAAAGATTCTTCACTCCAACTTCAACAAATCCAGCAATGTGTACTTGAGAATGGTTCATGGCAAGGTGAGTTGTATCAAGTCACTAAATCCAACAAGGAAATTGTGGTCTCCAGTCGTTGGACACTAGTGCACGACGAGCAAGGACAGCAAAAAAAAACAATCCTGGTTGTCAACACTGATATCACCGAGAAGAAACAGATCGAAGCACAATTTCTCCGAGCTCAGCGGCTAGAGAGCATTGGCACCCTTGCTACTGGTATTGCCCATGACCTAAATAATGCATTAGGTCCAATTTTGATGATTGCTGAACTATTACAGGAAAAAGTGACTGATGTAGAAAGTCAGCAGTTGCTTGCAGAACTAGAAGCTAGCGTCAAACGTGGGGCATCTTTGGTTAAGCAAGTGTTGTCGTTTGGGCGAGGGATAGAAGGTTCGCGCACAATTATTCAAGTTAAGCATCTGCTTTCAGAAATCCATCAGATTGCTAAACAAACATTTCCTAAATCTATCAAAATTTATACAGATATAGCGCCCGACCTTTGGACTGTCTGTGCAGATGCTACTCAGTTGCATCAGGTGCTGATGAACTTGGTAGTTAATGCTCGTGATGCAATGCCAGATGGTGGAACTTTGGGTATTTATGCTGAAAACCTATTTATTGATGAGCACTACGCCCAGATGAACCTTGAAGCCAAAGTTGGTCCTTATATTGTACTGACTGTTTCGGATACCGGAGTTGGCATTCCGCCTGAAATCTTAGAGAGAATCTTTGAGCCATTTTTTACCACCAAAGAAGTTGGTAAAGGGACAGGGCTTGGTCTTTCAACAGCAATGGGCATTATCAAAAGTCACGGTGGTTTTATGAATGTTTATAGCGAAGTGGGACGCGGTACTCAATTCAAGGTGTACTTAAGTGCTACCGAAGGAGCCCAACAGCAGCCGGCAGAAGACATGGAACTCCCCAAAGGCAACGGAGAATTAATTCTCGTTGTTGATGATGAACTCTCGATTCGGGAAATTACAGAAATATTACTGGAAGTAAACAACTACAAAGTGCTTACCGCAACTGATGGCATTGAGGCGATCGCACTATATGCCCAGCATAGAGCTGATATTAGTGTAGTGTTAATGGATATGATGATGCCAGAAATGGATGGGCTAACAACCATTCAGACCTTGGGAAAAATCAACCCCTATCTCAAGATTATTGCCACTAGCGGACTGACATCAAACGATAAAATGGCTGAAGCTGCTTGTGCTGGTGTCAAAGCCTTTTTGTCGAAGCCCTATACAGCCCTAGAATTACTGACAACTTTGTCCTCAGTCCTAAAGACAAATTAGCAGCGAGAGAAACTAATCTCGCCACACTTCATTTACAACACTCCCATCCACTCCCAGCAACTGAATATGCAATGGCATTTGTCCAGCCGCATGAGTTGAACAACTTAAACAAGGGTCAAAAGCGCGAATTCCAGCCTCAACCCGATTTAGCATTCCTTCAGGAATGTCTGAACCGTGGATGAAATGCCGAGCAATTTGCGCTACTGTGCGATTCATTGCTAAATTATTTTGACCTGTAGCGATAATTAAATTGACTTTCTGGATCAAGCCATTTTCATCAACTTTATAATGATGAAATAATGTACCGCGTGGTGCTTCACTCACACCAACCACTTCTAATTGATTAATCCCTGCATCAGCACGCAATCGGCTTGATAGTATATCTGGATCATCTAGCAAAATTTCAATTCGCTCAATTGATGCCAAAATTTCAATTAAACGAGCGTAGTGATAGAAAAATGATGAAGTTACTGTGCGTTTACCCAGGTCTCTAAACTCTCTCAACTCTTGATCAGCTAAAGGTGTGCCAATACGAGTACAAATATTGAGACGTGCCAGTGGACCAACTCGATAAATGCCGCTATCTAAACGGCAATGGTCACTTTGATCTGGATAACCAAGGGGAAGATAGTACGGAGACTTTAAATAACTCCAAGGTTCAACTGCTTCACCAATAAATTCTTGATAACGAGTTGGATCAAGCTGATCAGCGATGATATTACCACCACTGTCTACAAAACGGATATTTCCGTCGTAATGTTCCCATAACCCATCAACTGTTACCAAACCCATGAACAAGGTTGGGAAGTTACCAAAGGTTTGCGCTTCCTTTTCATACTCCTTGAGTAAGTTTTTAAATTTGCCGATCGCATCTAGTACTATCGTTTTCGCTTCAGGAATACGGTTTTGAATCTGGGTACGTCCTGCTTGTGAAAGAGGTTCTCTCACTCCACCTGGAACTGCCCAGGATGGGTGAATTTTCCTGCCTCCTAGTTGTTCAATAATCTCCTGTCCAAATTGGCGCAAACGGATTCCCCCACGAGCCAACTCTGGTTCAGCGGCAATTAACCCAAATACATTGCGCTTTTGGGGGTCGCTATCCATGCCTAAAAGTAAATCTGGAGCGCTTAGGTGGAAAAAACTAAGGGCGTGAGATTGGATAATTTGTCCCAAGTTCATTAAGCGACGCAGTTTTGCCGCTGCTTGAGGGATGGTGACCGCAAGAATGCGATCGCCTGCTTTAGCAGAAGCCAATAAGTGACTCACTGGACAAATACCACAGACTCGAGCTGTAATGCCTGGCATTTCCCAGAAAGGACGACCCTCACAAAACTTTTCAAACCCACGAAATTCTGTGACATGAAAGCGAGCATCGCTCACCTGTCCTACATCATCTAGGTAAATGGTGATTTTGGCATGACCTTCAATGCGAGTCACAGGGTCTATGACGATTCTTTGTGACATCAAAATAACTCCTCACTGTACTCCTCAAAGGCTGTTTTAGGAATCTTTTCGACCCGGAGATGCACTTTCGCTGATTCTAGGTCTTCAACAATATCCCAGGCATCCGCGCATTCTTTGGAGTAAGGACCTGTTTGAGCACAGATAGTACGAGCTTGCTGAATTGCATCTTGAAGTTTGCGCTCTAACACAACTGTGCTGGGTTCTTCCATAAAGTTACTCTTAGTGAGAATGTCCTCAAGGGAAATGATGCCCAACAGTTCCCCCTGAATCACTGGTGCTCTCTGTAGATGATGATCAGCAAACAAACGCGCCACATATTCCACACCAAGATCAGGATTGACAACGATACAAGGTTTAGTCATCACTTCGTAGACACGTGTATGCTTGGGGTCTTTACCAAAGGCAATCACTTTGTAAACAATATCGGTTTCAGTGATAATACCGTAAGCATCTTGATCATGGTAACGCTCCACAATCAGCGCTCCCCAATCTCTTGCTTTCATGAGCTTGAATGCTTCAGCTACTGTTGCTGAACCACGAACAGTAGCAACATCCTTAGTCATGATATCTGCTGCTTTTACCATAATTAACCTCTGAATGAATCTTCAATGATGCTGTTGTAGACGAGGCCTGCCATAAAACTTTACCTACTTTACCTAGATGAAGAGCGATCGCATCTTGTTACCCACAATAGCCAAAGCAGACTCAAGCTAAGAAGGATGGTCATTTAGACTGAGAATACGATGATAAATGCCGCCGAGCCGATAACGAGTGCAACAAAACGCCCAAATGGTCTGTTATGTCGCATTTGTAATATTTTGATCATTTTTATTTCCAAATTCTGGGCAGAGGAAGCCGCTCAGACTTCTGGTATATCTACGGTTACATTCTTTTTTTGTTTATAAAGCAACAATTTGAGGAACTTGTGAGGAACGCAAAACAACCGTCCCAGTGTCGATTGCGTCTCAACAATCAACCTGCGTTCAACATCTACACCAGAAAGCTAAAGTTCACAAAATGATGATTCAGAGGGGGTAGGGTGTGGGGTGTGGGGTGTAGGAAACCCACGACACCTATCCGTGAGATTGGAATAAGGACGCAGTGAATACGCGCACTCTGCGTCTCGAAACACTCACTCAAGGAAGGGGCTCAAAAGCAGTCCTCCGAGAGACTGGTTCGCGTTAGCGCCAGGGTCAAGCTTGAGTGGGGAACCTTTACCAAGATTGCGGTCAAAGATGTTACCGTAATTGCCGACTGCTGAGAGAACACGGCGCTGCCAATCTTTGTCGAGACCTAGTTCAGGCGCGGTGATTGGCATTGCTCCAGCTCCACCCGCGTACCACCGTGTTTCTGGTCTCTGTGCGCTAACAAGTGTGTTCACCGTCCATGCAACGATCGCAGACCACTGTGCGTCTTGGGTTCCAGTTGTGGCCATCACCGGGAAAGTCACCAGTGGCTCTCTTAGAATGCGACTCGACAACCCATTCACGCCTGGATCAAGGCGGATCGTTGCCAGAGTCGTGATTTCACCAGCAATGGCATGGCAATTCTGCACGTTGTATGTGTCGATCATCTCCCCATCTTCAGAAAATGCACGGCGGAACCAGTCTCGATGGAGATTACTGAAATAAGCCTCAAGGCTCCGCTCAACCGAACTGCCAATAATAAAGCAAATGGTGTTCTTGGTAGTATTCTTGTTGTTGCTCTTGGCAAGGTCAGCAATGCGGCGAGCAGCAGAGGTAGACGCCACCATCACTGCATGAGATTCCACAAAGACAGTTGGACCAGGTACCACCTTGCCAGCTAGTTTCTGCTCGTTGATTTCAGACCCCGTAAGGAAGTAGACGTCATCCTGCTGATTGCGTACGGCGTCGAAGTCCTTTGGCGTCTCATACTCATGGTATTCAATTCGCTCGGGCGATCTGAGTACTGCCGTTGCGATCGCACGGCAGATATCGACGTTAAGGCCAGTCGAGCGACCATGGTCGGTTGCACGTGCCAGACCTGGTCGTTCAACACTACCGCAGCGGACAAAACCACGAGCCTTCACGCGCTCCACAACAGAGCCTGCCCGAGCAGCGGAGATCGAACCGAAAACACCAACCAGGGTCAGCAAGACCAGCAAAAAGCGCATAAATTCTCCTATCTGTTTTGTTGGTGGGGAAGGGAGAGAGTAGCTATAACTTCCTCCCAAACCCATCCTTATATATGCAAATCGGTATTAGGGGTTAGCAGCTGGGTAGGTGCTTGGCAACGGGTTAAAGCCCGTAGGAACTTTGTTGGCGATCCCTTGGCGCTGATCTTCTGGTGTGATCCCAAGTGCTTGACAGCCTTTACTACCGTAGTGCGGTAATGTGTTGACGATGTTGTCTGGAATTATTGCAAACGATCCGGGCAGTGCTGGCGAGATGCCCAGCAGGCGTTTTGGATCAAAGCCAGACAGTAGGCTCTCGCTCACTGACGAGTTGATGTCGCGTGGACCGAGGTACTTTTGCTCGAATCCTGGGGGACCAAACTTATTGAACTCTGCGGAATTACCATCCTTGAGAGCCTGTTCTTCATCGGGCAGACTGGCGAGGGCAGGTAGACCAAAGATTGCGTTGATTGTCTGGATCACCGAGTTGTGATCGCCCTCGACATGGGAGACGGCATGTGTCCGTGCATAAGGTGAGATCAGGATGAGAGGCACACGAACGCCGCGAGAGAGAGGTAACCCATCAGGACCATACGACAGGATGCGTGGTGGGACGTGATCGTAAAAGCCATCCGACTCGTCATAGGTGATGATGATTGCGCTTTGCTTCCAAAGTTTCTCATTTGACGCGATCGCATTGATGACGCGAGCCGCCATTGCCTCACTAAGCTGTCGGTCGGTGTAACTTGGGTGGTCGTCATCACCAGACTTGGCTGCATTGATTGCGGCGATCTCATCCGCTGGTGTGTTGGGGTTCGTGATTGCTGGTTTCAAACCCTGCTGATTTGTGTAGCCACCACGGATATAGAACACACCACCTTTGGGTAGTTTATTGTTGGCTATGTCGGTAAAGAAGTCACCAAGCCCGCGCAGACTGTCACTTACTTGTGGCGTATTGGCAATATAGCCAAAATACTGCGCGCCGTTGTGATGACTGACATACGCATTGTGGGAAGCAACCCCGTTGGTGTCGGTCGGTTCAAGATTATAGCCTTCCTGATACCAGCGCCAGTTAACGGGTGTGGTACCAAGTTGCTGAATAAATGGGATATCTTGCTGAATATCTGGCAAATCAAACGAAGGGTTCTTGTTGTTGGACAAGACTGCTTTAATATCTCGTCCTAGGAAAGTAAGTGGCAGGCTGGCAAAGGTCAAGTTCGAGGCGATGTTGGTGTCAGCATAGCTTTCTTGTGTGCCTGCAGGTTGCTTGTTGTCCTTCGTCTCATCAAACTGGGAACCGTAGAAGGGCTGCGGGTCGTTAACCAGTGGTGGACCTTGCGTCGTGCCCGTGTGGCTGCCCACAGTATAGGACTGACCCGAAGGGCCATGCTTGACCCACTGTGTTTCACCCGATTGCCCTGCGAGCATTGCCACTGCATTTGGGGTGGAAGGTGTGTCTTCAGTCGCGAAGATGTTATCGAAAATCGTGAAACGGCTGGCCCATTTCCAGAAGAACGGAATGGTATCACAGTCAATGTGAGACATCACGAGGTTTGCGTACTGAGTGCCCGTAGAGATGTTACCTGCGCCACCTTTCGACGCGAAGCGTGTGTACTCGTCGTAGGCAAACTGATCCATCTGTGGCTCGCCGTTGACAACGTGGATCTTAGTTGCCAGCCCAGTATGGGAGTGATCAACACTGTCAACAACGCTAGAGTTCTGCTCGGGACCGATCCGGAATGGCTGAACTGTGACATTTACCCCGTTAACATCCGTGTAGGTTTGGGTAAAACCTGGTGTTTTCTCTGGGGAACGAGGCTTTTGACCATCGGAATAGAGTCCGTTGACCCCTGGGAACGTTCCGTACTCGTTATCGAAGGAGTGGTTTTCGTTAAAAATCACGAAGACGTACTTGATTCGCTCCCGCAGCAGTTGTGAGAGCACCTTCGACGACAGCTTGGGTTCCTTAGCTGAATTATTGAGGTATGGCGCGACATCAGACGGGATATTGGGCTGAGTCGTAACTGTGCGGGAATTGTGGTGTGAATCCTTATCTGTCGTTGATGAGTCAGCAAGCGCAATCGGAACAATAGAGACCTGTACCAAGGAGGCTACCATGGCTAGGGCAAGAGGAGTCTTCGTAAATCGGCTTAAAGCGCATCTCTTTGGTAAACTCAAGATTTGCACTCCAATCGATTTACAGTCAAACCATTTCTTACGAAGTTTGCTGCTCATAATTTTTCGTTTAAAATTAAAGTTTCGAATAGCAGAAACTAAATAATAAGGTTTGCTCTCAAACTTTGTAGTTAAGCGAAAAATAAGAGAAGATTATCGATTAGGTAAAAAAATAGACTAATTGCGCTCTCAGCCAAATTTGATGAATTCACGTCCCTCTAGGTGTGGTATTTCTCCCTGCACAACAGACTCTAGCACTGCTCTAATTTGAGGAGCCGAGGGTGGACAACCAGGTAAATAAATGTCAACCGGAACGACTGTATGAACAGGTTGCACCTTATTTAGTAATGGCGGTAGTATACCAGCCTCTTGAGGAATTTGAGGGTGAAGATTGGTCGTTTCCATATAAGAACGTTCGAGCACAACTTCAGCACTTCCCAAAGGGTTACGTAAAGCAGTGACATTACCAGTGACAGCACAATCACCAAACGAGATGAGTAATTTTGAGCGTTTTCTCACAGTCTGGATTGTTTCTAGATGTTCCTGATTAGCGATCGCACCCTCAACCAACACCACATCTACTCCCTCTGGATATTCCTTAACATCAGCAAAGGGACTATAAACCAAATCTACCTGAGAAGCTAAATCAAACAGCCATTCATCCAAATCTAGAAAGGACATATGACAGCCAGAACAGCCTCCTAACCAAACTGTTGCTAATTTCAAAAGAGCCATTGATGTTTCTCCCGTGCTGTGACCAGGAATTCCAGTTTGGCGCGATCGTGTTTCATTTCTCCCACACTCGAACCCTGATAAAAAAGTGCACCAGTTGGACAAGCATTAACGCACTTGCCGCAAGAAGTACAAGTTTGAGACGTTCCCCAAGGCTGATTCAAGTCAGTGATGACATGAGAATTTGTACCCCTACCAGCCATATCCCAGGTATGAGCACCTTCAATTTCATCGCATACACGTACGCAACGAGTACAAAGAACACAACGGTTATGGTCAATGCCAAAGCGATCATGAGAAGCATCAACTTTGCGCTTAGGAAACTGGTAGTCTAAACGCACATGATCCATACCCATTTCAATTGCAAGGTCTTGCAACTCACAATTGCCATTCGCTACACAGACTGAGCAAATATGATTACCCTCAGCAAACAGCATCTCTATAATCATGCGGCGATATTGCTGAAGCCGCTTAGAGTTAGTACAAACTTCCATATCCTCAGCAACTTTCGTCACACAAGCCGGTAGCAGTTTCTGAGTACCAGTCACTTCTACAAGACAAAGCCGACAAGCACCAACATCTGTAACTCCCTCTAAGTGACATAATGTCGGAATGTGAATTCCAGAATCTTGTGCTGCTTCAAGTATAGTCTGCTCCTCATGAGCACTGATCAATTGTTCATTAATTGTTAAAGTTTTTACAGTCATCTCAATTCACTTACTAGTAAAAACCACAAACATAGACGGTGAAATTCTTCTATCTGCGCCCATCTGTGGTTACATGAATCAACTTTAAATACTCATCCCGAAAATAACGCAACGTACTAAATACCGGATTAGGTGCAGACTGGCCAAGACCACACAAGCTGGTATGTTTCACCATGTCACATAATTCCTCTAGCAGTTCCAAATCAGCAACAGATGCTTCACCTTGGCGAATCTTGGTTAACAAGCGATACAACTGTACAGTACCAACCCGACAGGGAATACATTTACCGCAGGATTCATCCATGCAAAATTCCATAAAGAATCGGGCGACATCTACCATGTTAGTATTCTGATCCATGACTATCATCCCACCGGAACCCATCATCGAACCAAGGTTGGTTAGCGATTCGTAGTCTACAGGAGTATCAAACGCTGATTCTGGAATGCATCCTCCAGAAGGACCACCAGTTTGCACAGCTTTTGCAGAACCGCCATCTGGCACTCCACCACCCATTTCTTCTACAATTTGTCGCAGTGAAGTTCCCATCGGGACTTCTATCAAACCTGTGTTGCGAATTTTACCAGCCAAAGCAAAAACTTTTGTACCTTTACTCTTTTGGGTACCGATGCTAGCAAACCAGTCAGCACCTTTGCGAATAATCGGGGAAATATTGGCAAAAGTTTCGACATTATTTATTAAAGTGGGATACCCCCATAAACCAGACTCCGCAGGATAGGGTGGACGAGGGTGAGGAGTGCCGCGCTTGCCTTCTATGGATGCCATGAGAGCAGTTTCTTCACCACAAACATAAGCCCCTGCTCCAATACGGATTTCGATTTTAAAATCAAAGGGAGACTCAAAAATTTGACTACCTAACAAACCAAGATGTTGTGCTTGGCGAATCGCAATTTGCAGCCGACTGATGGCAATAGGATATTCGGCTCTAACATACATGTAGCCTTGTTTTGCACCTACAGCATAGGCAGCGATCGCCATTCCTTCCAAAACACGATGAGGGTCACTTTCAAGGACACTACGATCCATAAACGCACCTGGATCTCCCTCATCGGCGTTGCAGATCACGAACTTGCGTTCTCCTTTCGCCTTAGCCACCGTTGCCCATTTCAACCCTGTTGGATAACCAGCACCACCACGTCCCCGTAAACCACTCTGAGTTATAGCATTGACTACTTCATTGGGCGTCATCTCTCGCAGAACCCGATAAAGAGCTTGATAACCCTGTGCAGCAATATAAGATTGAATGCGTTCTGGATCGACTTTGCCACTATTTTCTAAAACAATAGGCATCTGGTTCGTGAAAAATGGATGAGCAAGATCACCACGTTGAACAGTCGTCTCTTCCCCATTAATAGCAGCGATAATTGAGGATGCATCATCAGGCGTGACTTTCTCGTAGAGTGTGCCAAGACTTTTTGGCTCAGTTTGTGTATCAACAACTTGCACTAATGGTCCTTGACAACACAAGCGCATACAGCCAACCCCAGAAACCTGAACTTGTCCATCCAAGCCAGTTGCTGTCACCGCTTCTTCCAAATGTTGTTTGACCGCTTGTGAGTTGGCAGAAAGACAACCCGCGGCCACACAGCAACGAATCTGAACAGGTTTCTCCAAAAAGCGTTCTTTTTGGGCAATTTCTAATAATTCAGTCAGTTCCATAGAGAAGCCATCCTTGCATATGCTTGTGGACTGATTCAGGCGTTTGATTGCCACACACTGTCCCATCAAAAACGACAGCAGGTGCAATACCACAAGCACCGAGACACCGTGCTGTTAGTAATGAAAGTTGACCATCTGGTGTTGTTTCACCAGCATAGATGTGAGCAGATTTTTCCAGATCTGTCAAAATTGCTTGAGCACCTTTGACATAACAAGCCGTCCCAGTACACACGACACAGGTATGAACACCTTTAGGCGCAAGTGAAAACAAGTGATAGAACGTTGCCACCCCATAGACTCTGCTGGGTGGTAGTTTCAAGCTATGGGCAATATACAGTAACAAATCATTTTCTAAGTAGCCAAAGAGTTCTTGAGCCTTATGCAGAATTTCAATGAGCGCATCTTGCTGGTACTGGTGACGCTTAATTGTGGCATCCAGAATTTTAAAGCGTTTATCTCCGCTACCATGAGAGAGCGGAGGAGAAATTTTCATTGCTTTGGTTTTCTTCCTTCTTAGATATTATGATGGTGTTGCAGAACAAAGTACCCTGCCGGCAATTAACTAACGTCAGCAGTATTTGTAGATTGTTTTTCAGATTCTGATGTATCGGCAGCTACTGGAAGATGCACAATATGAACTGAACAAGGAGCATGATGGAGAACGTAGTTACTCACACTACCGAGAAATAGTTCTGTCAGACCAGAGTGACCTCGACGCCCCATGACAATGAGGTCAGCTCCCCAACTGCGAGCTACGTGACAAATAGTTGGACCAGGACTACCAGGATTTTGTGTAAATTCAGTATCAATACCTGCTGTATTTGCTTTAGCAGAGAAAGCTTGCAACAATTCTATACCTTTCTTTTTAAAGATATTCCATTGCTGTTGATAAAACTCAAACGAGCGATCATCTACTGCAGGATAGTAGTCAAAACTGGATAACATAGGTCCATATGGACTACCCTCTTCTTCTACAGATAAAACTTGTAGCAGCATTAAACGAGCTCCAGCCAACTTCGCTAAAGCAAGCCCTTGTTCAAAAACATGATTGCTCAATTCGGATCGATCTAATGCGATGAGGATCTTCTTAAACATAATAAACCCTCATTTTTTTTAATAATTTGGTCATTGAGGATTTTAGTTTCTACATCTAGATCCCCTTATAGAGCAACAATTTGAGGAACTTGTGAGGATGGAGGGCAACAAAGAAAGTTAGAAGTCACGAATAGAAATGATGATGGTTCCTAATAGTGCTTCGGTGTCAAGAGAGACAAGAGGCGCAGGGTAGCAAAGATACTCTCTCTATCCTTGTTCCATGCCCCATTGCCCTACTCCCCATTCCTTAATTAACCGAACTTGGTATAACTTCAATTGGTGCCATCATGCCCTTGTCTTCGTGTTCTAGGATGTGACAGTGGTAGACGAAAGTACCTGCAATACTTGAACGTCCATCGTTGCCTACGCCTCGGAAATCCATCCGTAGTTTTACTCTAGGATAGGGGGTGTTTGGGTCACCGTTCCAGGCTGGGACATCGACTGTATCAAGCGTCATTCCAATTTCATCGGCATCTGTGCTCTCTAGCACAAGGAAGTGGATCTGATGGATATGGAAGGCATGAGCTTCCTGAGAACGGTTTTCCACGATCCAATCCTCAATTGCTCCTTCCTTCACGGTGATATCAGGAGTCTTAGAGTTTGGATTGAAAACTTGAGGTTGATTTGGCTCAAGAGTGATGAAGAATTTCTGATCTGGTCCCTTTGGTGTTTCAGAAAAGTAGAGTGTGCGCTGTTTTTCGGAATTCATGTGCCCGAGTCCAGAAAACCGATCACCTGAAATTTCCTTTAAGTCAACCTTTGATTCAGGAGTTTCAATGGGATCACTGGATGGATCTGTAATAATGCGAGCGATCGTTCGTTGTGGATCATTATCACCATCTATCCCAGTGTTATAATTTAGCGTCAGCAACTTGGCATTCCTGACATTTGCTCCAGGACCTTTGAGAATGAACTCTGCTCTTGAACCTGGAGATAAGAAAATGTGCTGAACTGTCTGAGTCTGGTCTTTCGGTCCGTCAGCATTTATCGGAACGCCATCTCTTGCAACTAACTCAAGTGGCTGAGGTTTGCCATCATAAATGACCTGCAAGTCAAAGAAGGTATCTGCAGCGGTGTTGGCGACACGCCAAAACTGCTCTTGATTTGGTTCCATTTGAATCACAGCAGGTGGATCGTAGCGACCCCGTCCTCGATACCTTATTGGGACTAAGTTGATGGAAATATCCTTCGCTGGTTGAGCCGTGTCGCTTGCAGGGAAATTACGTGATAGCTTCATATCACGCAGCATAAACACGCGTTCAGGAAGTTGAGCTGCTCGTTGATTATAGGCACCGATGCCTTCAACAAGGATGGCTCCTGTTAAGCCGTTCAGCACCTGTTCTTCAGCTTGCATGTGGACATGCGGGTGATACCAGTACATTCCAGGTGGCTCGTCCTTGGGAACGTCCACGCTATACTTAAAACTCTCGTTTGGTTCAAGCACTGTGTGGAGGACTTCGTCTTGATGGCATGTTGGAGAGATATTCATGCCATGAAAGTGAAGGTTAGTAGAATTTGGGGGAGCCATGCCCTGACGATTGTAATAACTACGTTGACAGTTCGGATCAGGACTTTCTGAATTTGCTGGACCTGGTAGTTGATTATTCAATTTGACTACAAGGTTTGCTGGACCTGGCTTGACCCTCAGCGTTGGTGCTTGCACGTTGTCATTAGCAAGATAGCAGTTTTCGCTGGAGCCAGTTTCAAGAACTGTCAACTCTACAGGATGCGATGCATCGAGATGCCAGATTTCAGGTGGGTTATTGACAATACTTCCGGCTGTTGGTCGGGAGCAAACAGAATTGGAAGATTGAGTTTGTGCTCCCCCTCTTACTGCAGATATCACAATAAATCCAGCTATAAAAACACCGCAAAGAATCAAATAAATCTTCCTCAGTTTTATGTTCTGAAATCCCCTTGTGATCGCTCCGAGCAAAGAGACTATTTTTCTGATAATTCTTGCCATAAATCGTGTCTTATTTTTGAAATTGAATAGTTAGCTATTGAGACAAAATTTTTTTTTAGACTTTGATAGCGTTGCTGGTGATTTCCTACTTTACAAATACTGCTGATACTGAATATATGCAGAAGTAAAGATGAGTAAAATAACTGAATTCAACTGATATCCAAAAAAAACGAATCCAATGAATTTAGAAAGGTTAAATGCTTATAATGTATGTATTCATTTGCACTCTCTCTAAACTGAAAAAAATTTGTTGAAGTAATTTTATGCCTGCACTAAATGTATCGGACATAACATGAGATATAATCTGGATAATCAAAATATAAATTCTACTATAAAAATTAATAAATAGAGAATTTCTTGATGAATTGAGTTGAGTATTCGGATTCAATTATTTAATAATCTAGATATAAATTATGAGAATATCCTGAAGAATTTTATTACTTGATTCAAAACATTCATTTTAATAATTAGTTTCTTTTTAAAATTAGTTTTTAAAGATTGCTTAAAGGATGAAAAACTCGTTTTTTAAGAAAACATCAATCTAAATCATTTGCAATTATAGAGAAACACGGTTTCTTTAATAAACTAGATTCCTGAAACTGACAAATTCGTTACTCAAATAAGATTGCTATATATCGGATACATTTCGTAACTAGGGTAACAAGGAGGAAAGTTGCCTCCGACTTCTACGTGTCTAATTAACCGAACTTGGTATAACTCGAATTGGTGCCATCATGCCACCGTCTTCATGTTCTGCGATATGGCAGTGGTAAAAGAAAGTACCTGCAATACTTGTAGTCTGATTCTTCTTTATACCTCGAAAATCCATGCGCAGTTTTACCTTGGGGTATGGAGTATGTGGATCACCGTTCCAGGCTGGGACGTTGATTGTATCAAGTATCATCCCAATCTCATCAGTATTAGTGCTTTCCATCACGAGGAAATGGATCTGGTGGATATGAAAATCATGGACTTCCTGAGTACGATTTTCCAAAAGCCAATCTTCAACTGTTCCCTCCTCCACAGTAATATCGGGAGTCTTAAAGTGTGGATTGTAGAGTTGAGGTTTATTAGGCTCAACAGTAATGTAAAATTCCGGATTTGATTCGGTCTTTGATGTTTGAGAAAAGTAAAGCATGCGCTGATTTCTGGCCTCTAGTTGACTCAGTCCAGAGAACTGATTGTCCCTAATCTGGCTTGATTCCACTTTCGACTCAGGACTTTCTATGGGAACCGATGATTTGACTTGTGTATCAATTCTGGCGATCGTTCGCTGTGGGGCATTATCACCATCTGTCCCAGTCTGATAATTCAGCGTCAGCAACTTGGCATCCGTGACATTTGCTCCAGGGCCTTTGAGAATGAACTCTGCTCTTGAGGCTGGAGGTAACAAAATGCGCTGGACTGTCTGAGTCTGGTCTTTCGGTCCGTCAGTATTTATCGGAACACCATCCCTTGCAACTAACTCAAGTGGCTGAGGTTTACCATCATAGATGACTTGTAAGTCAAAGAAGGTATCTGCAGCAGTGTTGGCTATACGCCAAAACTGCTCTTGATTTGGTTCCATTTGAATTACAGCAGGTGGATCGTACTGACCTCGTCCTTGATACCTTATTGGAACTGAGTTGATGGAAATATCATTTGCTGGTTGAGCCGTGTCGCTTGCAGGAAAATCACGTGATAGCTTCATATCACGCAGAACAAACACGCGTTCAGGCAGTTGAACTGCTCGTTGATTATAGGCACCGATACCTTCAACAATAATGGCTCCTGTTAATCCGCTCAGCATCTGCTCTTCGAGCAGCATGTGGACGTGCGGATGATACCAATATAGTCCTGGGGGTTGGGTCTTGGGAACATCCACACTATACTCAAAACTCTCGTTTGGTCGAATCACCTTCTTCACAACCTCATCCTGATGGCATATTGGAGAGATACTCAGACCATGAAAGTGAAGGTTGGTGGAATTTGAAGGTGGCATTCCTTTATGATCATAAAAATCACGCTGACAGTCCTGATCAGGACTTTCTGAATTTGCTGGACCTGGTAGTTGATTATTCAATTTGACTACAAGGTTTGCTTCACCCGGCTTGATCCTCAGTGTTGGTGCTTGCATACTATCATTGGCAAGATAACAGTTTTCGTTGGGATCAGACCTCCTATTGAGAACTGTCAACTCTACAGGATGCGATGCATCGGGATGCCAGATTTCAGGTGGGTTATTGACAACACTTCCGGCTGTTGGTCGAGAGCAAACAGAATTGGAGGATTGGGTTTGCGCTCCTCCTCTTACTGCAGATATCACAATGAATCCAATTATAGAAACACTGCAGAGAATTAAATAAATCTTCCTTAGTTTTCTGCTCTGAAATCCTCTTGCGATCGCGTTGAACAAGGAGGCTGTTCTTCTGATAATTCTCGCCATAAATTGTGTTTTCTTCTTGAAGTTGAATAACTAGCTCTTGGGATAAACTCATTTTTTAAATTTTGATAGTGTTGCCAGTGATTTCCTACTTTACCAATGTTGCAAATACTAAATATGCATAGATGTAAAGATGAGGAATCTAATACAAATTCAAAATATGCCCTTTGGGAATGCTACGCATTAGCTTAGATTCCCATCAGAAGCACAAACTTCAAAATCAAGAAAGCTAGACTTAACAAAACTTTCTAATTTTGAATTTGTGGCTGCATTTTAGATAATTGATATGACTGAGCCTTAAAAGAAACACATTCAAATTAATCCAGGAAGCTGAGAAGCTTCAGTATAAATAAGTGACAAACAACGTCATACATGAACATGAATATTAGAAGAATAACTCAATTGGCTTCAGCCTATACAATTAAATTATTTCACATTCTAGACTTTAATCATGAGGAAAATATGAATTTTTTCTACACAAAGTAAGGCAGATTTTATATCAACAATATTCAATATTTAATAAACACGATTTGTATAAAATATTAAGTTTGTCATGTTGATATGTTTCTTTCGATGTCCTCTGCTCCATATCCAACTCTAACAAATAATCGTTTGTTCTCAACGACATACTTGTTCCTATTTACCTACCTCTTTTGAAAGATGAAGGAAAATTAGAAATACCAAATATTAATGCTTAAGTTTTTTTGAATATAACTTGAGGAAGGGGTTTATCAAGAATCAGGAGGTTTAAAATTCTAAACAATCAACCTATTAAAGGTATCAAGCAAGACTTATGTATTGACTTGCAAAAATAATGTGAATTAATGACTCATTTATCTGATAGTTTTTTGAAGTGAAAGTTATGAAAATATTGCTATATAGTTTACTGCTTCTCATTCCTGCCACTGTTACATCTGCTTTAACAACAGTTGTACAAGCACAAACAACGGCCATAAATTCAAGACCACTACATACTACAGCTTACCAGATACAGCCTTTCAACCTAGTTACTCTGGCTTATCAAGGTTATTTGAAGCAGCAAAATATTCCTAGCTATGGTGTATTGACCAACTCTTATCGCGATCAAAGTATCAGTGCTCAGCAACTTGTCCAAGCTGCGGTCAATATGAATAGACTCCCACCAACCGTTCTTCAAGATCAACAATACATACAAGCAGTTGATCAGGAACTACAAAACTTAACAGGAGTCTTCTATTAGCTGTTTGTGTGGTTATCTAGCACAATAGTCTAGATTTAAAAAAATGTACGAATAGGCATTCTGCGTAAACCACTTATTCCAAATGAGTTTGAATGCTGGGCTATCAATGAAATTATTTACTGTATCCTGCCACTGTAAATCATTCTCCGGTAAAATCATGCTGTAAGGATCACAACTTAGGGGTCCTTTGGGCGTCAGAGGATAATCGTCTAACTTCAGGTTTTGTTTAGTGGCTTCTGCTCGCAGCAAAATGCCATCGCTGACAAAGGCGTCAATATTGCCACTTGCTAGTGCTTTGACCCCTTGCGATCGCCCCATGGCTCCACGAAAATTAATAATCTTGGTTCTAGGATACCGTTGACGCACAAAAGTCTCCGTCGTCGAACCCTCTACCACACCAACTCGAATACCACTGAGATCGGTTAAGGGATTCACTTTACTTTTCTCACTGGAACGGATGAGAAAATGGGCTCCAGTCAAGAAAAACGGTGTGCTAAATGCCACACCAGATAAATTATTACGAATCGTGTTAGGACCACACTCCAAATGAACAGTATGATTCTGGACAACCTGGAATCGATTCTCTAGTGTGGAAGTTATTACTTCCAACCTGACTGGTTTATTGAGTTGTTGCTGAAGTTGGGTAGATAAGGCGTTTAATACATCCACACAAAACCCTGTTGGCTGTCCGTTTGCACTCTTGAAGCCAAATGGAGCTGCATCTTGGCGAATCCCAACCCGTAACACACCTGTACGTGCGATCTCTTGCAGGATAGGTTGCGATCGCTGTGGTGTAGGCTTGCTAGCCAGTGGCGGCACAATCGGAATAGGAGGAGTTTTGCCAAATGATTGTTTGAGTTGACCAGAAGTGAGAGATCTTACTAAGTCTAATTGCAAGGGGGATTTTTGGCTCACAAACTGAGCATATCCAGGACTGAGATACACTTTATACTCTGGACGATTGGCCAAATAGGTTTGCATAAATGCCAGACTTAGCGCCCGAACATAATTTCGCGCTTGGCGAGGCGAGGGTCCTGAAAGAAGCTGATCTAGGGTACCAGGTGCTGGATCTAAATCGCCACCTGTTGCATCTGCGTAGCTATGACCGCTAGAAATGCTGATTGCTAGATATTTTTCGGGTGTGGTAAGCCAAATAAACGGATGAATTTGTTCTTGGACAACGGAGGCGATGAAATCATTGCTACCCCCCATCAACATGGTTGGAATTTGAATTTTACTTAGATTTTCTGGTCCTAACACGACACTAGTAATGGGGCTGATAGCAAAAACGGCTTTGATACGAGGGTCGCGCAAATGGTAGTTGAATGGAGGTAGGCGAGTCGCAAGACACTCTAGTGTTGGCGCTGCGTTGAGTCCAGGTGCAAGCGTTGGGCAGTCTTGGTGCAATCGCTCATTGTTGGGGTCAGCGCCTGCTAATGCCAAAACTGTGTAGCCACCAAAGGAATGACCAATTGCTCCGACATCCTGGAGATTCATTTTTCCCTTCAGGGTCGGATCGGTTTGAGACATTTGTTCTAGCTGGTCCAGAACATATTTAATATCTAGGGGGCGATCAAGAAAGTCTACTGGGTTGACATTACTACTGACTATTCCCTTCAATAATCCTTGTTGCCGCGTTGCATCACTACCCAAATGTTGGGGTACCACTGCCACAAAACCATGAGATGCTAGATGTTTTCCTAAGTAGGCAAAAGCATCGGGGCTAGAACCCATACCGTGAGAGACAACAACGACTGGCGCTGGCTGGGATACTCCTTGAGGCAAGTACAGGTCTACTATAAATCGACGATCAACTTGCATCCCTTGGAGTGTTTGGCGATCGCGATTCATTTGCAATCGACGGTAGGAGAACTGAAATGAACCTGGTTCTTCTAGATGCGGAAGTTTTGAGAAGTCTACTACAGAACCAGACGCAATTTCGGTTTGCATTTGCTGGGTGATCGCTTTCAGTGCTGCATCCCGATATGCTACTAAACCACCAACCTGCCGTCTAAACCTTAATAGTTGCAATAAGTTGATCCGAATGTTGGCTGATGGAAAGCGACGAATAATATTGAGTGTTGTTAGTCCTTCGCGATCGCTAGCTGCTAACAGTAATGCAGCTCGAAGAGCATAAAACCCGTCTTGATGAGCATCAGTTCGGATAATACTTCCTAACCCTTGCAGCACTCCCGCTCCTATTGGAGAATATGTCAATTGCGACACAAGTACAGGACTATATTCAAACTTTTGTTGAAGAAGTTGGTGCAGTTCGGCTAGGTTCTGTTTATCAACAGACTTGGCATACAATTGTAAATCTCCAGTGATTTTACCCGACTCAACAAAGGTTTGCAGCGAATCTAGCGAAATGGAAAATTCAAGCAGTCCATAAGATACTTTAACAGCTTCGGCGGCCCAAACAGGCTGGGGTTTGAGAACGATAGGAGATCCTCCCAAACCCATCAAACAACCCATTGATACTAGGTGCAGGAATTTTTGCTGCCCAAACCGAATAACAGAATGGAACGGGTTACTAAAACGTGGAGTCATCAAAGAACGTATGCCTAAGCAGTAGTGTTGGTCACAGCATCATTGTGCCTAACCTCACTGTACTATTGAAGTGTTGCTATCAGCTCTTTCAAAACCAGACTCCCATTCCTAAAGACTGACCACCCATCACCTACTAGCACAGCCTCTATACCACTCATTTGTGCTAGCCTCTGCACTGAAGCCACAGCCTCTTGATAGTTTGAAAGTTTGGTATCGGGTAGAATCGTTAAACTTCCTGCTTGATGAGCTCGCACTAAATCGCCAGTAATGAGGGTTGTTTTTTCTAAAAGCAGTGCCAACTCACCAGGGGTTTTTGAGCCATGCAATTCTAGAACCTCTAATCCTGGTACAAGTTCTTCACCGTCCCACAGCCAGCGATCGCACCGAATGGGAAAATTATCTTTTTCTGCCGCTGGACCAGCAACCTGGGCATTGGTAACGTGAGCGATTTCCTTAGCAGCACGCACATGATCTGAGTTAGTGATCACAATCCAACGTGCACCACCCAAGGAATGGAGGTGATTATAGTCATGGGCTGATAAAGGCAATGGGTCAATCAGGACATTACCTTCTGGACGAATCCAAGCAAAGCTATTGAAATCTAGATTGCGTTCTTGGTTAAAGGACGACCAACCATATAAGTCACGACGGTGGAGTAATTTCATAGAAATTTTTTGATTTATGACTACATCTTTGTTAGAGCATCAGCTGGCTCTCACACCCTGACTTACTTACATCTAACTTCTGTTACATTCACACACAAGTTTCTTTCAGGATATTAAAATTTGGTGATGAAAAAGTTAAGCTTTCAAGTCAATACCCATTTTTTAAAGTATAAATACTCAAGCATTGTTGCTTATTATTTAGTTAACTATTAAACGAGCTTATCCCGATAGCTTTAGTGAGCACAAAGCGTGCTCAATTTCCAGCACTAAAGTGCTTATTACGAACTTTCACATCATGAGATAGACCACTAGGGGCTTGTGCCCTTTGATATTGGGTCAATAACAAGTTTTCACAAAGTACCGATTATAACTGCTATTATTAAACTATTATTAATTTTTATTGCAAAACTAGGTTATTAGCTACTTAATGTTATGTAGATAGGCTAAATATATATGACTTTGTAAAGAAGAATGTACTTATAGTAGGCTTTTGAATCAAATCTTAAGGAAAGATTAAGTATTTATATTTTTTCTTTTTCATGACTATTTAATCATCAAAAAATAATAAAATCTATCAAAAGAGGGATGAACGTGGGAACGCACTAGAGCATTAAACGTCAGTTGTCAAAAGTTTAGGCTACATTCAAGTTTAAACAGCAGAATTTAGGAGTAAATACTTATTGGACTCCTCCTACAAGCTTTATTTCATCCTTATCCAACTGTAGAGCTATTAAATATAGGTTTTATTAAGTCATGCAGGACTTACTATTTGGTCATCCAGAACACACTCAGCAACAATTCGATTATACTGACTGGAACATAATTGAAACAGAGATTGATCCCACTAAAATACATCATAAAGAAACTGTCTTCACCCTCGGTAACGGCTACTTAGGAACACGAGGCACATTCGAAGAAGGGTATCCCAATGATTCTGCAGCAACCCTAATTCATGGCATTTACGATGATGTTCCCATTGCTTTCACCGAGCTAGTCAACTGTCCTAACTGGTTATGTTTTGTGATCAAGGTAGCTGGAGAACGCTTTCGGCTTGATAGCGGCGAGATCCTCTACTACGAACGTCGTCTTGATCTGCGCTTAGGTTTAGTAAGCCGTAATGTGCAATGGCGCTCTCCATCGGGTCATACTTTAGAACTCCAGTTTGAGCGGTTCATGAGTTTAGCAGATCAACATGTTTTGGCAATTCGTTGTCAAATCAAATCTGTAGATTTTGCAGGTGAAGTCTCTGTTGACGTTGGGTTCGATGCTGAACCAGATACCCAAGGCGTTAAGCATTGGACAACCCTTAACCAAGGTGGTGCAGATCATATTCTCTGGCTGAATAGTCAAACACTGCATTCCGCAATAAAACTTGGTATGGCAGCCAAACTCGTGGTAGAGGGAGAAAATCCGGCTCCTGTGCGTGTACATCAAGGTGAGAGTTATTCAACACTTCAAACCACCTTCAATATGCAGCCAGGACAGACAGTATCTGTTGATAAAATTGTCACTGTGTTTACATCAAGAGAAACACAAACCCCAGCAGAACTAGCTCTGATTCGTTTAGTGGCTGCGCCTGGTTACAGGACTTTGCTAGCGGCTCATATTAGTGCATGGGAGCAAGTGTGGAAAAACAGCGATATTGTCATCGAAGGAGATCTTAAAGCTCAACTTAGCATCCGCTACAATCTCTTCCAATTACTGGCAGCGGCACCCCGTTATGATGACCGAGTTAGCATCCCTCCCAAAACTCTCTCCGGTTTTGCCTATCGCGGGCATATATTTTGGGACACAGAAATTTTTATTCTCCCTTTCTTGACTCTGACTCAACCTGCTTTAGCGCGTAACTTACTCACCTATCGCTACCATACATTGCTAGGCGCGCGGCGGAAAGCACAAGAGGCAGGTTACTCTGGAGCTATGTTTGCTTGGGAAAGCGCCGCAACTGGTGATGAAGTGACTCCTCGTTGGGTCCCAACTGCCAGTGGTGAGTTAGTTCGAATTTGGTGCGGTGACATTGAAGTGCATATCAACACCGACATAGCTTATGCTGCTTGGCATTACTGGCTTTACACAGATGATGATGAGTGGATGCGCGATTGTGGAGCAGAAATTATCTTAGATACAGCTGTTTTCTGGGAAAGCCGGGTTGAGTGGAATAAAGAACGAGGCTGTTACGACATCCGTGATGTCATTGGACCAGATGAAAATCACGATCGCATCGACAACAACGCCTTCACCAATCTCATGGTGCAGTGGCACCTACAGTCAGCTTTGGCACTCCTTGACTGGCTCAAGCAAGCGTATCCTCAGAAAGCAGCACAGTTAGAAGATCAACTCGACTTGACTGGCGACAGGTTAGAACTTTGGAGTCGAATCAGTAGTCATCTGTTCCTCAATCAAGATCAGGAAACAGGTTTAATTGAGCAGTTTGAGGGCTTTTTCAACCTTGAAGATGTCAATTTAGCTGATTATGAACCTCGCACCAAGTCTATGCAGGGTTTGTTGGGAATTGAAGCAACCAGCCAAAAGCAGATTCTCAAGCAACCAGATGTGTTAATGCTCCTTTACTTGTTGCGCGATCGCTACGACCATAAAACTCTCCAAGCCAATTGGGACTATTACAACCCCCGCACAGACCATACTTATGGTTCCTCTCTGGGTCCAGCAATTAACGCTATCTTGGCTTGTGATCTCAATCAACCGTCAGAAGCATACACTCACTTTATGCGATCAGCACTGGTAGATTTAGAGGATGTGCGGCGAAATGCAGCTGAAGGAGTTCACGCAGCAAGCGCTGGCGGAGTATGGCAAGCTGTTGTCTTTGGTTTTGCTGGTATTCGGATGACTCAATTTGGTCCTGTTGCCTGTCCCAAT
>Ga0070738_10003045_pt1 | contig 23289 bp, 18 predicted proteins | sample Coa_R2_2_FD_66446 | JGI IMG/M metagenome (GOLD analysis project Ga0070738, IMG submission 66446) | Surface soil microbial communities from Centralia Pennsylvania, which are recovering from an underground coalmine fire - Coalmine... | ecosystem: Environmental > Terrestrial > Soil > Unclassified ... | reverse complement strand
CGTCGGCAGCGTCTCCGCCACCGTCACCGTCTGGCTCGCGGTCGGCGCCGGATTGCCCGCCACGTCGGAGACGTTGGCCTCGACCGTGTAGCTGCCGTTAGCCAGTGCCTGCGCCTGCGCTGCCGTAACGTTCACCGACCAGGCGCCGTTGCTGATCGTGGTGGTGTAGGTGTCCTTGATGGCGTTGGTGGCATCGACGATGGTGATGGTCGCAGTCTGGCCGTTGACAACAGCACTGCCCGCCGTCGCCGTGCCCGAGATCGTGACCCCGGCTGCCGCCTCCGCATTGTTGATGATGTTGTTGCCATCAATCGGCGTGATCGCGATGGTCGGGGCGGTGGTCGCCAGGGTAAAGGTCACCGGAGCGCTCACCCCGGTGTTGCCGGCCGCGTCGGTGTCCTGGGCGACGATGCTGTTGCTGCCATTCCCCACTGTCACGATGGCGGTCCATGCACCGTTGGCGCTCACCGTTGCCGTGCCAATCGGCGTGGTCCCACCGTTCAGCGTGTCAAGCAGCGTCACGGTGGATCCGATGGCGGCCTCGCCGGCTGCTGCGGTGACGGTGCCGGAGATCGTTTGCGTCGCCTGGTTGACAACGCCGCCGTTCGTGCTGATCGCAACTCTTGGGGCCACCGTGTCCAGGGTGAACACCACCGGCACACTCGCGCCGGTGTTGCCGGCCGCATCGGTGTCCCTGGCGACGATGCTGTGGCTGCCATCCCCCGAGAGCGTGATGGAAGTGCTCCAGGCTCCGCCCGTGCCGACCGTCGCCGTGCCGATCGCGGTGCCGTTGTCGTACAGCGTCACCGTCGTGCCGGGAGGCGCCTCCGTCGCGCTCACGGTGCCGGAGATCGTCTGCGTGGCGTGATTGGTGACGCCACCCGCCGTGCTGATCGCAACCGTCGGCGCCGCCGTGTCCAGAGTAAAGATGACCGGTGCACTCGAGCCAATGTTGCCGGCCGCGTCGGTGTCCCTGGCGACGATGCTGTGGCTGCCATCCCCCGAGAGCGTGATGGAAGTGCTCCAGGTCCCGCCCGTACCGACCGTTGCCGTGCCGATCGCGGTGCCGTTGTCGTACAGAGTCACCGTCGTGCCGGGCGCGGCCTCGGTCGCGCTCACCGTGCCGGAGATCGTCTGCGTGGCCTGATTGGTGACGCCACCCGCGGTGCTGATCGCAACCGTGGGCGCCACCGTGTCCAGGGTGAACGCCACCGGCGCACTCGCGCCAGTGTTGCCGGCCGCATCGGTGTCCCTGGCAACGATGCTGTGGCTGCCGTCACCGACCAGCGTGACGCTGGTGTTCCAACTCCCGCCGGTGCCGACCGTCGCCGCGCCGATCGCCGCGCCGTTGTCGTACAGCGTCACCGTCGTGCCCGGCGCGGCCTCGGTCGCGCTCACCGTGCCGGAGATCGTCTGCGTGGCCTGATTGGTGACGCCTCCCGCGGTGCTGATCGCAACCGTGGGCGCCACCGTGTCCAGGGTGAACACCACCGGCACACTCGCGCCGGTGTTGCCGGCGGCATCGGTGTCCCTGGCAACGATGCTGTGGCTGCCATCCCCCGAGAGCGTAATGGAAGTGCTCCAGGTCCCGTCCGTACCGACCGTTGCCGTGCCGATCTGGGTGCCGTTGTCGTACAACGTTACCGTCGTGCCGGGTGGTGCCGTCTCGCCGGCCGATGCCGTGATGCTGCCGGAGATTGTCTGCGTAGACTGGTTGGTGACGCCGCCAGCGGTGCTGATCGCAACCGTCGGCGCCACCGTGTCCAGGGTAAACACCACCGGGCTGCTGATGCCGGTGTTGCCGGCGGCATCGGTGTCCCTGGCAACGATGCTGTGGCTGCCATCGCCCGACAGCGTGATGGAAGTGCTCCAGGCTCCGCCCGTACCGACCGTCGCCGTCCCGATCTGGGTGCCATTGTCGTACAGCGTAACCGTCGCGCCAGGTGATGCCGTCTCGCCGGCCGATGCCGTGACACTGCCGGAGATCGTCTGGCTCGACTGATTAGTAACGCCGCCGGTGGTACTGATCACAACCGTGGGTAAGACGACGTCGACCACGAACACCACTGGCACGCTTGTACTGTTGGCAGCAGCGTCCTGCGCAACAATGCTATGAGAGCCATTTCCTGCGAGGGTAACGCTCTTGCTCCAAACTCCGCTCGAACCAACGGTGGTGGTCCCGAGCGCAGTCGTAACACCGTTGTAAGTATCGAAAATTGTGACCGTCGTCCCAATGTAGATCGTGTCGACCGTTCCTGTGATAGTCTGGATGGACTGGTCAACCGAGCCACCTGTATTGCTAATTTCAACTGGCGCGATTGGTGTGACGAAGGCAACCGTCGTGTTCGACGATGAGGTTTGGGCGGTCGTCGAGGCGCTTACGATGAGCCCTCCCGAACCAATCGCCACGGTGGAAGAAACAGAATCATCGCTACCCTCGACCTTGGCCTGCGTGATATCCGCAATGACTGATGTTGCAGGAGAGTCGCTCGGCAACATGGGCGGGCTGCCCATAGCGGTCTTGGTCGAGCCGGGGTTTACATTATTCTGATTTGTGTTTTCGGTGTGCTGCGGCAGGTTCGGGAATTGCTGCTTTCCAGCATCATACGTACTCAGGACCTGCTGAAATGAGCTGAACTCCTGCGTAATCTGAGCGGGCGTCTTGTTGATTTCCTGGGAGGTGACCTGGAAATTGGGCCCAGGAGTCAGCGCCAAGGCTGGGCCGTTGCTCGAGACGACACCGATTGGATCTCCGGCGGTGCAAACTCCCGGCACGTTCGCCACCGGAGCGCACCTGAAAACCTGAACGGAATGGACCTGGCCGTCCTGCTGATCGGCGACGGAGATATCCACCGTTCCGTCTGTCGCGTTGATGTCGAGGAGAACCGCGGTACCCCGAATTCCGACCACGGCTACGGGAGTCGCGACCTTCATGTCTCCCGTTGGAGCGATCTGGCCGGCCACGAAGCTAGCCGCACCTTGCACAAGCGTAACGAGTGAACTGTTCGAATTACTTGTCGGATCATAATTCAAGTCATTCAACATGAACCGCGCGCTTGCGGACAAATTGAACGCGGTGCCGTCATCTAGCACCAAGCCCAAGCTGGAGTTGCTGCCGGTCTGAACAACGTCGCTTTGATAGAGGTTGTCACCGATGTTGACCACGATTGCCACACCGTTGCGAACGATGCTGGCGCTACCAGTCATCTTCACGACGTGACCAATCACCTTGCCGGCAGCAGCAGGCCCCGCTTGCGCGTACTCAACATGACCAACCAGTGCGTCGACAACGCGCGAATCGAGCGACGCGCCCTCCGGCGAGAGGAGCAATGGCCGCTTGTCATGGTGAAAATAGTCCGGGACGACAACGCGATGGAGCCGATCCGAAATGATCAGATCATTGCCCGCCTTCTGGAAGTCTCCGGAAAAAAGAAGATGGGCGTCAGGAACTCTGACGGAGCCCTCACTGCCGTGCTCCGCGAGGGAACTCAAGTCGAAATGGAAACCCCCGCCATCCGAAGCGTCAGGCACATATCGGCCTGCATAATTCATAGGCCAGCCCCAACCAATTAAATCAGAGAATAATATTCTGTTAAAATCTATTTAAAACGTAGCATCGGGCAAGTCATCCTGCAAAGCCCAATCTCGGATCGCGGCCGAGCGGGCCGATATCGAAGACAGTAACGGACACGTTCAGCCAAAAGGCGCAGGTGAAATCTCCCCGCACAAGTACGTCCGCCGGTAGCCGCATGCCGCTCGCCTTCCGCCTGGCCCGAGCCAATTCGCCTCAGGAAGGCATGACCCATTTGGGTTAGGCGAGACGAATTCCTCCGCCGCTAACCCCCTGGACGCGTCCGCTTTTGGGCCGCCCCTGGCCTGAACGCGAGGGCTGCATGGACAGGCCATCATTGTGGGCGCCGAGACGTTTTGTCGATTCTTTGCCGGTATGGTCTTGGATGAGGTCGATGGTAATCTCTGTACTCCTGCTGACGAGGAGCGCACCGCCCTGATCGAGTCTGCGCCTCAGATTTCTATCACTGCAACCGACATCTCAGAGCGCGACATCGGCCGGCCATTGCGAGATCTTATCCCTCGCGGGACATGACCCATGGTCTCTAAGCGCCGATCTTCACCCTCAAGATCGAGCTGAGCACCCAGGCGGGCCGCGAACTCGAGAAGCGTTGAGCACTTGATATCCGCGAAGCGCGCATGCCAGATGCACGCGAATCTCGGGCGACAAATCACTTTTCAACCAGGTAAGCGAGCGGGATCGGGTGCTCTATACACGGTATGGCGTCCCTGCTCGTCGCCATCGCCGGCTCCGGAACGGTGGCCGCGCCGTCGCTTTGTTTGAGACAAGACCACACAAAAAGAGATGCCAAGCGCTGCCGAATGGTCAATCTTCAGAAACCCGTTCTGATTTTGGATTTTCCCAGCCGCGTATCGACAGTCTTATCCCCTCCTCGAACGGCCGCGGGTCCACGCCTAGTAGCGAAGTCATTTCCTGCGTCGAAAATTCCGGGCTCTCGCTAAAGCGGCGCAAGATGTCCGGGCTTGGCGCTTTAACGCCCATCCACCTCAGAATTTCGAGTAGCGAAATGGAGGGCGAAATTGGAATCGTCACGAAGGCCGTTCTTAAGCCCTTTGCCTCCGCGCAAGCCTCCGCCATGTCGCGCCAGGTCATCGCAGGCCCGGCAACCGCGAACGCCGTCGGTGCATCCCAGACTTTCTGGACGGCTCTAAAAATGCATTCGACCAGGTCGCCAATATAGATCGGGCGAACCAGTTGACGTCCACCGCCTGGAATCGGAATGATCGGAAAACGCTTCAGCACCGAGAGCAAGCGTTGAACGTTCCTTTCCTGATAGCCGCCGTAGATCATCGTGGAATGCAGCATGACACCTGGGTTGCCGCTCGCCAGAAACAGCCGCTCGGCGGCGCGAACCTGATCAGTCGCAGCGGATCGAATCATTCTGTCGGTGGCTACAGTTCAGTGAAGTGAAGTTGGATTGCAAGCCATGCGGGGTGTGGTCACCCCGCACTACCAGGGGCTTCCGCCCCGTGGACCCCGAGCGAGGCAGCGGTGCAGAACGAGCTTATCAAATTTCGGGTCAGGGCCGACGAGAAGCAGATTCTCAGTGAGGCTGTCGGTAAAGCCGGTATGACCCTTTCAAAAATGCTGCGCCGTACCGGCCGGGCAGCGGCAGCAGGCCGGATCGCGCCGCGCGCCGTACACAGATTTGGTCTTGATCCGGACGGCAGCAAACAGGCTGGCATCGCTCGCAAATGCTTCCGAGGCTGATCCCGCTGCTATCGTCGTGTGCATTAAACGACGGCCGAGGACCTTCGGGCTATTGCGGCTCGCACCTATAGGTCACCCCCTGCGAGCGCGATATAGCGCGCGCACCTGCCCAGCGGTTCTCTTCCGCCGTCGCACGCTGGAGAATCTCGTCGGCCAGTGTGGCGTCGTCACTGCCGTAGCGAAGCCAAACCTCGCGGACCTCCAATTCCAGTTTTGGACTTAGATAACCCGCGTACGCTGCGGCGCGCGCACGTTCCGGCGGTGGGCTATCGACACCGTGGTGCCGATGCGCGGGCTTGAAGCGCAGGGCACCGGGCGGGATCGCGAGGACTGCATGAAGCTGTTCCGCTCCGCGTGGGAGCGCTTTGCCGCCGACCCGGCACGGCTGACTGAATTTCTGCAGACGAAGCGTAAGCGGCTCTAACCGCTGCCTCCTCTCAAAGGGGGACCGCCATTGGCGACGGGCCAGTCCAGGGAGAGACATCACCACAACCCGATTCGCGGCTGACCTTCGTGGCGCTATTCACACATGCGATCGAGGGGTGCTATCACGCGGCCTGAAGTTCGTCGCTCCCCGCCCCTTCTCCAATCCCGAGGCAGCCGCCCGCAAGCTGCTCGAGCTGGCCAACGCGTTCGAGCCCATCCAGGACGGCAGGATCTATATCGAGAAAATCAACGGGCCGTTTCTGTTCGAGCTCAAGGGCACGCCGCCCGAGTACAAGGCCGGTCTTGATTACGCGATCGCCAAGGGCTGGCTTGAGCTGCACGAAAGCGGTACTTACGTAAAGTTCACCGAAGCCGGTGCGGCGCTGTTCGCGTGACGCGCCTGGAACAAGCGCTCAAAGGTGCGGTTGCCCCGATATGCCGATGGAATTCTTACACGGACGGCCACTGGAGCCAGAAGAACTGGAGACCATCCGGCAGCAGCTTGAGGAATTAGACACCGTCGAGGCAATCGATCCTGAAGTCCGCGGGATCGTTGCACGCAACTGGCCACACTTGCTGGCAAAGCTGCCTCCCGAGGATGAAGAATAAAAAGCCACCTCGCTTGACGGTCCTCTTGTCTGTCCTGATGCACGGTAGAAGGGATTCGCAATTGGCGGTCCGAGCGCCTATTTTCGACCCATGCCCCTCAAACCCAAAGAACTAACCCCAGCGGTCGCGCACGCCTTGGCTAAAAAGTACAGGATATCCATCTAAGCCTATGCCCATTTCGAATTATCTAAAAGCGATCCGCGCCAAAGTCGGGCACGACCTTGTTGCTCTCACCGCAGCTTCGATCGCGGTGTTTGACGAGAAAAGCCGCATTCTCTTGGGCAAGGACGTCGAGCGAGGCTTCTGGGCCATGCCCGGCGGTGGCATTGATCCGCATGAGCACCCAGCGGACGCGGCGGTCCGGGAATGTTTCGAGGAGACCGGGCTACTTGTCAGGCCTGACAGGTTGCTTGGCGTCTTTGGAGGACCCGAGTTTCTCGTCCGCTATCCAAATGGCGACCTTGCCTACTACACGACGATTGCCTTCTTTGCCTCCATAGTGGGGGGCTCGCACGCGCCGCGAGATGGAGAAATGTCCGAGCTCCGGTATTTCAGCCAATCGGCATGTGAAGCTCTTCTCATGTCACCATCCAGTAGGCTCATCGCTCTTGAGGCGTTTGCGAAGCACTCACACCCCTATTTCCAACCAGCAAAGTGGAGGCCAAAACGGTAGATCCTGGCTGCTGGTCGGCCGTTAGTGCTTAGAGGTCGCGACGCCAGTAGTTGCGTGTTCCTGCGCGATGGATTGAAAATCCTCCGCCACCACCTGTGCCGGGCTCGGCACCGGTTGTCGAACGGGGGCCGATGCTGGCGGAGCCAGTGAGGGCAAGCCCATGTCCATGGCCTGCTCTGCTGTGATCGTCGGACCTGTGGCAGCGGCGTATGCTTGACAGGGCGCAAAGAGCGCGGTGACTGAAGCGGCCGATGCTTGCGGGCATTGATCACCGCTTCGGACAGAATACACCGACGAGCCGACAATGCCGGCAAGCGCCGCTGCCGCGATTACGGCAAGATATTGGGTCTTCATGGCGATGGTTCCTCCATCGCCCCCCGGGGAAAAGCGCCGGCGCCTCACCCAACTTCTCGAAACCCGGCGAAACTCATGGTATGCCTGCCTACGCCGAACGTCGAGAGGCTAATTTGGTACCCTTTTTTAGGCGGAATGCCACGCGCTGGTCGCGCGCCGGTGAGCTTAAAGTCGTTCATGGTGATTGCCTTCGATCACCGCCGGCTCAACAATGACTACGCAGTAGGACGAGTTCCTGACCGATAGATTCGAAGCCGCCGATCGAGCGCACCTTACTCAGGCCATGCACCTCAGATCGACAAATTATCGGCCGGATATTGACGGGACTCGCGCGCTCGCTGTCTTGGCGGTGATCTTGTTTCATACGTTCCCTAAAGCGTTGCCCGGCGGTTTTGTCGGCGTCGATATTTTCTTCGTTATTTCCGGGTATCACACAGATCATCACGAGTAATTTGGAGAAACGGCAATTCGCTCTCGCTAATTTTTATGCTCGGCGGATCAGGCGAATTTTTCCCGCGCTTATCGTGGTGCTAATAGCGTGCGTCGCCGCGGGTTGGAAACTTGCTGGATCTTGATGAACTGAAATCGTTCTTTAACAACGTATTGGCAAGTGCGCTGTTCTCCGCAAATCTGATGCTCCTTTTAGAATCGGGCTATTTCGACGTTGCGGCCCATGCAAAGCCACTTCTGCACCTTTGGTCGCTGGGCATCGAGGAGCAGTTCTATCTCGCGTGGCCAGCGGCTCTAATGATTGCGCCGCGCCGATCGCTAACCTGGATGATCCTTGCCATCCTAATCACCTCTTACGCCCTTAATATTGCTTTCTTCAAACATAACCCTTCCGCAGTGTTCTACCTCCCGTTCACCCGCGTATGGGAGCTTGCTGCGGGCGCGCTTGCCCTGAACCTTCCGGGACCTAGGGGACGCGCGGCCGAGACATTGGCGCTCGTTGGCCTCCTGGCTAGTCGGGGTGTCGCTTTTCTGGTTCACCGACCACACGCCATTTCCTGGCTTTGCTGAGACCGTCCCGGCGGCGGGAACAATGATGCTTGTCTTGTGCGAGGAAAGTTGGATCAACACTACGATCATTGCCAATCCGGCCGGGGTCAACGTCGGACTTATCAGCTACCCGCTCTATTTGTGGCACTGGCCCGTTCTGGTGTTCGCAGCAGACTACAAACTCAAGGCACTGACGGACCTTGAAAAAGGATTGGCAATCGGACTTGCTTTCATTCTGGCCTCACTCACGTACAAGGCGATAGAGCGCCCTATTCGCTTCAGCAAGCGATGGAACGTCGTCGCGCCGTTGACATTGACCATGGCGGCAATTGCAGTGATCGGCATTCTGCCATCCCTCGCTTTTGTCCCGAAGTTGCCAGATGCAGTTACTGAGCTGACGACCGTTTCGCCCGGCGAGGGCATGCCGCGCGCATGAGTGCATGCTGTTCGAAACGGATAACAATGATTTCTCGCCGGACAGTGTGGATCGAGCGCGGCCACTCGTTGCAATTTGGGGTGACTCGACCGCCTCCGCGCTAGTCCGCGGATTCCGCAAGCTTCACAAGACAACTCCCTTCGGAATAGCTCAATTTACCGTCGCTTCTTGTTCGCCCGTTCTTGTGCCACACCCACCGCTCACCGAGCTTTGCGTTCAGCGCAACCAAAATATCGCTCATCGGATCGCAGACGCATCGCCTGATCTCGTCATACTCGAGGCGATCTGGAACGGGGACGACAATGCAGAGATGTTGAAGCCTTCTATCGAAGCGCTACGAAAGTCCGGGATTCACAAAATCATCATGCTCGGTACTGTGCCGGTATGGCTTAGAAAATTGCCCGAAGTGGTCGCGACCTACTATCGGCGCACTGGCAAATTCATACCCGCGCGAGTGGACGCCTATTACGACAAACATGCAAGCGACTCTTGGATGGAGCCCGCGGCACACGAACTTGGAGTGCAATTCATATCGATCTGGAAACTGTGGATCACGCAGATCGAGCCGACCTCACGCGATCCTTCATCCGCCTGGCAAACCTGCCCACCTATCCTCTCGACCGGTTGAGCCGGTATGAGGCTTCGCTTTGGCGTCAAGCGTGTCAGCTCTTGTTTACGCTGCAGTTTCTCGGCCGTCCCACACCTTGGGAGCGAATGAAGGCTCGCATAAGATAATCCCGCGCGCTGCAGGAGGCCAGTCTTATGCCAGAAAGGCACTGAGGCTCCGCCGTCTCCCTCAGCCCCCAACGAGCCACGAGATATTACGGTCCTCAGCGACCGCCACACGCTCACCTGACTGCCCTATCGGAGATCAGCTTGGCGGCTAAATTAGGCGGCAGCCGGTTCTTCTGAAACGAGACCAATCTAGCGCGCTGGCCACTGTTTGGGTTGGGCTATCTCGTCCGGTCGCTATTGGCCAGGCGCTCTACCCGCGACCAGGAGCTCGCCGAACACCGCGGCTCATATCATCAAACAGCGCCCAAGCGCCGCGGGCACTTGCTCTCGGAAAGCTTGTGTGGTCTTCTATTTCTGTTCGTTTCCGTAGATTTCTGGAGTGACTGCGGAATTGGCGGATATCGTGTTCGGCGCGACCGGAATGGTTGGCAGTTACATCACGGAAGGCCTTGCCAAGAGCGGGAGCCCGGTTATTGCGGTCTCTAGGCAAAAGAGACAACTAGGATATGGAGAATGTGTTGCAGCGGACCTAGCCAAGGTTGAGACACTTCTCTTTCCAAATGCAGAAACTGTCTTTTGCGCGACTAACCCGCGAACCTTTGCGAGGGCACTTCCGTACATCCTGCGATCAAATCCTAAGCGCGTCATCGTCATCAGCTCAACGAGCGTTTTTACAAAGCTCGACACCAGCGACGAAAGGGAGCGCAGTTCAATCTTGGACTTGGTGAGATCGGAAAGATCGATCGTCCAGGACTGCCAATCTGCTGGAGTGGAATGGACGATCTTGCGCCCGACTCTGATCTATAAGGAGAGTCGCGATCGAAACATAACTCAAATCTCGGAGCTCGTTCGAAGGCTGCGCTTCATGCCGCTGTATGGAGATGCTTCCGGCTTACGCCAGCCAGTGCATGCTGAGGATCTTGCTGCGGGAGCCATTTCCGCCGCCAGGTCGGCCAACGCGGCGAACGTAGCCTATTTCACAACGGCGACCGAAACCCTGTCTTATCGCGAAATGGTCGGGCGCGTGTTCGATGGGCTTTCGCTCCCGCGGCGTCTAGTTCCGCTCCCGCCGATTGTTTGGAAAGCGGCTTTTGCCATCGCTAAACCTTTCTATCCAAACGTAACCACGGCCATGGGCGAGTGAATGCTGAAAGACTTCGCATTTGATTCATCAGCCGCGGTGGCGGACTTTCGGTGGACCACTCGCAGCTTTGAGCCGTCGTTCAAATGATTCGAAGCGAAGCGGAATGGGCTAACGGGCGCCCGCAGACACAATGCTACCCCTACCTTGCCTACTTGGCTGCTCTGTCGTGCGGCGCCGGCCTAGCCCTGATCGTCGCTGCAACATTGTTCCAGTTGTCCCGCCCTTTCAACGCTACCGCAGCCTCCGAACGATTGGCAAAGATCCAAAACGAGAGGCCGGATTCGATCGTGCTGCCTTTCGATCTGAGATACAATGCAGAGTTTAAAATTTACAGGCTGGAGATCGAACGACCTGAGATCGTTTGGTTTAGCACCTCTCGCGCAGGCTCAGCGATGGCCGAGATGTTTAAGCCCTACCGCTTCTACAACATGTCCTTTACGGGCTGGACGACGGACCAACTGATGGAAGCATTTGAGCGAGCGACACGCGATGTCCGTCCGCGGGTGGCAATCATCTCCTTGGATTACTTTCTCTTTACAGATCGATGGGCGGATCAGCTTCGGACCTCTCGCGAAATGATCTTCAATCAGCCCTTGCGATATTTCGAATCGAGCTTGGGAGATTTTGTCAGAACGGCGCTTAGGCACTGGCCCGTCTTTCAGGACTATGCTCGCTCACCAAACAACTTCATAGGCACTCAGGCAATCTTGCAGCACGAGGGATTCCGGCGGGATGGCTCCTGGCTATTCACCCAAGCTCACATTGATACCGCAATTCGCCAATATCGGAATGTCGACTTCCTGGTAGCTTCCTTACCAGGTGCCCCCGAACTCTCGCGGCGGCAAAAAGCCCCCATTGAACGAATCGCCGACCTTGCAAGGGAACGCGGCATCAAGCTGATCGCTATCCAGCTGCCCTACATTCGCGCTGCCGTTACTTTCTTAGATGGCCGAAGCTCCAACGACACCTTCTATGGCGTTTGGCGTGAGTTCGAAAGCGGCTCGACGCGAGCCTGGCTATCCAGGCTGGGAGTCCCGTTTTTCAATCTGTCTCACTCGCAGATTGATGACGATCCCGAAAACTTCATAGATGCCTATCATCCATCGGAGCTTGGGATGCAGAAGGTCGTCAAAGGGTTAATGAAGGACCCAGAATTTCGAACTGCTTTGGCAGCGCCACAGTGAAGCTTACATTGCGTTTCCGAAGCCGACCTCACCATTGGTAACTGCTGCACGGATGGCTCTTATTGTAAGCGCCAAGACCAGCGATCAACTCCTCCACAATTAATTTTGACCAGCCGACGGCGATATCTTGTGTGCTCGCTATCGACGCGAAGACTTCGCGACCGGGTTCGCGATTGATAGTCGAAACCGGAATGGGCACATGAGACGCGGCTTTGGCAACGAACGTGGCCCTAGCTAGAAAAAAAGTGAGATCTTCGCGAGTGCGCACCCTGCCTCGGCATAGCCGCCATCGCCTGTACACGCCCGGAGCGCAAGGTAGATAGGAAGCTCCATCACCCCAAACGGACGCGCTTTCCGAAGAACGATGATGTTCTAAGGACAGGTCGTTCGGTGCACACCCTATGATTCAACCGATCTGCTGCGGAGGGAAGCCGCTCGAATTATGGCTGGTCGGGGGAAGCAGCGCTAACTCGCGTACTTAGGCTGCGCTCCGAACCGAAGGAATGCGCCCGGCCACACCGCGACGTACCCCACCCCCGTAGAATTTTTCCAATTAGGCAGGCCGGACGATCGGCTGGAACAGGCAGGCCGAACACTTGATAATGCCCTTGGCTCGGCGGCGCGGACCGCGTGCATCTCCTAATGCAATGCCGGCTCGCCGCGATCATGTTCTTGACTGGGAGGGTCCGCGGGCACGACGCTCACCTGATCCTTCTCGACGATCTGGTAACCGCACCGATCCAGCCAACTGATAACCCGATCAGCCATTCCCAGATCGTAACTAGGAAACACCCGGGCGACCGCTTCTCTTGGCGTCAATTTACGCATTTGTACCTTCTGTTCACTACACGCCCAAACCTTTGACCGAACTCAATTCGCGGCCGCTAGTTCCGAGGGCCACCGGGTCCCACGAAAGCGGCCGCGCTATGCGTATTCGTATCTGGTGCGGCTCGCAGGTTCATGCTTTGGTCATCAATGTTGGGCTGGCCTATCGATCACGAAAGGCGAGGCGCGATCAATTCGACTGGATTTGATCGCGTCCGTGGTGCTCATCGCACAGCCACTCTGCGCTTGTTCCGGATTGCCTCAAACGCCTGAGAATCCGGGAATAGCGCTGCGGTGCATTATCCAAACTTGAACGAACCGGCGCCAACTCGAGGTGCCCTTGCCCAGCAAGCGACAACTAAATGCCGCTCGCGATAACTCGGAGCGCGCTGCGGCGCAGCAGCAAGCAGGACTCTGGGCAATTGGCGGTGGTCAGCTCAGAACCAGACCGCACATCATTCGCTCGAGACCACCCAGCGTTCTCGCTCTTGCAGCAATCTCCATCATCTTAGCTTTGTTGCGAGCCAGACAATACCGGCGCGCTTTCGGCAAACGAATGACAGGATCGCTGAGACCAACGGGTTCTTCGCCCCACCCGCGAACCGACTCAGTGAGGGTGAGGCTCCCAATCTGAAGCCCATGAAATCGTGTTCGAATGAAGCTGGAGATCCACCGAACGCATCACTCCACCACCTACGCAAGTCCTCGGGCGAGTGATAAAAGACATCGGTTTGAAGCTGATTGAGCATGAAATCTGCCCATTCTTTTGCTGTCTTCCCTTCCCGGTAATAACCAAATCCGAGATGGTGGCAGAGCATCATATAACGGTGTGCCAGGGAGGGCCCCATCCAGTGGACGAAGTAGAGTCCGACATGGCCCTCAAACCATGAGGTCCCGTCCGGGAAAAGAGCAAGGAAGCGACCACCCGGCTTGAGAACTCGGCTTATTTCCGCAACAGCCTTTGGCGGATCGGCGACGTGCTCAAACACCTGGTTCGAAACCACGACATCGAAAAAATTGTCTTCAAATGGAATGACCCCATCTTTGATGGGTCTAAAATTCTCAGGCCTCTCCGAAGGGTCTGCGGCCATGTCCACGCCGTAGAATTCGACGCCTTGTGAGCGGCCATAAGTCACAATCTCGCCTCTTCCACAGCCGTAATCGAGTACGCGGGGGCTCCGCGTATGGGTTAGCGATAGTGCCCTTTGAAACACGTATTCGTAATTGGGACTCATTGAACGGGCTGACCTACCTAGAACGCGGATTACTCCCCTTAGCGCGCTCTAAGGCGAGGGCGCGTCAATCTTCTCCCGGCGCGCATCCCGACACCGAACTGCTCGTCCTTGACGAGATTGAGCACAGAAAAACTATATCTGCCGAATGGTTCTCTTGGCTCGACTTAGCGCCTCTAAATTCTGGTCCAAATCGGGTTGCCGCCGAGCCTACCATACGGTGATCGGGTTTGAGGAGCTGTCTTTGACGGAACGCCCTCAAAAGCGAAGAAAGCACGGTTCAGCGCGGCCTAGTGGCCTATTCGCGCAGTTGGGAGGGTAGGGTCGTCAGTTTCTTCATGGCAGGGAGCCGCGAGGCAAGGCCGGCCCCCGCCGATTAGCCGTCGCCGGAAGCCGTCACACAATAGTGACGCCAGAACTGTCGATAAGCCGCCTCGACCTCTTGCGTATAGACCTTGACATTTCCGGCTGGCGAGTTCGCAATCTTGGCGGGAAGATCGGCCCGCAACTTCTGCAAGTGGGATGGTCTTGATGCATATTTCTGCGCAATCGCAACATAGCCGTCGTCACTCTCGGCGACCCAGTCGTCGAGACCGACAGCTGTCAGGATGGCTCCGGCTGCACGTGAGGACGCGCCATCGCCGAGCTTGGCAATGACCGGAACGCCCATGTAGAGCGATTCCCAGGTACTGATGCCGCCGTTCTGGGGGAATGGATCAAGCGAAATGTCGATGTTCTCGAACGCCAGGAGATGGTCGCGTCGCCCGCTTGAACCTGTGCAGATCAGCCTGTCCTGCGACACACCCTCGGCCACGAAACGGCTGATAAGACTGTTGCGCAGAAATGCATCGTCGAGGGCAAAGTGCTTGACGACGATCTTCGATCCGTCAACCGCGCGCAGCAATGTTGACCAGACTGCCAGCGCCTCGTCGGATATCTTGTCAATCCTGTTGAAGACACCGAACGTGACGAAGCCGTTACGCAGCATCGGAAGGGGAGAATGCTGCTCTCGGGAAATCGGATCCATCGTGATCACTGAGGGCAAATCATAGACCCGTTCCGCAAAGAGATGGCGAGCGCTCTGGGGGACCGTCACCCGGTCTGCGAAAAAGTAGTCCATGGTCTGAAGGCCGGTCCCTGTACCGCTGCCCCACGCCGTGACCTGGACCGGCGCCGGCTTGCGTGCGAACACGCCGAGGCGATTGCCTGTCGTGTGGCCCGAGAGGTCGACCAGGATATCAACGCCGTCGGCTCGAATGCGGTCTGCCAGCTCATCGTCGGAAAGCGCCACGGCATCGACCCAGATATCGGCGAGCGACTGGAAAACCGCGGTCAGGCCATCCCGTGTCGGTGAACAGGAGTAGCAATTGATCTGGAAATTCGCCCGGTCGTGGGATTGCAGCACCGGGAAGAATGCAAATGCCGCCGAATGGGTCCTGAAGTCGGACGAGACATATCCAACTACGATGCGCTTTCCCGGATCGAGCGCCCGGCTGGCGAGCTCGCATCGGGGGTATCTGCAGCCGACTGCGTCCCACCATTGCTTGCGCGCCGCCTGCTGGGCGGCGAAATCCGCGCCGGGACAAAAATCCAGATAGAAGATCTTCTTCGAAATCGCTTCCTCGAAATCCGGCCTGATCTCGATTGCCCGATCGAGATGCTGGATCGCGGCAGCGGTTTGTCCGAGCCGTCCGAGACAGGCCCCGAGCAAAGTGAGGCCGGCCTCGCACGTCGGATTTCGCTCCAGCACCTTTTTGCAGGCGATGATCGCCTGCTGCACATTGCCCGTGAGCATGCTGACCTGCGCTTTGCCCCGCCATGCCAGCTCCAGCGTGGGCTCCAGCGCCACCGCCGCATCAAAGTCGGCTTCCGCCTGCCCCCGCCGTCCCAACAGGAGATTGAGACGCCCTCGATGTGTCAGCAATTCCGCATGGTCAGGCTTGACCGCAAGCGCGGCGTTGAGCGCTTGTTCCGCCACGTCGTAGTGGCGGAGTTCAAGGTGAGCCAACCCCCTGCCGACCATCGCTTCGAAATGGCGCGGCCGCAAGGCGAGCGCCCTCTCGGCACTCGCGGCAGCCGCCTGATGTCGCCTGAGCACCATTTCCGCCACGCCACGATTGCAATAGGCGTCGGCATCCTCGCTATTTTGCTCGATCGCGCGGTTGAAGGCTGCGATCGCCCGTTCGGCCAGGTTCAAGCGCAAAAAGGTATTGCCCAGATTTCTGTGCGCAGTCGGAAAATTCGGCCTCAGGCCGACAGCCTTTTCCAGGCAGGCCCGAGCCTCCTCATAGCGTCCGAGGTTGAACAGCGCAAAGCCGAGATCGCCATGCGCGGCCGCCGAGCGTTGGTCGAGAGCAACCGCGCGCTCAAGCACCTGACGCGCGTCATCGAACTTCCCGCATTCGAGAACGGACACGCCCAACAGATGCATGGCCTCGAAGTAGCTGGGCAGCTCCATGAGCGCGCGCCAGCACAGCGACTGCACTTCTGCGTGCCTGCCCGCGCGGTAGGCTGCGAGCGCAGTCTGAAGAAATGCCTCCGCCTGCTTCTTGAGTTTCTTCTGCTGCCTCGCGTTCTGGAAGCCGCGGGAGCCGACGCTGCTTTGCACGGGCTTTACTCCGTCAGGTCCGCTTCTTCAGGCGGCAGAGAACATCTCGATGAAAGCGTTGATCGTGCCTGCCACCTTCTCTTCCGAAACGTGCCAGGCCGCACCATCATCTGCGGCATAGTAGTTGCCCGCATGCGAGCCCGCCCATCTGAAAACCTCAAAAGATGGCCAGTACAGGATGTTCGAGATATCAGAGTTGTTCACCACCTCATGCGCGACGAGTCGCATCGTGCTTTTGGAGAGGCAGTCCGCCTGCACGGCCGATTCATATTCGAACGACGCCACCAGCGGCACCGGCGAGACGGTGACGACGAACTTTATCCCGGGAGAGATTTTTCTGACGAAGTCGAGGACGTAGAGAACATTGTCGACGTTTTCCTGGACGCTGGTGGTGCGGAAACGATACTTCTCCGCCAGCACCCGCGAATTGAGCGCGGTGGACCGCGGCAGGACGAACTCCCCGGTTGCCCTGTCAAAAAATGCCGGCGCAACACCCAGGGTCAGGATGAACACATTGCTGCTCTTGATGATCTGAAGGGTGTTTTCCTTGCTCCAGCCCGGTGGCAGCAGGCTGACAATCCGGTCGCGGATTTCATCACTAATTTCGCGGTCACTCAGCCAATCGACAAATACCCTGTTTGCGAATGTCGTGTTGATATACTCGGAGATTTCCATGTGATGGCTGACATAGCCACTATTGGCCAGGTTGCGCGACAAATTCCTGGCAAAGCAGGATCCCATCGTGAAGAAACGGGTGTTCTTGGTGATGAACTTCTCCTCGCTCTTCAGGTTGACCGCGATGTGATCCTTCACCAGCTTCTGGAAATCGCCTAGAAAAACCTGCGTCTCCGGATAGCGCCCGATCTTCTTCCTGTCATTTGCTGGCTTCGGCGTCGTTTCGCTCGATCGCGATTTTGCGAGCTCCAAAGTCTCTCTGTTGGCCGGCGTATCGAAATTCGCCGGATCAAGCGTCATCGCCTTTTGCAGACTGGAAATCGACTCTTCGAAAAAAGACCCCTGAGTCAAAATTTCGCTGAGCTGAAAATAATCTCCGGCTAGATTTGATCCGTGGGCCAGTTTACGGAACAGCTCAATCGACTTGGCAAACGGGCCGACATGGCTGCACCTGATTGCAGCGCTTCTGATCAGGTGCAAATTGCCTTCGCTTGGAGTATCGAAGATTTCCGGGTGCTCGTCCAATATCGCCAGCATCATGTCGCGGGCCTCGGCGCGCTTCCTGTGCGAGCCGTCGTCGATAAGCTGTGCAAAGACGAACCGCGCATTGATGTCCTTGCTGTCCAGCTCAAGCAGTTTCTTGAAGGCAAGCTGAGCGCTGGTGAAGTCCTTGTCGCGGATGTATTGGTAGCCGAGGTCCCTGATCTGACCGACCAGGGTCTCGAACGTGGCGGGAGCAGCAGGCTTGGCGGTCATGTCCAGGCTATCCTTTGGTTTCAACTGTTCTGGTTCAAACTGACGCGCATCGGGCTGCTTGGCGCCCGGCTGCAGTAGTCGCGCCAGAATGTGCGGTAGGCCTCCTCTACCTTACGCGTGTAAATCTCGGCATTGCCAGCTTCCGACCGTGCGATCATGACCGGCAGCTCGGCACGTAGTTTCTCCAGATGCGAGGGCGTACTGGCGAACTTCTGTGCAATGGCGATATAACCGTTGTCATCGTCACTAACCCAGTCATCCAGGCCGACGGCTTTGAGGATCGCGCCTGCCGCTCGCGAAGAAGCGCCGTCTCCTAATTTGGCGACGACAGGAACGCCCATGTAGAGCGATTCCCAAGTGCTGATGCCGCCATTCTGCGGAAACGGATCGAGGGAAATGTCGATTTTTTTGAAAGCAGTCAGATGCTCGGTGCGCAAACTCTTGCCCATGCAGGTGACATCGTCCGCTGAAATGCCGTGTGCCACAAAACGAGCAATCAGCACATCGCGCAGGGTCGGATCATCCAACGCGCCGTTTTTGACGATGATCTTTGAACCCGGCACGGCACTCATCAGCTTGGACCACAATGTGAGCGCCTCGTCGGAGATTTTGTCGATCCGGTTGAAGACGCCAAAAGTGACGCAGCCGTTGCGCAGCATGGGAAGGGGAGCCGGGCGAGGCTCGGCAATCGGCTCCATCGTGATCACCGCGGGCAGATCATGGACCTTCTCGGCAAAGAGCGGCCGCACCGAATGCGGGATCGTCACGGGATCGGCAAAGAAGTAGTCGATGGTCGGAAGGCCCGTGCCGGTACCGCTGCCCCAGGCCGTCACCTGGATCGGCGCGGGCTTCCGCGCGAAAACACCGAGCCGATTGCCAGCGGTATGGCCCGACAGATCAACCAGGATGTCGACACCATCGCCTTGGATGCGGTCGGCAAGCTCATCATCCAATAGTTGAAAAGCATCCACCCAACGATCCGCATATGAGCGCAATACCGCGGTGAATTCATCCTGCAACGGCGAGCAGGAATAGCATATCACCTCAAACCGTGAGTGATCATGACGTTGCAAGACCGCCCGGAAACAGAGTGCCGCCGAGTGACCGCGAAAATCGGAAGAGACATACCCAATAACGATGCGCCTGTCCGGATCGAGTGGGCGGGCTCCAAGCTTGCGCACGGCAAGCTTGGCGCCGATCGCGTCCCACCAATATCGCCGCGCCGCCTGTTGCTGGGCGAAGTCTGTCCCAACAAGAAAATCCAACGCAAAGATCTTCTTGGTGATTGCATCTTCGTGACCGGGCTTGATCTCGATTGCACGGTTGAAATGCTCGATAGCTGCGGTGGTCTCGCCTTGCAGGGTAAGGCAGGCCCCTGAAAGGGTGAGCCCGATTGCGCAGCGCGGATTTAGTTCGACCAACTGTCTGCAGGCCATCATGGCCTTGGCCTGATCGCCTGCGAGCATCGCGGTTTGGGCCCTCCAGCGCCACGCCAATTCAAGGTCTGGAGAGAGCGCGAGGGCGACCTCAAAATCGGCCTCCGCCTCTGCTAGTCGCCCCAGATCAAGATGAATGCGACCACGGTAAGCTAGGGCCAACGGTTGGTCCGGCTTAATCGCAAGCGCCGTGCTCAACAGCACCTCCGCTTCCTCGAAACGTCGGAGCTCGATACTGGCCAGCCCCTTTCCGGTGAGCGCCTCCACGTGATTCGGCCGAAACGAAAGAGCGCAACCGAAGCTGTGAGCGGCCACTTCGTATCGTTTAAGAATCAGTTCGGCCATACCTCGGTTGCAATAGGCGTCGGCATAGTCAGGCTTCATTCGGATCGCCCGATCATGGGCCTCGATCGCCTCATCGCAAAGACCGAGCCGCATCAACGTGTTGCCCAGGTTAGTTTGCGCCATCGGAAAATGCGGGTTCAGCGCAAGCGCCTTTTCCTGAACGCGGCGCGCCTCGTCATAGCGCCGTAGCTTGAAGTAGGCGAAGCCGAGGTTGGAATGGGCCTCCGCCGAACCCGGGTCGACGGCGATCGCGCGCTCAAGTGTTCGGCTTGCCTCTTCGTAAAGCGCGCAATCCAATTGGGAGACCCCAAGCAGATGCAAACCATGGAAATAGTCAGGCAGGTCTTGAAGAATGCGCTGGCAGAGTGCCTGGACGTCCGCCTGCCTGCCCTGTCGATAGGCCGCAACGGCGATCGGAAGCCACTCGTCCGCCTGCTTTCTTTCTATCTTCTGTCGCCGCGCATTCTGAAAAGCGGGCGAACCGACCGTCCCCTGCAAGCGCTTGATCTCCTACCCGGCGTCCTGCTGACGCGAACCGCAATAATCGCGCCAGAACTGGCGATAACCCTCCTCGACCTTTCGCGTGTAGACCTCAACGTTACCAGCAGATGAGCTCGAGATCATGGCTCGCAGTTCGGCGCGCAGCCTTTCCAGATGCGCCGGGCTAGCGGCGAATTTCTTCGCGATCGCGATGTAGTTTTCACGATCACTGGCGACCCAGTCGTCGAGCCCGACGGCTTTGATGATGGCGGCGGCAGCGCGCGACGAAGCGCCATTGCCGAGCTTTGTGACGACCGGAACGCCCATATAAAGCGATTCCCAAGTGCTGATGCCACCGTTCTGCGGAAATGGATCGAGCGAGATGTCTACTTTTTCGAATGCCGTCAGATGCTCGCCTCGCGTAGTCGCGCCCAGGCAGGTGACGTCGGCCTCAGCAATACCATGCGCTACAAAGCGGGCGACAAGGGTATTGCGCAAAATCTCATCGTCGAGCGCGCCGTGCTTGACGATGATCTTCGCGCCCGGCAGTGCAAGCATAAGCTCGGCCCATAACTTGAGCGCGTCGTCGGATATCTTGTCGATCCGATTGAATACGCCGAACGTGACGTATCCGTTGCGAAGCATCGGAACCGCCGAAGGCCGAAGCTCTGTGATCGGTTCCATAGTGATAACCGAGGGAAGATCATAGATCTTTTCCGCAAAAAGCGGCCGCACCGCTTCCGGGACAGTGACGGGATCGGCGAAGAAGTAGTCCATGGTCGGAAGACCCGTACCCGTGCCGCTGCCCCAGGCCGTCACCTGGATCGGCGCGGGCTTCCTGGCAAATACAGCAAGGCGGTGGCCGGCGGTGTGGCCGGAAAGATCAACCAGAATGTCGACCTCGTCCGCCTGGACACGATCCGCGAGTTCGTCGTCCGACAAGCGCCACGCTTCAACCCAGCCGTCCGTCATCCCGCGTATGGCAACGGTGTTGGCATCCTCCTGGGGCGAACAAGAGTAGCCGATGATCTTGAACTTAGAATGATCATGGCGCTGCAGCACCGGCGTGAATGCAAAGGCCGCCGAATGACTCCTGAAGTCAGATGACACATAACCAACGACTATGCGCTTGTCGGGATCGAGCGAGCGGGGCGCCAGCGCCCTCTGTGGAAGGCTCGCTCCCAAGGCGCGCCACCAGTAGTTTCGCGCCGCCTGATGCGCAGCGAAGTCTGCCTCAGTCAGAAAGTCGAGGTAGAAGATCTTCTTGGTGATCGCATCTTCGTAATCGGGCTTACTCACAAGTGCCGCATCGAAGTGCGCGATCGCGCCCGCGATGTCACCCTGGTTTGCAAGACACGCTCCAAACAGGGTCAATCCGATCTCGCAGCGTGGGTTCGCCTGAAGCAAGTTCTTGGAGGCCACGATGGCCTGCCCGACCCTGCCGGTGAGTAGGCCAACTCCGGCCTTGCCCCGCAAGGCTGGCTCGAGATGCGGTGCAAGCGCAAGCGCGGCATCGAAATCCGCCTCGGCTTCTGCAAACTGCCCCAATTTCACGTACATGCGACCACGATGAGCCAGGAGCTCCGCCATGTCCGGCTTGATCGAAAGCGCTTCGTTGAAACTCGCCTCCGCGACGTCGAAATGACGCAATTCGAGATTCACCAACGCTTTGCCGACCAGCGCCTCGAGGTGCCGCGGCCGGAACGACAATGCGCGCTCGAAAGTCTGCGCGGCCTCGGAAAATCGCCTTAGCATCATCTCGGCCATGCCGCGATTGCAGTAAGCATCGGCATAATCCGGCTTCATCCGCATCGCGCGCTCATGGAGCTCGATCGCCTGCTCGTTCAAGCCGAGCCGCATCAGAGTGTTGCCTAGATTAGTCAGCGCAGTCGGAAAGTTCGGCTTTAGCGCCAGCGCCTTCTCCTGGACGACGCGCGCCTCCTGGTAGCGCTTCAGTCTGAAGAGAGTGAAACCCAAATTGGAGTAGGCGTCCGCGGAACGCGCCTCGATAGCGATGGCACGTTCGAGGATCTGCCTTGCCTCCTCCAACCGTCCGGTCTCAAGCTTACAAATCCCAAGCAAATGCAGCGCGTCGAAATAGTCGGGCAGATCTTGCAATATTTTTAAGCAGATCGTTTGCGCATCTGCGTGGCGGCCGCCACTGTAGGCCGCAAAGGCCGTCGGCAACAGGATCTCAGCCTGTTTTTTCAATTTCTTCTGAGCCCGCGCGTTCTGGAACGCACGGGAGCCAACCCCACCTTGCAAGGACTCGCCCCGAATCACCTGAATTTGCTAGGAATAGCACAATCTGGGTGATTCGGATTCCGTACTATTTCGGTAGATTAGGAGTCATCCGGAGCGAGTACACTCGCCTGAAATTCGACCTGGATCACTCGGCGGGAACACAAATGTTGCCTTCCGCCCAGATATCGGCCCCCGACTCGGTTGTCAGCCGCCAGTTTTTCCGACCTCGCGACCGAATTCCGGGAAACGGGTTTGCAGAGCAGCCTTCAGAAACTTGAAGTGAGAGAGCTGCTCGTCCAGCGTCTTCAACCGCGCTTGGCCACGCGCGATCTCGCTGTCCGAGTCGGCAAGCAAGCTCGCACGCGCCTCGTCCCGGGTCAGGCAGTCGTCGAGGTCATTGCCGCCGACAACGGCCGCACGGGCGATGACGTCATCAAGCCGCCGCTTCAGCCCGTCGCGTTGCGACTCGACCTCTTCCAGCGCCTGGTCGATGGCGGACGCGACCCGACCGACCAGCTCGTTGTCCAGTTCCTGATCCCGGCCAGGCGCGCGGGTCCGGAACGGGTCGTCCGACCGCGAACGGCGCAACAATTTGATTAGCATGGCGGGCTCTCCCCTCGCCTTCTCTCCGTCCGGCGAGACTCCTTGGCGGGTCAGCCTAGCATGGATGCGGCCGTTGTGGGAGGCGTACAGGACAGCGCTGCGCGGCCGGGGGCAGCCTATGAGCGACGATAGTCGTCCTCGATGCGAATGATATCGTCCTCGCCGAGATAGCTGCCGGTCTGCACCTCGATCAGCTCCAGCATGATCTTGCCGGGATTTTCCA
>Ga0070738_10003036_pt1 | contig 23349 bp, 14 predicted proteins | sample Coa_R2_2_FD_66446 | JGI IMG/M metagenome (GOLD analysis project Ga0070738, IMG submission 66446) | Surface soil microbial communities from Centralia Pennsylvania, which are recovering from an underground coalmine fire - Coalmine... | ecosystem: Environmental > Terrestrial > Soil > Unclassified ... | reverse complement strand
CACGGACGGACGCTGCTGCTTACCTCGCTGCCTTTCAAGCCGATGGCCCAATGGACCTGGCTCGAGCGTTTCGGCCATCTCGACGACTTGGAGGAGCGCTGGTATGGTTTCGGCGCCTCCGGAACCGACAACCGTCACGGCTTCGCCCATTGGCTCAAATCGACCGATTGCGATTCTCTCGTGTTCTGCGAATCGACGATCGCTCGGCCAGGGGTGGACTCTGGGCCGGAATGCGATAATCACGACGAAATTAAGGGCATGTTGTTGGAACAGCGAGTTTTCCGCCTCGTGCAACAGCGCGAATTGCCGCACCTCGCTTGCCGCGTTCAGATCTGGCGGCGGCCGCGTTAACACTCGACCCCTGCACCTTCCCCACAAGGACTCGCTCGAACTTCAAGAGCAACATCAGCGGGGGTGGGTTTTCGGTGTGTGCCTGGTCCAGTGCCTGTCCGCCATCGGGTGTAGAACGCGGGAACGGCGGAAGGAGTAGGGGCCATAGAATGTAGTAAGCGCGGGTTCGATAAATGCCTTTACTCAGGCAGCAAAGCCACCTGCCTCACTCAAAAAGTGTTCCTGGGCGATTGGGAAACGGTAGCAATTCTGCCCTATGGCTGCTATCTTATTTCTCAAGGCTGCCACGGGTATCGGTAAGCAAAGAGCCGCATGGCTATCCGAACGAGATTCAGCACAAACGAGGTGACGCAAGTAGCAGAATAATAACGACTTAAATCATCTGGAGAGGTGACAGAGTGGCCGATTGTGCGGCACTGGAAATGCCGTGTGGGGGTCAAACCTCACCGGGGGTTCGAATCCCCCCCTCTCCGCTCGTAGTGACTGGGCAAGCAGTTACGCAAAAAGATTTGGCTTGTAATTTGTTAACCGATCGGTGCCGTATGCTCGGCAGGCAAGAGGCCGTAAGCCGTGGCTGCACGCAGTCCGGGCTTTGAAGCACTACGTCTTTTTCGATGCTCCGGCAAGTCACGTCGGTGGTTCGTTGCCTGGACATGCGAACTTCTTCGGTGATGTCACCGTTTCATCGGACCGTTTCCACGCTGGGCCGGCCCGAGCAACTGCCGTTCATCCCCTATGACAAACGGCCCAAGACGTTGCCTACCGTGCTCAGGACCGAGGAGGTTCTGCGCCTGCTCGACGCCGCCACTCCACCACGCGACGGCGTGTTGCTGCAAGTCGCCTACGGCTGCGGCCTGCGCCTCAACGAGCTCCTGCACCTACGCGTCACCGACATCGACAGGAATTTTTGCTCCGGGCGCTGGGACACGGCCCGGCGGCGCAGTAGGATGACCCGGGTCCGAACCTCCGGAATGGAAGCCGGATACCCGCGCGTGACATCCTTCTGCCGTCCTCAGACTCCGAGGCATCCCATGCAAACGACCGCTGCCTTCCGACACCGACTCCTGTCCGCAGTGGCGGCCGCCCTGGTCCTGTCCGTGGCCGGGGCCGAGCCTGCCGACAAGGGTCCCGACAAGGGGCCCGCCGCGTTCAAGCACCTCAGCTACCGCTCGCTCGGCCCGGCAGCCGGCGGCCGCGTCTGCCGCGTGTGTGGCGTTAGCGGCAACCCGCTCATCTACTACGCCGCGACCGCGTCGGGCGGCGTCTGGAAGTCCTCCGACGGCGGGCTGAACTGGAAGCCGATCTTCGACGGCGAGACGACCTCCTCGGCCGGCTCGATCGCCGTGGCGCCTTCGGATCCCAACGTCATCTACGTCGGCACCGGTGAGGCCAACCTCCGCGGCAACATCGTCGAGGGCGACGGCATCTACAGGTCTACCGACGCCGGCAAGACGTGGAAGCACGTCTGGAAGCAGCGCGGCCAGATCGGCACAATGATCGTCCACCCCACCAACCCCGATATCGCCTTCGCCGCCGTCCTCGGCCACGCCTTCGGCCCCAACCCCGAACGCGGCGTCTACCGCACGACCAACGGCGGCCGGACCTGGAAGCAGGTGCTGCACAAGGACGAGGACACCGGCGCCTCGGACGTCTGCTTCGACCCCTCCAACCCCAAGGTGGTCTTCGCCGGCCTCTGGCAGGCGCGGCGGAAACCGTGGACGTTGACTAGCGGCGGCCCCGGCGGCGGTCTCTACGTCTCTCGTGACGGCGGCGACACCTGGAAGCAGCTCGGGCCGGTCTCCAAGGCCGACGCCGAGAAGGAGGCCTCCGACACGCCCGGCCACGGGTTACCCACCGGCCCCTATGGCAAGATCGGCGTCGCCGTCTCCCCCGCCGAGCCTCAGCGCGTCTTCGCCCTGATCGAGGCCGAGAAGGGCGGCCTCTACCGCTCCGATGACGGCGGCGACAGCTGGCGGCGCGTCAGTGACGACCCGCAGCTCCGCCAGCGCTCCTTCTACTACACCACGCTCACCCTCGACCCGGTCAACGCCGACGTGGTGTACGCGCCGCAGGTGTCGCTGCTCAAGAGTATCGACGGTGGCCGGACCTTCCAGCGTGTCCGCGGCCCGCGACATGGCGACCACCACGACCTGTGGATCGACCCCAAGAACCCGCGGCGGATGATCAACGGCAACGACGGCGGCGTCAACGTAACCGCCGGCGCCGGTTGGTACTCGCCGCCGTTGCCCATCTCGCAGTTCTACCACGTCGCCGCCGACAACCGCCGGCCCTACCACGTCTCGGGCGCCATGCAGGACCTCGGCACCGCCTCGGGGCCCAGCAACAGCCTCAACATGGGCGGCATCGCCCGCAGCGACTGGCACAGCGTCGGCGGCGGCGAGGCCGGCTTCACCGCGCCGGACCCCTTCGACCCGGAGATCATCTACGCGGGCGAATACGGCGGCGTAATCACCCGCTACGATGACCGCACCCGCCAGACCCGTAACGTCAGCATCTATCCCATCACCGCCGTCGGCCACGGCGGCGAGGAGCTCCGCTACCGCTTCCAGTGGACCGCGCCGATCCTCGCCTCGCGGCACGAGCCTAACACCGTCTACCACGGCGCCAACGTCCTATTCAAGTCCACCGACGGCGGCAACCACTGGACTCCCATCAGCCCCGACCTGACGCGCGACGACAAGTCCCGGCAGAAGTGGTCCGGCGGCCCGATCACCGGCGACAACACCGGCGTCGAGATCTACTGCACCCTCTTCGCCCTCGCCGAGTCGCCCAAGGACAAGGAGGTGCTCTGGGCCGGTAGCGACGACGGCCTGGTCCACGTCAGCCGCGACGGCGGCAAGCACTGGACCAATGTCACCGGCCATATCAAGGGCCTGCCCGAGTGGGGCACCGTGGTCTGCATCGAGGCGTCCCCGTTCGACCCCGGCACCGCCTACGTCGTCGTGGACGCTCACCGGTTGGACGACCCCCGGCCGTATCTGTTCCGCACGACCGACTTCGGCGACAGCTGGAAGAGCCTCGCCGAGGGCCTGCCGCAAGACTCCTGCCTGCACGCTGTCCGCGAGGACCCCAAGCACCAGGGCCTCCTCTTCGCCGGTAATGACCGCGGCGTCTTCTTCTCCACTGACACTGGCGCCTCCTGGCAATCGCTGCGCCTGAACCTTCCCACCGTCCCCGTCCACGACCTGCAGGTCAAGGATAACGACCTCGTCCTCGGCACCCACGGCCGCTCGATCTGGATCCTCGACGACATCACGCCCGTGCGCGAGCTGACGCCCCAGGTCACCGAGCAGGCGGCGCACTTCTTTGCGCCTTCGGAGGCGACGCAGTGGTATTACCACGGCGACCAGACCGGGCCGGGGTCCGGGGCCAACCCGCCGCGCGGCGCCGTCCTCTACTACTGGCTCAAGGACAAGCCCAAGGGCCCGATTACCCTGGAGGTGCTCGACGCCGGCGGCAAGAAGGTCACCAAGCTGACGAGCAAGGTGGAGCCGCCCGCAGCCGGACTGCCGGAGGGCTTCGAGGAGTTCGGCTTCATGCTCGGCCGGACCCGGCTGCCTACCAACCTCGGCGCCAACCGGGTGGTCTGGAACCTCAACTACGACGGACCCTCGGTGACACTCCCGGGCGTCCAATCCTGGCCGCCGGCGGCACAGATCGGCCCGGCCGTGAACCCGGGGTATTACACTCTGAAGCTGACGGTCGGCGGCAAGACCTACACGCAGTCGCTCGCAGTGCGCCGCGACCCTAAGTCGAAGACCTCGGCCGCGGAGTTGGAGGAACAGCTGCAGACCGCCCTGGCCGTGCGCGACGACGTCACCCGGCTGGCGCGGATCATCAAGCAGGTCCGATCGCTCAACCAGCAGATCAAGGCCCGCGACGAACTGCTCAAGGACAACCACAAGGCCGAGCCGCTGGTGAAGCTGGGCAAGGAGGTGATCGGGAAGCTCGACAACCTGGAGAGCCGGCTGCACAACCCCAAGGCCAAGATCCCCTACGACCTGTTGGCCCAAAAGGGCGGGGCGAAGCTGTACTCGCAGATGAACAACCTATACTTCCTGGCCATCGGCAACGAGGGGACGCCGACCGAGGGCTTGCGGACGGTGTACAAGCACTACCGCCAGGAGCTGGAAAAGCTGGAGGCCGAATACAACAGCCTCCGCGACCACGACCTGGCCCGCCTCAACGAGCTGGCCCGCAAGCTCGACCTGGCAGGCGTCGTACCCCCGACGGAGAAGGAACCTGAAAAGGAATCCGGCGCGGGACAAAAGCCCTGAACGCCGAGACGCCTGTACGGGATATCTCGTAGCGACAAGGAGCGCGCTTGTCGGCTTTGGGCCAACAAGCGCGCTCCTTGTGGCTGGTGGTCACATCGACATGCGCGCCCACACCAAGGTCCTCAGCGTGCTCCGGGCGGATACACCGAGGTGAGTGATGACAGTCTGTTACGCTCGTTCACGCCTTGGAGGATGGACAGTGATGCCACGCCCGTGAGGTCGCCCGAGTCCAGGGTGGATTCGGTCTTCCTCACGTCGACCGATTACGCTCCGGTAAAGGGACGGCTCATTCGTTTCACGCAAGGGCGCAAAGGAGGGCTGCTGCTTTGCGACCCCGCGCCATTGCATGCGACTTTTAGACTCTCTTATGATTTCCGTGGAAAACCATTTCGGAAGGCTGGCCGCCCTGCTGCAGATGGAGTCGGAGGCGGAGGCCCGGCAGACGCTGGAGCGCGTTCGCCGGCTCTCGCCGATCGAGGCCGAGCGCGGCGGCGACTGCCTGATCGACCTCGTCGTCCGCGACGAGGATCCCGGCCTAGGCGGCCGTGTCGTCGTCGCGCTGGGCAAGCGCGGAGCCGCCGCGCTGCCGTGGACGCGGCTGCAGACGGGCTCCCCGGTGCTGCTCTCTCTGCAAGGCCGTGCGAGCGACCCCGGCCGTCGCGGCGTCGTCTGCGAGCGCGACGAATCGCTGATCCACGTCGCCCTGAACGAGTCGCCCGACGCCGACGACGGCACGCTCTTCCGCCTCGACCGCGCCGACGATGAGATGGCGCGGCTGCGTCAGAAGCAGGCCCTCGACCGCGCGTCCGCCGCGAAAGGCGACCGCCTTGCCGACCTGCGCCGCGTCCTGCTCGGCGAGGCGCCGCCGCAATTCGCACTGTTTACCGACTTTACCCCTCTGGATGAGAGCCTGAACGCGTCGCAGTGTGAGGCGGTGCGCTTCGCCCTGTCGGCGCGCGACGTCGCTGCGGTGCACGGGCCGCCGGGGACCGGCAAGACGACCACACTCGTTGAAATAATCCGCCAGGCCGTGCGCCGCGGCGACCGCGTCCTGGTCTGCGCCCCCAGCAACCTGGCCGTGGACAACCTTCTGGAACGGCTGCTGACGCACGGCGAGCGGGCGGTCCGCCTCGGCCACCCCGCCCGCGTCCTGCCGCAGCTGCGGGAGCACACGCTCGACCTGATGGTGGACGACCACCCAGACGTGCGCCAGGCCCGTAAGTTCGTGAAGGAGGCGCTGGCGCTCTTCCGCAAGGCGGCCAGGTGGACGCGGGCCAAACCGGAGCCGGGGGCGCGGCGCGACATGCGCCAGGAGGCCCGCTCGCTGCTGGCCGACGCTCGCCGCCTGGAGGACCAGGCGCTCGAACGCATCCTCAACGCGGCGCCGGTCCTGTGCGCGACGGCGACGGGACTCGATCCCGCGGTGCTGGGCGGCCGGCGCTTCGACCTGCTCGTCTTCGACGAGGCGTGCCAGACCACGGAGCCGGCCTGCTGGGTGCCGCTGCCGCGCTGCGATCGGGTCGTGCTGGCGGGCGATCCCTGCCAGTTGCCGCCCACCGTGCTATCGCAGGAGGCCGCACACCAGGGCTTCGGCGTCAGCCTGCTCGAACGGCTCATGGCGCTGTATGGGGATCGGATTACACGTCTTCTCGACGTGCAGTACCGGATGCACGAGGCGATCATGGCGTTCCCGTCGGCCGAGTTCTACGGCGGGGCGCTGCGAGCCGATGACTCCGTCGCGCGTCATCGGCTCTCCGAACTGCCGGGCGTGCGGGCCGAGCCGCTGACGGAGGCGCCGGTGCAGTTCATCGACACGGCCGGGGCGGGCTACGACGAGGAGCCGGAGCCCGATGGCGAGAGCCGGTTGAACCCGCGCGAGGCGGCCCTGGTCGCGCGGAAGGTACGGGCGCTGTTCGACGCCGGCGTGCGGCCGGAAGATGTGGCGGTTATCGCCCCGTACGCCGCCCAGGTGCGGCGGCTGCGGGAACTCTTGCCGGTAGCGGGGCTGGAGATCGACAGCGTGGACGGATTTCAGGGGCGCGAGAAAGAGGCCGTCGTGCTGTCGCTGGTTCGCAGCAACGCGGAGAATGAAATTGGCTTCCTGGCCGACGTGCGGCGGACTAACGTGGCGCTGACGCGGGCGCGGCGCAAGCTGATCGTGGTCGGCGACAGCGCCACGCTGTCAGCGCTGCCCTTCTACTGGCGGCTGTTCGAGCATTTCGAGTCGGCGGGCGCATATCAAACAGTATGGGAGGAAGGCGAGGTCTGAAACCCGCCACCCCACTGCCCGAGGCCTTCTCTCTCATTCGGGCTGCGGTTCCGTGGCGATTCAATCGGCAAGTCTGGAAAAGACCGCTTGCGACATTCGCGCCCTGGGGCGGCTCGGGTGGTCGGCGATCCTTGGTGCGGGCTGGTGCAGCCGTCTCATCGACTTGGTGCGCGGTCTGGCCTAACTCCAACTCAGACATGGACCTGATTCGGATTCCGCCTGGTTCACTCTGTTGGTCATATCACGCGGGGGGCACGGGATAATCCCTGGTTAGGGCGCTTTCGAGGTTCGTGTGGCGTCGCTGCTGTAGGACGGCCTTCCTAGGCCGTCCGGCGGATCTGGTCGGGACGGCCTAGGAAGGCCGTCCTACAAAAACGAGCCGCTAGAGCAACCTCGAAAGCGCTCTAGTGATGGGCGAACGTGCCGGGGAGGGCATGATGGGCGAGCTGGAGCGGATCGAGGATCAACTGCGGCGCGGTTTGGAGGGTGGCGCGTGCCATGGCCCCGCCGACCGATCACGTTAAGTCTTCAGGCCCGCTTCCAGCTCGCCGACTGTGTAGACTGGCCCAGGAGCAAGAAGGGCGACGGTTCGGCCATCGGCGCCGCGTTTAGTAGGCGAACCTTTTTGCCAGTAGATTTGTCATTAGCGCGGCGCCGTTTTTCAGACAACCAACACAGGGGGGAATCACATGGATCGAAACATCATCGAAGAGTACGTCAACTGCCTCCAGAGGCTTCGGCAAGCCGTCAGCGGGCTAACTCAAGAGGATCTGACGGCACGCCCGGGACCGGGAGACTGGTCCATCCTGGAGAACGTTGTTCACCTGGCCGACAGTGACGCCATTTCCATCGACCGCATGAAGCGCATGCTTACCGAAGACAATCCTACCCTGCTTTATGCCGACGAGACCGCCTACGTCGATCGCCTCTTTACCCACGACCAGTCACTGGAAGATGCCCTGATCCTCCTCGAAGTCGGCCGCCGGCAATTCGCCCGCGTACTGCGCAAGCTGCCCGATGACGCCTTTGAACGCCAGGGTACCCACAACCGCCGCGGCGCTGTGCAGGTAGGTGCGATGGTGAAAGATTATGTGGAGCACGTCGATCATCATTTGAAGTTTATTAACGAGAAACGAACGCGGCTTGGGAAGGCGGCCTCGGCTGCCAGATGAAGACCATAGCTGCATTTGGAATTGCGGACGCGGGGGCTATTCCGGTCCCCGCTATTTCCAAACACCTTCGGGCGACAATGGTGCATCTTACGGTTGAAGTGGACGTGCTTGAGTTTGAGGCTCAGCAACTCCGGAGAAATGAGCGAAATCGCTGTCCAGGATCCAGCTTCCACGCACGCCGGGCAGGAATATGCGCTTGGGGAGGTGTCCATGATTGCTGTTACCCGATTTCGGAGCCAATGTTGATACGATTTATCCGTTTACCGACACTGCTTCAGCTCTTCTCGCAGCGGCTCCGCGTTCAATGGGCGCTCTTCCCATCAAGATGAGAGTCCACAATCATGCTGTCTCGTCTCCGGCTTGGTAATCTCATTTGGTATCCTTAAAGCGGTTCTCTTTGAAAATGCACTGTTGCTGACGTGCTTTCCTCCCCAAAGGAATTCTGTCATGGACCTCGGTTTGCGCGACCACATTATCCTGGTCACGGGCGGAGCAAGGGGCATTGGCGCACAGGTGGCACAGGTCCTCGGTGCGGAAGGCGCGATTCCGGTCATCATTGGCCACCATGGCGCCGATAACGACGCCGCTGTCGCCGCCATCGCGTCCGCCGGAAATCGAGCTTTCGCGGTGGAGGCCGAACTAACCCATACCGACGCCTGTCGCCAGGCCGTTGAGCGTGCCGCAGCTATTGCCGGACGTATCGACGGCCTGGTCAACAATGCCGGGGTCAACGACCGTGTCGGACTGGAAACGGGCGACACTGACGGCTTCCTGGCGTCGCTCCGCAAGAACGTCGTCCACTATTACGACATGGCCCACTTCGCGCTACCGTGGCTTAAAAAGTCTCGTGGTTCCATCGTCAACATCAGTAGTAAAGTGGCGGAGACCGGCCAAGGGGGCACATCCGCTTACGCAGCGGCCAACGGCGGCCGCAACGCCCTGACGCGGGAATGGGCCGTCGAGCTACGGCAGTATGGCATTCGGGTCAACGCCGTCATTGTGGCCGAGTGCTGGACGCCGATGTACGCCCAGTGGCTGGCTACCCAACCCGAGCCAGAGGCGGCCCGGCGGCGCATAGAAGCCAGCATCCCTTTCGGCCAACGCATGACGACCGCGAAAGAAATTGCCGACATGGTCGCCTTTCTCTTATCCTCGCGATCCAGCCACACGACGGGGCAACTCATTCATGTGGACGGCGGCTACGTCCACCTGGACAGGGCCCTGGCAGGTGGATAGTCGGGCGACCCATAAGCTTATCCTCAGGGATGATCCAACTTTTCCGCTTGCGGGTGCTGCGATCATTTCGTTCCCAGCGACGCCCGCCCCGCCTGGACTTCGTGCAAACGTTCCCGATAGCGTTCGTACAACCGTGTGTGCTTGCTCGTCGGCGGCAGCGGCCGGCCGTCGATGAACACGGCCACGACCTGCGTGGACGCTTGCAGAATGTCGCCATTAGCCAGCACGAGGTTCGCGTGCTTGCCATCCGCGATGCTGCCCAGGCGATCCGCGACGCCGAGAATTTGTGCCGGATATAACGTGACCGCCTTCAATGCCTCTTCGGGCGGCAACCCATACGAAGCAGCCATCGCCGCCTCGTAGGGCAGGTTGCGCGTGTTGGCCGTGCCGGCCGAGCGGATGCAGAAGGCCACGCCTGCATCGTGGAGCTTGGCGGGGCAGGCGAATGGCGCGTCGAAGGGATCGTACTGCTCTTGCGGCAGCGTCATGATCGGGCCAACGATCACAGGCACTTTTCGTTTTTTCAGATCCTCGGCGACTTTCCATGCTTCAATGCCGCCGCTGAGGACGACCTTCAGCTTTAGCTCGTCAGCCAGTTTGAGGGCCGCCTCGATTTCCGGCTTGCGGCTTGCCTGGATAACCACGGGCTTCTTGCCGCGCGCGTAGGGCACCAGCGCTTCCAGACGCGGGTTAACGGGCCGGTTCGAGGATTGCTTGCGGGCGTCGTCATAAACGATGGCCTGCTGGAACAATTCCTTGAGCCGGCGGATTTTTTCATCGCGTTGCTTGCGGGCGATGGCCCGGCCGATCCTGGGCAGCGTCGGATCGCCGGTGAAGGTCGCCATGGCAGCAGGGAACTCGACGTGAAGGGCGAGCGGATCGACCAATGTCATCTCGCGCGGTACCCAGCCCGACAAGTTGATGAGGGCGCTCTGCCCGGCGATGATCGTACCTGTCGGCCGCGTTACCACCGTGGTCACGCCGTTGGCGCGCGTAACGGGGATTAGCTCGGAATCGGGATTGATGGCGGTGCTGGCCCGGAGGTCCGGTTGGAAGTCGCCGCCCTCGGCGAAGTCGTGCGACTCGCGGGCCGAACCCACCTCGGTCAGCCCCAACACTGTCGCGGCGTCGATCATGCCAGGATAAAGATGCAGACCGGTTGCCTTGATCGACACCGTGTCGTTACCGACAGGGAAACGACGGCCTTTCCCGGCAACCTGACTGATCTTGCCATCCTCGAGATAAACGTCGCCGATCAGATCGGGGCCATTAACAGGATGAATCGTGACATCGGTGATGAGGTAGCGCCGACTTTTGACCGTTGGAAGGGAAAAGGAGCCATTGACCGGCTTCGCCGGCGTCTGGGCGGCGACCGGCACCGGCTTGAGTCGCTCGGAGCGCTGGAAGTAAACTTCGCCCTCGACCAGCGTCATCTCCACCCGGCTATAGCTGTTGAGGGGATGGCCATTGAAGACAGCCAGATCCGCGTCCTTGCCGACTTCGATGCTGCCAGTCCGCTGATCGAGACCGAGCTGCTTCGCCCCATTCAGTGTGATGGTTTTCAGCGCGTCCGTCTCGCTCAGGCCGCCGTATTTAACGGTCTTTGCCGCCTCCTGGTAGAGATGGCGCATCAACTCGTTACTGTCCGATTTGAGGCAGACAGGGACGCCAGCCTCGGTCAAGAGAGCGGCGTTGAACGGAATGGCGTCGTAGGCTTCGAGCTTGTACGCCCACCAATCGGAGAAGGGGCTGCAACTCGCTCCATGTGCGGCGATCTCTGGCGCGATCTTATATCCTTCGAGGACATGCTGTAAAGAACGCACCTTAAAGCCGAATCGCTCGGCGACACGCAACAGCATCAGGATTTCATCGGCCCGGTAGCAGTGGCAGTGGACGCGCAGATCGCCCTTGAGTACATCGGCCAGCGCTTCGAGGCGCAGATCGCGGCGCGGTTCGACGACGGGCTTACCGGCAGCGCGGTCGCGCTCATAAACCTGCCAGGCATCGCGATACGCCTGCGCCTCGGTGAAGGCGCGAATGAGCACGGCTTCAACGCCAAGCCGGGTATTGGGGAAGCGGCCATCGGTGCGCTTGACGTTCTCGCCCAGCGCGAACTTAACACCGCGCGGAGCGTCGGCGAGGAGCAGCTTGCTGGCCGGCTGACCGTATTTCAGCTTGATGACGGCATCCTGACCGCCGATGACGTTGGCGCTGCCGTGCAGCAACCGGGCGGTCGTCACACCGCCGGCCAAGGCTCGATAGATCTGTACATCCTCGCCGTCGATCACATCGCGCACGCGCACCTCCGGCACCACGGACAGTGAGAACTCATTGACGCCCCCGCTGATGGCGAAGTGGCAGTGCGTGTCGATGATGCCGGGCATCACGAACATCCCCGCGGCGTCGATGACCGTGACGCCATCCGTTGTCGCCAGCCCCTTGCCGATCTCCGCGATTCGGCCGTTACGAACGAGAATGTCCACTCCGGGCTGCGTTCCGTTGGCCACGGTTAGAACCGTCGCCCCGCGCAAAAGGACGTTGCCGCCGGTGTGGACATGGGGTTTGCGATCCGCCTCGATTTCCGTGGCTGGTTCCTTCCCCTTCTTCTCAGCCGGTTTCTCCGACTTCGCGGTTTTTTCCGGCTTATCGGTTTTGGTCTCGGCCTTCTGGGATTTCGGCTTCGTCTCGTACTCGAAGCGCACGCCGTCGGCGAAAACGAAGCGAACTTGCGTGGCGGCTTCGTGGAAATCGCCGTCCATGACGACGAGATGGGCGGCCTTGCGCGGCGCGATAGTTCCCAGGTGCTTCTCGACGCCGAGAATGTGGGCCGCGTCGATCGTCAGCGCTTGCAAGGCGGCCTCGGGCGACAGTCCGGCCGCAATCGCTTTGCGTAGATTGTCGCGAAATTTCTCCCACGGCTTGTCTCCCGTCTGGCCCGCCGTGCTGAACGCGAAACGGATGCCCTCCCGATGCAGTACCACGGCGTTCTGCTGTTCCTCCTTCATCTGGCGTTCGCGGTCCGCCTGGACGCGCCTGGGCAACGTGTTCTCCCTTTCGGGTTCTGCTCCCGCGCCTCTGCCCTGTCGCATACCGGGAAAACCGCGGCGACCTCCCACTGACTGCGGATTGTCACTGAAATCCAGGCGAACGATGACGGGAACCTGCTGAGCTTTGAGGCGTTCGGCCGCCTTCCAGGCGTTGCGGGCGCCATAGAGGACGGGCCGCAGTTTGAATTCACCTGCGAAATCGAGGGCGCGATGGATCTCGTCGCGCGAGTCGGCCTCAAAGACAACCGGCTCTTTGCCTTCGAGGGCGAGTCCCAACTCCGAAAGCGCGGGATCGAGCGGTGGACGGGGACCAACTCGGCCGGCATCCTCGTAAGCCTTGTGCAGTCGCTGATAATGTCCCGCGTCGAGCAGCGTTTGCCGGCAGTGCGCGATCACGCCCATGAGGACGCGCGGATAGTCGCTGCCGCCGATGGGACGGAAAGCGAGGTGCTGCGCGACCGGCGAACGCAACACCGCCTCGCGCGCCGGCCGGGCGCTCAGGCTCACCAAAGCGCTTTGTCCGACGATCATTCCCCCCTCGGGGGCGATGAGATGGGCCGTGAATCCCAGGCGCCGCCAGTTGTCGGCCTGTTCGTCGTCGGATTTCAACGCGGTGCTGACCTGAAACTCCGGCGTGATGCCCTTGCGATTGTCGGCCTTGGTGACCGCGAGCGCTTCACCGGCGAAGTCTTCTGCCGCCGGCGCGCCGACCTCAGAGCGACGTAACGCCGCATCGAACCCCCAGTGGCTCAGCGCATCGAGAAAGCCCGGATAGACCGTCAGCCCCTTGCCGTCCATCACCAGGGCATCGGCAGGCGCGGGCACATCCGCGCCAACTGCTTCGATGATGCCATCGCGGATGACCACGGTGGCGCGGGGCAGGACATTTCCCGGCGCGGCGACCACGCGGGCATCCTTGATCGCGAACACGGTGGGACGCAAGCTGTCGGATTGCTCCGCCGTTGCCGGTTGGATTGCAATCAAAGTCACGATGCAGCAAAGAAGAGACACCGAGAAAGATACTTTACGCATAGGAGGACACCTCATCGAAATCACTCCAGTCCATAAACCCGAACCGCGTTATCGTGGAAGAGCTTTCGCTGTTCTTCCGCGCTGCGTCCGCTAACGATTGATGCCAGCGCCTGGAACCATTGTTTGAAAGTCGCCGTCTTCGTGCAAACCGGCCAATCGCCGCCAAACATCACTCGATCGGGACCGAACACTTCCAGTGTGTGCTTGACAATCGGCGCCAGGTCGTCGGCGGTCCAGTGTTCCGGCTTGGCCGTCACTACGATGCCCGATACCTTGCACACCACTTTCTTGCGCTTGGCCACTGCGGCGATGTCCTTCTCCCATTGCGAGCGGTCCTTCGCCTGCACGTCGCCGTTGCCGCAATGATCGAGGATGAACCGCGTGTCGGGGCATTCGTCGATCAACTTGGCGGCATCGAGCAGCTCGCCCGGCCGCACGCACAGGTCGAAACGCAGATTGCGCTCTCCCAACAGCCGAATGCCGTGAATGAACTTGCGGTCCAGGCAATAGCCGGCCGGCGTATTTGGCCCGTGCAACACCTGCCGAATACCCTTGATGTAGGGGCTGTCCTTAAAGGAATCGAGGTACTTGGCGAAGCCGTCGGAGTTGGGCCGTCCCGAGACGACGACGGCGACCATCGGATTGTCAGCCCGTCCGCACAGGTCGAGAACATACTGGACCTCGGCGCTCTGCTGATCGGGATCGACATCCACTTCCATGTAAACCGTCTTGACGATCCGGGCCGGCAAACCCCCAACCTGGCCGAGATCGGCAGTGGCCGTCAGGTAATCCCGCATGAGGTGATTCTTGGCCAACTTCGGTTCGTCCTTGGTCCAGGACAACCGGAACCTGCCCAAGTCCCACAAGTGCTGGTGAGTGTCGATCACAGGGAACACGGCTTCTTTCTCCTCGTCCGCGGCGGCAGCGAGGGCGGTGACGGCGGCGGAAGCAGCCAGGAACTGCCGGCGGTCCATGGTGCGATCTCCCGAAATAGTGGCGTGTCGATCAGGAAGGCATTCTACAACGATCTTACCTAGATGGTTCTGTCCTGGGCCTCATCCACGACACCCACGGCTGATTCTAACGCCCTAAAGAATCATTGCGAGGGAATTCGCCCAAAAAAACGAAGCCGCCACCCGAAACGGGTGGCGGCGTTCCTGCCGCGGCCCACCACACAAGATGCTTCTCTCTTGCTCACCCGCCGAACTGGATTCCTCCAGCACACTCTGAACGCTCGCGGCGACTTGAAGTCCGCTTTTATCCTTCACCGCTAGCCTAACCCCGAAGCACGCATCAGCCTGCCGATTCGCTCCATGATAGCTGTGAAGGTGGGACGGCTGGCCAGCGTCTCCCGCGCAGCAGGTACCAAGCCATCCCTACCAGGCCCACCCCGAAAAGGAGAAGACTCGTCGGCTCCGGGACGGGCGAAGCAGAGATAGACGCCGTGAAGCTCGGTTGTGTACCTGGCTGTTCAAAAAAGATGAAGAAATTTCCCTGCGTCGTTGGGATGCCAACAAAATCAGGAATTTGCGAGAAGGTTCCCGCCAAGGGACCGACTGGAGTGGACAAGTTGTAAGTGTTGAGCGCGGGATTGGGCAGCACCGAGAGATCGAGGAAGGGGGTGCCCCCTTGTGAAAGTCCGACGCTCGGGCCTGGATTGAAGGCGGTGACATCGAGAGAGCCGGGAGGGCCGTTGAAAGTTCCCGTGTACGTTCCGGTAACAGGCGTGAAGCCGTTCCCATTGAACAAACCGAAGGAGCCGCTGACGGTGACGGTCGCCGTCTCGGCCGGCACGCTGAAACTGCCGTTACTTCCTGTAATCTGCTTGGTGTCGGCGGTAACAGTGATGGTATAGGCATCATAAGTCGGGAATTGGCTCTCGAGCAAACCGAGATCGATACTGCCTGTCCCGGAGAAAGTGTAGGTGATCGGTTCGGCGCTCGCCGGACAAGCAACGGCCGCCATGAGCAGTAGGCTCGTTAAGGTGAAGATTGGAAACTTCATTGCAGAGACCTCCTTATAAGAATTTTTCCCATAAGGAGAATGACGGGAGTGTAACAGCAAATTCCGACTCGCTCCCTACTCTTGGTGAACGGGGTGGTTGTTCCCCGCGTTGACCGTCTCGAACCGCTCCTCGCAAGCAGGAAAACATAAGAGCGTAGTCGTGAAGTCGGTCCTCTCCATCTCCACCGCACTAGCCGATCGGAGGAGTCGGTTGATTAGAGATTACTTAGGTAGATTTATTTGCTCTAGCCCTGACGTAGAGATAGCACGAGCTAGAGCCAGGCCGGATGCCGTTTACCACTGGCCTCTTCGCCGCACTTTCGACTCGGGTGTCAGAATGCACAGAACACGCTTGTGTCAAGCCAAGGTCGCGTCATGCTGTTCCGGCCTAAAGTGAATCGGTAGCCGCGACGGACCATGTACATGAAGCGCCTTGCGCGGCTCCCACGGCTCATTGCTAGCAAGCTCAAGCCCTCTCACTCGCTCCAAAAAATCGGCGAGTGCAATCCGGGCTTCCAGTCGCGCGAGTGGCGCGCCCAGGCAGGAGTGGATACCGTGACCAAACGCCAAGTGCGGGTTGGGTACCCGAGTCACGTCAAAGCGATTCGCGTCGCGGAAATGCTTGGGATCACGGTTCGCCGAGCCAATTATCGCCAGGATTAGCTTCCCTGCCGGGTTCACGTGGCCCTGCACCGAGACCTCGCATCGCGTCGCACGGGGCATCCACTGTACCGGCGAGCGATAGCGCAAGACTTCTTCAATCGCGGAGGGCAGGAGATTGGGGGATGCCCGCAGCAGGGCGAGTTGGTCTGGGTTTTCGACAAAGCAGAGAACAGCGTTGTTGATCAGGTTCGCGGTCGTCTCCTGGCCGGCCACGAGGAGAAGCGATAGTTCGCGGATGCGCGGTTCCAGGCCCGCGACGACTCCAGGGGTGAAAGCTTTCGAGATAAGAGCGCGTAGCCTCGCATGACGTGGCGGATCGAAAAAGATGAACCACTCTCCAGGGTTGCCGTGGCCGGGTAAATGAGAAAGGCGATCCGGCTATCCGTAATTATCTGTGTTGTGAATTCCTCTACCGGTTAAAGCCCAAGAAACAGACGAGATTAAGTGGGTAGCGTGCGACATGGAGTCGCTCCAGATGAGTGGCCGGTGTCGAGTAGTCATTAGCAACGCAGTCAAGGGAGTACGCTAAGAAGAGCAGGACTTGCGCAGGGTATGGGAAAAGCAGACGACTTTTGGTGAAATGGATCAAGAAACGCCCTCTCCCGTATCAATCATCTCTAAGATCGATTTGGTGCTCATGCCACGGGCGGAGGGCGTGGTTCATGCTGGGGACTACCAGTATCGTCGATCGCTGTCTCTGGCGACTGGGCATTCTCGACCCCAAAAGCCCCATACGCGTCAACCTTGGCGTCCTCACTGGCATCGTCCTCTTTCACCTGCTTGCCTTGCTGGCCTGCGTGCCGTGGTTGTTTAGCTGGTCTGGACTGTCCTGGGCGATTGGCGGGCTCTATCTCATCGGCGGGCTTGGCATCAGCGTCGGTTATCATCGGTTGCTGACGCACCGGAGCTTCGCCTGCCCACGCTGGCTGGAACACGGCTTGGCTGTCCTCGGCGTCTGCTGCTGGCAGGGTTCGCCCATGAAGTGGGTGGCTGTCCATCGCATGCACCACCAACACTCCGACGAACCGACCGACCCACACAGCCCGCGCGCGAGCGGCTTCTTCTGGAGTCACATGGGCTGGTTTCTGGTCTACGACCCCATCATCTACAACTTCTCCACCTACGACCGCTATGCCCGTGACCTGTTCCAAGACCGCTTCTACAAATGGCTGGAGCGGCCTCACGTCTGGCGAAGCATCCATGCAGTGCAGTGGTTTGTCTTCTTCCTCGCCGGCATCCTAGTGGGCGCCTTCAACACCGGAAGCCTGTGGGGCGCCATGCAGCTCGGGCTTAGCTGGTTGGTCTGGGGGGTGTTCGTGCGCATGGTGGCCGTCTGGCACATCACTTGGTCGGTGAACTCTATCTCACACCTGTGGGGCTACCGCAACTACGCCACCGACGATGACAGCCGTAACAACTGGCTGGTTGGCTACATCAATGGTGAAGGCTGGCACAATAATCACCACGCCGAGCCACGCTGCGCCTCCTACGGCCAGCGCTGGTGGGAATTCGACGTGTACTATCTGGTCATCCGCGTCCTGGAACGGCTGGGGCTGGTCTGGGACGTGGTCAAACCGAAGCTCCGCAACACGCTCGAACAATCCGGAAAAAACAGGCGCGCAGCCTGAGGGCATCTCGGACAACACAATCGCTGTCCTACTCCACGCGCTGCCCAGGGAAGGAGGTCGACGATGGCGAAAAAGCGCTGGCGCGTCGCGGACTACGTTGTGTATCTGCTGGTGCGCGTCGTGGTCTGCATCATACAAACGCTGTCCTGGCCGCAGGCGTTGAAGCTGGCCCATGCCCTTGCCTGGCTGACCTACCGCGTCGATCGCCGTCATCGCCTCGTCGCCGCCGACAACGTGAGTCATGCCTTTCCTTATCTGGATGAAAAGGGCCTCGACCGACTGGTGTGGGCGAGCTACCTCCACTTCACCACCATGCTGGTGGAGATGATTCGCCTGCCCCGGGCGCTAAACGACCATACTCTCCATGACTTCGTCCACCTCGCCCACCCCGGCGACCTGGACCTAGTCCGCACCTGGGTCGCCACCGGCCGGCCGCTGCTAGTGCTGACGGGGCACTTCGGGAACTGGGAACTCCTCAGCTACGTCACGGGCATGATTGGCTTCCGTGGCGGCATCGTGGCACGCCGCCTCGACAATCCGTATTTGGATCGCTTTCTGGCTCTTTTTCGGCGTAAGACGTGTCTGGTCCTGCTGGACAAGAACGCTGATTATGCCCGCATCCTCGACATGCTGTCGCAGGGCAGCGGCTTGGGCATGGTGGGTGATCAGGATGCTGGGCCGCGCGGGCTCTTCGTGGACTTCTTCGGTCGGCCAGCTTCGACGTTCAAGTCGATCGCACTGCTGAGCCTGGAGTACAACGCGCCGATTCTCGTCTTTGGAGCGGCCCGTGTCGGTCAACCGATGAAATACCGCATCTACTTTGAGGATCTCATCCAGCCGGAAGATTACGCTGGCCATGCTGATGCCCCGCGTGCCATCACGGTACGCTACACGCGCGCCTTGGAGCGCCTCGTCCGTAGGCATCCCGAGCAGTACTTCTGGCTGCACCGACGCTGGAAACATCAGCCCAGGATGAGGGAGAAGAAGGCGGCGTGAGGCCAGCATGTGAGCGCTTACCCGGTGAGCTGTTGCCCATCTGTTCATAGGCGGGGTAAGGGTTGCGGCGTTGATCGTCGGAGAAAAGGTCCGTCATGGCTCATGCACTCCGCGTGTGGACTCTCTGAGAAAATCGAATTCCCCAACGAAGCAACGCGAAAGCGAACAACACGGTGCGAGCCCCGTTATCCGCGTGGTCGGTCCGCAGGTTCTCCGCGGTCACACTTGAGACAGTTGAGTCGGACACCGAGACGGCTTCTACGGCCCTCCGGGGTAACGACCCAGGGGCGGCACTCCCAGGGCGGGTCGTTACGGACATGCTGGTTGTGCCCGCACTCCAACTCGGCCACCCAGTGATCCTCTTCGTCTTGATGAAAGCCCGTAATCTGACGTTCCATCGCGAGTCTCCCTTGCCAAACACCGCGCTTCGAAGACGCCTAACTGGAGCCGATGCCGGTTGCGTGATAATTCATACTCATCATCGGAGAATTGTACCCGATCAGGTTGCAGATGTTCAGTGTAGACGTTCCTCGAGGCCGCTTAGCGATGAGTTCCGGCAATGTATGTGTCGTTGAAAACCCTAGCAATCGGAACCTCAGGTTTGGTACCGTCGTAATGGCAGACCGGCACTGCCTTCCAAAAAAGATCGGTTCAGCAGACGATCGGTGGCACTTCCTTTGCAGGGAGTAGAGAAAGAGTGCCATAGGTTGTCAGAATCCTCCAGAATGCAGAGCAATTTATCGCGGGATAACAAAAGAACAAGAACGCTGAGACGAAGTTATTATTAGAGAGGGTCAACACCGACATCGGTGTGGACAATTGAGACCTTGTTTCAATCCTTTAAGAGGGAGTTAAGATGAACCGTTTCCTCATCGTTCTTGTTTTACTTGTGGCGGCTGTGGTCGGTCTAGGATTCTACCTCGGCTGGTGGGGTCTCTCAACCGATAGCACGAACCAGAAGACCAACATCAATATCACGGTCGATAAAGACAAAATCCGAAAAGATGCGGAGAAAGCGAAGGAAAAGGTGCATGAGGCCGGTCTTGAGATGAAAGAGCGAATCGGAGCTGAGAGCGAGAAGAAAAAAGACTAGAATGCTGGGCCGTGAGCTCAGACCTCAATTCTGGTAATAGGGGAATTGGACCCGCATTTCTTCTTCCTCAGGGAGGGTGCAGGCATGCGTGTTGTTTACTTTCTCATCCTTGTGATCGTCGTTGCAGCTATCGCCGTCTTTGCTGTGCAAAACAATGAGTACATCACCCTTCAATATCTGAACCGGAGTATCTCGACCACACTACCTCTCTTGATCGCGGCCGTTTACCTGCTTGGCATGGTGAGCGGCTGGACGGTGATAGGCTTCTTGACGCGCTCGCTTCGGAGGGTGACGGATCGGCGTGCCCATTGACAATCGCCCATCGCAGAATCATCGCCCCTCACCTTCGGCCCTACTCCGATGCGCACGCCAGGCCGCAGCCAGCGGATCGCTTCCACAAGGGCCAAGAACAGCTTGCGGAGTTCCGCGAACTTATAGCCGGTCAAGTTATCCATCAGGATACCGCAGGTAAGACACCACCAGGTAGGCAAAAACAACTAGGAAGCCGATGATGAAAGCGATGATTCCTACCGTCACGCCGGTGAGGAAAGGATTGATACCACGTCTGCGGACATCGGTATTGATCGAGGAAGGTGATAGTTCCGGGACGGAAGGTTTTGTAACCAGCTCTGTTTGGTATGCCTCCGAGCGCTCTTCTCGCCGATGTTCGGGGATCGAGACGATTTGTTCCGGCGGAGGAGTGGCGCCGTGAAGCGGCGGAGGCAAAGCAGGCTCGCCCGGATGAGGCTTTGCCTGCATCTGTTCCGAAGATCCAGGGGAGTCGCCCTCGGACTCTGGTTGTCGTGCGGGAGTGTGAGAGAAATACAAGGCCGCCTCCGTAAACAGCCAGAGTTAAAAGCATACCCCGCTGCACCGCTAAGCCCGAATTAGTCATATTTTCGCAAATAATCATGGAAATACAAAGGGACATACAGGGCGTCGATACCCTTTGTTCGTGCGCCCACAATCGCCCAGAATCCGCCGCGTCCTTGCCTGATGCCCATCAAACGTGTAATCTCATTGCATCGGCGGCCCGGACGACGACGCTCTGCGCGTCCCCCCACCGCCAACGTGATCTCGCGCAGGACCATTACCCCCGACATCTGATGGCTTTCCCCAATCGATACACTTCTTCTGGCCTGGCGGCCATCCGCTGCCTACGGCCCCCTTATTGCCTTCTTCTTGCCAGCATCGGCATAGCATGCCTCTGGACGACGACCGTGGCGGCTCAGCAAGGCGAGGCTGTGCCCCTCCGTCTGAGCGGCGTCAATCCCGGCGGTTTCCGCACCAACGCTACGGAGAGCTGGGGGGCGTACACGTTCGCGCTGACGAACTTCACCGAGAAGGACCGTCTGGCCCGCGTCCTCGTCTTCTTCCAGCATCGGCCCGAAGTTCAGTACGGTCGAGACGTGTGGGTCCCCGCCCATTCCACGCGGTCGTCGTGGCTCCTCGTTGGCCCAGTCGAAGCGCAAGCCCCCGCGGGTCGCCGCGAGATCGAGATCCTGCTGTACGACCGGACAGATGGTCAGGACCGTCTCATCCTTCCCCCCGAGGCCGCCGGGCGCGTCCGCGGCCGTGGTGTGCCCTATCAACAGCGGGAACCAACCACTGCTATCCTGCTCGACGAGGAAGGACCGGAGCCGCCCCCCTTCGCCCAACTGCCCCAGCCGGAATCCCGCGATGAAGAGTCCTTTACGTTGGCCCGTGCATTCCGGCTTATGATCCACCGGTCCGAATCGATTCAGCGGATCAACTCCGGTTCAATGACGCCCTTGGCAAAAACATTCGATGGCATCGATCACCTCATCCTTGCCTCGAATCGCATCGCCGACGACCCGACCAGCACGCGGGCGTTGCGCCACTGGTTGCAACAAGGGGGCAGGGTCTGGGTGATGCTGGACCGGGTCGAGCCGAAAGTCCTTGCGCCTCTCCTGGGCGATGCCCTTGACTTTCAACTGGTCGATCGCATCGGCCTGAACAGCTTCCGCATTCAAAGCAACCTCGTGAGAGAAACGATGCCGGAGCCGGAGCAGAAGCACGATCGGCCCGTGGAGTTTGCCCGAGTGCTGCTGCCGGCCCATGAGCAAATGCGCCACAGCATCAACGGCTGGCCGCTCTGGTTCACGCGGAAAGTGGGGCGCGGCGAAGTCGTGTTTACCACGCTCAGTTACCGCGGCTGGGTTCGGCCGCGCCTACCAAGTGATCAAGCCGCTTCGTTTCCCCAGTTCCCGATGTTCCCTGTGCCGTTGTCACCCTTAGATGAAATCGCTGCCGTGCTGCAACCGCCGCCGGATATAAACACATTCCATGTCGAATCGTTCCAGCCGATGTTGACCGAGGAGATCGGCTACGCGGTCATCGGTCGCGGCACGGTAGTTTTAACCTTCGGGTTCTTTCTTCTGTCGGCACTGGCGTTGGGCATCGCGCTCAGACGGTCGAGCCGGCCGGAACTGCTTGGGTGGCTGGGGCCGGCGGCCTCCCTCGGTGCTGCCGGTGTGTTCTTTCTCATGGGGGAGTCTTCGCGGCGGTCGGCGCCCACCACGGTGGCAGTGGGACAGATTGTTCATGCGGTTTCGGGCAAAGACGAGGCGGCGGTAACCGGTTTGCTCGCCATGTATCGACCGAACTCCGGCCCTGCCGAGGCAGGTGCGGACGAAGGCGGGTTCTTCGATCTGGATACGTCCGGCATCGAGGGCCAAACACGCCGGCTTATCCTGACAGACCTGGACAAATGGCACTGGGAAAACATGACTTTGCCGGCCGGTGTCCGAGCAGGCTCCTTCCAGGATTCCCTCCGTATCGGTGAACCGATCCGGGCCGTCGCCCGCTTCGGGCCGGCCGGACTGGAGGGCAAAATCACGGGGCCTTGCCAGGAATTGGCCGATGCCGTCGCTACTACGCCCTCTGGACGCAATCTCGCTATTCATCTCGGTTCGGATGGAAGCTTCCGCGCCGGCCCCTCCGATGTTCTTCCCAAAGGCGAATTCCTCACCGAAGCCGTTCTCAGCGACAGACAGCAGAAGCGACAGGCGATTTACCGCGCCTTCTTGAAACGGTCTGGGGCAGGCCTGGCGCAAGGAGGAGACAATGTCGTCTTGGCCTGGGCGAAAGCGTTGGATCTGCCGTTCCACCTGGAGCCGGAAGCCCGGCGGGTCGGCAGCGCCCTGTTGGTCGTGCCGCTGCAACTCGAAAGGTCCGCTCCGGGAACGGCGGTGAGCATTCCGGGACCGTTTATTTCGTGCCAGAGGATCGTGGATGCTGGGCCGATCCGGCTGGTTATGGAGGGCAAGGTGAACATGGACATGCACCTTCGTTTTCAACTCCCGCGCGAGGTATTGCCCTTCAAGGCCGAACGCGCCCGCCTCACCCTCAAAATCGACGCCCCGTCCCGACGCGTCACCATCGCCGGCTTGCAAGACTCCCAGGCCACTCCGCTACGCTCGGTGGACAGTCCTCTCGATCCCCTCCGCCTCGACATCACCGACGAACGCTTGCTCCATCTCGACGCGGAAGGCGGATTGCACCTGAATGTCACTATCGGCAACACCTTCCAGGGCAAG
>Ga0070738_10003033_pt1 | contig 23366 bp, 25 predicted proteins | sample Coa_R2_2_FD_66446 | JGI IMG/M metagenome (GOLD analysis project Ga0070738, IMG submission 66446) | Surface soil microbial communities from Centralia Pennsylvania, which are recovering from an underground coalmine fire - Coalmine... | ecosystem: Environmental > Terrestrial > Soil > Unclassified ... | reverse complement strand
AGTACGTCTTGTCGAGGTCCCAGCGCGCGATGTGGGTGGTCATGCGATCGCGCGACGCAGCGTCTCGAGCGACGTCACGAGCTCGTGCGCACCCGAGCGCGACGCGAGCTCGAGGGCCTCGCGCAGGTAGTCGCGGGCTTCCTGCCGCCGATCGCGGCCATGCACGACGTGCGCGAGGGCCCCGAGCACGGCCGCGCGATCCCGCCCGCTCGGGCCCGCGACGTCGAGCGCCTCGCGCAGCACACCCTCGGCGTCGTTGAGCTGGCCGCCCTTCGCGAGCGCCTCGCCCAGCTTGCGACTGAAGATGAGCACCGCCCGCATCGGATCGTCGAGCTCGCCGCGAAACAGCTCGCGGCGCGCGAGCTCGAGGCCGCGTCGCAGCGCCATGATCTCCCCGTCGTGATCGCCGCGGGCGCTCGCCAGCGCGCTGACCTGCTCGAGCAGGAGCAGCGCCTGGAAGGCGGTGCCGCCCCAGGTCTCGTGGACCGCCTGCACCTCGATCGGCAGGTTGCGCTCGTTGCACGCGATCGAGGCGGCCGCGTGGAGCTCCCGCTTGACCGCGGCCGGGATCGTCGCGAGGGTCACCTCGCGCACGAGCGGGTGCGAGGTCCGGATCCCGCTCTCGGTCACGGTGATCATCCCGGCGCGCCGGAGGAACCCGAGCGCCTCGACGAAGTCGATGTCCGGCCCGAGCATCGAGGTGAGCACCTCGTCGTCGGCGTCGTCGCCCCACACGGCGGCGGCCTGCAGCACACGGCGGGCGTGGGGCTGCAGCCTCTCGACGCGGACGGCGATGATGTCCGCGAGGCTCGCGGGGGGCCGGCCGGACTCCTCTCGCAGGAAACGCAGCAGCTGCTCGACGTACAGCGGCACCACGCTGCGGAGCCCCTCGAGCGGCAGCACCGTCGACTTCATCGCCCTGTCGAGCGCCGCGCCGACCTCGCTCGCCGCGAGCCCGCCGACGACGCGCGTCGCCGCGACGTCCTTGGCCCAGCCCGGGTTGAAGCCGGGCGTGTACGTGGCCACGAGCAGGGCGGAGACGAGCGGCGGATCGCTGAGCGCGTCGGCGAAGGCGTTGCGGCTCGCGCCGTCGACGCAGTGCAGGTCGTCGACGGCGAGCACCACGCAGTGGCCCCGCGCCCGCTCGCTGGCCCGCACGATGGCCCAGCGCAGCGCCTCGGCCGCCGCGAAGCGACGTTCGTCCGGCGAGAGCGTGCGACCGCGTCCCGCGGTGTCGTGGCCGAACATGTCGGACAGACCGCGCCGCGCCTCCGGCGTCGCCGCGATCCAGTCGCGCTGGGCGCCGCCGTCCTCCGGCAGCGACGCGAGCTGCCCGATGGCGCGCTTGACCGCGTAGTAGCCGACCTCCGCCCAGGCGGGGTCGGGCCCGGTCTGGACGACGAAGTCGCCGCCGGCGAAGGCGAGATCGAGAAACTCGCGCACGAGCCGCGTCTTTCCGATGCCGATGTCGCCGACGACACACGCGCCCGCGAGCGATCGCGCCGCGACGCGGCGGGCCTCGAGCCAGGCGAGGTCCTCCTTGCGGCCGATGAACGGCAGCGCGACCGCCGACTTGTCGCTGAGCGGCGGCGGCCTCGTGGCGCGGGGCACGGTCGCGGGCTCCGGCGCCATCGCCGTGGTCGGCACCGACGCGCGCCGCGGCAGCGTCGTCAGCTGGGTCGAGGTCACCGCGGCGCCGCACTCGCCGCAGAACTTCTGCGTGGCCGGGTTCATGGCCCCGCACGACCCGCACGCGACCGACACGCCAGGGGGAGCGCGCAGGCTCGTGCGCTCCTCGATGTCGGCCAGCGCGGAGGCGAGCGTGGCGGCAAATTCGTCCGAGTCCTGGTAGCGGTCGCGCGCTTCCTTGGCGAGCGCCTTGAGCACGACCTCGACGAGCGGCCCGGGGATCTTGCGCTCGGGGGCGACCTCGCGCGGGTCCCTGGGCGGCTGAGTGAGGTGCGCGAGCACGACCTGCGTGGGCGACTCGGCCTCGAACGGGAGCCGGCCGGTGAGCAGCTGGTAGAGGATCACCCCGACCGCGTAGAGATCGCTGCGCGCGTCGAGCGGGTCGCCGCGAGCCTGCTCGGGGCTCATGTACTCGGGGGTGCCACACACGATGCCTGGGCTGGTGATGCCCGGCTGCTGCGTCTCGGCGCGCATCTTGGCCAAGCCGAAGTCGACGACCTTGACGAAGTCGCCGCCCGACCGCACCGGCTCGAGGATGATGTTCTCGGGCTTGAGATCCCGGTGCACGATGTTCTGGCTATGCGCCTCGGCGAGCGCGGCGAGCGTCTGACGCAGCACGTCGACGATCCGCCGGAACGGGAGCGGCCCGTCGTCGTAGGTCACGCGGGCCAGGTCGCGCCCCCGCAGAAACTCCATGACGAGATAGAGCTGCCCGTCGGGCGACTTGCCGAAGTCGATGATGCCCACCGAGTTCGGGTGGTTCAGGCGGCTGGCGGCGCGGGCCTCCGTGATGAACCGCGCGGCGGCGTTCTCCTCGCCCACGAGGTGCGGGTGGATGATCTTGACGGCCACGGTGCGGCCGAGGTTCGTCTGTTCGGCACGGTACACCCTCCCCATGCCACCGATGCCCACGAGCTCCAGAATGAGATACCCACCCGGGAGCGCCCGGCCGACGAGCGGATCGTCGCCGCTCGACGTGACCTTGCTGATCGGAAAGCCGCACGAAGGGCAGAACCTGTGCGCGTCATCGCACTGGCTTGCGCATTGAGGGCACGACCGCATCCGAGCTTCCCCACGCCTCGCCGAACAGTCATTCGAGGCTACCATGGCCGCCCCGGCGACGACACCCTCGCGGGCGCGCGCGCTCGACTTCACGCCTGGCCCCGCGCGCTCGGCGTTCGGCGTTCGGCGAAGTCAGCGAGAGCCGCCGTGCATCGGGCCTCGCCTTTTCGCCCTTTGTTCGCTCGGTCATGCGCCGCTGGCGTACGATGCGCTGTGGCCAAACGCATTGGCGAGCTGCTGGTCGAGGCGGGCGTCTTGTCGCAACAGCAGCTCGAACAGGCGCTCTTCGCGCAGCGCAAGGACGGGCGAAAGCTCGGCCAGCTTCTCATCGAGCTCGGCCTCGTCGGCGAGGTCCAGCTGACGCAGACGTTATCCCGTCAGCTCAGCGTTCCGTGGGTGTCGCTCTATCACGTGGACTTCTCGCGCTCGCTCCTAAACCTCGTGCCCCGCGCCGTCGCAGAAAAGTACAGCCTGGTGCCGATCTTCGTTCGACGCGTGCGCAATCAAGGCGAGACGCTCTACGTCGCGATGGACGACCCGACGGCCGAAGGGGCCATCGACGACGTATCCCAGGCCGCATCACTGCCGGTCAAGCCCATGATCGCGTGCCCGAGCGACATCCGCGCCGCCATCCGGGTGTACTACCTCGGCGAGGCCGCGCCCGTGCCGGCGCCGCCCTCGTCGGCGCCGCAAGTCATGGGGGGCGCCTCGGCAGCCGCCGTCACCTCCGCTCCGTCGCCACCCGCGTCACCGCGCGCGCGCGGCGAGGAGCCGGCGGCAGGCGCCGAGCGGCCCCGCGGCCAGCCCGCTGCGAGCGACGCCCCCATCTCGCAGGTCGCCCCTGCCGCGCCCGTGCGGCCGGCGGCGACGTCCACGCCCGGCACCGACGCCCCGGCCGCCGCCTCGGAGCTCCAAGCCCAGGACGCCGACACCCACGCGCCCAGGCGCATGCGCCCCCGGATGATCTCGCTCACGCTGCTCGACGGCACCACCATCGCCGTCCCCGCGCCCAAGAAGCGGCCCTCGCGCCCCGAGATCGAGTCGTCCGCGGCGACGAGGTCACCGATCAGCTCACCGCCCGGGACCTCGTCAGCGCGCTCCGAGCCGTGGCGCACGGCGCGGACGCCAGCGAGATCCTCGGCGCCGAGCCGCAGTGGGAGGCGATGTTCTCGGCCCTGCTCTCGATCCTGCTCCGCAAGGGGCTCATCGCCGACTGGGAGTTCGTCGAGGAGTTCCGCAAGATCTGAGGGCGTGCGGTCAAGGTCGACCGGCCGCGGGCGCGCCCGATCGTCACTTGTACGAGAGCAGCTTCTGCAGCTTCGTCGCGAGCATCGGATTGCCGCTCACCTTCAGCTTGCCTGAGAAGAAGAGCTGCATCCCGGTCGTGGGGTTCTCGATCATCTTCTGGAAGTCCTCGTCGGCGATCGTGATCGTGCAGTCGGCCGGGCCCGTACCCGGCTTGCACGACGGACCGGTGGAGCTGACGTCGATGTTCCACTCTCCGCCGCCGGGCCCCGTGATGTTCATCTGGTACTTGGCGCCGATCTGCTTGGCGTCGTCCGCGTTCTTCGCGAGCGCCGCGGGAAGGTCCTGGTTGAAAAGCTTCTTGATGTCGACGGCCATCGGGCTTCTCCTCGGGTCGAGCTACTTACCACACACCCGATTGCGGCCACCCGTTTTCGCGCGGTAAAGGCGTTCGTCAGCCAGGCGCATCAGGCTCTCGGGGTCGCGCTCGTCGTCGTCGAGCTCGTCGAGCGACGCGTAGCCGACGCTCGCCGTCACGCGCAGCACGGCCTCGGCCGAGGCGACTTCGAGGCGCTCGAGGCTCGACCGCAGGCGCTCGGCGAAGCGGCCGACGTTATTGTGCGAGATCCCGCGCACGAGCACGACGAACTCCTCGCCGCCGAAGCGGGCGAACACGTCTTCGACGCGAATGAGCCGGGACACGAGCGCGGCGGTCTCCCGGAGCACGTCGTCGCCCGCCAGGTGCCCGTAGGTGTCGTTGATGCGCTTGAAGTGATCGAGGTCGAACAGGATGAGCGCGAGGCGCGAGGAGTGCCTGCGCGCGTAAGCGATCTCGCTCGACAGCCGCTCGACGAGGTAGCGGCGGTTGTGCGCGCGGGTGAGCGGATCGCGAACCGACGACTCGTAGAGCTGGTGAGCCAGCCGCTCGGCCTGCACGTCGACGATCGCGAACGAGACGACGATGTTGGGCCCGATGTGGATCCGATCGCCGCTCTCGAGCTCCGCGCGCTCGACGCGGCGCCCCGCGACGAACGTGCCGTTCGTGGAGCTCAGGTCCTCGACGAAGTAGCGCCCGCCCTCGGTGACGATGCGCGCGTGCTTGCGGCTCGCGCCGGCGTCGTCGATCTGGACGCTGGCCTCGCGCCCGCGGCCGATCGTGGTCTCGCCCTCGCGAACCGAGTACACGCGCCCGATGTTCGGGCCGCTGACGATCGTGAGCACCGCCCGCGTGCTCTGGTGCGGCGCCGTCGGCGGGGGCATCGCGATCGTGTTCTCGGTCGTGCGGGTGCTGCTCTCCTCGTCCGTCCAGTCGACGAGCGACGTCCGCGGCGACGACGGGCGCTCGTCGGCAGGGGTTCTGGGCGACGACGGCCTCTCGGCCGCTGGAGCGCGCGGCGACGAGGGCCTCTCGTCGGCCGCCGGCTCTTTGCCCCCCGGGGGTCCTTTGTTCGTCTTCTTGAGGTCGTCGGGCATAGGGGCGGCCGCCGCGGGCGCGCGGCGCGGTGCGACCGGCCACGCGGACGGGGGGGGAGCTGCGGATGGATCGAAAGGCCTGTCTACTTCATCGTACCCCATCGCCGCTGGACGATGTACTGCGTCGCCGCTAAGACGCGCGGAAAAGGAGCGCCCGCATGGGACTCTTGAACGACAAGGTGGCCATCATCACGGGCGCGGGCGGGGGCCTCGGCCGGGCGTACGCCCTCCTTTTTGCCCGCGAAGGCGCCAAGGTCGTCGTCAACGACCTCGGCGGAACGCGCGACGGCACCGGCAACGACGCCGGCCCGGCGGCGCGGACCGTGCAGGACGTCCGCGCCGCGGGCGGCACCGCCGTCGCCAGCGGCGACAGCGTCGCCACGGCTGAGGGCGCGGCGGCCATCGTGAAGGCCGCGGTCGACGCCTTCGGGCGCGTCGACGTGCTCGTGAACAACGCCGGGATCCTTCGCGACAAGAGCTTCCTCAAGATGGACGAGGCCATGTGGGACGCCGTCCTGGCCGTCCACCTCAAAGGAACTTTTCTTTGCTCGCAGGCGTTCGCCAGGCAGCTCGTCGCCCAGGCCTCCGGCGGGCGCATCGTGAACACGACCAGCGTGAGCGGAATGCTCGGCAACTTCGGCCAGGCCAACTATTCCGCCGCCAAGGCGGGCATCTACGGGCTGACGCGCACGATGTCGATCGAGCTTCAAAAGCACCGGATCACCGTCAACGCGATCGCCCCCATCGCCAAGACGCGCTTGACCGAAGACCTGCCGATGTTCCAGGGCATCGAGACGCTCACGCCCGAGCACATCGCGCCGGCCGCGCTCTTTCTGGCGAGCGACCTGTGCGGCGACCGCACCGGCTACGTGCTCGCCGCCGCCGGCGCGCGCCTCTACGCCTTCAAGGTCGTCGAGACCGCCGGCCGGTTCAAGGAAGCCGACGGCGGCGTGTGGACCGCCCAGGAAATCGCCGAGAGTTGGGACGCGATCATCAAGGGCTAGGGGTCTAGGGGTGCTAGCCTCGGCGCTCCGATGATCGACCCCCGCGCGGTCCTGCAGGCAGTCGTGGATTATGTGAGAAAGAACCCCGACGAGATCGTGAAGGCCGCGATCAACGCCGCCGGCCTGCGATTCGGCGTGCCCATCGCCGCCCTGCGCTGGCTGTCGACGCAGGCCAAGCTGCCCAAGAAGGCGCCCCGCGACATCGACATCGGCAGCGCCCCGCCCGCCATCCGCATCAGCCTCTCGGTCGACGCCATGGGCACGCCCGTGCGCGCCAGCGCCGCCATCCGCGTCGACGAGATCGACCTGTCGCCGGACGCCATGCGCATCGGCCTCAAGCTGAGCGACGTCAAGCTCGCGCTGCTCGGCGAGAGCGACGCCCCGATCGCCACGCTCATCAAGTCCGGCGCGCTCGACCTGTCCAAGCCGGGTAACCTCGTGAAGTTCTTGCCCAAACGGCCGCTCGCCATCGTCGAGGCCGACGACGACCGCATCGTCGTCGATCTCATGAAGCTGCCCGCCATCGCCGACAACGCGCGCCTGCGCAAGGCCCTCGCCATCGTCACGCCCGTCGTCGCCGTGCGCGCAGTCGAGACCGACCGGGACCACGTCTACGTCGCGCTGCGCGCCAGCCCGCGCGGGCTGCCGCGCGCATTCGCCGCGCTGCGTGAGGGCTTCTGGGGCGTGTGACGCCGCCGCCGTGGGCCGCCACGCCCGCCGATGCTAGAACGGCGTCCGCCTCTTCGGGGAGTCGCACAGTCCGGTAGTGCACGAGCTTTGGGTGCTCGTCGTCGCGGGTTCAAATCCCGCCTCCCCGACCATTTTAGCCGATATTTCGGCCCGGTTTTCTGACTTGGCCCAATCCTGGCCCAAACGTCCGCGTCGAGGCGGCCGACGCCTTGCCGAGCTGCTTCCGCCGCTTCGACCGCCGGCCTCGGTGCCCTCGAGCAGAGCGCGTGGGAGCGGTGGGAACGGGTCGCCGATCGAGGACGTCAGGTCTTCGGCCATCTTCACGTAACCGAGCGTCGTCGAGATCGCGTCGTGACCGGCGCGTCGCTGCATCTTCGCGATGTCGACGCCGGCGAGGGCGAGCCAAGTGATCCCGGTGTCCCGCCACGATCGGAAGTTGACCTGCATCGTCGTCGCGCTCTGTTCGCGAAGGCGTGCGCGTTCGAGCTTGGCCGCCTCGAAGTGTTGCCGCATCCACTGCGACCGGCGGTTCTCGTTCAAGTCCTGCATGAGCGGCAGTACCGATGCGCTCGCGAGGCGCTTCGCGCGCTCGTGCATAACCTTGAGCAGCGGCACCAGATTCGGATGGATCGGCACGTCGCGGACGCCGTTGCGCGTCTTCGGCGCCTTCACCGTCTTCGAGTCCTCGTCGTACGACTTTGTGATGTGCACGACGCCCGCCTCGAAGTCCACGTCGGACCAGAGCAACGCTCGGAGCTCGCCGGGGCGCAGGTACAGGTAACACGCCACGGCGTAGAGCTCTCGCCACGCGCGCGGCACCTCCGCGCACGCGGCGAGCTTCAGAAACTCGCTCGGGTAGATGAAAGTCTTTGCCTTCGTGTCCGTCCGATCGGGCGGCTGTACCGTCGAGCACGGGTTGTCCTCGCGCACACGCAGTTCGCGGCGCTTCGAGGTGCACGCCTCCTTCATCATCGACGTGAGCACGCTCCAGACGTTGCGCGCGCGGGCGCCGCTAAGACCGGCCTTGCCGCCCTCTTGCTTGCGTTGCGCAACCGCCGCATCTAGGGCATCGCGAACGTCCTCGACGTCGTCCCGGGTTACGCCGGCGATCGGCTTGGCGCCGAGCTTCGGGGCGATCCAGACGGACCACGACGACTCGAGATCACGGGCGCGGCGTACGCGACCAATCGCCTTCCGGTGCTCGAGGAAGCGCTCGAAGTACTTTGCGCATGTCTCGCCGTGCGTCGCGTCGTGCTGCTTCGCCTCTTCGGCCAAGCGCGCCTGCCGCCGCTTGTACAAGTCGTGCGTCTCGTCTTCGTCTTCTTGCAGCGCCGCGGCCCATTGCTCTGCGCGCTCTCGCGCGGTCAGGCCGCCGGCGGGCGTCGAGTGTTTCGCAGGGACGTCGACCCGCTCGCGGAAGCCGTCGAGGTGCCGGATACGGGCGCGGTAGTACGTCGAGCCGTCGGTGCGGCGGAGGGGTTCGACCGAGCCAGTGCGGGGCGGGGGCATCGCCTCAGGTTACCTCCACGCGCCGCCGCACGGCCCTCGGGCACGGCGACGTCTTGCCGCGGGCCAGGTGACCTTGCCCCGGTACCGGATGGCGCCCGACGGCCAGCGGCGCGGCGAGCCGTCGGGGTGCTTGGGGTACCAGATCGAGCCGGCGGGGGCGGGTTGTGCGGACGGGCGCGGACGCGGCATCGATCCAGGTTACCTCCACGCCCGCCGGCCGCAGCATGCGACTATAGCCTGGTGAGCCTCGTCGAGTCGATCCACGCCGTGTACGACCGCTGCTCTCCTTGCATCCACCCTTTCATCGGGGCGGCGTTTCGAAACCCGAACGCGAACGACGTGAGGGTCATGGCCGTCGGAATCAACGCCTACTCCGAGGAGCAGCATTGGGGGAAGCAGGGCCCCACCCTGTTCGCCGAGTGGTTCGCGCAGCAACGGTACCGCTTCCAAAGGGGCGTGCTGCGCGACGTCGGGGCGCTCGTGGCTCCCCTCCGCGAGCGTCCGTACATGTTGCAAGGCCGCTCGTTCGCCGGGAAGGACTCGATCTATCTGACGAACGCCGTCAAGGTGTACGTCCGAGAGGCCGAGGGCAAGCGCGCCGACCAGCTCTCCGAGAGCAACTTCACGGCGCACATCGAGCAGTGGCGCGACGAGCTCGACGCCATGGGCCGACGCGAACGCTCTCCCGCACGTCATCGCGATCGTGGGCGAGCCATTCTGGCGCCTCGCGTGCGCGTCGTTCCGGGAGAAGCCGGCGTTCACGCGCTTCGCCGTGTCGGGGTACCGCTGGTGCAAGGCCGGAGCGCTGCACTTCGCAAACCGGATCGCGCTCGCCGGACCTGGCGGCGACCATGAGCTACTCCTCGTGGTGACCGATCCCCCGGACGGCTTGCACGACGCCATGTGGACGGCGTGGCTCGACATCGAGTCAGAGCTCAAGGTGCGGAGCCCTTTCGACCCCATGATCGAGCTGTCGAACGGCCCGGGGGCCGCACAGCTACTCTCGCCGGTCGCTCAGCTCAACCTGCCTCCAAACCTGCCGCCGCCGCTGCTTCAGCAGGTGCTGCACAGTCTCCTGGCGACCGCCGTCGTGCAGGTCCCGCCCACACCGTTCGAGCTCGTCACGGCTCTGATGGAGAGCAGCCGGTACGCGAGCCGGCACGCCGTGCGTGGAAATATATTGGCATGTCGCATGCCTGACATGCAGGTCGTCGCGAACGTCGTAACTAAAGAGGCACGCTGGGAAGCCGTTTCACTGTTCAACCCGCCTGCGCCGCCCACGCCACCCGGCAGCTCGTCTGCACCCGGGGCGGGAGGCCCATCTCCTTCGCCTCGGTGCGCCCCACGGCATACGCGTGGTGGAAGAAGCTGTTGTTCAACGCCTCGGCTAGCGCCTTCGCCTTTTGCGCTCCTGCAGGGTCGCTCATGTGCATCCGGAGCAGCTTCTCGCCAAGGGAAAGAGACAAGCGCGACCCGCGCATTGATACCCCTACCGGAATCGTTCCCACCTCCGAGCAAAACCTCTCGAACAGGACGCGCAGGTGTTCCTGGTCGGTCAGGCCGACGCGCGTGCGAACGAATTCTAGGAAGCTGGCGAGATCCTCGGATCCGAAATGGATCGTCTCCATCTCGTTCGTTCCGGGCTTCTTCCGCTGGTGGATGATCTGGGTGTCAGTCGGTCCGAGGTTCCCATTGGGGTGGATCAACAACTCGTCGGCTCCGAGGGCGAGCAGCGTCGCTGCGCTGAACGCCGCGTGTGGAACAAGGACGGCTACTTTCTTCACCCGCTCCCGCAGGAGCGACATCATCCGCCAAGCGACCGTAGCGTCGCCGCCGTTGCTCACGATCAAGAGATCGACGCCCGGAGCGTCCTTCGGCAATCGCTCGATCTGATCGACCAGCTCAGGAATCGCGTCCGACCCGATCGTCGCTTGGATACCGTTGCGCGTCGACGTGACGTACGCGATGAGCGGTCGCTGCCGGCGTTCCTCGATCGCCTTGTAGATGGCAACACGTTCCGAGATGCCCACCGACCAAGCCCTTCCTTCCGCGGCCTAACCAAAAAGCAGGCTCGGCCGCGCCCGTCAATTACATCGTGCTCCAATGGCTCCCCACCCCCGCCCCCGGGCTGCGACCGCGAGCTGCTCGGTCGCGCGCGACACGTGAGCGCCAACGCCGCCCTTCGTGATGCCGAGCGCCGCCGCGACCTCGACGTTCGAGAGGCCTTCGAGCAACAGCAACACCACGCGCCGCATGCCCGGGGCGAGCGCTTCGACATCCCGCCGCAGCGCCACCCGCGCCTCGTGCCGTTCGAGCTCGTCGTCGGCGCTCGCCACGTCCGCCGCGAGCTCGAGGTCGTCGACGTCGACGTGCCGCCGCCCACGGCCGGACCGACCGATCTCCGCACGGCGCCGGTCGAGACAGATGCTCCGCGCGACCGTGCACGCGTAGCGGACGAAGGCCCCCGGCTCGAACGCCACGGGCGGCAGCCTCTCGAGCAGCCGCGCGAAGGTCTCTTGCGTCACGTCCTCTGCCTCGTCCGCGTTGTCGGTCAGGCGCAAGGCCATGCGGTGCACCCGCGGGCGGGCGCCGCGCGCGAGCTCGCCGAAGGCCTCGCGGTCGCCCGCCGCGGCGCGGGCCGCGAGCTCGTCGTCAGGATCGCGAAAGCGCGTCTCGGACGCGGGTGCGGGCGGGATGGCGCGTGCCGGGTCGCTCACTGACGACTCCGAATATCCAGGCCGCGAGCGAGGGCCATGGTCACGGCTTCGAGCCGGGCAAGGGCGCTCAAAACATCGAGAAAAGCGGCCGTGGCCGTGACCTTGGCCTTCCCTGCCGGGATGCTCGGCAGCTCGATCGGCTCGCCTGACGGGCTCGGAAGCGTAGGCCGGTACGGCGGCTTGCGGGGCGCACGTTTTCGCGAGCTCACGACGCACCTCCAGGCGCAGGGACGGTAGGGCGGTCGCGCGCTTCGTCCGACATCGCGGGCATGTCGGTCGTCGGGCGCCAGCCGGTTGCGAGGGCGAACGTGATCAGGTCGCGCAACGTGTCGGTGTGGACGCCAGCGGGCGTCGGGTGCAGGGTGTTCATGCTGACCTCGTCTGTCGGGGTTGGCCGGCTCGGGGGCGGCGCCAACCGCGCCCCGAGCACTTCGCCTGGATTGGACGGACTACCCGGCCGAGACCTGAAGTCCACGACGCCGATTGGTCGCACGGTGTCGCTGACGCACGATCGCGCACGAATCGGTGAGACACGTGCAATCGGTTTTCGGCGCGCCGAGTTGCCCTCGATGACGCGCCGAAAACTCCCCTAGTCCGCGGTCACCCGCTCGTCACCTTCGGCGATCCCGCCGTGATCTGACCGGTCAACGTGAGCGAGCCACCCGGCAGGGTGCACGGGCCGCCCCCGGTGCCCGGCGGCGCGCTGATAGCGGCGGCATCGGTCGCCGTGAACGTGACCTGCACCGAATCGCCGACGCGCCCGACCGCCGCGCCGCCGCCGGCGAGTAGGAGCGCCGTCGCGTCGAGCTCGAGGACGTTCGGCGCGAAGCCGCCCGACTCGGGGTCCGGGAAGCCGATCACGATCGGCCGTCCCGGATCGCCATCTACGAAGGTCACGAGCACGTAGCTGCCGAGCACGTGCTGCGCCTTGGCCCCGGGCACGCCCGGGCGCACGCGGACGCCGCTGAGGAACGGCATGCCCGTCGACACGCGCACCGGCTGCAAATTCAGGTGCTCACCGTCTTGCGTGACGACGCGGTACTCGTACACGCTTCGGAACTTCCGACCAGGATCGAGCTGGTCGAGGATCGCGCGGAGGGCAGCGAGCCGCCGGGACGTGCCCGCGGCTTGCTTGCCCCAAATGCGCGAGCGAAGGCCGCCCTCGACGGTGAATTCGTGCTCGACGTCGACCGCCGTGAGGCCGTCCACCGTGAGGCCGGGCAAGATGTTCGCGATCGTCGCGCTCGCGAGCGTGAGCGTACCCGCGGCGAGATCGAGCTCGGACGTTCGGGCGGCCTTCCCGGCGAAGGTCGTCGCCGGGCGTTGCCCGATGCGCGTCTTGCCGTCCTCGCCGACGTACCACGCGTTGGGCGCGAGCTGCTCGAGAAGGCGACAGGCCGGCCCCTGCGACCGCACGAAAAAGCCAACGTTCGTGCTCGGGATGGTCGTCGCGTCGAGCGTTTCGCCGACCTCCGACGCGGCGTCGCTGAGCACTTGCATGAGCGAGGCACCCGCCGCCGAGACCGCGCGCACGCCGAACGGGACGTGGCCCGAGGCGTCGGGCGTCGCATACGAAAGCGCACGGATCGCCTTGCCCCAACCGCCGGCACCGGTGACGAGTCGGAAGTACGATCGGCCGGCCTCGCCCGTGGGGCCGCCGGAAAGCACGGTGCACTGAAGCACGAGATCGGCGATGGTGAGCTTGACCGCGCCCGAAAGGGTCACGGCGCCGTCGACGGTCACGTCGGCGTAGGACGCGCCCCAAGCCGGGATCGAGACGCGCGCAGAGGTGACGCGCGCGACCGAAGACCCATCGAGGGCCGCGAGGCTGGCGCCGGTTGCGATTGTTGAAGTGGCCATGTTGGAATCTCCGAAGCTGAAGGTCAGTGGTTACTCGGCGCATACCCGCGAAGGGCGCTCGGTCTCGTTCAGGAAGGCGCGTCATTGCGGCTCGAACAGCGCGGGCACGAGAGGATCTCAACGACGTCGTGCACGTCGAGCCATCGAACGAACGCCGCGGGCCGACCGGTTCGGCGGCGAGGCCGTGGGGATGGGTCAAGTCGACGCTGTCGTTTGGCTCTTCACCGCATCGACAACGCGCGCCAGCGCGGCAAGCTCGGCCCCATCGATGCGGGTGCGGCCGCGGTGTTCGCCGTTCGCGAGCACGAACCGAAGAAGGACCGCGTCCGGTGCGGCCGCGACCTCGATCGCGATGCCGTCATGCCCTTCGGTCTTTCCGATGGGCACGCAACACGTGGCGGTCCTTGCGCTCGCGACGGCGCGGCTCAGGAGATCGACTTCTTGGCTCGAGGCGAAGTGCATGTCGTTCACGATTCGGCCGTCCTTCGGCCGAACGCGGCGGATGTGCACCGCTGGCAAGACCTGCTGCACGATGCCCGGGCGGACTTCGTGTCCGTCGGGGGCGACGCGGGGGCTCGTGTGATCCGGTCGCCGAGGCATGGACGGGTGAAGCTCGACTTCTTTGAGGGGGAACATGGAGAACTTCCTTCGCGGTGCGCCGAAGCCGCGCCCGCCCGATGAACGAGCGGGCGCGGTCCGAGCGAGTGTCAGCGCTTGCCGCCGGTGAAACGCCCCGAGTCGGAGAAAGCACCTCGCTCGCCGCTGGCGTACGGCCGAATCGGCCGGGCGAGCGACGCTTTCAAGGCGAGGAAGTCGCTCGGGCGACATTTCTGCGCACGGCACGCCGCGAGCTCACTCTTCGTGAGCTGCCTCGCGGCGTCCGCTTCGAGCTTCGGGTCGACGACGTCGCCGTCGTGCTTGCCTTCGGCCAATTCGCCGAGCAGCTCGCCGAGCAGGTCCAAAGCGGCCTTACCGTCCGAGGACTGCACCGCGCCGCGGGCTCGTTTCCATTGTTGTTCGGTCATCATGTTGTCACTCCGTCCTCTCATCGGCCGTGGGGCCGCACCTTCAGATCCGTCAACACGCCGCCGCACGCGCGAGCGCTCGAACGCTCGGCGGCTCGCAGGCCGCAGCGCCGCTTGGGCGAGCGCAACTTCCCGCACTCGCACCGGATGGCGATCTCGCCGGCGTCGATGTCGGTGCACGTTGTCGATCGCGTGTTCATTGCGCCGCCCCCGCACGCCGCGACAAGTAGTCGTCGGCAAGCTTCTCGCGCGCGGCGCGCTCTTTCTCTTGCTCGCGCCGGTCGGCCTCGGCGCGCTGGCGCATGCGCTTGTCGGATTCTTGTGCTTCGTCGAGGCGCTGCCTGCGGAGCGCTGCGATCTCGCGCTCGTGCTCCTCTTTTTCGCGCCGCTCCTCCTCGAGCCGGGAGGCCACGCGCCGGATCTCGGCGCGGGCGTTCTCCGCCGCGGCCGCGTGTCCGGGAAGCGGGACCCCGCGCGCCATCGCCTCATCGACGCTGGTCAGGTGCGACCGGTGCGGGCGCGGGTCGAAGCCACTGGAAACGAAAGGCAGCCCCGCCGCCGCTCGTCGGCGGGCCACGGTCGCCGTTGCGGCCACCGCCGCGGCCGCGCGATCGTTCATCCGCGTCACGGCCGCGTTGAGCGCATCGCGGGCGCGCTGGACGTCCCCATCGAGCTCGACCAGGTCGGCGCGCAGCGTTGGCAAGTCACGGGCTCGCGCCGCCTCGTCGCCTTCGGCCAGTTCGAGGACGTCGAGCGCGACGACGGCTTCGCGTTCGGCGACGGCCGCAGCGGCGCGGGAGTCGGCGAGCGTGGCTTGGCGCTCCAGATCGCCGATCAAGTTGTCGGAAGGGATCTGGAGCATGCCGGCGGCGTAGGTTCCTGGCGGAAGCGGGTTCGTTCGGCGATACGCCGCGAGCTCCGTTTCGAGGCGCTCGACGGTGGCCGCGAGCTCGCGCCAGCGTGTGACGGCCGCGTCGGCCGCGGCGCGAAGGTGTTCACTGTTTTGGGCTTTTCGAGACATGATGACTTCCTCGTGTGGCAAATGGACGCCGTCGCGAGCGAGGGCGTTCCCTCGTCGCGCGGTGTCCGACGTTCGTTCTGGCGCGGTCAGATTCGATCGCCGCCGGAGCCGTAATACCTGCGCAGGCTCGCCGATCCGTCGTACGCGGTCGAGTGACCGCCGACGGTGACCATCTCGCTGCGCCCCGGTGCTCGCTGCGGCTGCCGGCCGACGCCATCGGCGGACTGCCCATGGATCAAGGCGTCCTGCATCTCTTGAATGCCAGCGAAGCCGACCGACGGGTCGGGCCGGTTCTCGGCCAAGCCGAGCAGCTCGACGGCGGCGTGTGTGAGCGCGTCGAGCGCATCGGGCGAGCGTGATCCCGGCTTCGGTTCCCACGTCGTGAGCGTGTCTTCGAGCTCGGCGAGGTCGGCGCCGATCACGTGCGAGATGCGGCCACGTTCGTACGCGGTCGCCACGGGTTGGGCGCGATCTTCTTTCGGCCCGCGCGCGTACACCGTCTTGATGAAGAGGGTTCCCGGCCGGCGTTGCGGTCGTTCATCGGCACCGACGGTCACGACGGTCAAGCCGCGCGACGGCGCGATCGATCGGATGATTGCCGGCACGAGATCGCCCGCCTTGTTCGTCTCGCACACGACGTAGTCGACGCCCGAGTGCGTATACATATCGACCACGATGGCGCCCCACTGCTCGGGGCCGTATCGGCCCGAGCGGTCGGCGATCACGTACGTCTGTCCGTCGACACCCGAGCCGGCGAGGACGATGCCGGTTCGATCGCTACTCGCGCGCTGCGATACCGCCGGGTCGACCCCGATCACTTTGCGCACGTACGAGTCAGGCGCGTGCCGCCGTGTGACGTCGATCCATTCCTGTTTCACCATCGCAGCCTCCGAATCCTGGAGCCATTCGCCGAGCAGTTCCTCGCGGCCGCGTTGCGTCCCGCCGAACTGGCGATCGAGGTCTTCGAGCACGCCATCGCCGAGGTTGAGCGCGTTCTCGTGGATGGTCCCGTGCACGACGCGGTGCCGCGCCGGATCGGCCTCGGCCCGCGCGAGCAGTTGCCGCAACAACGTATGTCGGCGCTTCGGGGTCGCGTCCCACACGACCCGGGCCGACCCAAGGCGCGTCGCCGGCGTCAGCGCCGAGAAGAAGGCCTCGTCCATCGTGGCTCTCGGCCACGACTGAAGTTCGCTCGCCCATGCGAGGTGGTACTCGAGGCCGCGAATGTTGCCGGGTTCCAACGGGGTCCGCACGTAGGCGCGTGCGCCGTTGGGCCACACGACTTGCAGTGAGCTCGGTTCCCATCGAGCCCGGAACCATGGCGGCGACGTCGCGACGAGCCCGCTCGGGCCGGTTACCTGGATGTCGACCGACTTGCGCTCGTCTTGCGCGACGAGGCAGACGAGCCGCGCGCGTCCGGCGGCGACTTCGGCGTTCACGTACTCGGCGAGCGCTCGCGTCTTGCCGAACCCGCGGCCCGTGAGGAAGCCGAAGCTGCGCCAGCTGCCCGACGGTGGAACCTGCTTCGGCCGGGCAAAGATGCCTTGCCAGTCGTACCGAAGGGCGGCGAGCTGCACGACGCTGCACTTGTTCAAGGCCGCCTCGAGCGCAAGGCGAGCGCCTCGCGGGCCGAGCGCAGCGACGAGGCCGCGAACACGTGCTTCAATCGGGGACATTTCGTTCATGGCTTCCGCGCCTCTGCGACGATGCGATCGAGTGTTCCGAACACGAGCTCGCGAGCGTCCTTCGCGGCCTGCACGAAGTCGGGGTTCTCGTTCGGGTCGGCCGGCGGCGTGGGTCGGATGCGCTCGATCGTCGACGTCAGGTCGCCGATCGCGCGAAGCGCTTGGATGGACCGGGCGTGGTCGTCATCGGCCGCTGCTCGCCGCGCCAGGTCTTCGAGCGACGTGATCACGTTCGTGAGCCGCTCGACGGCGTCGGGCGCCGGCTCGGGCGCGGCCTCGAGCGGCATCGGTGGCGCCGCCGGCTTCGTTTGCGCAGGCGACCGCTCGGCCGCCTTCCGGCCCCTGCAGGACGCCGGCGACGGCTCGTGCAGCACGCCGTGGATCGCGGCCAGCGAGAAACCCGTCTTGCGCTTGATGTCGCGCACGGTCAGGTGCGCGTACTTTCGGATCTGCGCTTTCTGCGTGCGTGTCAGTCGGCGTGCCATTCGTAGCTCCGTGTCGTCGTTGTTCGCGAAAAGGCGTTCGCGAACGTGCCGTCCGTTCGCGCTGAAAAACCAATGGCGGACCTTGGACCCCACCCCCACCCCCTCCCGATATCCGGGTCGAACGCTGCGACGACGTCGGGGCAAGGCGAGGCGCGCGGCCTCGGCCTGCCCCCGGTCGGACGTCGCAGCGGCCGGGCGCGTGGGCGGGCGCCGATTGGCTTGCGGTGTGAGGGGCGCCCGGCGCCCACCTGGACACGGGCGTCACTGGCCGCGTTCAGCGACGGGCGATGAAGTCGCCCTTTGAAGTGTAGGTCGCCCGGCCAAAGGTTGTTGCGACGTCGAGTGCTTCACGCACGACGCGCCCGGCGAACGACCCGGGGTCTGGTGCGGCGGTGCTTGGTCTCAACACAAGCGACCACGCCAAGTACTTGCGTAGTGCGTGCACGGGCACGGGCGACGCAACGGCGGTAGGCGTGCCAGCACGAAGGACAAGCGCACGACGGCACCATGTGACGCTTTCGCCGAACACCTCGAGAGTCGGCAGCCAGTAGACCTTTCTCGGCTGCTTTGAACCGCCGAGCAAGCGCACCGTGAGACCGACGAGCGCCGCAAGCTCGGGGTCGCCTTCCCACGCGACGGGCCGCAAGTCGTCGCAGCAGTCCAGGCAAGGCGGCCGGTAGATGAAGTACCTGATGCGAGGGCGCGGGCGCCGAGGCGAGCGGCCTCGCCTCGTCGAGGCGTCAACGGGCTTGGGTTGAAGCGATTCGATGTGGTTCATAGGCAATCTCCAGGCAAGGGCCGGCGGGAGGGGCCGGCGGGTGACTTCGTGTCTCGTGTGGAGGTTTTTTCGAGCCGCCCCGGTCGACGCTGGCCGTGGTTTCCAAGTCCATGCCTTGGAAAACCCACGGCCAGCGTCAACGAAAGGGGTTGCTGGTCGTGACGTTGGCCGTGACGGCCAGCGTCGGAATATTGGATTTCACTCGGTTTCTTTTCGACGCTGGCCGCGACAATGGCCGCGCGGCCACGGTGGCCGTGACGCTGGCCGTGGGCCCACGCTGGCCGCGCCCACGGCCAGCGTCATACGCAGCGCGTCATGGCCGCTCGGCGTGTGGATGAAGCATCACGAATTCGGTTCGCGCGCGCCCTACCCGCTCCGTGTACGCGCGCGTGTAGCCCGCTAACTCGAGCGATTCGATCGCCTCGTCACGAAGCGTGTTCGGCCCGCGCAGCATGTTGCGCAGTTGCCGCCGCGGAATGCCCGACATTCGCCCTTGGCGATGTGCCTCGCGCAGTATCTCGAGCGCTCGGGCCTTGCACTTTTCGAGCGTCATCGTCTTCGGGTTGTCCTCGGCCGGCGCCTCGTTCGGAATCTCGATCCACCGCAACCCCTGATCGCTGAGCTCGACCCGGACGTCGCCCGCTCGTCGGCCTGCGCCGTCCTTGACCGGCTGCATGGTCGTCTCGACGATCCCGCCGTCCTTTTTGTCGGGCTCGGTGAACTCGAAGATTCGATCGCACGCGGCGAAGAGCGCCGTCGAGCCGCGCACCTTCTCTCGAGCATCCCCGCCACTTCCTTTGCGGCTATGATGGATGACGAGAACCGTGCAGCCGGTCGCGTCGGCGAACTGGCCCGCGAGCTCTAGCAAGCGCGCCGAGCGGGCGTCGTTTTCGTCGACATCTGGCGACGCGGCCTTGAAAGAGTCGATGACGAGCAGATCGAGCCCGAGCTTCGCGAGCTCAATCCAGGTTTCGGGGTCGGTTAGCTGGGCATCCGAGTACGAGGCACGCAGTAGACGATCGCCGACCTCGGCGTCCTTCGCGCCTAGCAATTGTAATCGGCGCACGACCTCATAATCACCCGACTCGTAGTCGAGGACTGCGACGCGCCCGCGCACGGCCGGGAACTTCCCGAGCCATGGCTTCCCCGTGGCGACGGCGAGCGCAAGGCTGAAGGCGATCCAGGTCTTCAAGCTGTTCCCGTGCGCCACAAGCATGATGACGTCGCCTTTGCAGAAGATGCCATCGACCTGGTACACGAGCGGCGGAAGCTTCGCCTCGAGCTGGCCGACCCTGAAGGCGATACCCCCGCACGAAACGGTGCGATCGGCCGGCGGCTTGTAGCGCGAGCCCGCCGGCGCCGTCGCGTCCCTGCGCTCGGCCACCTCAGCAAGCCGCGCCTTCAACGACGCGCCTCCGCCGAGCAGCTCGCGCACGGACGAGACCACGTCCGGGGCGCGAGTAAGCTCGGCGAGCCTGCTCCAGCCCGTTTGTTCGGTCACGTCCCTGCGCCAGTTGTCCCGGATGTCGGCCTCGAGATTGGCGCCGTCCGGGACGTGTCGGTACAGCTCGCGCGCGAATGCGAGCGCCCGGTCTTCGGACCATCCGTCGCGCTTCAGCGCGCCGCCTAGGGCGAGCTTGGCCAAGTGCCTGTTACCCATCGCGGGCCACACGGCGGCGAGGGACGCCGCGGCCGCTCGCTCGGAATACGTGAGCTCGCCGTCGCCCGGAGGCGCGGCCGGGGCGACCCGGGGCGCCGCCGGGACCGGGGCCGGCGCCGGCTCGCTCGGCACCGCCGCGAGGATCTTGTCGACGGGCAGCGGCGTGCCCTCGAGCTCGACCCACTGGTACGCCGCGCCTTCGCGGTGCGCGGGCACGTACCATAAACGAGAGGGGTCCCGCGTCGACTCGTCGAGCGGATGCGCGTATCGGTCGCGCGCCCAACGCCACACGCGCGCCTGTTCGTCGGCGGTCATGTCCCGCGAGCACGCGAGGACGATGCGCCACTTAGGGTGCTCGGGCGCGTGCGAGAAGCTCGAGTGAACCGCGCCGGCGACGCCGGAGTAGAGCGCGACCACCCGCTCGATCGGGAGCTTGGATCGGTCGTCGTCGAGGACGATGCAAGAGACGGCCTCGACGTTGGCCTTCGCGCGGCGGTTGCCCGCGAAGCGGGCCGGCGACCACCCCTCGAGCCCATCCTTCGACGCGGCGACGACAGGGCGCGAGAGGAAGTCGAGGAACGACTTCCACGTGATTTCGGTGTGGGCGCCCTCGTTGCGCCGGGCGCTCGGCCAAAGGGTGAACTGAAGCATCGGATTTCTCGAAGTCGGATTCCAGTGTAAGGGAGATGCCCCGGCCAGGTGTACGGCCCGGCCGGGGCGGCAGCTTGTCGGAGGGGAATCCGAAAACCTCCGACTCGCAAACGTTCAGTTGAGCGCCGCGCCGGACACCTGCCGGAGCAAGCACTCGGCGACGGCCACGTCGGTGCGCGCCCGCTCAGCGCATCCCGCGCAGAGCTCAAACGTCCGGCAGACCGCGCCGGCCGGAGTCGGTACGACGAGTGTCGCGCAGAGGTCGCCCCGGCGCGGGCCGCGGCAGCACGCGCAGCGACGGCGGCTCACGGCGCCGCCCGACGAGTGCGGGCCTCTTCGAAGGCGCGGGCGGCGGCCTCGAGCCGATCCTCGGGCATCGACAGGCCTTGTTCGATCGCGCGCAACGCAAGCCCCTGCATGGTCACGCCGGAGCCGCATCGGATGACGGTGTGTCCGTCGACGCCGAAGACGACGCCGGCCACGTGCTCCCCCCAGCGCGCGAGGAACGATCGGACCCTGGCCGACGTCTCGGACGACGGCCGGGCGTAGCCCCGGTGACGGGGCGTCGGAAACGTGTTCATGGTCAAAACCTCCGCCTAATGGGAAGACGTTTCACATGACCCTTTTTGGGGGACATGCATATCGATTCCTTTCAACGCGGCGCGCTGAAAGGCCTTTTTGACAGCTTCGTAATAGCGATCGAAGACGTCCTTCGTTGACGTCTCGGAAGTCAGTTCAAGATCCTCTGGACACTTGCTCATGCTTAGGAGACGAAGCCAGGTCGCCTCTGTGGGCGTGAGCGGTTTCCCGTCGACACGGAGCTCGGTCAAGTCGTGGGGCGAAAGCTCGCCTGTTTCGACTCCCGTCCACACGCACTCGAGCCACGCCGAGCAGCGCGCTCGAAGCAGATCCCAAAAGAGCGCGCGATCCGTCGGCGCCGTCAGGTGCACGACGCCGCGGGAGAGGTCGATCGCTGCGATGATCGCATCTTCACCGCCTCGAAAGGGATTGAACGTCGCTCGAAACGTGTGCTCGTCCTCGTGTGGCTCAGGCTCTTCCTGATACGGAACGTGTCTGGTTTCTGGTTTCCGCTTTTCGTCGATGACGAGATTCTTTGCGACCCGGATGCACCATGCTTTCGGGTTCGGGGGCGCCGCGGTGCACTCGAGCAGCTTCAGGGCGAGGTTTTGCCTCAGGTCTCGTCGCTGCTCGGAGTTGCGACGAAAGTCAGTTCCGACGCTCCGAGCGGCGTCCTCGATCGCATCGAGCTCGGCAAGGGAGAGCCCGCGCGTCTTCGGGGGCGCGGCCCGCGGGGCGTTGCTTCGGTACACGTGCACCGTCGGTGGCGGGTTCCGGCGGCGGTGCTGCTCTTCTAGCTCGACGCGGCGGCCCCGTTTCGGCGCGTCGAGCGCGAGGGCGAGCTCGACAAGCCACGCCGCGTCCTCAGCGCCGCACGGGAGCAGCACGCCCGTTTCCCGCAGCGACCTCCGGAGCCACGCCGCGAACCGGCGCGCCTCTCCGACACTCGGCAGCGGCGCGCGCCAATGGCGCCAGCGTCGGTGCGGGTCCGCGGGAGCGATCCGGCACCGCCGGTCGCCGGGCGGGCCGAGGGGCGGGGGCAACGCGAAGGCGGTGGTCACGACGCGGCCCTTCGCGTCCGCGCCGTGAGCCGACGCTCGACCCGTGCCGCTTGCCCGTCCTCGACGCGAGCCACGGGCGCGCGCCGTGTCTCGATCCACGCGTCGAGATCGCGGCGGCGGACGGCGCGATCCCGTTGCCGCCCCACGGCCGCGAGTGCACCCCCGCGGATCGCGTCCTTCAGGACGCGCACCGACGTCGCTGCCACGCGGGCGGCCTCGGCGAGGGGCAAGAGCTCGTCGGCATCGGCCACCGTTGTCGTTGGGACCACGATGACGGTGGCGCCGGGCGTCTCGAGCACCGTCGCGCCCGACGCCCTCGCGGCGCTCACGATAGCGACCACAGCCGGACTACAGGCGACCATCGCCAGCCTCCACGCCGAGCGCGATTCCAAGCTTCGCGGCGGCCTCGGCGATGCGCTCCCCGACGAGACCGCGCACGGCCGCTGCCCCTTCTGCCATAGCCTTACGCGCGGTCCGGGGATCGCACCCGGCCTCCGCCGCCAGCTTCAAGACCTGCCCAACTCTAAGCCGCCGTCCCATGGTCCCTTCCTCCGAGGCGCCGCGGGGGCGCTCACCTTGGATATGACGCACGTGGCACGCTTATGTCGCACTAAGTGACCACAATTGCATGAGAAAATGGCAATGATCTATTGCCTGGCGGCAATCAATCGTGGAGGTAACCTTCAAGCATGCGGTCTTGCTCGGAATGCGAGCGCCCCGTCGCGGACGCGGCGCCGGTGACGATTGGCGGCGTGACCTTCGCGCCCTCGGTCTTGTGCTACTGCGCCGTGCACGGCTCGTTTTCCCTCGCCGTCGCCTGTCACCTCGCGAAGCACGGGCCCCCAAGCGGCGCCGGCCTCGAGCACATGCGCCGGGCCCTTGGCGTCGACGGGAAGGTCCTCGCCGGCCGTCTCGGTGTTGGCGCGCCGACGATCTCGAAGTGGGAGAACGGTCGGCAGGCGGTCGACCGCTTCGCCTGGCTCGCCGTCGGCTCGCTCGTACTCGAGGCCGCGGGCGCCACGGCGAGCATGTCGTCTCGGCTGGAGGCGCTAGGACGATCAGAGCCCGCCGGCGGCCCCGTGATGCTCGAGGACGTGAAGCAGCCCGCGCGCGAGGTCGTTGCCGTCGAGCACCAGCAGCGCCGCCGGATCGTTGAGGCCGTCCGCAAAGTA
>Ga0070738_10003032_pt1 | contig 23370 bp, 17 predicted proteins | sample Coa_R2_2_FD_66446 | JGI IMG/M metagenome (GOLD analysis project Ga0070738, IMG submission 66446) | Surface soil microbial communities from Centralia Pennsylvania, which are recovering from an underground coalmine fire - Coalmine... | ecosystem: Environmental > Terrestrial > Soil > Unclassified ... | reverse complement strand
CGCAGGACGTGGTGCTTCAGCGGGTGGAGGTCTTCCGCAGCGCGTCGGTGCCCGACGCCTGATCGGCGGACGCGGTCCGCGCCCGCCGACGGCCCACCGCCAGCGCATAGGCGGCGACGCGCTCCTCTCGCAGCTTCTCGAGCGCCCTCAGGAGCTCCGCGCGCGCGTCGGCGGTGAGCGAGCGGGCGCGCCGCACGCACGCGAGCGCGACGTCGGCGTCGTGCACCGCCCCGAGCCGATTCTGCAGCCGCGCCGCCGGGTGCGCCAGGCGCGCGAGATCGTCCGGGAGCACCTCGGCGAACGTCTCCGCCGCATAGCGCAGCCGCTTGTAAGCGATGCGCAGGCCGTGCAGGGCCGCTGCGTCGTCGACGGGCGCGCCGCGGCGCCGCTCGACGCGGCGACGCGCTCGGCTCACCGCGCGCCGGGCGAACTTCGACAGGCGCCGGTCGCGCCGCGGGTTCACCGGGAACGCCAGCAGCGCGGCGAGCAGCCCGCGCCCGCGATCGAGCTCGCCGGTCTCGACCGCGCGCTTGAGCGCGCGCCGCAGCGCCCGTTCGCGACGCCTGCGCGCCTCGATCCAGCGCTGCACGCCTTCGTGAGCCACGCCGAGGGACGTCAGCAGCTGCAGCAGCACCTCCTCGTCGCGAAGCGCGCCGGTGGCCGCCTGCAGCGCGCGCAGCGCGTCGCGGACGTGGTCGACGCGGAAGCGCCCGAAGACGGGGCGTCCGATGCCGAGCACCGTCCGGGTGCGACGCAGGGCCACCCTCAGGTCGTGCACGGCCTCGTCGTCTCGATCAGGTGACAGGATGCGCGGCACGAGCTCCCGGAGGCGCGCGTCGAGCGCGCGGAGCTTGTCGCTGAGGTAGGGCCCGGCCGTCAGGGGGAGCGCGTGGCCGCTGCCGTCGCTGCCGGCGGCGTCGCCGGCGGCATCGACGCCGGCCGCCGGGCTCATCGTCGCACCCGCAGAACCGTGGTCGTGGTCACGGGCTTGAACCCCAGCACGCGCGCGAACGCCCGGCGCACCGCCTGACTGGCCGCGGCGACCACCGCGGCCTCGTCGATCGCACCGCCGTGGCCGCCGCCGTCGGCGAGCTCCTCGAGCGCCGTCGTGGCCTCGCTGCGCGCGTGCGCGAGCACGTGCGCGTCGGTCGCCTCGTCGACGACGCCCCGGGTGACGAGCACGACCTCCCCCGCGAGCCGACCGCGGTCGTCGAGCTGCACGACGACGTGCGCCGTCCCGCGGCAAGCGAGGCCGGCGCGCTCGTGGAGCACCGTCGGCGCCAGCGCGCGGTGCGCGAACACGTGCACGCGCCCGGCGTGGGCGCGCGCGATCTTGCGCACCCCTGCGACGTCGAGCTCGCCGACGTCGCCGTTCTCGAGGACGCACACCTGCGCGACGCCGAGCTCGCGCGCGAGCGCCGCGTGGCGCCAGAGGTGGTGCAGCGTGCCGTGCACGGGGACGAACGCGCGCGGCCGCACGAGCTCGATCATGCGCCTCTGCTCCTCGCGATGCGCGTGCCCGCTCACGTGCACCGCCCGGTCCGACCACCACGATCGCAGCTCGACTCCGCGGCGCAGCAGCTCGCTCATCACGCGCAGGACCGCCGACTCGTTTCCCGGGATGACCCGGCTCGAGAGGACGACCACGTCGCCCGGAGCGAGCTCCAGCGCCGGGTGCTCCGCGCGCGCGAGCCGCGCGAGGGCCGCCGCCTCCTCGCCCTGCGTTCCGGTGGCGACGCCCAAAAAGGCGCTCCGCGGGAGCTCGCCCGCGCGATCGACGGGCCACACGAGGTCGGTGGGCCACTCCAGGTACGGCGCCCCGGCGTGCTCTCCGGTGGCCCGGTTGACCGCGCGCGCCACGCGCGCGTGCGTCGCCACGCTGCGGCCGAGCATGACAAGCTTGCGCCCGTGCCGGCGCGCGATGTCGCCGACGATGCGAAGCCTGTGCACGTTGGACGCGAACAGCGCCACCACCACCGCTTGCCGCGCGGCGGCCACGATGGGCTCGAGCGCGCCGGCCACGGCCTGCTCGCTGCCGGTCGGACCTTGCGCGTCGACGTTCGTCGAGTCGCTGAGGAGCAGCGACACGCCGTCGCGCGCAAGCTCCTCGAAGCGGGCGACGTCGAACTCCTCGCCGTCCGGCGGCGCCGCGTCGAACTTGAAATCGCCGGTGTGCACGACGAGGCCCGCATCCGTGCGGATCGCGAGCGCGGTCGCGTCGGCGATGGAGTGGGTCACGCGCACGGGCTCGACCTCGAACGAGCCGACCTTCACGCGCTGCCGGGGCGTCACCTCGCGCATGTCCACGTGGTCGAGGATCTCGTGATCGGCCGCGCGCTCGCGCACCAGGCCGAGCGCGTAGCGCGGCCCGTAGACCGGCGCGTCGAAGCGGCGCAGGAAGTACGGGATCGCGCCGATGTGGTCCTCGTGGCCGTGCGTCACGAAGAGACCCGCGATCCGGTACCGTTCGAGCGCCGTGAAGTCGGGGTGCACGACGTCCACGCCGAGGCGGCGGTCGTCGAAGGTCACGCCGCAGTCGACGACGAGCACCTCGCCGCGCTGCTCGATGGCCAGGCAGTTCATGCCGACCTCGCCGAGGCCGCCGAGGGGCAAGAGGCGCACCGCGGCCGGCGGGCTGTGTTCGGTCGTCGCGAGGGGCGAGGGAGGTGTGGCCATCGGGCGCGCGCGCGCCGCCAGACTTACCACGCGGCCGCGTGCTATGCGTGACGGCGCCCCGCATGTCGACGCTCGCCGACAAGCGCTTCGTCCTGGTCACCGGAAAAGGCGGCGTCGGCAAGACGACGGTGTGCGCGGCCGAGGCGATGTCGCTCGCCGCCCGTGGAAAGCGCGTGCTCATCGCGCTGTGCAACGCCAAGGAGCGACTGAGCACGATGTTCGCCGCGGCCCCCGTCGGGCCGCGCGTGTCGGCCCTGACCGACAACGTGTGGGCGGTCAACATGCGGCCGAACGAGGCGCTCGAGGAGTACGGCACGCTCGTCCTGCACAGCCGCGCGCTCTACAAGGCGCTGTTCGACAACCGGTACGTCCGCGCGTTCCTGCGCGCCATCCCGGGGATGCAGGAGTGGTCGATGCTCGGGAAGGCCTGGTGGCACACGACCGAGCGGCGGCCCGACGGATCGTTCAAGTACGACGTCGTCATCCTCGACGCGCCGGCGACCGGCCACGGCCTCGAGATGCTCCGCGTGCCGCGCGTGATCCTCGACGTGGTGCCGCCCGGCCTGCTCCGTCGCGACGCCGAGCGCGCGATGGCGCTGTTGCAGGATCCGGCCACGTGCGCCGTGGTGCTCGTGACGCTCCCCGAGGAGCTGCCGGTGACCGAGACGATCGAGCTCGCCCGCTCGCTCGCCGAGATGGGCCTGCCGCTCCGTCGCCTGGTGGTCAACTCCGTGCTCCCGCCGCTCTTCTCGCAGAAAGAACGCGCGGCGCTCGAGGCGCTCGGGGAATTCGAGGTGCGCACCCCGGGCGACGCGGCGCTCGCGGCGGGCCGCGACCGCGCGACCCGCGAGCGCTTGCAGGCCGAGAGCCTGGAGCGGCTCGGACGCGAGCTGGCCGTCGAGCGCGCGTTCTTGCCCCTGCTGATGGAAGACGCCGCGCGACCCGAGGCCGTGCGGCACCTGGCCCGCCGCCTGGCGTGACGTTCGCGTCGGCGGCGCGCGCGCGCACCGACGAAATCGCCAGCGCGCGCGTGCAGCATGACGCGAGCGCCGATCGGTGCGACGCTAGAGGCCGGTGACGCCCAAGCTCGAGAAGCGCCTCACGGCCGCCGCCAACCTGCCCACCCTGCCCGGCGTGGCCGTCGAGCTGCTGGCCGAGTGCCGCCGCGCCGAGGTGGACCTGGACCGCGTCTGCGAGCTCGTCGCCCGGGACGCCGCCTTGTCCGTCAAGCTGCTGGGCATCGCGAACTCGCCAGCGTACCGCCGCGGCGCGCCGGTCACGACGGTGCGCCGCGCGGCGCTCGCGCTCGGCACGAGCGCGGTGACCGCCCTGTCGCTCAGCTTCTCGCTGGTGAGCCAGCGCGCCGCGCGCGGCTCGTTCGACTTCGCACGCTACTGGCGCCGAGGGCTGCTCGGCGCCGTCGCGGCCCGCACGCTGGCGCTCGAGGCGCGCATCGACCCGGAGGAGGCGTTCCTCGGCGGGCTGCTGCAGGACATCGGCATGCTGGCGCTGCACGCCGCCATGCCCGGCTACGACGACCTTGTGGGCGAGTGCAAGCACGACCACCTGCGCCTCGAGCGACGCGAGCGCGAGCACGTCGGGTCGGGCCACCCCGAGGTCGGCGCGTGGCTCGCGCGCCGCTGGGGCGTGCCGGAGGCGCTCGTGAGCGCCATCGCGTGCAGCCACGTGCCCCTCGAGGACGGGCGCGCCGCCGCGCTCGGCCGGTGCGTCGCCGTGTCCGGGTACGTGGCGGACATCTGGGTTCGGGGCGCCGGCACCGCGCAGCTCACGCAGGACGCCGCGCAGGTCGCCTCGGCGTGGCTGTCGCTCCGGCCCGACGCGTTCCAGGACGTGCTCACGCGCACGGCGGAGGCCGCGCGCGGCTACGCCGACGCATTCGAGGTGACCCTGCCCGGCCCGAAGGAGATGAAGTCGATCCTGCAGCAGGCCAAGGACACGCTCGTGCAGGTCAGCCTTCGCGCCACGCAGCTGGCGTCGCGCTCGGAGGCGGACGTGCGCAGGCTCTCTGCCGAGAAGGAGAACCTCGAGCAGCAATACGCGCGCGACCCGCTGACCGGCCTGCTCGGGCGCGCCGCCCTCGATGCCGCGCTCGCTCAGGCCCACGAGACCGCCGTCCAGTACGACCGGCCGCTCAGCGTGCTGTTCTGCGACATCGACCATTTCAAGCGGGTCAACGACGGTCACGGGCACGCGACGGGGGACAAGGTCCTGACCGCCGTCGCCCGCGAGATCGCCGGCGCCGTCCGGCAGCTCGACGTCGTGGGCCGCTACGGAGGCGAGGAGTTCATCGTGATCCTGCCCGCCACGAGCGCCAGCGGCGCGGCCGTCGTCGCCGAGCGCGTGCGGGCGCGGGTGGCGTCGCTCGCGGTGTCGAGCGACAAGGGTCGGGCCGTCCCGGTCACGATCTCCGTGGGGCAGGCCACCCACGGCGACGGCTGGCGCTCACGCGACGTCGCGGAGCTGCTCGCCGCCGCCGACGGGGCCCTTTACCAGGCCAAGAGCCAGGGCCGCGATCGCTGCGTCGTGCATCGCTGGGCCTGAGCCGGCGACGCGAGGCGCCGCGCGCGCGTCGGCGCGCGGCCGCTCTCGACGGGCTCACGCCTTCTTGAGGTTCTGCAGCGCGAAGTCCCAGTTGACGAGGCTCTTCAGGAACACCTCGACGTACTTGGGTCGCGCGTTCCGGTAGTCGATGTAATAGGCGTGCTCCCACACGTCGACGGTCAGCAGCGGCTTCTGACCGTGCTTCAGCGGCAGATCGGCGTTTCCCGTCTTGGTCACGGCGAGCTTCTTGTCCTTGCCGAGAACGAGCCACGCCCAGCCGGATCCGAACTGCGTGACGGCCGCGTTCGTGAATTCCTCGCTGAACTTCTCGAGCGACCCGAAGTCGCGCTTGATGGCGTCCGCCAGATCGCCCGTCGGCTGGCCGCCGCCGCTCGGCTTCATCGAGCTCCAGTAGAACGTATGGTTCCACACCTGCGCGGCGTTGTTGAACACCGGCCCTTCGCCCGCCGACGCGATCACGTCCTCGAGGCTCTTGCTCGACTCCGGCTTGCCCTCGAGCAGCTTGTTGAGGTTCGTCACGTAAGCCTGATGGTGCTTGCCGTGATGGTAATCGAGCGTCTCGGCGCTGATGTGCGGCGCGAGCGCGTTCTTGTCGTAGGGCAGGGGCGGCAGCGAGAAGGGCATGGAGATCTCCTTGGTTCGGTTCGGGAGGGGGATGGAATGCCGCACGCCGCCGGGATGTCAACCGTGGCAGCGCGCTCGCCAGAGGCCTGGTCCGCCGGCGGCGCGTGAATGCCCGACGCGCCCGCCTGCCGGTCGTCAGCGCTGGACGAGCAGCTTCTCGATGAGGTCCTTCGAGTAGGCGGACAGCTCGCGGAACACGACGCCCATGCCGGGCGGATCCGTTTCGACCCGGACGACCTCGCCGAGCCCCTCGATCGTCTCGATGTCTTCCATGATGACCGTGAATCGCAGGTTGACGAGCGTGCCTATCGGCAAGGGCCGCTGCGACTTGATGAAGACGCCGCTCCGCGAGATGTTCGTCACGTATTCCTGGATGAACGAGTCGAAAGACTCGAACTCCTTGTTGATCGTCACCCGCTCGTCGCCGCGCTTGCCCGGGTCGTTCATCGACGCTCCCTCTACTTGCCGGCCAGATCGAACTGCTCGAGGTGGTACTCGGTGCGCGCGGTCACCTGGATGCGCCGCATGTAGCGGCTCTCGGCGTCCTGAAGCACCGTCTTCTCGCTGCCGGTCAGCAGGTCGGCGACGGCGGGGTGGCAGTTGACGACGACCGTGTAGCCCGGAAGGTCATGGCGCCGCCTGCGGATCTCGCGGAGCACCTCGTAGGCGACCGTCTCCTTCGACTGCAGGTGGCCCGTGCCGTCGCAGTAGAAGCACGGCTCGTGCAGCAGTCGCCCGAGGCTCTCTCGCGTGCGCTTGCGGGTCATCTCGATGAGCCCGAGCTCCGAGATGCGATTGAGCGTGGTCTTGGCCTTGTCGCGCTGGAGCAGCGCCTCGAGCGTCTTGCGCACCTTCTCGCGATTCGAGGGCCGCTCCATGTCGATGAGGTCGAGGATGATGAGGCCGCCGATGTTGCGGAACCGCAGCTGGTAGGCGATCTCCTGGACGGCCTCGATGTTCGTCTTGAGGATCGTCTCCTCCATGTCCTTGGAGCCCTTGCCGACGAACCGTCCCGTGTTCACGTCGATGGCCGTCAGCGCCTCCGCCTCGTCGATGATGAGGTAACCGCCGCTCGGCAGCGGCACCTTGCGCGACAGGGCGCGCGCGATCTCGTCCTCGATGCCGTAGGCGTCGAAGATGGGCTCGTCCTCGTCGAAGTAGACGACGTCCTTGATGCGGTCGGGCATGAACATCTCGACGAAGCGGCAGAGCCGGTCGTACTGGGCTCGGTCGTCGATGACGATCTGGTCGACGTCGTCGGTGAAGAGGTCTCGCGCGGTCTTCAGGACGATGTCGAGCTCGCTGCACAGGAGCTTGGGCGCACGGGCGCCCTCGTGGTTCTTGGCGACCTCGCCCCAGAGGCGGACGAGGTACCCGACGTCCTGCTTGAGCTGCTTCTTCGTGAGCCCCTCGGCCACCGTGCGAACGATGAGACCGCCGCTCGGCGGCTTCATGCTCTCGATCGCCTCGCGCAGCCGTGCGCGCTCCTTGTCGTTGCCGATCCGCTTGCTCACGCCGACGTGCTCGAGGGTCGGCAGGTAGACGACGTAGCGGCCCGGGAGCGACACGTGGCTCGAGCAGCGCGCTCCTTTCGTGCCGATCGGCTCCTTGGTGATCTGGACGATGATCTCCTGCCCCTCCTTGACGACGTCGCGGATCGGGGTCGACTTCGAGAGCCGCCCGGCGGTGCCGCCGGTCCGCGGCCGACCGTCGCTCCGGGCGTCTCGGCGGCCCGCGTCGCGGTCGCGGCCGCGGCCTCTCTCTCGCTCCCTTTCCCGTCCCCGACGGCGGCGCCGGCGGTCGCCGGACGAGCGGCCCTCGCGCGAGCCCTCGACCGGCGGAGCGGGCGCCCTCGGCATCGGCGCTCCGGGCTCGCTCACCGTGAACCCCGGCAGATCCGGGTCGTCGAGCAGATCGTCCATCGGCTCGACCCCACCGCGCGCCGACGCGGGCATCGAGACGTCCTCCGCGACCGATCGCGCGGCCACGGGCGCCTCGGGAGCGAACGAGTCGTCGGGTCCCCCGCCCAGCTCGCCCTCGCTCGGCGCCGGGTCCGAGTCGCGATCTGCGTCGTGTCGCCCGAACGCGCCGCCGTCGTCGTCGTGCTCGTGCGCCACGTCGCGCTCGCGCGCGGCCGCCTCTTGCTCGTCCTCCGGCGCGCGGGCGCGCGCGGGCCTCGCCTGGCCGTTCGGCTGCGTCTGCCGCGCGTCTTCGTCGGCGTAGTCGGCGTCGCGCGCGTCGTCGAGGTCGGCGTCACGATCGTCGAGGAGCGCGCCCGGCGCTTCGTCGGCGTCGACCACCGCGTCCGCGCGCGCCAGGTCCGGCCCGGACTCTTCGGGCCCGCCGCCAGGTCCGGACGCCGGCGGCTCCGCCTCGGCGGCCTCCTGCGCCTCGGCGACGTGCTCCTCGGCGGCCTCGGCCGCCGCGAGGTCGCTCTCGTCCGGCGCGGCGGGCGCGCCGTTCGTGGTCTCGCTCCCCAGCGCGTGCTTGCGGCCGCCGGCGAGGTAGGCCTCGAAGTCGTCGGGCCGGATCAGGTCCTCGACGTGCAGGAAGGCGGCGCGCTCGAGGCCGATGTCCACGAACGCGGCCTGCAGGCCGGGCAGGACCCGTGTGACCTTGCCTAGGTAGATATCGCCTACGCTGCCGCCGCGCGGCTGTGACCCGCGGCGCTCGATGTGCAGCTCAGCGATGATGCCGTTCTCGATGAGAGCGACGCGCGTCTCGGCGATATCGCACGAGATGACGAGGATGTTCTTGGCCATTCGCAGGGAAGACTTCCCGCCCGAATAGACACGTTACCGATGCACGGCGCGTACGGCGCGGTGCCGCAACCAAGGTCACGGGACGACAGCGCGCGTGGGCCAAAGCAGAGCAACTGGTGCCTCGGGCGAGCCGGGACCACAATGTGCGCCTTTCGGGCGTGGGTCACGGCGGCTGGTGGGTGAGAGCAACGGCCGCGCCGGTCGCCGGCGGCAGCCGCATGAACCTTTGGGGCGGCGCTGTTCCCGGCCGAGACCGGGGCGCTGCCCGCGAATGTGTCGATTAGCCGAAATCGACGCGAGCGTCCAGTAGGCTCGGCCCGCCGGGCGGCCAGAAAGGCAAAGGCCCCGCCACACGCTTCCGCGCTACCGTTGCTCCCTTCCGGGCCTGGCGGGGTTCACGCTTTCACGTCAGCAGGGCCACACGCGCCGCAGCGCTGATTGCGATGCCCGTCATGTAGCTCGGGGCGGGGCGCAGGTCGAGCCCAAAGTCCGCGCGACGCGGCGAGCCGGCCAAGCTCGCCGAGCTGGGCCACGCCCCCCCGCGTCCTTGGTCCTTGGTCCGTGGTCTGGCTACGCTGGCGGCCCGTCGGAGCAAAGGAAAGGACCCCCCGTGTTGAGCTCGAGCTTGAGTCCGCTCGCCGAGATTCGGCTCATCGCCGTACGCGAGCTCCGCCGGAGCATCCGAAGCACCAAAGGCGTCGCGATCGCCGCGCTCACGCTGGCAGGCGCGTGCATCGCTCTACTCGTCTCGGGCTGGATGGACGCCGGCGGCCGCGAGCTCCCGAGCGCCGAGGTGACGCAAGCCCAGCTCGAGCTCAGGCGCCAGGCGATCGCGCACGCCACCGGCGATCCGGCGTTCGCCGACGACGTGGCGTCGATGCCGACGTCCCTCCTCGCCTTTTTGAAGATCACCGTGTGGTTCTCCCCGCTCCTCGTCGCCCTCCTCGGCTTCGACGGCATCTCGGGCGAGCTTCAGCACCGCACCGTGCGCTTCTGGGCGGTGCGCGCGCGTCGCTCGTCGCTCTTTGCCGGCAAGCTGCTCGGGCTGTGGGCGTTGGTCGGGCTCGTGACGCTCGCGCTGAACCTCCTCGCCGGCGGCGCGGCGCTCGCCCGCGGCCACGTGGCCATCGGGGAGCTCGCGCGCTGGGGCGTGCGCTCCTGGTTCGTCGTCTTCGTCATCGCAGGCGCCTGGGCCGCGATGGCGACCCTCGTCAGCGCGTGCTTCTCCGCGCCGATTTTGGCCCTCCTCGCGACGTTCGCGGCGTTCTTCGTGCTCTGGCTCGTCGGGCTCGGCGGCTTCCTCTCGCGGATGCGCCTGAGCGCCGAGGGCGGGGCGCAGCCGGCGCCGACGCTCTGGTACGAGTTTCTCTATCCGAACGCGTACGACACGCTGCTGATGTCGTCCGATCCCGCGCGGGTGCTCGGCGCCGCCGGCATCCTGATCGCCTTCGTGGCGATCGCGACCGGCGCGGGCTCGCTCCTTCTCGCCCGCAGGGACATGTGATGCCCGAGCCGGGGATCGCCGTGCGCCTCCGGCGCGTCACGAAGCGCTTCGGCGCGAACACCGCCGTCGACGACGTGTCGCTCGCCGTGCCGGTCGGTAGCGCCTACGGCCTCATCGGGCCGAACGGCGCCGGCAAGACGACGGCGTTCTCGATGATGGCCGGTTACCTGCGGCCGAGCGACGGCGCGATCGACGTGCTCGGCTTCGCTCCCGCGGCCGTCGACGCGCTGCGCGGACGCGTCGGCGTGCTGCCGCAGGACGCGATCCTTCCGCCCGGCGACGCCGTGGGCGAGCTGCTCGTGCACCTGGCCCGGCTGCAGGGCATGCCCGCGGCCAAGGCGCTCGAGGCCGCCCGCGGCGCGCTCGCCGAGGTCGAGGGCGCCGACTGGTGGGGGCAGCGCTGCGGACGGCTCTCTCACGGCATGGCCAAGCGCGTCGCGCTCGCCCAGGCCTTTCTCGGTCAGCCCGACCTCGTGTTGCTCGACGAGCCGACGGCCGGGCTCGACCCGCGCGTCGCGTGGGAGATCCGCCGGCTCGTGCAGACCAAGAAGGGGCGAACGACGATCGTGGTGTCGAGCCACAACTTGAGGGAGCTCGAGGAGCTGTGCGACGCGGCGGCGATCCTCGACCGCGGCCGCATCGTCGCCGTGGGCACGATGGCCGAGCTGACCGCCGCCAACGACGAGGTGCGCGTGCACGTCGCGCGCGGCACGCGCCCGGGCCAGGGGCGGGGCGAGCTGCCGCTTCAGGCGCTGCGCGGGCTGCCGATGGTCCGGACGATCGACTTCGACGATGAGAGGCTCGAGCTCGTCGTCGGGTTCGATCGGTCGGCGGCCGACGCCGAGACCGTCATCGGCCACGTGCTGACGGCGCTACTGCACAGCGAGGTGCGCATCAGCGGCGTCAGCAAAGGCCGCGGGCTCGAGCAGCGCGTGATGGACGTCACGCGTTGAACGAGGTCAGACGGCGAGACGCCGGCGTTCAGCGGTCGGGCGCCCGCCACGCTCCGCGCGAGACGACCCTTCAGCCGGGCAGCTTCGAGCCGAGCACCTCGGCCTTCTCGATCTTGGGCGCCTCCGCCAGGAGCTCGCCGGCCTTGGCCATCAGCGCCTTGGCGATCTCGCCGGACAGGTGCTTCTCGCGGTCTGCGTCGTTGGCGAACGCGTCGACGATGTAAAAGACGTCCTTCGCGGCGCGCAGGGCGAACCAGGCGGGCGTGAAGCCCTCGGCGCGCGCGAGCGGCTCCGCGCCGGACAAGAACCCACGAAGCTGCTCCTCCTTGCCTGCCTTGGCCACGAGTCGAACGACGAGCGCGGTCTTGACCATGGGAATCACCCTCCGGTTGGGACGCGCATGCTGCGTCGGATTTCGGCCGCTGGCAATGAGCGGCCACCCGACGCGGCGTTCGCCGACGACGGTCGCCGCTCAGGCGAGCACGCGGCGCAGCCAGGCGCCGAGGTCCTGCAGCACGCCCGCCGGGATCTCGTGGCCGCCGCGGAACGGCGTCCAGGTGACGTCGAGCTCGCCGGCTTGCAGCAGGGCGCGGACCTTCTCGGCGTAAGCGAACGGCAGCAGCGGATCGCCGCTTCCGTGACTCTGGAACACCGGCAGCCCGCGCCGCCGCGCGGCGGCGGCGGCCCACTCGTCGGCCGCGATGAGCGTGCCGGACAGAAGGACGATGCCGGCGAGCGCGCGCTCGGTGCGCAGCGCGACGTCGCACGCGAGCATCGCGCCTTGCGAGAAGCCGCCGAGCACGATCGCGCTCGGCCCGAGCTCGGCCTCGAGCGCGTCGAGCACCCGGCAGACCACGCCGCGCGCTCGGTCGAGACCGGCCGGAACCTCGCGTGACATGGCCTCGAGCTCCCCCCGCTCGGCCGCAGCCAGCCGGCGCTCGATGTCGATCATCCACCAGGCGCGCGAGTCCGAAGGCGCGCCGAAGCCGCGCGAGCCGTCAGGCACGGGCAGGACCACCGGCGCCGCGGGGAAGGCCCAGCGCGTGCCGGGGGGCGCGTCGATGACCCGCCAGAGCGGCGCCAGGTCGTCCCCCGGCGCGCCGAAGCCGTGGAGCAGCACGACGAGCGGCCCGGCGCCGCCGCCCTCCCGGTCCGAGCCTCCAGCCAGGCGGATCGTCACGCCCGCCCGCTCGAGCAGCCTCATCGCCGACGTTCCTAGCACGCCTCGCGGTCGCAGGCGGCAGGCGCGGTCAGTCCGCCTCCGCCGAGGCGTCGGCCGCACCGGCCTCGCCGCCGCCCTCGGCGCCCGCTTCGGCGCCGCCGTCGGTGAGCTGGCTCAGGAGAGCGCGCGCCTGCGCGAGATGCGCCTGGATCGTCGGCAGCAGCGTGTTCGACAGGTACGACTTGAGCTGCGGGTTCTGCGCCGACGGGATGAGCTGCGTGCTGATCATCTGGCTGACCGCCATGTGACCGGCGACTTGCGACTGGGCGTACGCCACGTCGAAGGCGCCGCCGGACAGCGGCGAAAGCTGCGCGATGGTCATGTCGGCCATGGTCTGCAGCATCGTTCGCACGCTGCTGTCCGTCGGCGTGATCCCGAAGGACGCGACCGTGGCGTTCGACTGCTCGTGGTCGGAGATCATCATGTCGGCGAACGCCATGACGGCCGGGTTCATCGATCGTGGCACCCCGGCGTCGAATGCAGTGGCGACCGACGCGTCGGCGGCGTCCGACTCGGCGTCCCGGCTCGCGTCGGCGCCGCCGGCGTCGCCACCGTCGCCGGCGCCGGCTTCGGCGGCGCCTGCCTCTCCGCCGCCCGCTTCGGCGCCGCCGTCGGGTTGACCGACGGCCAGCATGGCCTCCTCGATCTCGCCGATGTTCGCGGCCTCGATCGCGCCGACGATCTGACCGTCGCTGAGCGCCGCCGCGTCCGACCCGTCGGCAGGGGAGTCGCCCGCGCCAGGCGCGTCGCCAGCGCCGGTTCCGTCGGCCGTCGTCACGTCGGCCGTCGACGCGTCGGTTCCGCCACCGCCGCTGCTGCTGTTGCATGCGAGCATGGCGAGCACCCCGCCCGCGCAAATGAGCGTGCCGCGTAAGAATCGTTGCATCTCGATCCACCTCCGGCCCGGGCGCTCTGCAATCCGGGTGCGCGTCTCGGCCGTGCACGCTGCCAGGTCCGCGAAAACGCAGCGCGACTCCGGCGCTAGCGCCGGCTCACGCCGCTTCGACCCATCGCGCGGTCAGATGGCGGCGCGCGAGCTCCCGATGTGGCTCGACGCGCCGGTGTCACGCTCGGTTGCAGATCGCCGACGCTCGGCTCCCCGGTGGTCGTGCCGCTGTCACCCGGTGAGTCGCCTTGCCACGGCGTCGAGCGCTTGCCTTTCGCGGCGCCGCATCCGCGGTTGCCACCAGGACGTCAGATCCAGCTCGTCACCCTCAGTGCCGAGGCACCACGTGCAAGTGCAGGTGGAATCCGGCGCGCGCACGTCGGCTCGCCCGATTGCGATCGCGCGTTGCAGGGCGATGACTCGCGGTGTGGCGTAGGCCTGCGTCGATCTGCCTGTCGCCCGGCGTGAGCTCTGCAGCCTTCGAGGAAACAAACGTAGGGCGTGCGCGTGAGGGTCAGTGATAAGAACGGGGATCATGCTGGCACTCAAAGGATGCCCCTACGAAGTCTCGGAAGAGGTCGAGGCACGCCTCCTGAGCCAGGTGAGAGACCTCGAATTCCGCGTCAACCTGCTTCGGGGCGCCGGAAAAATGACGGACGCCACGCTCGGCCGCTACTACAAGAACACGCGGCTCATCGATGTCACCGAGTCGAACGGCATCGAGGGGAGCACGCTGGAACTTCGCGAGACCGAGCTGGCCGTGATGAAGGGCGCGACCCTGACCGGCCACGACCCCGCCTACGTCAGGGACGCCAAGGCGCTCTTCAAGGCGTTCGAGCGACTCGCCGACCTCGCACGCGACAGATCCGCCACGAACATCGAGCAGGTGAAGCAGATCCACGGGTTGATCCTCGGCGAACTACCTGGCGCCGGTGTCTTTCGAAGTGAACCAGTGACTATTGGCGGAGCACGTCACGTTCCTCCCGCGACCTGGGCCTTCGTCATGAAGGGCATGGAGGATTGGGAGAAGTGGTCCGTCGATCGGGCATCGATGCCCGCCCCTCTGAGAGCAACCGTTCTTCATGCGTGGCTGGCGCACGTCCATCCCTTCATCGACGGCAATTGACGGACGGCGCGTGCGATCACGACCCTCGAACTTGTACGAGCAGGCTACCCACCGCTCATCGTTCGGAAGAAGGATCGGAAACGCTACTACGAAGCCCTTGCCCTCGCGGACGAGGGTGACCTCGGCGGGATGCTGGACTTGGTGTTGTCACGAGCGAACGATGCCCTTCGCGATCTCGAACGGACGGCAGGCGAAGTTCAGGGGTACAGCCCTGCTCTTGCCGCCCTCCGAAAGAAGCAGGAGAACCAGCTCGCGATTTGGAACAAGGCCGTCGAGCTGTTGCTCGTGAACGTCAACGCCGAAGTCGGGGCTCTAGTCGAGCAGGGTGGAGGTGACGGGCATGTCCAGGACTATGATCCGGCCCTCGACCTCGACGAGTACCTCGTGCTCTGCGATGGACGCCCGATTTCCGATGCGTGGGCGTTTGCCGTCCAGATCCATCCCCTCGCTTGCAACACCGTGTCACGGCTCGCGTGGATCGGCTATCGCTCGCACGAGATGACCGCCGCCCTTGGCGGCAAAGGAGGCCCCACGATCTTCTGGTCCGTCCCGAACCCAGCGGGTGTCCCCCGATGGCGTCGCGCTTTGGGGAACGAGGCCCCGGCAGGCGAAGAGATGACGTACGAAGGGGACGGGTGGGTTGTACGGAACGGGAACGGGATCACCCGACTTGGCCCCTCGCAGTTGGCGCAGCGAATCGTGCATGACCTGGTGAAGCTAGCGTAGCGTAGCAATAAAGTACGAACCCAAGGACTACAAGTCGGTCGCCAGCGACAAGGTCCCCAACCCGCGCCGTCGCTGGTGATGCATCCGACCCTCGTGGCCCCGGTGGGAAGTCGCGACGGCTGGCCTCAAGCTCCACGGTCTCTGCGGCGCCCTGCGCACCGCGCGGCCGGACGCGGGGGCCGGCGTCGAGGCTCGGCCTGACGCTCCGCAGTCCGCCGACAGCAAGCAAGAGCGCCCCACGGAGTGCGAGCAGTGCGGCTCGACGGCGTTGGAAGTCGTGACCGATGTTCTGGAGTTCGTCCGCGACCAGCACGCGCGCGGCGCGCGTGCGTTTCGAGGATCTCGCGCTCCGCCTCCGCCACCCTCAGTTCGTGCGCCGCCTCTCATCGCGGCGCCCGCCTCCGCGCCGTGGTCGCCGGTGAACCTGCCGAGCCAGAGGAGGTGGCTGGCCAAGCAGCTCTACGGCGCCCCGAGAGACTCTACTACCAATGGCGGACCCCCGCCGCAAGCTCGGGAAGGTCGCGGTGCTCGGTCTCGGCTATGGCATGGGCGCGCCGCGCTTTCGCGAGCACGCCGCGGACGAGGGCGTGGACTGGTCCGCCGTCTCCATGACGCCGGAGAAGGTCGTCGAGGCTTGGCGCGCCGCGAACCCACTCATCGCAGGTAGCCGACCGGAAGGGTTCGAGCAGCGATGCGGCGCGCTTTTGGCAACAGCTCAGCAGGGCCGCGAAAGCAGCCGTGCGAGAGCGCAGCGCGCAATCGGTGGGCACCTCACATTTCGGATGCAAGGCGCCGACTTGCTCTGCGTCTTCCAAGCGGGCGGTTCCTCCGCTACCTCGAGGCGCGTCTCGAGCGCGCGAAGGGCCGGGCCTACGAGAACGTTGTCTTCCGTCACCGTGAGCGTCAGCGGCCAGGGTACGGTGGCCTCTGGACCGAGAACGCGGTGCAGGCCATCGCGCGTGACATCATCGCCGCAGCGCTTGTGCGCCTCGAAGCCGTCGGTCTCGACGTCGTGCTGCACGTGCACGATGAGGTGGTCTGCGAGCTCGATGCCACGAGCGCCGAAGCAGGCCTGCTGCTCATGGGGTGGCTGGCTGTGCGAAGAGCTGCCGCCGTGGGCCGGGGGCTTGCTTACGGTTGCGGCCTCGGTCCGAGCCGGCGCAGAATTCGCGCAACGTCTTGAACGTCCAGAGAAAGCCCCCGCACCGCCTGCAAGGGGCCGGGGGCGTGACCGGAAAAGATTGGCTTCCCATGGGCAAGAGGATAGCGGCACGGGCGAGCCGCACGGACGGCGTCCGCGGCGGGCGCCCCGTCACTGGCGCCCCGGTATGGTGCAAGGACCCGGAGACGGGCCGCTACCAGGTGGTTTGCGCGCGTGAAGCTGCCCACCGGGCGCCTGCCGGTGAAGCTCGACGCAAGCATCCCACGCAACAACGAGGCCCTGGCGCGTGAGAAGGCGCGGGAGGTGGCGGAGGCGGCTCGCGACAACGGGTACACGGCCGGCCCCCAGACGGTCGCCGATTACGCCAAGCGGCACGTCGCCGACTTGGAGACCCGCAACCGCAACTCACGTCTGCCGGGCGACCGCAGGTCGCGCCTGCATCGCTCGACACCGAGACCCGCAAGGGCGCGCTCTCGTGGAAGACGGCGCAGGAGATTTGGAGCGCCAGGCGCTGCCTGTCTCGCGCCGCGGCGCGAGGCAAGAACCGCGCTCTCCGGGTGCGCGCCGACAGCCCGACCGAAGGCGTCGAGCCGCCGGACCGAGGACCGCGCAAGGCAAAGCAGTGCCTTTACCCGAGCGAGGTCCGGCAACTCCTATCGTATGAGAAGGTCCCGATGGCGTGGCGTCGCGCGGCGGCGCTCTGCGCGTAATTGTGCCTGCGCCCGGGCGAGCTCGATGCTCTCACCAGGGACGACGTCGACCCGGGGGGACCCCGCATCGTCCACGTGCACCGCGCAACCTGCGGATGCACCGGGCGGCTCAAGGAGGTAAAGACGGGCGAGGCGAGGCGCGCACTCATCGAGCCGGAGCTCCTGCCGCTGCTCAAGGCCATGCACGGCGAGACCGAGGACCGGGGCCGGGTCGCTCCTCTCCGCGGCATCAACGACAACCTTGCGCGCACGCTGCGGCACTTCCTAAGGACGGCCGGCGTCAAGCGCGAGGAGCTCTTCGTGCAGGGCGACCGCACGCGCAAGGCCATCAAATTCTACGATCAGCGCGCGACGGGCATGACGTGGATGGCGCTGCGGGCCGACAACCACGGCCATCAATCAGCGCGCGCGGCACCGCCGGTTCGAAACGACCGAGGGCTATATCCGGGAGGCGGAGAACCTTCGCGCCGCGAGCGCGGGCGACCCGTTCCCGCCTCTGCCGGCGTCGCTCCTCGGTTCTGGCCAGGTTTTGGCCAGGATCGCTCCGGTGGCACTTCCGCAGCCGAAAATGCGGAAGTTGCTAGCGGAGAGGGCGGGATTCGAACCCGCGGCAGGCTTTTGACCTGCGCCCGCTTAGCAAGCGGGTACCTTCGGCCTCTCGGTCACCTCTCCCGGGAAACGGACGCGGCAAGCTGCCACCAAATCGCGCCGCCGACAAGCCTCGGCCAATTTTCGTATCCTCCCCCATCCTTGCCGCCTTCGATGCGCCGCACCCAGTTCGACGCCATGGTCGCGCTCTTCGTCGCGTACGGCGCGTTCTACCTGTGCCGGGCGAACGTCGAGGCGGCGATGCCCGCTCTCATCCGCGAGGGGTACGGGGACAAGACGCGCCTCGGGACGCTCTCTTCCGTGGCGACGCTCGCTTACTCGGTGGGCAAGGTCGTCCTCGGCGCTTGGGGCGACCGCCTCGGAGGGCGCCGGCTCATGCTCATCGCGGTCGCCGGCTCGGTCGTGTGCTCGTTCGGCTTCGGCCTGTCCGGGACGCTCGTTGTGCTGGGCTTTTTCGCCGCGGCCAATCGCTTCTTTCAGTCGGGGGGCTGGCCCGGACTCGTCCACGTCGTGTCCCGGCGCTTCGAGGCGAGGCGACACGGCCGGGTGATGGGCGTCCTGTCGATGAGCTACGAGCTCGGCAACGCGTGCGCGCTGCTCCTCTCGGGTCTCGTCGCGCGCTGGGGGTGGCGCGCGCTCTTCGTGGTCAACCCTGCGCTCTTCGCGCTCGTCGGGGGCGGCGCGGTGCTGTCGCTTCGCCGCACCCCTGCCGACGGCGACGCGCCGGACACGCGCACGCCGCCGCCGGCCGGCTCGCGCGACATCGGCCGCTCGGATCACCACCCCGCGAACGAAGGCGCCCGCGCGCGCGAAGGCGCCGCTGACGCCGGGGGGCGCGCGGAGCGGGCGCGTGTGCTCGCGGGGCTGCTCCGCAGCGGCGCCCTCTGGACGACCGTCGCCCTGAGCGCCCTCCTTACGTTCATTCGCGTCGGCTTCCTCACGTGGACGCCGACGTACCTCGCGGAGGTGTCGCGCGCCGCGGGCAACGCCGACATATCGTCGTCGATCATCAAGAGCGCGGTCTTTCCGGCCGCCGGAGCGGTCGCTGTGCTGTCGACCGGGCCGCTCAGCGACCGGTTCGGCGCCGGGCGGCGCGCGCCGATCATCGCGCTGTCGCTCGGCGTCGTCGTCGTGCTCGTCGAGCTCCTGGCGCACACGCGCGCGCTGCCGCCGGCGTGGCTCATCGGGGCCATCGGCCTCTTCCTGCTCGGACCGTACTCGCTCCTCGCGGGCGCCATGGCGCTCGACGTCGGCGGCGCACGAGGCTCGGCGACGGCGGCCGGGATCATCGACGGCGCCGGGTACCTGAGCGGGACCGCCGCGCCGTTCCTGCTCGGGTATGTCGCCGACCGCGCCGGCTGGGCGGCGGCGTTCGACGTGGTGGGCTGCGCGGCGCTGCTCGCGACCGCCATCGCGTCGGCCTGGAGCCTGTCGCTCGCGCGACGCGGCCGCGCGCCGTCGCCGGCCCCCGCCGTCGGCGGAGGCGACCCGTGATCCACCTCGTCTACTCGAACCGCACCGAGGAGCTCGTCGCCGAGCTCGCTGCGCGGGTCCGCCGCCAGCAGCTCGCGTCGGGCGCGCTCGCCGCGGTGTCCGTCGTCGTGCCGAACGCGACGGTCGATGCGTACCTGCGCCTGGGCGTCGCGCGCGAGTGCGGCATCGCCGCCAACCTGCGCACGATGCTCATGACGCGCTTCGCGGCCGCCGAGGCGGGCCCTGGCGCGACGGTCGCCACGGCGGTCGCCTTCGAGGCGATGGCCCTCGCGCTCCTGCTCGACGAGGGGTTCGTCGCCGAGCGGGAGCTCGAACCCGTGCGCGCCTACGTGGGCGCGGTCGAGTCGCGCGAGGCGGCCGACGTGCGCCGCGTGCAGCTCGCTTCGCGCGTCGGCCGGCTCTTCGAGCAGTACACGTTCTCGCGCCCGGACCTCCTCACCGCCTGGGGCGCCGGCCGCGGCGCGCTCGACGACGGGCCGCACGCCGAGGCGGAGCGATGGCAGCGACGGCTCTGGGTCGCGATGTTCGGCGAGGGTGGGCTCGGGCGAAAGCGGGGGCTGGCGCCGCTGCACGAGGCGGTCGCCGCGTTGCCGGGCGCGGCGCCGCCCGAGGCGCAGGGCACGCTGCACGTCTTCGGGTTCGCCCACTTCGCGAGCACGTTCCACGAGCTCTTGGCGCGCGTCGCCCGCTCGCGCGACATCGTCGTCTACGGCGTCAGCCCGTGCGAGGGCTTCTGGGAGGACTTCGATCCCGCCGATCCCGCCCTGATCCAGCTCTGGGGCCGCCCGGGTCGGGAGCACGTCCGCGCGCTGAACGCGCTCGCCGGGTTCGATCACGACGATCGCTTCGTCGAGCCGCCGGGCGACACGCTGCTCGCGCAGCTTCAGCGCGACGTGCTGCGCCGCGCGCCCGCCCGCGAGCAGGTCGACCCGGCGTTCGCCTTCGAGCGAGACGGCAGCCTGGTGGTCCTCGAGCACGCGAGCGTCCGCCGCGAGCTCGAGGCCGTCGCGAGCGAGATCTGGCGGCTGGCGGAGCGTGACGAGTCGCTCCGGTTCGACGCGGTGGCGCTGCTGCTGCCGGACCAGGGCGCCCAGGACTACCTGGCGCACCTTCCGGCCGTGTTCCGGGAGGCGCACGACCTGCCGCACCAGCTCGTCGACGTGCCGCCCCTCGGCGGCGGACACGTCGTTGACGCCGTCGAGCTACTCCTGACGCTGCCGCTCGGCCGCTTCGGCCGCCGCGAGCTCCTGCGCCTGGCGGTGCACCCCGCGGTCGTGGCGTCGCTCGACGACGTCGACGCCGCGCGGTGGCTGCCGTGGTGCGACGCGCTCGGCATCGTGCACGGGGCGGATCGCTCCGATCACGCCGGCACGTACATCGAGCGCGACATCCTCAACTGGGACCAGGGCCTGCGGCGGCTCGCGCTCGGCGCCTTCATGGCCGGTGACGCGACGGGCGAGCGGCGGCCGTTCGAGCTCGCCGGCGAGGCGTACGTGCCGCACGAGGTCGGCTCCGGGGACATGCGCGACGCGGCGGCCCTGGGGCTGCTCGTCCGGTCGCTCGTCGCCGACGCGCGCTTCGTCCAGCAGGCGGTGCTCGGCGTCCGCGAATGGGCCGCGCTGCTCGTCGAGCTGGTCTCGACCTACGTGACGCCGACGGACGACGAGGGAGCCGAGGCGCTCGTCGACTGTCTGCGTCGCCTGCACGGCCTCGGCGAGGTCGACCTCGGCGACCGCAGGGTGCCGTACGCGGTCGCCTGCGAGCTCGCGCGCGCGCGTGTGGCCGTGGCGCCGAGGGCCCGCGGCGTCCAGGGCGGCGTCGTCGTCTCGCGCATCGGATCAGTGCGCCCGATCCCGTTTCGCGTCGTCTTCGCTTGCGGCCTGGGCGAGGGGCGCTTCCCCTGCGGCGAGGCGGAGGACGCGCTCGACCTTCGCTGGGCGCGCCGTCGAGCCGGTGACGTCACCTCGCGCGAGCGAGACCGGTACGCGTTCCTCGACTTGCTGCTGCAGACGCGCGACCGCCTCGTGCTCTCGTATGTTTCGCGCGACCCGCTCACCGGGGACGCGATCGCGCCGTCGTCGGTCGTCGACGAGCTGCTGCACGTCCTGCGGCGCGGCTACGTGCGCGACGACTCGGCGCTCCGGCACAGGCACCCGCTACGGCGGTGGGACCCACATTATTTCCCCGATCTGTTCGGCGGCGCGGGCGCCGACGAGGCCGCCTCGGCGCTCGGCACGACGCGGGTGCCCGAGGCGCGCGCCGAGGCGAGGGCGCTCGCGCTGCGGCGGTCGCTCGAGGCGCACGGCGGCCGGCCCGACCCAGTCGAGGTGCAGGCGCGCGCGGCCGCCGACCCGGCCTGGGCGCGGCTGGCCGATCACCTGGCGATGCCGCGCGTCCCCGACGCCTCCGCGCCCGCCGACGGCCGCGTCGCCGTGCCCATGTACGCGCTGGTGAAGTTCCTGGAGTTCCCGCTGCAGGGCTGGGCGCGCTTCCGCGTCGGCCTCGACGAGCTCGAGGACGACGACGCGCTCGCGCGCGAGGACGAGCCGTTCGAGACCGACGCGCGTCGCGAGACGTTGCTCCTGCGGCGCGTCTTTCTCGACGTGAAGGGCGGCTCTCTCGAGCGCGCATACGACGAGGTCGTGCGCGACCGCGAGCTCCGCGGCAGCGGCCCGTCCGGCGTGTTCGCGCGGGCCGAGCGCGGCGAGCACCTGCACACGCTCGAGGGCTGGCGCGACGACCTGCGGGCGCTCGAGATCTCGCCGGAGGACATCGAGGTGCATCGCTTCGGCCGCGCCGGCGAGCACGCCGCGGCCGACCGGGCGCACCCGCCGCTCACGATGGACGTCGACGTGACGGACGCCTCGGGGGTGACGCGCGTCGTGCGGGTCGAGATCGGCGGCCGCACGCTGCCGCTCGGCGGACCGGACGTGTCGATCACCCTCTCGAGGCGCGTCAACGAAGGAAAGGACGACTGGGCCTTCGCCGACCGGCAGCGCGCGCTGCTGCGCGCGTTCGTCGATCACGCGGTCCTGGCCGCGTCGGCGGTGGCCGGCGGTCGCAAGCGCGCGTCGGTCGTCCTGCCAGGCGCCGCGTCCCGGGGTGCCGAGGTCGAGCGAGTCGACATCGAGCCGATGTCGCAGGGCGAGGCGCTCGTGTGGCTGCGAGACGTCGTGCGCGAGCTGCTGGGGGGGCCGCACGCCTACTTCTTCCCGTGCGAGGCGCTGTTCGTCGATCGCCGCCGGCGCTCCGTCGCGCCACTGGTCGCCGCGCTGGAGGAGGCTCGCGATCTGCTGCGCGGCGGCGACGGCCCGCCCGCGCTGCGCTCGGCGTACGGTCCGGTGCCGCGCGTGCACGAGTACCCGATCCCGCCCGAGGCCGACGCGCGCGCGATGGCTGCGCGGCGCTTCGGGGCGCTGTTCGGCAAGTGCGGAGGCGACACGTGAGCGGCAGGCTCGTCCCGCGTCCGGCGGTGCTCCGCGCCGTCCCGCTCGATCGGCACGCCGTCGTCGAGGCGTCGGCCGGAACGGGCAAGACATTCACGCTCGAGCGGCTCGTCGTCGAGCTGCTCGTGTCGACGGACGTGACGCTCGATCGCGTCCTGGTCGTGTCGTTCACGGAGAAGGCGACCAACGAGATCCGCGTGCGCCTGCGCGCGACGCTCGAGGACCTGCTCTCGGGCGACGGCCAGGACGCCGACGACGCCGACGGGTTCGCGCTCGACGCGGCCGTCCGGCGCAAGATAGAGCACGCGCTCCACGCCTTCGATCGGACGACGATCGCGACGATCCACGCCTTCTGCCAGCGCGTCCTGCGCGACAACGCGTTCGCGAGCGGGCGGCTGTTCGAGGAGCAGCAGATCGACGGCCGGGACGCGTTCGGCCGGGCGATGCGCGAGTCGCTCCGGCGCGAGGTCGCGCCCGATCCGCGCCGCGCGCGCTGGCTGGAGGCCGCGCTGCGCGAGGGCTGGTCGATGGGGCGGCTCGAGGAGCTCCTCTGGTCCTGCGCGCAGGCCCGCGCGGAGCTGATGCCCCCGTTCGACATGGGCGCGCTCGACGAGGCGCTCGCGGCGTTCCCGGTCGACTCCGCGCGGCGCCCGGAGGGCGCCGGCGAGATGCAGCGCTGGGGAATGGCGGCGTCGACGGCCAAGGCCGTCGCGAGGCGGCTGTACGCCGTCGCCGAGAGCGTCGACGAGGCGCGCCGCTCCGGCGGCGCCCCGCGCTACGTGTCGACCGCCGGCGAGATCGGCTTCGACTTCCTGCTCGAGCGGCTCCCGAAGTTCATGCCCCGGGGCGGGCCGACCGGTGGTCTGTGCGCCGCCGCGCTCGCCCTC
>Ga0070738_10003028_pt1 | contig 23389 bp, 25 predicted proteins | sample Coa_R2_2_FD_66446 | JGI IMG/M metagenome (GOLD analysis project Ga0070738, IMG submission 66446) | Surface soil microbial communities from Centralia Pennsylvania, which are recovering from an underground coalmine fire - Coalmine... | ecosystem: Environmental > Terrestrial > Soil > Unclassified ... | reverse complement strand
TAAACGCTTTGATTGGCTTTTATATTCCTTCATTCGCAGTCAACCTCTATTCAGCACTTTCAGGTATATAATCTGTCTGAAGAAATATCACCTAATGGTGCTCAAAGTCAACACCCTAGGACAGGGGGGACAAGGAGGACAAGGGAAGGGCGCAGAGGAGGAAAGACACACTCTCTATATCCTATGTCCTATGCCCTATGCCCTCTTTTCTGGATAAGAAACACCTAACGCTGCTGGTGGTGTAGATCTACCAGCTAAACCAATTAAGGCGAGAATTGCGACGATGTAGGGAAGCATTGTCAAAAATTGGTAGGGAATATTCACCCCTAAAGCTTGAATTCGCAATTGCAAGGCTTCAGTCGATCCAAAGAGGAAACAAGCTAAGGCACTGGCTATAGGATGCCATTTGCCAAAAATCAATGCGGCGATCGCGATGAAGCCTTTTCCTGCACTCATGCCTTCAGCAAAGTATTTTACCTGCACTAAGCTTAAATACGCACCACCCAATCCGGCTAGACAACCACTCACGATGACAGCAAGATAACGGACCTTTTGTACTGATATTCCAGAAGTATCAACGGCCTTAGGTGATTCTCCTACAGCACGTAGAGTTAGACCAAGGCTAGTATAAAATAGAACGTATGTACTCAAAGCAATTAGAGTCAATAGCAGGTAGACTAGAACATCTTGTTGAAACAGGAGAGGACCAATCAAGGGCAAATTGGCAAGACCAGGAATGATGATTGGCTTGATACCCAAAAGACGCTGAGTATTACCACTGCTAAATACCAACCTTGCTAGAAACGAGGTTAACCCAGCGGCTACAAGATTCAGTGCTAACCCAGAGACCAATTGATCAACTCGCAAACTAACTGACAAGAATGCATGGAGTAACCCTACAAGTCCTCCACTGATGAAAGCGGCAAGAACACCAAACCAAACATTATGAGTGTAAAAAGTAGCAACAGCACTAGTAAAAGCACCAGTTAACAACATTCCTTCTAAAGCGATGTTTAGTACCCCTGAACGTTCTGAGTAAAGTCCTCCTAGTGCAGCGAAAGCCAAAGGTACCGCTAGACGAAGGCTAGAAACCAGATAATCAGAAAAGAAATTAGTCACCTTTGTTTGCCCTTTGTACAGATCTCATTCATGTCTTCTATCGACGAGCAATTATGTTTTCAAATGCGAGTGCCTACCCACTGTCAAACTAATTGCAATAAACAGCATAGTCAAACCTTGAATTGCATAAATCACTGTTATTGGTACTCCTGCACTGCGCTGCATCACATTTGCGCCACTTCTCAAAGCAGCAAAGAACAGGGAAGTTAGGACGACACCCAAAACACTGCCCCGGCTGAGAAAGGCGATCGCAATAGCATCAAATCCATAACCAGAGGACACCACCTCAAACAAGCGATATTTCAACCCCATAACCTCTGTTGCACCAGCTAACCCAGCCAAACCCCCAGCCAAACTCATCACTAGCATGATTGTTCGTTCTACAGAAATACCACTGTAACGAGACGCAATCGGATTAAACCCAACCGCAGAAATTTGATAGCCAAGAGGCGATCGCACAAGTAATACCCACAAAAGCCCGGCGACGACTAACGCTACAAGGATTCCTGCATGGGCTAGACTCCCCGGTAAAATAATTGGTAACTGAGCAGTTTTGGCGATGAGTGGCGAATATGGACTAGGTGCACCTGGTTCCTGCAAAGGATGTTGAACCAAATAACTCACTAAATTGATGGCAATGTAGTTCAGCAACAGAGTGGTGATAACCTCATTTACACCCCGTATAGCTTTGAGATAACCAGGAATTAGACCCCAAAGCGCGCCGAAACTAAACCCTGCAAAAAGTGCCAAGGGGATATGAATCAAAGCAGGTATCCCTTGGACATACAACCCTACCACCGCACTTCCCAACGCACCAAGGTAAATTTGTCCTTCCCCACCAATATTAAACTGACCAGCACGTAAAGCAACCAACACCCCTAAACTGGTTAGCAAGAGTGGTGTCATCTTCGTCAGTGTATTGCCAAAGCCAAAATAGGTAGAGAGAGATTCTTGAAACAAAGCCGTGTAGGCTGTGATTGGACTCGCCCCAGCCAGTAAAATCAAACCTGCACCAACTAGCAACGCAGATCCTATAGCAATGAGTGGTGGTAGTATTGGCAAGACAACAGGGTGAACCCGAATCATATTCATCGTTTTCCCCCACCCATTAACAACCCAATCTCTTCAACTGTCGTTCTTTGAGCATCTAAAACCGCCACAAACTCACCTTCATACATCACCGCAATGCGATCGCTCATTGCCATGATCTCTTCCAACTCAGTAGAAATATACACAATCGCTGCGCCGCGATCGCGTTCTGCTAATAAGCGTTGCTGAACTGCTTTTGTTGCACCCACATCCAACCCTCGCGTTGGTTGCATAGCGACAATTAACATTGGTGTCTCAGTAAGTTCCCGCGCCAACACAACTTTTTGTTGATTTCCTCCCGACAGTTGACTCACTTTTACATCTGCTCCCATTGCTCTAATATCAAACAGTTGTATAACAGACTGAGCATGGTTCCTGATGGCTTCTCTCTGTAACAAAAAGCGGTGACAAAAAGGAAATTTCTTAAAAGCTTTTAGAATGAGATTTTGAGCAATACTAAATTGCAACACCAAACCAATTGTTTGTCTATCTTCTGGAATGTAACCAAGACTTTTTCGATTGAGTTGTATTTTCCCTTGGTTGATAGTTTGCAACCCAGCAATCGCATCTGCTAACTCTCGTTGTCCATTACCATCTACACCAGCAATCCCCAAAACCTCTCCTGAGTGGAGTTCAAAAGATACATCGCGAACAGCAACAATACCCTGCTGATTGGCAACGTGCAAATTCTGCACCGACAACACGACCTTTCCCAAAGATACTGGAGATTTGTGTAACTCTAAAGCAATCTCTCGTTCTACCATCAATGTTGCTAACTGCTGAGGTGTTGTTTCCTTTGTAGAGACATTTGCTACAACTTTTCCTCGACGCAACACTGTCACCGTATCACACAGTTTTATAACCTCCTGCAACTTATGGCTGATGAACATAATCGTATGTCCACAAGCTGCAAGCTGACGGAGAATATTTATTAACAATTCTACTTCTCTTGGTGTCAGTACTGCGGTTGGTTCATCCAGAATAAGTAGCTTTGCTTGCCGATAGAGAAGCTTGAGAATTTCTACCCGTTGTTGCACTCCTACTGGCAAATCCCCTACTCTAGCTGTGGGTTCAATTTCTAATCCATAAGTCTGAGATAAAGCAGCAATTTCTAGATGTTTTTGCCTCAAATTGATCTGCAAACCATTCAGTGTTCCTAAGATAATATTTTCCGTAACAGTCAATTGAGGAACTAGGACAAAGTGCTGATGGAGCATGCCAATGCCTAGTTTAATAGCCTCACTTGGTGACCTCATTTTAACTAACTTTTCTTGCAGATAAATCTTTCCAGGGTCTGGCTGATAAAGACCACTGATGATGTTCATTAAAGTTGTCTTACCTGCTCCATTTTCGCCCAAAATTGCGTGAATTTCTCCTGATTCCACACTGAGGTTGATATTGTCATTAGCAATAAATGAGCCAAAACATTTGGTAATTCCTTCTAGGCGTAAATATGGCATTTTTTATAAAATCTTTTAATTTATAAAAACTTTTAAGTCGTTCCTTTTTTAACACATCGAGTCTCTTGTCCACCTTCTTTACAGTCTTCAAAAGTAATTTTTTTAGTAACAATTTCCTGCTTTGTGTTCAAAGCTTTTTGTTTAATTTTTTCACTTACCATTGTCCCAAACTTTCCTAAATTTAGGATATCTGGTTTTTCTAAACCAATTGTGTAAATTTGCCCTTTGAGTTGATTTTTCTTCGCAAGTTCTGCTAAATAAGCGATAGCTAAATCTAACCGTTTGACGGCACTGGTGAGAACTGCTTTGGGTGCGACTTCTAACTGGTCTTTTGTATTTCCAAAAGCATAAACCCCTTTATCACTTGCTGTTTGTAATACAGCAGGAGAAGCATTGTCCAACCATTGATAGATAACGTCTGCACCAGTAGAAGTTAAGGCAAGTGTAGCTTCTTTGGCTTTAGTGATATCATTCCAATCACCTGTAAATGTGGAACTAATTTTGATATCGGGTTTAACAGATTTTGCTCCTAATTCTAAGCCGCGCAACTCTTGCTGAGTAGCTTCAAATTTTTGCCCTGCTATGTAGGCTAAGTGATTCGACTTTGTCATCAATGCGCCGATAATACCACATAGATAGCTGGCTTGCAGGTGATCTATTCGTAAAGCAGCAATATTAGGACCACTCACAGCACCATTGACACCAACAAAAAACGTATTGGGGAACTGGGGTGCAACTTGTTGAATCGCCGCATCAAATTGTCCCCCATGGGCAATGACGAGATTATATCCCCGACGTGCAAAATCTGAGAGGGCTTCGGTTTGATCTGCCTGTGCAATTTGTTCTACGTAGCTTGTTTGTGCACCAAGCTTTTGTTTGATAAGTTCTACCCCTTCGTAACCAGATTGATTCCAGGCTTTATCGGTAATGAGTCCAGGAAGCGCGATCGCAACTTTAAAACCTTCACTACCCCCTATTGCTGATTGTTTTGTCGTTTGGCTCTGATTGCAAGCTATAAGTAGTGCACCAGTGCTGAAGCTAGCTGAACCATATAAGAGAAATTTACGCCTGCTCAAATTTGCAGCCATAGACTTGCCTTTTTACGAATAATCTTGACGCTATTGATTACAGTATGAGCTTAAACGGCATTTTGGACTAGCATTCCGTTGCCAAAAATACCAAAAATAGCGATCGCCTTTCCCTATTTCTTCTCGATTGCTCTCTAAAGTAAACAACATCAAGCGAAGAGATTGCATCAAATCCTTACAGATTGCTAGGCAGTACATTGGTGAAACAACCAAGACTTCTAGGTAATCTACATCTCGGCATATATAAGTCTACAGCTAATTTATTAGACCATCCTTAACCTTCATTCATAGAGTTAAATTATGAATTCTCTAAAAGTTCAAAGCGCTGAAAAAACCTATTCACCCGATTTGACCACTATTCGACAACCAAGAAAGCAAGAGTTAGTTGCTCGTTGGTTCTTGGTTGATGGCAAGTTGACTTGTAAATGGTTCTCTAGTGATAGCAATTTACAACCAAATTTGTAGGCCTAGTTTTTTTAAATACCTCAAGCCTGAGATAATTTGTTGACGCGTACCCCAAACTTCTAAATCAAACCAACCATCATTTATAGTCTTGTTATCTAACGAAGCTGCAGTGATGTTAACAGTTAATCCATAACAGGAAACGAGTCCTGCAATAATAGGATAAGAACGGTAGTTTTTCGGAATGCAAACTTGAAATCTAGCACGATTTGTTTGTCCCGTTACTACAGTTATATCAACTTCTAAATCAGCTTTTGTTGTATCGTCTTGCAACTGAGGGCTTGAATTTTCTGATGTTGTGCGATTGCCAATTCCACACAACAAACGGAGTTTTTGCCTTCTGTTGACTGCTAAACTGTCAACATTCAACTGCACTATCTCGACATTCAGTTGCTGAAGATAGAAAAGACCTGCTTCTACCTGTTCAGAAGCCCCTTGAAGTTCAAGATGAAACCAACCATCATTTTTTGTATGAGCTTCTAAACAAGCTGCTGCAATGTTGACTGTTAGGTTATATCGAGAAATGAGCCGCGAGACTACAGGTTGACGATTGTAAGACTGAGGAACCCGAATGTGGAGGTTACCCAATGTTGGTTGAGCAATTGTAGATGAATCCATCATCCTCATTCCTCATATTTAAGTACTGTAATTTGATAGCCTTTTAGTAGTTTATCATGAAAAAGTCTTAAGGGAGTGGGGATGAGGGGTATGGAAATACTTGCGCCCGTACAGCACAGGAGTGAGGCAGGGGAAGGACAAAGGACAATTGTCAAATCCAAATATCAGAGGTGCAATCACCACCTGGATAACGCACCTCATGAGCGCGGGATGGTCCTGAGGGTTCTTTGCCAAAGTCTATGTAGAAATTTTCATTAATTTTTATGCCCCCATTTTCGGGATCGCAGTCGATTTGTAATAAGTATGAGCCAGTCTTCGATAAGTCAGGATAAAACTGATTATCCCAGGTGCTGAATAGGGAGTTAGTTACGTAAAGCCTTTTGCCATCCAGACTCAGCTGCAACATCTGTGGTCCACCAGCTAGCTTATGACCATTCACTGTCTCGCCTTTACCCAGTAAGCCACCAACCCAAACCTGACCTGTGAGTTTAGGATGTGCAGGGTCGCTGATATCATATTGGCGGATATCTCCATGCAACCAGTTGGAAAAGTAGATATAGCGATCGTCCATAGAAACCAAGATATCTGTAATTAGTGATGGCACAGGGATAGGCCAACCTTCTACCTCTACAGATGGAACATCAATCACTTTCTCGACTTGCCAATGACCGTTAGATTTGTGCCAATGCCAGATGTTGCTGCTGAGTGCTGCACCAACAAACCCGTGGGTACTATCTGGATTATGGTGAAAGCGAACTTCTAAGGGTATTAATCCTTCTTCACCCAAGTCAACACTTTGGATGATTTCGTGTTTCGACCAATCCCAGAAATGTAGTTGCTGTCCATAATTTCCAGCTTTGACATCATTCAGGTCAAATCCACGATAGTAGGTTTTGGGTGCTCCCCATTCACTACTTACCATCACATTATGACGTGGCTGATACCAGAAGTCATAGTTGAAGCGCATAGCATCAGCTTTTTGTTCCCAACGTCCGATAATGTCAAAATTCTTATCCAACAATAAAAAGCCACCAGGACCATTCCCTTCGCTATCTCCTAGCATTGAAATCATGATATGACTATCAGCCAAGCAATGAACTGTGTGTGGTGCACTTAAGTTGGTTTTTGCCTTAATTTCCTCTGGTTCAATGACTTTATAAAGTTTAGGGGCACGTGGCTCTTGTGTGTCAACAATATAAATACGGCTAGAGCGTTGACCAGGAATAACTAAAAATCTCCGAGATTTACTAGCATCACCATGACAAGAACTACAAGCATTCCAGCCAAAATGGTGGAGTTCATCACCAATGTATGGCATCTCAAGGCGATGAATCACTTGCGAGTATGTTGGAGAATTGGGATCAACATCCACAGTTGCAAGGTAATCGGGCTGTTCTATACCTGTCCCTGTATAGAGTGCAATTGTGTACAGCAGTTGTTCTCGATCTGCTCTGATGGCATCTTCAGGAGAAGCGTAGCCAGGACCACAACAAGCATGAGCCATATGTTTACCTCTTGAAGAGAATTTAGATATTATTTTTGATACAGAAATTAATAAGCACGTAATTTAGGATTTTGAATTTTTTGCTGCTGTAATTTATACATATGATTAAATAAACTCCAGCAATATTCCTCGGGTAGTCCACATGTTACTGCACCTCGCAGAACAATATTAAAGTACCAATCGTTTGGTGCGATCTCTTCTGATAGCTTGTCAACAACTACATAGGTGCGAACACGCTCGTAAACTTTTCCTTGGCAGTGAATATCTACATATTCATGGCGATATCCACCCTGTGGAACATCTTCCCGCTTATCAAGATGGTCACTCAATCGCCAAGGTAACTGATACAGTACACCACTCACACTGGCTTTAGCGTCTTTCACTACATCCAAAACGCCACAATCACGTAATGTAGAATAGCGATAAAATCCCAATCGATAGCTTTTTAGTGTCCCAGTACCAATTATATATTGATGGGTATTTTCTCCGAGCGATCGCTTGAGATCCACTGGACACATACAAGAACCGTAAGCAAAATAATAAAACATCGGCTCTTTTTGTTGCACCTGTTGCAGTTTTGAATCTGGATGGGTGGGATGATGAGGTTGTACCCAGATATGGTGCGCACGTCCAGCTTGTTTGTTCATCTACACAAAAAAGTATCGACTACGTATAACATCTTACTACAGTTTTTAGATGTTTACAACCACAAGTCGATAGATTAACTGTAGTTTTTTGCTATATAACATTTTCCTGCTCTCCACTCAGCAGCATCAAGCAATAAGTGCTTGTCTTTCAATATATTGCTCGCTAGATACATCAAATCTGATAGTGCCAGCAGCCCAGTTTTTCAAATCAGGTGCTAACCAGATGAGCTTACGTAAAATATCATCATTCACCCATAATACCAAAGGAAACGAAAACTGCTTTCTCAACTCATCTCTCATTAGATTTGTAGAAAGGATAAGTTGATTAATTGCCACTACAGATTCCAAGCCTTTGACTATTAAAGCTTCAGGTTGATGAGAGCCCAGTAGATTTGTGATAGTTGTATAAAGTGTTTCAGATGATGGAGGAAGCTGAATTTCTTGAATTTCTACTGGAGACAATTCCTTTAACAACCTCAGTGCTTGCTGCTGCCTTGCTATTGACTGACAACATGCTAAAAGCAGTGAAAATTCGCCTTGAGAAACAGCGATCGCCCTTGCGAGTCTTTTAACGGCGGCTGTCGTGTTTACTATAGGGTCTTGAGAATTAGATATATTTCCCATTAAGAATCCTAAATTTTGTTTAAAAATCTCTAAATATTTTTGGTAAATATACTTACTTAGCTTTTAGCTTTAATCCAAAAGTGTTGTGTAGCCAATATGGGAGGCACATTTTAGATAGAGTATACCATAATTTTACTTATAGTGTTTTTATTGAGGATGAGTTTATTACCTCATATTCACGGACGCGGAATTTTTGGTCATGAAATCCAAATACTCACAAAAGGTGGAGTTTGTACAATTTCATGAAATTTGTCTTCCCTTTTCTACGCTAGTGGCTACAACGGAATGCCATATCCATCGTAGCCACTGTTATCGGACTGCCTTACCTAAAGACGCAATGAGCGATACATCGCTCATTACGAATCCCGCAGAACTCATGCAAGAGACCACTAAGTGGTCTATGTTATAAATTTTGAGTCTCTTTAGTAGAGATTAACGTTTGAAGCTCTCGGTAGAGGAGTAGTTTTGCCGACCACTATTATCTACAAATTGAGTAAAGCTTTGCAAATTGATTACCTTGTTTCCTTAAAAATTGAGTATTAAAAGATTTTGAGCAAATCCAGGATTATAGTTAGCACTAGCAAAGCGATGATTTGGATCTTGTACATTACTGCCATATGTCACTAGAGTGGTTTTTCCCCAGTCACAATCAGCAGGATGACATTTGCCAAACACTTGAAGATTTAATTTATTGTTACCTGCCGAGGTAACAATAAAGCGTGTAATCCCACGAGTATTAGGATTAGTGTTTACCCAAGTGCCAATAAAATCACTAGGTGCAGCGAAAGCAGGATTAGCCAATGCAGCAGCTACGCCTGCACTAGAAGCTATCAAAGTCAAACAACGTTTTAACATCTCAGTAAAAGTTTAGTACTTATCCGACACATAGGATAAAGTATTAAACAATACAATTTCATTAGTGTTATTCCTGAAGTTGATGCCAGGAATTTTAATAAGGTGCGTAGTGTCTACAGTTAAGAATTGTCATGTAATCGATAGCAGATACTTTTATCAAATTGAATACGCTCGAATGAATTATCGAGGTTGATAGTTGTTTCACCACTACCAAGAAATAAGTAGCCATCTGGTCTTAATTGCTGCTTGACCTTTTTGAGTAAGGCTTTCTTGGTCTCCATATCAAAGTAGATTAAGATATTGCGTAAAAAAACAATGTCAATTTTGGGAAGAGATGACCATGATTGCACAATGTTAATCTGATGAAATTCAACCATCTGGCGAATGTGTTCGTGAATTTGCCATTCATTCTCTAGCTTTTGAAAGTACTTATCACGAAGAGTTTTAGGTAACCCACGCTTAATTTCAAGTTGGTTGTAACGTCCTTTGCGAGCACGTGCCAATACCTTACTGGAAAAATCACTAGCAATTAGCCTTACTGACCAACTTGCAAGCATGGGAAAATGTTCACGAATAATCATGGCAATGCTATATGGTTCTTGTCCATGAGAGCAAGCAGCACACCAAATATTTAGCGATCGCTCAACTGCCCGTTTTTTGCTTAGTTCTGGCAACACAAATTGCTTCAGTGCTTCAAAAGGGTAGACATCACGGAAGAAAGACGTTTCGTTAGTGACAAGCGCTTCGACAGTTTGAATGTGAAGACCATCGAACGGTTGAGTCTTCAGGTAAGCAATCATCTCGGAAATTGAAGCAAAGCCTGCTGATTCTGCAATTGGCTGTAAGTGTAACTCCGCCAGATAGGTTTTATCAGAATGTAATACAACGGCAGAGTGATGATAAACCAATTGACGAAGATAGTTAAAGTCAGTAGTGTTTACAGCCATAATCTGCTTCATTGCAGACCGAAAAGAGGAACTTGACTTGGACAAATGCGCCGCATAATCTCATGTGCCATTTGGTCGAGTGGAACAATCTGATCGGCAAGTCCGGCATTAACAATAAACCCAGGCATTCCCCACACAACACTACTAGCTTCGTCTTGTGCAAGCACCTGTCCTCCAGCCTCACGGACACATCGGCAACCGTGCAACCCATCTTGACCCATCCCTGTTAATATTACAGCGAGCGTCCTAGCACCATAAACCTGTGCAACTGAACGCAAAAGAACATCAACTGAAGGGCGACAGGAATTTTCAGGAGGTGCCTGATGGGTAGCAAGTCGAACCACAGAACCATCAGCCTGTACAACCATGTGAAAGTCTCCGGGTGCAATCCAGGCGTGTCCTGGTTCTAGTACAACTCCAGAAATTGCTTCATCCACTGGGATTTTACACTTAGAGGATAACCTTTCAGCTAGTAATTTAGTAAACATCGGAGGCATATGTTGTACAATCAAAATAGGAACTGATAGATCCGCTGGAAGTTCTCTAAGCACTAGAGAAAGCGCGTTCGGTCCTCCAGTAGAGACTCCAATTGCTAAAATATCTATTTGCTCTATCTTAGGAGGTATAGGAAGGGCAACCGGATGAGCAATTGTGCTGACATTGGGAAAAACAGTCCTTGCGGAACTGAATAACTTGATTTTGGGGATCAAGTTCTCACGAATATGTCGGGTTGTTTCCTCTACACTCCTTAGGTTACTCGGTTTTGTTGCGTAATCTGAAGCACCTAAAGAGAGAGCTTCGAGCGTTGCAGCTGCTCCGGCGTGTGTAGAGGTGCTAAACATAATCACTGGCAAAGATGGATAAATTTGTTGAAGAGCAGCCAGAGTTTCTAACCCGTTCATCTCTGGCATCTCAACATCTAGAATGAGAACATCAGGATTGACATGAGGAATTTTGGCAAGGGCGATGCGACCATTTGCTGCAACCCCAACGACTTCTATTTCTGGATCGCTTGACAAAATCTTACTGACTCGACTGCGTACCACTACAGCATCATCTACAACTAGTACCCGGATCTTTTGCATACCGCGTAAATGAATTAATACTTAAATTGATTGACGACTTTCTGTAAATCTACTGCCATACGAGCTAGCTCTGTAGCAGCTTCTGATGTGTTAGTGATTCCAGTGGTTGTCGTTTGAGCATTGAGAGCGACAAATTTGATATTTTGGGCGATCGCTGATGTTCCTTTAGCGGCTTCAGCTATATTCCGCGCAATTTCATTGGTGGTTGCTGTTTGCTCTTCAACAGCGCTAGCAATTGTGCTTTGTAGATCATTAATTTGGTTAATAATGTCTGTAATCTGAGTAATGGCTTGAACTGCACCCCTTGTATCAGACTGAATCGCTTCAATTCGCTGGCTGATATCTTCGGTAGCATTTGCTGTTTGCTTGGCTAATTCCTTTACCTCGTTTGCAACTACAGCAAATCCCCTCCCTGCATCCCCAGCTCTTGCTGCTTCAATTGTTGCATTTAATGCCAGCAGATTTGTTTGTTGAGCAATTGAGGTAATGACTTTGATCACTTTGCCAATCTCGATGCTACTTTGACCCAGTTTGTCAATTGTCTCATTTGTGCGAGCAGCCGTTTTCACTGCTTCATTGGCGACCTTTGCGCCGTCAACAACAGTCTTAGCTATTTCTCGAATGCTGGCATTCATTTCTTCTACAGCAGTCACAACCGTACTAATATTCTGACTCACCTGTTCTGCAGAAGCAGATGCAGAAGTGGCTTGTTCTGCTGTTTGTTTGGCGTTTTCAGTCATTTCCTTGCTGACTACAGTCAGTTCTTCTGAAGAAGAGGCAACAGCAGTTGCCACATCTCCCATCTGTCTGATTGAAGACTTTAAACTGTTGATCATCTGATTCGTATTCTCGCTGAGATGCTGAAACTCTCCAGCATTAGATGCATTAATCTGATTGGACAAATTTCCTTGTGCAACATTCAGTGTGACATCATTTATGCTTTTTATTTGCTGTGAGAGATTGGAAGACATTCGGTTTAAGTTGTCGAGTATTTCTTTCCAAGAACCTTTAGCACCTTTGACAACAGCTTGAGAACCAAGCTTCCCCTCCTTGCCAATCTCAGATGCCAAGTGTACAACTTCGTTGGCAACATTCTGGTTCAAACTCACCCACTCATTAAAAACTGAGGCAATTTCACCCAACCCATTTTTCTCTACTGGTAACCGGACAGTAAAATCACCGTTTCTAGCTGCTTTTAATGCCTCTAATAAAGGTTGCAGTTGAACATCCGTTGTACTTTGAACAGTTTCCGTGACATCAGTGCTATTTCCCGAAGGAGATTTTGAGTTGCTTGTTATTCCAGGTCGATTTGTAGCCATTGCCGATTGCCCCTAAAAATAATTATTAGTTAAAATAGCTTCTAAAAATTAACATCTAAAATTTTTTCTGTGTCCAAGACTAGTAAAAACCTTTCTTTGAGTGGGTAAGCTCCCTTTAGCATTTGACGCATTCTACCTTTTAACGTTACAGGTGTGGGCTCAAAGGTGCTTTGCGTGAACTCCAAGACATCCCCGACATCATCAACAAGCAAGCTAACAACCTCATTGTTAGAACGTACAACGATATTAAACCCTTGCTGCTCATCTACAAGTTTAGTTACAAGTTTAGTGGGCGATCGCATTGCTGACTTACCCATATCTAACCGTTGCTGTAAATCAATGACAGTAATAATTTGTCCTCGAAGGTTGAGCAAACCACAAATATCAGGCGGTGCCAAAGGTACACGAGTTATGACGGATAAACGTATCACTTCTTGAACTTGCTGTGTGTCTATACCAAAATAAATACCGTTGAGAAAAAAAGTGCAAATTTGTTGTTTAGGCATGATCGGTTAATTGCAGCAAATAAGGGTTAGCAATCCGAATGACAGCCTCAATGTCAAGGATTTCTGTAATTTGACCTTGAATAACAGCAGAGAAAAGGACACCTGGTCTAGTAGGGATACCCTGGATCGTCAGTGGTTCCTCAACGATGTCGAGAATACGCTCAACCACTAGGCCAACACTCAGGTTTATGTGAGGAGAAACAATTATTATTTGGAGTATATCAGTGGTTTGGGTCTCAAAGACTTCATAATCACGATGATTCTCTAGATTATCTAGACGATTGGAAAATATCGTGTGAAGATGAATTAGCGGTATGATTTGGTTGTAAAATCGAAAAGTATACTGTTCTCCCACCTTCTCCACGGCAGAACTAGGAATTTCTTCAAGTCGAAATGCGTTCTCAAGGGGAATCCCCATTCGTGCAGCTTGGGGCCCTTGAAATAGCAAAATCATTTGACGTTTTCCCAAATGGTCTTGCTTGTTTGGATCTTTGCCACCCGATGAGATCTGATTTTGAGTTGCTCTTATGTTAGCTTGCTTTGCTAAGCCAACTACGTCAAGAATTAATGCAACTGTACCATTGCCGAGAACTGTGGCTCCAGCAAATGAAGATAGTGCTTTTAACTGCTTTCCTAGGGGTTTGACGACAATGTCTTGGATATCTTCAATTGTGTCTACGACAAGTCCAAATTGACAGTCGTCGGCTTGGACAATAACAAGACTGAATGTTTCCAAAGTTGTGACATTGTCCTGAAGTTGTAAGACTTGGTTAAGGTAAACCAATGGCACAAGATGATCCCGCAAGCGAAACACAGGTACGTCATAAAATATCTCAATACTATTGAGCGTCTGCTCTTTTTCTATGCGAACTAGCTCTTGTATGCTTGCTTGGGGAATGGCATAGCGATCACCTCCACTCGTCACAATTAATACAGGAATGATTGTCAGCGTCAACGGAATTTTAATTTTGAATGTTGTCCCTTGTCCCGGCTGGTTAAGAATTTCAAGACTTCCGTTAATTTTCTCAATATTACTTTTAACAATACCCATGCCAACTCCTCTCCCTGAAAGGCTGTTGACTTGTTCAGTGGTTGAAAAGCCGGGTAAAAAAATTAAGTCTATTGTTTCTGTTTCGTTGAGCGTCTGAGCCTGCACTTTATTTAATAACCCAAGTTGCTGTGCTCGTTGTTTGAGTTTTTCTGGGTTTAGACCACTACCATCATCGCTGATTTCTATATTAACTTTACCACCTTCATGAAAGGCTTTGAGAAATAGTCGTCCTATAGTTGGTTTACCACAAGCAGTTCGCTCTGCGGGTAGTTCTATACCATGGGCAATGCAGTTGCGTACTAAGTGTGTTAAGGGGTCTTTGATGGCTTCAATGATGCTCTTGTCTAGTTCGATATCAGCCCCCTCCATTTCCACCCGAACTTGTTTATCAAAAGCGATCGCTAGATCGCGAATCACACGTGGGAATTTCTGCCAGATAGTACTGATTGGTTGCAGCCGAGTTTTCATCACTCCTTCCTGCAACTGGGCTGTAATGAGATCAAGCTGCTGGCAAGTTGCAACAAAAGCAGTGTCTTTAAACTTAGCTGAAAAATCTATGAGCTGGTTACGAGTTAAAACAAGTTCACCTACCAAATTCATCACCTGATCTAACAGATTAACATTCACCCGGATAGAAGAAGACTCTGATACAGTTAGATCTGAGGCTTCTAGGAATTTGTCATCGTTGAGCTGCACTGGTTCGCTTGACTGTTGCACTGGAGTGTTAACAGTCTCTGATGAAGAGACTACGATCTGTTGAGTCTCTTGTAGTTCCGTCAAAGTCTTAATTAGCAATGAATAGTCTTGATCACCCTCGTGTCTTACGGCCTCAATCTGAGACAATATTTGCCGGATGGCATCTACTGTTTGCAGTAAAGTGGTGATGATATGAGGAGTGACTGCTAGCTTGCGATCGCGCAGACATGAGAGCAAACTTTCTCCAGCATGTGCAAGCGCTTCTAACTTAGGAAACGGCAAAAAGCCACAGTTGCCTTTGAGTGTGTGGAGTGAGCGATATATGCGAACCAGACCTTCTGAGTTAGCAGATGCTTTCTCTAAATCAATAATATCTCGTTCAATTTGATTCAAATTATCATAGCTTTCAACGAGAAATGCTTCTATATCATCATCAATTTCTGCTAACTCCATCGTGCTAATAGGCTATAAATTTATATCTTTTGTATTAATACTAATCTTATTTTAACGAAACAAATATATTTCCTGGGGGAGATGTTTATATGACTTAATGCTGAAAAGATAATGCTTACCCTAATTAATGAAGTGGGAGACATGCAATGTCCTCGTTGCTATTCGACTCAAATTTTCAAAAATGGTCATCGCAAAGGCAGGCAATGTTACAAATGTAAACAATGTAATAGACAGTTTCTCGAAACTTATCAATCTTGGGCTTATTCAAGCGATGTTAAGAAACTTTGCCTGAAAATGCATTTGAATGGCATGAGCCTGCGAGAAATCGAGCGCGTCACTGATATCCATCACACCACAATTCTACATTGGCTTCGTCAAGCAAAACTGAAACAAGATGGTATAGCAAAAAGCTAGCAAATTTGCTAGAAGTTCTATTATATATTAGGTTTAAACGTATAGCATTACCATTCCAGCATTAGCTCAATTTTGTGATATTCCGTTCTTAGGTAGGATATCAATCCGAAAAAATACTCTTTTATCGCTGATTATTTCAATTCTTAAAGATTTATTGGACAAAATTAAGAAATAAAATTACTGACATAAAATTAGTCAGTAGGTCGGTAAAAATTAAGGGTAACTCATTAAGGTCGTTATTAGTTATTGGTCATTAGTTACACAAGACAAAAAACAAAGGACGAAGGACAAAGGACAAAAGCTGATGGCATTGGTTCTGATTATTGATGATGCAGCCTTCTCTCGCCGAATGATCCGTAAGTTTCTACAAAGCGATGGCTACGAAATCTTAGAAGCAACTAATGGACGTGAGGGACTCGACATAGTTCATAACTACAAGCCTAACTGCGTGTTAGTTGATCTTTTAATGCCAGATATGGATGGATTTGCATTTCTTAAAGCTTTGCAAGATGAAGGATGCACAATTCCTACTATTATCATCTCAGCCGATATTCAAGAAGGATCACGCGATCAAAGTTATAATTTAGGAGCAGTCAACTTTATCAATAAGCCGCCCAAAGAACATGAATTGCGGCAGGCAGTTCAGCAAGTTTTGAATACTAAGGAATAAAGTTTCCATGAATGTGACGGCAGAGCAAATGGATGCCCTACAAGAATTGATCAATATTGGAGTTGGTAGGGCAGCAAGTCTACTTAACGAGATGGTAGACTCTCACATTCGTTTAGAAATTCCATTTGTGAAAGTCTTGACTGCTTTAGAGGCTTATCAAGAATTAGCAATACGATTTCATGACGATAGTTTGGCATCTGTAAGATTGGGATTTACCGGCTCATTTTACGGTACCGCAGGCTTGATTTTTCCAACAGAAAGCGCGTCAACATTGGTTGCAGTTCTTACAGGTGAGGAAGCTGGTTCAACTGAGCTAGATGCAGTCAAAATTGGAACCTTAAGCGAAATTGGTAACATTGTGATTAATGGCGTGATGGGTTCTATCAGTAATGTTCTAAAGCAGCATATGAACTATACTCTGCCTGTTTACTTGGAAGATACAATTGATAATTTATTGTTGTCTACACATGTGAATAATTCCAAAATTTTACTTGCACAAGCACGCTTCTCAATTGAGCAATTAGAAATTATTGGAGATATTATTTTAATCTTTGAAGTCAGTACATTCGATGCATTAATTAATGCAATTAATAATGAAATTAAAATGATATAAAAAACCAATGAATTCTGGTGCATAAAAATATTGAAAAGTAATCTGACAATGAATCAAATTGAGCAAGCTCTGGAAAAATATACTCTTTTAGATCAAATTCCTTTGGGAGCTTTTGTTCTACATCCAAATTGCACCGTTTTGTTCTGGAACTGCTGTTTAGAGGAATGGACAAAAATTTCGAGACGCAATATTTTAGGAAGATCTATTTATGAATATTTTCCTCATCTAAATCAAACGCGATACACTAGCCGTCTACAACAAATTTTTGAAGGTGGGCCTCCCACGATCTTTTCTTCTCAGCTACATAAATATGTCATTCCCGTACCCATAGCACAAGGTAAATATCGTATCCAACACACAACAGTTACTGCTGTAGCTGCATTGGACGGATATGGTTTTGATGCTCTTTTCTCAATTCAAGATGTCACTGATTTAACGTTCCGAGTTCAGGAATATAAAAATTTACGTGATCAGGCATGGGCTGTAGCAGAAGAACGTCAACGAGCACAAGAAGCAGCTGAGGCAGCAAACCGCATCAAAGATGAATTTCTTGCAATTGTTTCTCATGAACTTCGTTCCCCTCTAAATCCAATTTTGGGTTGGGCAAAGTTACTCAGAAAACGTTCATTGGATGAGGCCTCTAGTATTCGTGCTTTTGAAACCATTGAACGGAATGCCGAATTACAGGTTCAATTGATTGACGATTTGCTAGATATCTCTCGTATTTTGCGAGGCAAGTTAGCGCTGAATTTTGAGACTGTTGATCTTGCTACCACCATTGAAGCTGCTTTGGAAACAGTGCGATTGGCAGCAGAAGCAAAGTCTATTGAAATTACTTTGAATCTGGCCACAATGATGAGACAGGTAAAAGGTGATAGCAGCCGTCTTCAACAAGTTGTGTGGAATTTGCTTTCTAACGCAGTCAAGTTTACACCATGTGGTGGAAGGGTTGAAATCTACTTAGAACAGATCAGCTCTCAAGTACAAATTCGAGTTCAAGATACGGGTAGGGGTATTGTTCCTGAGTTTTTACCACATGTATTTGAATATTTCCGTCAAGCAGATGGTGGTATCACTCGCAGATCTGGTGGACTAGGACTTGGTTTGGCAATAGTACGACAACTTGTCGAGTTGCATGGTGGTAGAGTATGGGCAGAAAGCCTAGGAGAAGAACAAGGCGCAACATTTACAGTTTGTTTACCAATACTTCAACCAACTCAAGCATCTGTCAGGGCGGAGAGGAAGGTTAGTGATGACTCCTCCCCTTTTGCTGTGTATGTTCCATTAGAAGGAATGCGGTTATTGGTTGTGGATGATGACACTGATACACGCGAGTTTCTTGCCTTTTTATTAGAACAGCATGGAGCAATTGTCACAAAAGCCGCATCTGCAGATGAAGCCTTGGCCGCGATCGCTCAGTCAAAACCAGATTTGCTAGTTTCTGATCTAGGTATGCCAGAAGTTGATGGCTATGTGTTGATTCGGAAACTGCGATCTCTAAGCGTTGATCAAGGAGGACAAATTCCTGCAATTGCCCTAACTGCTTACGCTGCAGAAACAACACAACAACAGGTTTTTGCTGCCGGGTTTCAAATGCATATTGCCAAACCTGCCGACCCCATAAAGTTAGTCACTGCAATTGCAGCACTCGTTAAACAATGAACAGTTTTTCAATTATATTCAGACAATTTGTTGGTCAGCAAAAAGTTTAGATTAAATTTATTATTGTTGCTCTTTAAAAAAGTTTGCTATGCATAAATTGCTATGAGTGTAAAGGCCATTTGTTTTCATACAAGTAGCTGTTAAAAAAGCATTGATTAATGCCGGGGGAGGGCATTGAAGTTTGATACTGAAAAAAGGTTTATTAAGAATATTCCCTGAATATTCATTACAATGAAGAACATAAGTGCATTACTATTGGTACTGAGCTTAACCATCGTTGCTTGTAGTAACCCGCAAAACAAAGCAGCATCACCTGACTCCAATATTGATAGAACGACTACTCAAACTAGTGACAAAAAGGTGCAAACAAAGTCTTTAGTAGTAACAACAGTGGCACCTTTAACCAATATTGTCAGTAACATTGGTGGAGATCGTGTTGAAGTCAAGGGAATCATTCCAGAAGGAACAGATTCCCATACCTTTGAGCCTCGTCCAAGTGATGCTGATCTGTTATCCAAAGCCAACCTGATCATTGTCAATGGTTTGCACTTAGAATCCCCTACAGAAAAACTAGCAAACGCCTCGAAGCCAAAAGATACCAAAATCTATGAACTCGGTAGTAATACCATTACTAAAGACCAGTGGATGTTTGACTTTAGTTTTCCAAAACAGAAGGGAGATCCAAATCCTCATCTGTGGGTGAATACCAAGTATGCTGAAGTCTATGCCAAACTGGCTGCACAGCAATTAACAAAATTAGACCCATCTGGCAAAGATTACTATGCCACAAATCTGAAAAATTATGAGCAGCGCCTTGAAGCGTTAGATAAGGTAACCAGAGAAGTGGTGGCAAGTATTCCTCCTAAAAACCGCAAGCTGTTGACGTATCACGACTCTTGGGCTTATTGGTCTAGAGAGTATGGCTTTCAAGTCATTGGTGCTATCCAACCCTCGGATTTTAAAGAGCCTTCTGCAAAAGATGTGAGTAAGCTAGTTGATCAGATCCGTCAAGTTGGTGTCCCAGCGATTTTTGGTTCGGAAGTCTATCCCAGTAAGGTGGAGGAACAAATTGCTCGTGAAGCGAAAGTCAAAACAGCTAACACGGCCGATGATGAATTACCAGGTAAAGGCTCAGCCAATGCGATGGAAGACACAAATCCTCAACACACCTACATTGGCATGATGGCTAACAATCTGCGAATCATTGCTAATGGTTTGGAAGGTAACTCAAAACTAGTTGATAGCCTTGACACTAGCAATGTGGTAGGACCAACAGCCACTGCCTCAGCTAAAACGACGAGTAAATAGCATCATTCAACCCAATGAACCCAATACTAGAAGTTAAAAACTTGAGCTGTGGTTATCAGACTCAGCCAGTGTTTACTCGAGTCAATTTGACTCTGTACCCAGGTCAGATGTCTGGCTTGGTGGGACCATCAGGAAGCGGTAAAAGTACTTTAATTAAAGTAATTCTGGGGCTAGTGGAGTTCTGGACAGGAGAAATTTGGTTTCGAGGGAAGCAATTAAAGCCTGGCTCTGCTCCACCCAGAGTGGGTTACGTACCACAAGTAGAAACAGTAGATTGGAATTTCCCAGTCACAGCAATGGAAGTGGTGATGATGGGGCGATATAAACAATACAAGACTTGGTGGCCTTGGCCTTCCAAACAAGATCGCCTAGCTGCTGTTGACCTCTTGTCCCGCGTTGGAATAGAGCATGTTGCCCATCAACCTATTGGTGATTTATCTGGTGGGCAACAACAAAGGGTTTTTCTCGCTCGTGCTTTGGTAGGAGAGCCGGAAATTGTTCTTTTAGATGAACCCACAAGCGGTTCAGACTTGCACGTGCAGCACGAACTCTTGCACCTGTTAGCTGATTTGAACCAGCAAGGCTTGACAATTTTGCTCTCAACTCACGACCTCAATTCGGTAGCTACGCATCTACCTTGGGTTATATGTTTTAACCACGGTTTGATTTGCCAAGGTCAACCAATTGATGTCTTTACTTCTACTAATCTTGAGAAGACTTTTGGTGGAGAAATGGTGGTTTTTCAACAACAAGAGCGGATTTTAATTGCCAGTGGCAGTACTTCTCTACGTCATCAAATGCAAAACAACTTACCTCAAGTTTTGCGCCAATCGAATTCTAAATTTGTTTAGCCTTCCTACTATCTATCTACAATATGGATTTTCTCCTTGCACCCTTTCGCTATGACTTTTTTAGCCGTGCCATCTTAGTTGGAATGATGGCGGGTCTATTGTGCGGTGTTATGGGTGTTTATATTACGACTCGTCGTATGAGCTACATTGCTCACGGTCTATCGCACGCGATTCTGGGGGGAGCCGTGCTGAGCTATGTATTGGGCTTAAATTTTTACATTGGCTCCGGAATTTGGGGTTTTGCAGCTGCCCTGTTGATTCAGTACCTGACTGGGCGCAAAGTTTACTCAGATGCATCTATTGGGATTGTGACGACAGCTAGTTTTGCCTTAGGAGTCGCCATAATTAGCACATATCGAAAGTTCAGCCAAAACTTTGAGGCTGCTCTGTTTGGCAATGTGTTGGGCGTTTCTCCTAATGATTTGTGGGTTGTTACAGGGGTAACCATTGTCCTGCTCACCCTGGTTTTCCTCTTTTATCGACCTTTACTCTTCTGGTGTTTTGACCGCGAGGTGGCTCAGGTTCATGGTGTGCCTGTCTTGGCAATGGATACTCTGTTTGCTTTGATGTTAGCGACTTTACTGGTCGCAACTCTTAATGTCTTAGGGGTGACACTGATTATTTCGGCTGTGGTGATTCCTGCTTCTATCGCGCGGCTGTTGAGTAACCATTTTGGGTATATGATGGTTATTTCTGGGGTATTAGGAGCAGTGATTTCATTTGTTGGTATCTATCTGAGCTACTACTTTGATATTGCCTCTGGTGCTAGTGTAGTACTGCTTTCGACCCTAGTATTTGGCTGTGTTTTGCTCTGGACTCGCATTCAAAGCAGACAGAAACGTCATCTGCCTTCTCTCAATTGAAATTGGTCTTTGTGTATTAAGTGTCAACTTGCATCCACTGCAAAGATCCATAGAAATTTATAACCTTTGAATACACTGTATCTTGCACTTCTGGATGATGTAAAGGATTTTTCACTTGTGCGACTCTTACACAAGTAGGGCTCATAAAAAAATTGTCAAGAAAGATGGGGAACAACAATGCCAGATGAAGCAACAAGAAAGAACATTCCAGAAATCGATCCAACGGAGATTGAAGACCAAAGAACTGCGATCGCTGATGCACACCGCTCATTTCTTGAGAAGGTTATGGTCAAAGCTGGATTTGCAGATCTGTACGACGCTCGAGACTTTACCGAAGTTGTGTTTCGCGTCATGCGTGACTTAATGACAACAGAAGCTGCTGATCACGTTGAGGCAGAGCTACATCGCGAAGCTGTTCCAACTAAGGAGAAAGCCCTACAAATGGAAATCTCTGAACTCTGGAAAGACACCAATCCAATTGTGGGCTTCTTAAGCCGGGTTCGTCCACCTTGGCAAGGTCCAGGCATTTTCAAAATTGATTCTGATCGCTTTCTGTTTCGGGTTGCTAATGAAGGCGGATTACCGCGAACTGTTGAGCGAGAACGAGCGGTTAAAGCAGTGTTTGCTGCAACCAAAGATGAACTTTCCTCAGAACGGATTCAAGAGGTTGCAAGCTGGCTACCTGACCATGTGCGCGAACTATGGGAACAGGCTTGATGATTGCTCCTTCAGGACTTGGGGTGAAAGTATAATCCAAGCCACACAATGACACTCAGATGTGTTTTGGGAGTTGGCAATTGCAGACTCTTGATATTACCCCTGCTTGGAAACACCAAGCTTCTAAGCTGTGGCTCCGTGGGTTTTCTGGCCCACGGAGTGTTCAGAAGGCTTAGCCCCTTCATATGGTACGTGAGAGAGCAGTTATTTTGGTCAGCTTATCTTTGGATAGTCCCTCCAATTCATTGATATCTAACCAACCTTCTTTAATTAACCTAGCAAAAACAAAGATGAGAGCTGAATAGGTGTAGTCATACTTACCATCTATGTCATGTCTCCTTGCACTTAGGAAATCGTGTAAGCTCCACATATCCTTGATCTGTGCGATCGTACTTGCTTTTGAGCGAACTTCCTTGATCAAGGCATCAATTTCTCGTTCATAGGCTCTCTCAAAAGCTTTGTGAGCTACCGTCTTCTCTGTCTCAGACCATTCAGTATTAGTCACTTGCATTATCAAATCAGAATATCTATATCTAAATTTTGTGTATTTTGTGATGAGATTTTGCCATTGACTCAGCAAAAGTGGAGCGCCCTTCACGACAGAGCGCTCACACAATCATTCAGTGTTGACTCGCATCCTCTAATGACTCTAGCGAGCTAGGTTTAAAAGTTCCTTGGGAGAGGCCAATAAATCAATAGCCACAAAGAAAATCTTGCCCTCAGAATTGAGTAAGAATCTCCAAGCGATATTCATCCCCACACTGGCAC
>Ga0070738_10003027_pt1 | contig 23395 bp, 20 predicted proteins | sample Coa_R2_2_FD_66446 | JGI IMG/M metagenome (GOLD analysis project Ga0070738, IMG submission 66446) | Surface soil microbial communities from Centralia Pennsylvania, which are recovering from an underground coalmine fire - Coalmine... | ecosystem: Environmental > Terrestrial > Soil > Unclassified ... | reverse complement strand
GATCCGTTTGGTTTAATCGAGTACACTTGTACCGTAAGTTTTGCCAAAGCCTTGACGGCGAAGCCCGGCACGACTTACTGGTTCAACGAACAACCGCAGTGTACAAACACCGGAGACGCTAACTGCTCAAGCCAGGAGTATTTTTTCGATAATACGACGCAGCAGACGAACGGCGTGAATGCAAACGCGCAACCGCCTTATCAAATGTATGCATATTCGGCTTATTTTGGTTTTAACTGGGAAAATCTGTGCGGTTCAGGGCAACTTCCAGGGTGCAAGTGGGGTTCCTGGGGGCTTCTAAAGTAGCTAGTCTTATACAAAGTAGCGGGCCGCAGCCCCAGCTGCGGCATTCTTGTCTGTGTATTGAATTTGGTTTCGAGGGGCGCTATTCGCCTATGATAGGCTCGATTTAAGGGTTTCTACCGGGAGGATTTGTCCCAACATGCTTCGTTTGAGCTTGATTTGTCTATGGTTAGGTTTAAGTGCTTGGGGGCAGGTAAGTGGTGCAGCCCCGGCTAGTCCGGCGCAGCAGCAGGACAACAAAAAGGCGGATGCCACCCCTGCTCTAGGGGAATTTCCCGCCGATAAGGTTCCGCAAGACGCCATCATAGTAACCATCACGGGGCTCTGTGATCATCCGCTGCCGGCGAAGGCCGATCCATCGGAGTGCAAAACAACTTTCACACGCGCTGAGTTCGAAAAAGTTGTAGATTTGCTCTCGCCGCACGCTCCACAGGCGGGGCGCAGGATGCTGGCAAACAGCTATGCGCAAACTTTGGTGAGGGCCCAACGAGCCCTCGATATGGGATTGGATAAGCGCCCGGATTTTGCCGACCGAATGGAGGTGAACCGGCTTCTGATCAGTCACGAGACGCTGGACGAAGTCCAGGCCAAAGAAGAATGGGACAAAGTTACTGACAAGCAAATTGAGGATTATTATCGCCAGAATCCAGCGGAATTCGTGCAGGTGGATGCGGAGCGGCTGTTTGTTCCCTGGTTTGAGCCTGATGAGAACAAGCAGTTACCTGAGGCAGAAAAGCTAAAAGCCGATTTAGAGTGGCAACGGAAATTAAGAGAAGAAGCGGACAAGTTGCACGCGCGCGCAGTGGCGGGGGAAGATCTATTGGCGCTGCAAAAAGAGGCCTACCAGTTCACAGGGGTTAGCCCGGATATTGATCGCACCAACATTACCCTGCCCAAAACCCGCCGGCTCATGTTAACCCCTGCTTTAATGCCGCTTATGGATTTGCAGCCCGGACAGATCTCGGCTGTATTGGTCGAAGACAATGGGTACTATATTTTCAAGGCGACCAGCAGAACGAACATGCCTTTTGATTATCACGTCACGAGAGAAGTGCACAACAAGTTCCAAACCGAAGGCCTGAAAAAAGACAAGGAAGAACTTCAGAAACTAGTCGATGCTTCCACCACCTACAACGACAACTATTTTGGCCCGCCGACAGTAAAGAGAGATGTTCAAGAATCGCCCGGCTACGATGTAATGCCGGTACAGAAATAAAGAACGGCGTTTCGCCCCATCACTTGCCGAAATAAACTTCATCGAGCTTAGTGGTGGCGGACTTGCCGATGGCATCCATCTGTGCATCTTTGCGCTGACCACCAAGTTTCATGCGAATCAAATCCCGTGCCTCGGAGAGAGGAATTGTGCGCTTCTCACCCATCCGATAGATCAGATATCCCCTTCTTTCGACAATGGGCTGTGAAACCTCCCCTTTCTTTAATTCCATCACGGAGACTTGGTTTGCCGGCAGATCCAATCCGCGGGTTTTCCCCATCTGCACGGGAGGCTGCTTGCCATCCACAAGTGCCAGAGCGAACGCTTCCGATTGCAGCTTTTCCATATCTTCGCCTGCGAGCGCGCGTGTGCGCAGCCGCTCAGCTTCGTCCTTCATGACCGCTTCGGAAGCTTCGTAGCGTTTTGTTTTTTCTTCGTCACTGAGCTTTTCCGCGGGTTCGGGGAACTGTTGAACGCCGGGAACCAAGATGCGAGTCAAATCGGCTTCAACAAAGAGGTCGGGGTTGTGGCTGTAATAATCGTCGATATCCTTGTCTGATACTTTGTACGCGTCTTCAGCGACTGCCACGCTGAGTTCCTGCGACAACGCCTGCGCTCGCGCGATTTTCATATGCAAATCGTATCGCGGACCCTGATCTATGCCCATTTCGCGGGCCTTTTCGTCCGCAACCAGCGCTTCGGCATATTTTTGTGCGAAGTCACGGCGCGCACTGGCGGGGAGGTTCGGTTGTATCGTCTGCACCATGGATTCGAATTGAGCGCGGGTAATCACGGTTTTACAATTTGGCCCCGGTTTTTGTCCTGAGGGATGGTCGCATACGCCCTGGATGGTGATGACCGGCGTATCGGGAGCTACATCTGCGGGAGGTTTAGCCGCTGATTGCGCTGATTGGCTGAACGCCGAGCTGCCGAGCAATAAGATGACTGGTATCAGTTTGGCCATATTTTTAGGTTTTTTAGGACAGCATTAAAGGCAAGTGCAACTGAATTTTAACACGCTGAATTTCGCTGAACAGCCTCTGAATCAGGCCAGACGCAGGAGATCAATGGCGACCCGATCGGTTGCATGACGGGCCGTTTCTCCCTCGACAAGGTAGTCACCAAGTATTGGCTCGACCCCAAGAGCCTTGACAGCATCCAGATCGGCGACGATTTCAGTCGCGCCTTCCCGCGAGTACCTTACTTTCAGTTCGTTTGTAACTGGTTTTTTGTTTATCAGCGCATAATCAAAAATTTGTGCCTGTGCGTGATCGTTTAATGCGCGAATATGGTCTGCGGCTGTTCTTCCCAAACTCTCGTTGGCTTGCGTCATCAGATTGCATATATAGACTTTGCGAGCAGGGGATTGAACAATTGCTTGCGCGATGCCGCGCACCAAAAGATTGGGAATGAGGCTGGTAAATAGTGAGCCTGGGCCGATCGTAATCAAGTCTGCGCGAGCAATCGCTTCGAGTGTTTCTTTTAGAGGTTCAACATTCGGGGGAATGAGAGAGAGTTTGCGGATTCGGCCTTTGCTTGCCGTGATATTGGTCTCGCCTCGCACAGTGGTCCCATCTTCCATGTGCGCCTCCAATTCGACGTTTGAAGCAGTCGCAGGGTAGATGCGCCCACGCGTCGCCAGAATTTCTGACGACAGGCGCACTGCTTCGCTGAAATCACTGGTGATGGATGTGAGCGCGGCTAAAAAAAGATTGCCAAAGCTGTGACCTTCAAGGCCGGAGCCTTTTTCAAAACGATGCTGAAAAACACGGGAGAGTAAGGCGTCATCTTCCGACAAGGCGACAATGCAGTTGCGAATGTCGCCGGGAGGCAGCATATTGAAATCTTTGCGTAGTCGTCCGCTGGAGCCGCCATCGTCACTGACCGTAACGACGGCACATAGTTCGCTGATGCGGGGTTCCTGAGAATGCCTCGAAGTGGGACGCTCAACTACTGGCGCGACGTAATGTTTCAGTCCTTTGAGCAGCGTGGACAGGCCGGTGCCGCCGCCAATGGCGACAACTCGAAGGCCCGCATTTTTAGGCATGTCGAAGCCTAGCTGTCCAAATCGCCGGCTTCGTTGAAATCAGCGCCGGGATCTGGATAGAGAAGCTCAGTGAAACGCGGATCTTCCGCAAGATTCTGAAAATCAGAATCATTGCGCGCCTGGAAGCGGAGCGCACGGTTCATGCCGATGGCCTCTTGCAAATGCCGAAGAGAATCTTCCACCCGCCCGGTCAGGCAATCCAGGGCCGCCAATCCGTAGGCAACATAATCGGCGTTAGGAGCCTGCTTGGTCAGTTTGTCAAGGTGTTCGCGTGCGCCGACATAGTCTCCCAAATTCATGAGGGAGACAGCGTAGTCATAGTGCTCTTCGACACTTTTAAACTGTGTGACGGTACGCTCTGCCTGCTGATTGCAGGCATTCAAATGCACGGAGGCCCGGTCGGCGAGTTCACGGCTGGGGCCGACAATGACTTTCTGCAAAAAGCCCTTGGCCTTGTCGAATTTATGTTCTTGCATGGCGCGTAGGCCCGCTTCATAAGCCTGCACTGCCTGTGTGTAACGTGGATCTTCTACAGCTGCCTTCTTCGGAATGGTCTTTTGTGCCATTTGTAGAACTCTTCCTGTGTTCTTCGTAAGATCTCCTTAATGGAACCGCGAAATTGGGTTAGTTGATGGAAGCAGCGCTTTGCAGATCAATTTGCTTCCAATCACCCTTGATGATCCCTTGACGAATTTGTGCCGCAGTTTTGCCTTTTTTGTGCTCAGTATAGGTGTAATACAGTTCTTTCAGGCAAGTCGAGCACTGCGCTCCGTGCGTTCCTTCAAAACAGCTGTGTAAACTATTGTGCCCCATGCCCCTATCGCAATAGCAATAGCAGGGCTGCTGATGTATCACTGCGGGAATCTTTGCCGCAAGCTCATAGGCGTGAGTCTGAAAAGGGTATTGCGCGTTATCCCCCCAAAGATCTTCTTTGCCGAGTATTCGGGGCAGTTTGGCGTCTTTCGCCGGAGCGGAGGAATTAAAGTCCGGCACACGCGGTTCATCCTCGGTACTAGCCCAAGGTGCAGATGCGGCGACGGTGATGGCCGTCAGTAGGGCAAGCTTTAGCCAATGTTTGCGCATACAGTATTGTAACCCGAACTGGTGCGCTCTCTCTAGTTGAGTGAATGAGGCGACAGCCTACCATTCCGAGAACGCGGCGCGCACTCGCGCCAAAGATTTTTGGCACACTTTTGCTTCACACATCCGCGGAACATCTGGTTTTGAGGATTTAATTTTCCAGTAAGCAGGCTCTTGTGCGAGTAATTCACCTCGCAGTATAGAATCACATTGATATGTCAGAGCTAATCAAGCCGGAGCCCGTTTCAACGCCATCAAGCCGCCCGGCTTTGCTGACCGTCTGGCTCCGGGATCTTGTAATTTCACTGGCCATTTCCTGCTTCATCATCGTTTTTCTCTACCAGCCCGTGAAGGTCGAAGGCACGAGCATGATGCCGTCACTCGACGACCAGGAACGTATTTTCGTCAATAAATTTGTCTATCGCATCGAGCCGATCGAGCGCGGCGACATTGTCGTATTCCGCTACCCGCGGGACATCTCCAAAAGCTTTATCAAGCGGGTGATCGCAGTTGGCGGAGATAGAGTGCGCATCGCGGCGGGGCAGGTGTATGTGAACGGCAGGGCTCTTGAGGAAGACTATGTGCCCCGCGAATATGCAGATTTGCGCTCGTATCAAGAAATTGTCGTGCCTCCAAACAGCTATTACGTGCTCGGCGACCACCGCAGCCTTTCGAACGACAGCCGGGATTTTGGCTCGGTCAATGTGGGGTTTATCTACGGAAAGGCTGTTTTTGGCTATTGGCCGGTGGATAAATTGGGCCGGTTACACTAGCGCACAGCCTCGAGTAGAGAAAATCTTCTTACAAGCGTAAGTAAGTATTGGCCGCAGACGACATCCCTGTTAAAATCTATAAAATCCACTCCCCGGAGTCACAATGCAAGCAATCCTTGCGCTGGAAGACGGCAAAATCTTCCGAGGCAAAGGCTACGGAGCTAAGGGCGAATGTCAAGGGGAAGTAGTTTTTAATACTTCCATCACCGGCTATCAGGAAATCTTTACTGATCCTTCCTATACCGGGCAAATCGTAGTTCTCACCACCCCCGAAATTGGAAACTACGGCACCACCCCTGAAGATAACGAGTCGAATCGCCCCTATATCGAAGGCCTCATCGTGCGCGAATTTTCGCGTGTAAGCTCCAACTGGCGGTCGCAGGAAGTGGCCGAAGAATTCCTTGGGAAGTTCAATATCCCTGTCCTCGCCGATATTGATACGCGGGCCCTTGTGCGCCACCTGCGCGACAACGGAGTGATGCGCGGCGTGATCTCAACGCTGGAATCGAATACTGAGAAGCTGATTGCCAAAGCTCGATCGTTCCCCAAGATGGATGGAATGGACCTGGCGAAGGTGGTCAGTACCAAGCACACCTACGTTTGGGAAACCGGCGAGCGCTCACATCTTCCGGATGAAATCGTCGGCGTAAAAGACGAACCCGCGCGCTTTCACGTCGTGGCTTACGACTTCGGCATCAAGCACAACATCATGCGCAAGCTGCGGGCCGAAGGCTGCAAAGTCACAGTCGTTCCCGCGCAGACGAAGGCGGAAGACGTCATCGCGCTCAAGCCGCATGGAGTTTTCTTGTCGAACGGCCCCGGCGACCCTGAGCCATGTACTTACGCAGTGGACAACATTCGCCGCCTTATGGGCCGGATGCCAATTTTCGGAATTTGTTTAGGCCATCAACTCACGGGCCTCGCGCTAGGCGGAAAAACTTACAAGCTGAAGTTTGGCCATCACGGTGGAAATCATCCGGTGAAACAGATGAACACCGGCAAAATCGAAATCACGGCGCACAATCACAACTTTGCTGTCGACCCGGATTCGCTGCCACAAAGTGAAGTTGAACTTACACACATCAATTTGAACGACAACACGCTCGAAGGCCTGCGGCACAAGAATTTGCCGCTGTTCAGCGTGCAGTATCATCCGGAAGCTGCACCCGGCCCGCACGACTCGCATTATCTCTTCAAGGATTTTGTGAAGATGATGGAGGAGTGGAAGGGGTAACCCAAGAAAATTTATAAATGCCCAAACGAACTGACATACAAAAGATTCTGATTATCGGCTCTGGCCCCATCATCATCGGCCAGTCGGCGGAGTTCGACTACTCCGGCACACAAGCCTGCAAGGCGCTCAAACAAGAAGGTTATGAAGTCATTCTGGCGAACTCGAACCCCGCCACGATCATGACCGATCCTGAGAGCGCCGACCGCACATACATCGAACCGCTCACGCCGGACTACCTGGAAGAAATTATTCGCATCGAGCGCGAGATGTCGCCGAGCGCTGGCTTTGCAGTTCTTCCCACGGTCGGCGGGCAGACTGCGTTGAACCTGGCGATCGACCTTGCTGACTCAGGAATTCTTGAACGCTACAACGTGCAGTTGATTGGCGCACAGATTAGCGCGATTAAGAAAGCCGAAGACCGCCTCTTCTTTAAAGACGCCATGCAGAAGATCGGCCTTGACGTTCCCAAGTCTGCGCTGGTGGGCAACCTGAAAGACGGCTTGGAGTTTGCGGGCAAAATTGGATTTCCTGTCATCATTCGTCCGTCATTCACCCTCGGCGGTAGCGGCGGTGGTATCGCTTACAACCGGGAAGAGATGTCCGAAGTTCTTTCCCGCGGCCTCGATTTTTCGCCTGTTCATGAAGCTTTGATTGAAGAGTCGGTGCTCGGCTGGAAAGAGTACGAACTGGAGGTGATGCGCGACACGAAAGACAATGTCATCATTATCTGCTCGATTGAAAATTTTGATCCGATGGGCGTACATACTGGTGACTCCATTACCGTCGCCCCCGCTCAGACGTTGACCGACCGCGAATATCAGATGATGCGCGATGCTTCGTTGGCCATCATTCGCGAGATCGGCGTCGAAACCGGCGGTTCGAATATTCAGTTCGGCATCGATCCCGTCAATGGCCGCATGGTCGTGATTGAGATGAATCCGCGTGTCTCAAGGTCGTCGGCGCTCGCTTCGAAAGCAACGGGATTCCCCATCGCAAAAATTGCGGCGAAGTTAGCAGTGGGCTATACGCTTGATGAAATCCGCAACGACATCACGAAGAAAACTCCGGCGTGCTTTGAGCCGACGCTCGATTACGTCGTCGTCAAGATTCCCAAGTGGCAATTCGAAAAGTTCCCTGGAGCTGACGAGAATCTCGGCCCGCAGATGAAGTCGGTCGGCGAAGTCATGGCCATCGGCCGTACGTTCAAAGAAGCGCTCCTCAAAGGCGTGCGTGCACTTGATACCGGAAAGAAAGTTGGTTCGGAAAAAATAGAACCGAAGATTCTTACCCAGAGATTAGTCACACCCCATCCTGAGCGGCTTTCATATATTCGCTACGCGTTGCGCCAGGGCCACACCGTCAAGCAAATCGCGAAGATGACTTCGATGGATCCGTGGTTTCTCTACCAGCTCAAAGAAGTTAACGATATGGGGCTCGAGCTGGAGAAGCATCCCATGAACTCGATTCCTACGGAAGTTTTACGCGATGCTAAGCGCATGGGAATTTCCGACGGCCGTCTTGCTGGCGCATGGCGTCTTGATGGCAAAGGAGCCCACGAGCAGGTTCGTCACCTGCGCAAGAAGCACGGCGTAACGCCTGTATATAAGCGTGTGGATACATGTTCGGCAGAGTTTGAAAGCTACACGCCGTATCTTTACTCGACCTACGAAGACGAAGACGAAGCAACGCCGACTGACAAGAAAAAAGTGATCATTCTCGGCAGCGGGCCAAATCGCATTGGGCAGGGAATCGAATTCGATTACTGCTGCTGCCACGCTGCGTTTGCGCTGCGTGACGATGGCTACGAGACGATCATGATCAATTGCAATCCGGAAACCGTCTCGACTGACTACGACACCAGCGACCGGCTCTACTTCGAGCCTCTGACCTACGAAGACGTGATTGAAGTTTGCGAGCATGAAACTTCGGGCGGCGCGGATGTAGGTGTGATCGTCCAATTCGGCGGACAGACACCGCTGAATCTTTCTTTACCCCTAAAAGCCAGTGGGGTGAAAATTATTGGCACTTCTCCAGAATCGATCGACCTCGCCGAAGACCGCAAGCGCTTCAATAAACTGCTCGAAGATCTGCAAATTCCTCAGGCTCCCGGCGTGATGGTTGCTTCGGTAGAAGAAGCTGTCGCAGGGGCGCGAAAAGTTCACTATCCGGTTCTGGTGCGGCCTTCCTATGTCCTTGGTGGACGCGCCATGGTCATCGCCTACGACGAAGAGACCGTCGTGAAGTACATGAAAGAGGCACAGCAGTATTCCCAGGACCGCCCTATTCTGATTGACCACTTCCTCGAAGACGCAATTGAAGTGGACGTTGACGCGCTTTCCGACGGCGAAGACGTTGTGATTGGCGGCATTATGCAGCACATCGAAGAGGCTGGCATCCACTCCGGCGATTCTTCCTGCGTGCTGCCGACCGTCGATATCCCAAAGCATCTTCTCGATCGCATGCGCGAATACACATTCAAGCTCGCGCGTGCCTTGAATGTGATTGGACTGATGAATATTCAGTTTGCCATCCCCCGGGCCAGTGCGAGCGGCGGCGGAGACACAGTTTACGTCCTCGAGGTGAATCCACGGGCGTCGCGTACAGTGCCTTATGTTTCCAAAGCTACAGGCGTACCGATGGCGAAGATTGCCGCGCGGTTGATGACCGGTCGCAAGCTCCGCGAATTTTTGCCGGAAAACATCAAGAACAAAACTGATCTCGACACAGGCCGATTCTTCTACGTGAAGTCGCCCGTCTTTCCGTGGAATAAATTCCCCGGCGTGGACACTGTCCTCGGCCCGGAGATGAAATCCACCGGCGAAGTGATGGGCGTGGCCGAAACTTTTGGTGAAGCTTTCGCCAAAGCCCAAATTGCAGCGGGGCAGAAGCTTCCGACAAGCGGAACGGTTTTCATCAGCGTGACCGACCACGATAAGCCTCAAGTTGCATCGCTCGCGCGCAAATTCGTTAATATGGGATTCAAGCTGGTCGCAACCGCTGGAACTGCCGACGTCATTGAAAACGCTGGCATGGAAGTGGATCGCGTGTACAAAGTGAAAGAAGGCCGACCTAATGTCGTCGATCTGATTAAGGGCGGAGGCGTGCAACTTATCATCAACACGCCTACGGGGCTGGAACCCTGGTTCGACGAAAAAGCCATTCGCCGCGCGGCTGTCAATGCGCGTATTGCGTCCATCACAACGTTGTCCGCTGCGCGCGCCGCCGCAGAAGGTATAGCCGCGCTGCAAGTCGGCAAAGTCAACGTGAACGCGTTGCAAAAACTACACGCGGAACGCAACGCGCAGGTACGGCGGTAGTCCAGATGCTTCTCCAGGGCATTTTCCCTCCCATCACGACGCCGTTCTATCCCGATGGCAAGGTGTATTTCAAAAAGATTGAAGCCAACGTTGACCGCTATTCGAAGACGCCGGTAGCAGGCATGGTTGCGCTCGGCTCGACCGGCGAAGCCATCATGCTGTCGAGTGACGAGCAGCGGAATGTGCTGAAAACCGTGCGAACCGTGACTGCTCCCGAGAAAGTGCTGATTGCGGGAACCGGCGCGGAGTCGGCCGTTGAAACGCTAAATCTTACCGAATACGCCGCCGAATTAGGTTATGACGTTGCCCTCATTCGCACGCCGTTTTACTACAAAAAACAGATGCAACCCGCCAACATGCTGGCCTTTTACCGGACGGTGGCTGACCGCTCTCCACTGCCCGTTCTTATCTACAGCGTTCCTCCATTTACCGGATATGACATGCCCGTCGAATTGATCGTGGCGCTGGCAAACCACCCCAACATCATTGGGATTAAAGAATCGAGTGGCAACGTCGACAAAGTTCGTGAGATGGTCGAGAAGACCAAGCACATCAAGCGTAAGGCTACGGTGACAGAGACTTTTGCGTCGGTTACTCGGCGAATGTTGCAGGATGCTGAGAAGAGGGATGCAGGTGGGGAATTGGTGACGATCGGTGGTGCATCTGCCCCCTCTTCTACAGCCGTGAGCGTCGTTGGCAAATTAAAGACGCGGCAAAAAGAAGTCGGATTCCAGGTGTTCGTAGGATCAGCGCAGATGCTCGAGCCTTCTCTTGAAGCGGGAGCTACCGGAGCGGTGCTGGCTTTCGCCGATCCTGCGCCGACGGCCTGCTACGAGATTTATGCCGCTTGGAAAGAAGGCGATCACGAATTGGCGAAATTAAAGCAGCAGCGCATCGCCAAAGCTGCGCAACGAATCGTCGGCGAATTGGGTATTCCGGCCTTGAAATATGCCATGGATTTGAACGGATACTACGGCGGCCCCGCGCGTTTGCCCCTCTTACCCATCACGGCCGCCGTGAAAGCCGAAGTCGAAAGCCTGATGGCCGATATTCGCAATTAACATCTTCTTCACAACAAGGGATGAACGGCTTCGAGGGTCGTAAATATTCGAACGAACGTTCGAACGATTTGATAGCTTAATTCGTGCTAATATTAGAACGAACGTTCGAACTATTGTGGCCACTTATTCCATCCCGTCAGGCGACTCGATTTCGCAACATCACGACGCTGAAATAGCGCCACCCGAAACCCGCTTCGATCGCCGCCTCGCTCAAATTCTTAAACACGCGACCGAAGTCTTTTACCAGAAAGGTTACGACGGCGCGTCCATGCGCGACCTTTCGCGCGCCAGCGGCATTTCACTCGCCGGAATGTACCACTATTTTCACTCCAAAGAGCGTTTGCTCTACCTCTTGCAGAAAGACACGTTCACGACGGTCATCGAACGTTTGCAGCGCCGCCTCAAGACGATCAAGGATCCCGAATTGCGCATTCGCGCTTTCATCTTCAACCACCTCGGCTATTTCCTGGCCAACCGCAAGGCCATGACCGTGTTGTCGCATGAAGATGAAGCGCTCAACGACGATGAGTTTGTCGCCGAAATCGCCGCTCTTAAACGGGAGTATTACAAGATCTGTCTCGCCCTGCTTGACGACTACAAGCGGGCCAAACGACTACAATTTAATAGCCGGACCGCTGTTTTGAGTTTGTTTGGTATGGTCAATTGGGTTTACACCTGGCACAGCACGCGGCACGATCCTGGAGCGGTACGCTTGTCCCGCGAAATGGGCGATATGTTCCTGAACGGTATCAGCGGGCAGTGCAGGCAGCCGCGAAGGCAGAAGTCGATTTCAAACTGATTCGAATACGATTTGAACTCATAGCGAATTCCGACATACGAAAAGGAGTTTCAAAGATGGCAACCACGATGCAACCCGAAGCCGGAACCAAGACGCTGGTGAACTATCGCACTGACCGCGGCGTCGCCGTGATTGAAATGTTCGATCCTCCGGCTAATACCTATACCTACGAAATGAACCGCCAGCTGGATGAAGCCATCCTCAAGGCGCGCATGGACAATGACGTTTACGTGCTGCTGCTGACCGGAGCCGGCGACAAGTTTTTCTCCGCCGGGGCCAACATCAAAATGCTTTCGAGTGTGGACCCGACATTCAAGTACTACTTCTGTCTTCACGCCAACGAGATGCTCCTGCGGCTTGAGCACACGCCCAAGCTGGTCATCGCGGCCATCAATGGCCATTGTGTCGGCGGTGGGCTCGAAATCGCCATGGCTGCTGACATCCGCATCGCCCGTAAAGACGCGGGGAAAATTGGCTTGCCCGAAGTGAATCTCGGCGTGCTTCCCGGCACCGGCGGCACGCAGCGCCTGTCGCGCATAGTCGGGAAGAGTAAAGCCATTGAGCTGATGGTCGTCGGCAATACGTTCTCTTTCGAAGAAGCGAAAGAAATGGGCATTATCAACGATATTTTTGAGCGCGAGAACTTCATGGAAAACGTCATGGAATACGCACGCCAGTTCTGCCCGCCCAATAAAGCGGCGAAGGCCGTGGGACGCATCAAGCGCGCCGTGCAAACCGGTTGGGAGATCCCGATGGAATCCGCGCTTGCGGTAGAGCGGGAAAACCAGCAAATTCTTTTCCAGAGTGAAGATGCCAAAGAAGGCCTGGCAGCTTACGTGGACAAGCGGCCGGCGGAATTCAAAGCGAAGTGACAGCGTTTGCGCGGTGTGAGCGAAGCGGGAACCGCGCGCTGTCATCCCGAGCGCAGCGAGGGATCTGAATCGAGAGCAAGAGGAATTATTTATGCCGGGAAAAGTAGCAAAAATCGGGACATTTAGTGATTGGGTTGGCCTGTTCGACGATTGGCGCAAGGAAATTGGCGTGAATCACGACGACATCGCCAACTTTAAATTCGATACGCTCTTCGGCGCAATCGACACCAACGAGATCGAGTTTGGCCATTACAAGGGCCGCCCCAAATGGGAGAACCTGCGCCAGATGCCGACGCAGCAAATGCGCGACGCTCTGATGAACATGATCGTTTATCAGGGCGACACCGAATTTGCCAGCTGCGAGCAACAGCGCAACCTCTTCATGATGGCCCCGACGGATTACGACCGCAGAGCGCTTACCCGCGTCATGATTGAGGAAATGCGCCACGGCTGGCAGATGTGCGCCTTGTTGGTTGAGCACTTTGGCTACTCCGGCAAAGTGGAAGCGCAGAAGATGCTCGAACGCAGGGCGTTCGAGAACAAACGCTTGCTGGGCGCGTTCAACGTCGACGTTGATAACTGGATGGACTTCTTCACCTACACCGACTTCGTTGATCGCGACGGCAAATTCCAGTTGCAGATGCTCAAGTACTCGGCGTTTGCGCCACTGGGCCGTTCGATGTCCTACATGCTGCGTGAAGAAGCATTTCACATGGGCACCGGTAATGACGGCTTGCGGCGAATTGTGCAGGCCGGAGTGATTCCGGCGTGGCTGATTCAGAAATATCTCAACAAGTGGATTTCAAGTTCTTACGATCTCTTCGGAACCGACCATTCTTCATCGGCGCACTGGGCCTACGTTTGGGGCATTAAGGGACGCTATGACGAGCCCAAGAACGACACCGAGGCTTCGCTCGATGATTTGAACGACTACAATCGCCAGCTTTATCGCGACGAAGTCGCTGGATTGGTAGCACGGTTGAATTCAGTGTTACGAGAAGGCGAACCAAAACTGTATGCGCCGGACATCAAATTTAACCGCAACATCGGAAAGTGGGCCGGGCAGAAGTTCCATGCGCAGACTGGCGAACCCCTCGATGACAAAGCGTACGAAGAGCATTTGAAAGACTACATGCCCAGCGATTCCGACAAAAAGCTGCTGCTCGACATCATCAACACCGAGAAGAAGTGGATTGCACCGAAAGAGGGCGCACGCGATCCACTTTCCAGCATCGGTGAAGTGAGAAAATCGGCCATTAATATCTAGGTCGAGCCGAAAAGCACATTCCTCACCGCTAAAACGGATTCGGAATGACAATGCTTTGGGGGAACGATTTGACTCAATCCGCAGCGGGCCCATTCTCGCGCATCCACTTCGATCTTCAGGCGAATTCTGCGCGCATTCGCCTGAACCACTCGCCCTTAAATGTCATTGACGTTCTCATGATGCAGGAGCTGCGGCGGGCGCTCGCCGTGACAGGCGACACAAGTGTTCCCATCATTGTTTTTGAAGGCTCACCCTCGGCATTTTCCGCTGGCGTGGACGTCGCCGCGCATGCGCCCGACACCGTCGACGAGATGCTGACGTTGTTCCACGCAATCATCAACTCGATCGTTGAGAGCCACAAAGTCACGGTCGCGGCAGTGCGCGGCCACTGCCTCGGCGGCGGCGCGGAACTGGCGATGGTCTGCGACATGGTCATCACGTCGGAAACGGCCACTTGGGGATTTCCTGAGATTAAGCTCGCCTGCTATCCACCGGTCGCGGTCACTGCTCTGTCGGGGGTGGTCGGACAAAAGCAAGCTGCGGATTTAATTCTGACAGGTCGCAGTATTGATGGGAAAAAAGCGGTTGATATCGGATTGGCGACGCAGGCCGTGCCTGACGGTCAAGTTGAGAGCGCTCTTCAAGAAAAGGTCAATCTGCTATCGAATCTTAGCCCGGCCGCGCTTTCGCTGACCAAGCAGGCCATGTATCACTGGAACGCGGCGCACTTTGATAAAGGATTGGCACGCGCGGGAAAAATATATCTGGAAGAGTTGATGAAAACACATGACGCGAAGGAGGGCATCAGCGCGTTTTTGGAGAAGCGGCAGCCAAAGTGGGGAAGCGAGTAGATGGATTACGAAATTGATGCCACGTTGGTCAAGAATCTTTCTTTCGGCAGCTTCACCCTTCTCGATGTCCGCGAACCCTGGGAGTTTCAGACTGCGCAAATAGAAGGTTCAAAGCATATCCCTATGGGAGATATTCCCAGCCGTGCCCATCAGGAACTCGATCCCGATGAGCACATCGTCGTCATCTGCCATCACGGCGTGCGTTCATTAAGCGTGACCAACTGGCTGCGCCAGCAGGGATTCGACAAAGCTCAATCCATGCGCGGTGGAATTGATGCGTGGTCGCGACAGATTGACCCAAAAGTCCCGCTATACTGACAGCGTGATTACCGACTGCCACGTTCATATCCAGCCGATGGAGATGGTCAAGCCGGCCGCGCTTGAAATGATGAAGGCGCGCCGCCCGAATTACGACCTGATCGCAGAGTATTGCCGCTCGCCCAAGCTTTTCCTTAAGCATCTCGACGCTTCAGGCGTGGACCGGGCGGTGCTCATCAACTACGTGGCACCCGAAATCATGGGATTTACCCCGGCGGTAAACCAATTCATCGCAGACTATTGCAAAGAAGATCCCAAGCGCCTATTGTCATGCGGCAGCCTGCATCCCAAGCACACGACCAATGTAATTGCGGATGTCGAGCAGCTCTTACGCCTTGGCATTCGCATGGTCAAGATCCATCCGCCGCACCAGCTTCTTTATCCCAACGATTATTTGAAAGGGGTAAAGGAACTGGAAATCATCTATCGCGCGGCGGAAGCGAATGGCATTCCCGTGATGTTTCACACCGGAACGTCAATTTTTCCAGGGGCCCGAAATAAATACGGGGATCCCATGTATCTTGACGACGTCGCTGTCGATTTTCCCAAGCTGAAAATTCTTATGGCCCACGGCGGTCGCCCGCTATGGATGGACACTGCGTTCTTCTTGCTCCGGCGGCATCACAATGTCTATTTGGATATCAGCGGCATCCCGCCCAGAAGTTTGCTCAAGTATTTTCCGCGCATAGGCGAGATTGCGCATAAAACATTATTTGGTACGGATTGGCCGGGGCCGGGTGTTCCCGACATCAAGAAAAATCTGGATGATTTTCGAGATTTAGATCTGGGTGAAACAATCGAGCAACAGATTTTAAGCCACACTGCGCTCAGCATTTGGCTGGCATGAACGTCAGCGTTCGTTGAGGAGATGCCCCATCTTTTCTTTTTTGGTTTTGAGATATTCTTCCGCATGTAGAGTAGGCGCCACTTCGCAAGGCACACGCTCAACAACTTTCACGCCACCATGCTCTAGCGCAGCAACTTTGTCAGGGTTGTTCGACAACAATTTTACTTCAGATACGCCGAGACTCTTTAGAATCCCAGCAGGCATGGCAAATCCTCGCTCATCGGCTTTGAAGCCTAAACGCTCATTGGCTTCTACCGTGTCCAAGCCCTCATCCTGCAAGGCGTAGGCTTGCAATTTCGCCATCAAGCCGATGCCGCGGCCTTCCTGCTGTTCATAGATTAAGATTCCCGCCCCGGCTTCCCCGATCATGGCCAGTGCCATTTCAAGCTGCTCGCGGCAGTCGCATCTCAGCGATCCAAACACATCGCCGGTTAGGCATTGTGAGTGTATTCGCACCAAAGGAGGTGCACTGTGGATGTCACCCATTACCAAAGCCACCGCTTCCTCGGTACGCAGGTCACCATTTTGGCCGAAAGTGCCACGAAATCCAAGAATGCGAAAATGTCCCCAACGTGTGGGGAAATCGGCAGAAGCGACTTGTTTTATGGAAGACTTGGCCACAGGTCTATTATATGGGCATTGCACATGCCTTCGTACTTCTGGCCTGTTTGAGGAGCAGTGGTACGCTCCGGCTATGCCCTTACGTGTCGTAACTCCACCCCAGTAACCAGCTCGTAATCTGGTGTCTTTTCAGCATTTAGGAGAAACTGTTTGCACGAAGAATTGCTATGGGGCTGAAGCAAAAAATCATGACTGCGGCCTTCGTGCTAGTGGGCCTGCACGCCCTTTCGCTGGGAACTCTCGGCGAAAATCGGTGGGGAGCCTTTTGCTCTGATTTTGTCCAATTGGTTCTAGGCGTCATGCTCGTAGCTTTGTGCTTACGCGCCTATCGTAAGTCCCTTAACTTGCCTCGCAATTTCTGGCTACTGACCACGGTAGCGTTTTCTATATGGGTTATTGCGCAGACAGCAGGAACCTACGCCGATCTATTTGTAGTCCCTACGCTTATCCACTGGGCGATCAATTTATTGTTCTGCTTCTGGTCGGTGCCCCTCGCCATGGCTCTATTTTTGGATCCGGAGCATGAAGGAGGAGTCGATCTTTTAGTTATCCTCGATTTTTCGCAGAGCATCATTTTTTGCGTGGCGGCTTACTTCTTTTTCTTCTATATGCCGCGCAAGCTCGATCCGACCGCCGATCTTTCTTATTCCGTATGGGCGCCTTATTTCACTGGGTATGGAATTATCACCGGGGCATTTCTGCTGCGAGCGTTACTGACCCATTCCGTGGCGGTTCGGCGCTTGTTTGGTCCTATGGGGGGATTTTTGGCGGTTTCTGGCACCGTGGACTGCCTGTACTACTATGGCCCCGGACGCGGCCTCCAACCCGGAGCCTGGTTTGAAATTTTGTGGAGCGCGTTGCTCCTCATTCCCATCGCGCGCGCGGTCACATGGGAAATGCCGGAAGAGCCTGCTGTAACTTCCATCTCGGGACGTGGCATCGTTATCGCGCAAATTTTCCCGCTCTTATTTCCTCTGCTGATTTTGGGGATGTTCGTGCGAGTGGCGAAGCTTAACCTGCGGCTGGCGGCATGCATTGTGCTGATTTCGTTCTTATGCTCGAGCGCGCGGCTACTAGTGACGCATCTACGCTTACTCAAAGCGCAGGATGCTTTGCGGCGGGAGGCTTCTCACGATGGGCTTACCGGAATATGGAACCGGTCGGCAATTTTGTCCATCCTGCTGCGCGAGTTACAACGCGCGGCCCGCGACAACAGTTCGGTAGGTGTGATTCTGGCCGATGCCGACCACTTCAAGATGGTCAATGATTTGAACGGTCACGCATCCGGAGACCGCGCGCTTAAAACAATCGCTATGCAAATTACGGCGGCGATTCGCCCTTATGATTCGGCGGGAAGGTACGGTGGAGAAGAATTTCTCATTGTTGCCCCCGGTTGCAGTGCGCAGGAAACTTTTGAACTGGCAGAGCGCATCCGCACCTCTATTGGGAACTGCGCAGATATACCGCGCGCAGGCGAACGCAAAGTCACCTTGAGTCTTGGGATCATTGCGAGCAAACCATCTGATACTGCGGAAAACCTGCTTCAGGCTGCTGATAAGGCTTTGTATGAAGCTAAACGCTTAGGCCGGAATCGGGTTGAGCCGAGGGTTGAGATTTCAGCTGACACCGCGCAGGTAGCAGCCAAACAAGGTCTGAATTGATTTGCCCGTGTATGCGCGAGTAAAGGAACCACGCATGCAGGCTGGGCACAGGCTCGACGACCTCTAATCACCATGCGCCGTAGCGTTGTCCGCGAATACGGGCTGGCAAAAGCTTAATCAATGCCATTCCTGCTAAAAATCCTCCCACATGCGCCCAGACGGCGACCCCGCCGGTGGCGCTGGTATTGGCAATAGAAGTTGCCGTTCCGGTCAGAAATTGAATAACGAACCAATATCCTAGGACTAGCCATGCTGGAAGATGAAAAAAGAATATGGGCGGAAACCAAACGAGTACTCGCGCCCCGGCGTAAAGCAGGAAATAGGCTCCCATCACCCCGGCGATGGCGCCGCTTGCTCCAACCGTCGGAACGCGCGAATTGGGGTTGAGCGCAATGTGGGTTAAAAAAGCGACTACGCCGGTGATGAGATAAAAAAGCAGATAGGGGAAGTGGCCGAGATAATCTTCAATGTTGTCACCGAAAATCCACAGCGTCCACATATTGCCAATAATGTGCAGCCATGAACCATGTAGAAACATCGCAGTCAGAATGGGCACAAACGCGCCAGCCAGGTCGAGATGTGGCCCCGATAAGTCTTGTGTGAAACGATGGGGGATAACGCCGAATTGACGAATTAATGCGTCGAGTTGGCCGTTGGCCTGGGCCGTCAACTCAAATAGGAAAACCAGGACATTCAAAGCGATAATGAAGTAAGTTACGTAAGGCGTGCTCGATCGTGGGGTATCATCACGAATTGGAATCATACGAAGTTATAAAAAGCAGTCCGGGAATTGCGATCAAACGAATCGCGAAATCACCCACAATACAAAGTATCAAATAACCACTTCTCATGAATGGCGTTCTCATCATCGACAAGCCGGGCGGAATGACTTCGCACCATATTGTTCATCGGGTGCGTAAGATGCTCAGGGAAAAATCCGTCGGACATCTGGGCACTTTGGATCCCATGGCGACGGGAGTTTTGCCGTTGGTCGTAGGCAGTTTTACCCGCTTGGCGCAGTTTTATCTGAAATCAGAGAAAACGTACGAGGGAACCATTCGTTTTGGCTTTTCAACGGACACTTACGATGCGGAGGGCGAGCCTGCATCAGAAGTACAGAATGCGCATCTGTCGCTTCTTGCTATCCAAGAGCTGGCAAAGCAGTATGTTGGGGTGATCGAGCAAATTCCGCCGCCATTTTCGGCTAAGAAAATCAAAGGGGTTCCCGCGTATAAGCTCGCCCGCAAGCAACTGGAAGTCACTCTTAAACCTGCACGCGTGGAAATCACCGAATTCAAGATTCTTGAGTTAGAAAATGATTGCGCGAGTTTTACCGCCCACGTAGCCTCCGGAACGTATATTCGTTCTCTCGCTCATGATATGGGCCAAAAATTGGGATGTGGCGCACATTTGTCGGCGCTGCGCCGAACCAGAGTGCACGACTTCACCCTAGCCGAAGCACATTCACTGGATGCCCTACAGTTGGCGGCAAACAAGAATGAATGCGATTCGTTATTTGTGCATCCTCGTAAGTTCTTGCCCGAAATACCATCCGTGACTGCGACCGACGAAGCATTGGAGCATATTATTTGCGGACGCGCCGTGAATCTCCCTGATTTTTCGCAGGCTCGCCAGGTAAAAGTTTTTAGAGGCCAAAAAGAACTTGTTGCGATTGCAACCCGTATTGCCGGTACTTTGTTCCATCCCAAGATTGTGCTGAGCCAAACGCAGGCCATGAAGGTGTCCAACCATAGTTACAGTTGAAAATGCTGCTGTTCGCGGGCTTGTGAGCACCATTCGCTGCCCACCACTGCGCAGCCATAAGGCTTTTCGATATACTAAATGCGTATGCCAATCCTTAAGAACATCGCCGCCATCGCCAAAGGTATGAGCATCACCTTCATGGAGATGTTTCAGCCGACGGAGGTCGAAAACTACCCCGATGGCCCCGGCCCTTTGAAAGGCGCCAAGTTTCAGGAGCGTTTTCGTGGCGTACATGTGTTACAGCGCGACGAGAACGGTTTGGAAAAGTGCGTGGCCTGTTTCCTATGCGCCGCCAACTGTCCGTCGAATTGCATCTATATCGAAGCGGCTGAAAACACAGCCGAAAATCGGGTCAGCGGCGCGGAGCGCTACGCCAAGGTTTACAACATTGATTACAACCGCTGCATTTTCTGTGGATATTGCGTAGAAGCTTGTCCCACGGATGCGATCACCCATGGTCACGGATTCGAACTCGCGACATTCAACGCTAGCAATCTGGTTTACCGCAAAGAGCAGATGCTGGCCCCCATGCCAGCGCATATGGGAGCCAATGCGGTGTTCAATCAGGCTGAAGTCAATCAAGGCGCCCCAGCCGTTCCGGTGCAAGGAGTCTAAGTTCAACGTAGGAATTGAAATTGGCGCCGGTCCTGAGGTTACGGACCGGCGTTCGTGTATAGGCGACTCGTAAATAATGAAGGATTTCCTCCAACTCGCGAAAGAACGCGTCATAGTCTATGACGGCGCTATGGGGACGAATATCCAAAAACGTAATCCCACGCTTGACGATTATTGGAACAAGGAAAATTGCAGCGAAGTTCTTTCGCTAAGCAGGCCCGACATTATTCGCGACATTCACGCCGATTTCTTTCGAGTGGGATGCGACATCGTTGAGACCAATACTTTTGGCGGCACGCGCCTTGTGCTGCGTGAGTTTGATCTTGAAGACAGAGTCAAAGAGATCAACTTGGCATCGGTCAAGCTCGCGAAAGATGCGGCGCAGCAATTCTCTACAGCGAACCATCCCCGATTTGTGGCGGGCTCGATCGGGCCCACCACCAAGCTGCCATCGTTAGCGCACATCGGTTTCGATGAGATGGTTGCCTCCTACGAAGAACAGGCACTGGCCCTTATCGAAGGCGGAGTGGACGTGCTTCTCATTGAGACTGCGCAGGATTTATTGCAGGCGAAAATTGCCACCATTGGGGTGATTGAAGCCATGAAGCGGGCTGGCAAGCGTCTACCAGTGCAGGTTCAGGTGACATTGCAAGAGTCCGGAACCATGCTGCTCGGTACGGAAATTGGCGCAGCACTGACTGCGCTCGAACCCTTTGAAATTGATGCCATTGGCCTGAACTGCGCGACTGGGCCAGCGGAGATGAATGATGCCGTCCGCTACCTAGGCATTAATTCCACAAAACTGATTTCCGTTCTTCCCAATGCAGGCTTGCCGCAGAACGAGGGTGGCCATGCAGTTTATAAGCTGAAGCCCGAGGAACTCGCCCAATACCACAAGCGTTTCGTCGAGGAATACGGAGTGCGCATCGTGGGCGGGTGCTGTGGAACCACACCTGAGCATCTGAAAGCGGTTGTGGATGCGGTTTCTGGGGTTGAGCCCGCCAAACGTGATACGAAGTATCTCGCCGCAGCTTCGAGTGCATACACGATGGTGCCGCTCGATCTGGAACCCAAACCGCTCATCGTCGCTGAAGAGCTGAATACCACGACTCGCGTGGAGTACTTCCGGAACTTGGTTCGCGGTAAGAAGTACGACGACATTCTCACGCTGGCGAAGAAGTTGGTCGCTGAAGGTTCGCACATGCTGGACCTGTGCTGCGCCATCGTCGGCGAGGACGAAAAAGACTACATCACTTCGATATTGGAGAAGGTTGCCACTCGCGTCCCTGCGCCAATCCTTGTGGATTCGACTGAGGCCGATGTCGTCGAAGAAGCTCTGAAGCGCATCCCCGGCAAAGCCATTATCAATTCCATCAATCTCGAAGACGGAGAGAAGCGAACATCCAAAGTCCTGCCGATGGCAAAGCGCTATGGCGCAGCCGTTATTGCGCTGACCATTGACGAAGACGGCATGGCGCTGACCGCCGGCAAGAAAGTTGCGATCGCAAGACGCATCTACACGCTGGCCACGGAGAAGTACGGTCTGCATCCGGAAGACCTGATCTTTGACGCACTGACTTTGCCGATTTCGACGGGCCAGGAAGATTACCGCACAGCGGGAATTGAAACCCTGAATGCCGTGAAGCGCATTAAGCACGAACTGCCCGCGGTCAAAACGATTCTTGGCGTGAGCAACATCTCTTTCGGCCTGGATACGTATTCCAGGCGCGTTCTCAACTCGGTCTTCATGCATGAAGCTGTGGATAATGGCCTCGATATGGCTATTGTTAATTACAGCAAAATCTATCCGTTGTATAAGATTCCTCGTGAAGAAGTTGAATTAGCGCGGAAGCTTATTTATCGCGATGAATCGGCAGGCGATCCGTTGCAGATTTACATGCAGCATTTTGCTGGAACCAAGGGCAAAGCGCAGGCCCAGACAACGGCTCATGTGGAAACCCTGTCGGTGGATGACAAGTTAAAGTACGCCATTATTAATGGCGAAAAATCTGTCGGAAGCGGAGCGCAAAAGAAGTCACTGGAAGAGTTACTGGAAAGCGCATTGGCCGAATACACGCCGCTGGAATTAATTAACACGGTTTTGCTTGACGGCATGAGGACCGTTGGCGAATTATTTGGAGCACGCAAGATGCAGCTCCCGTCTGTGCTCGATTCAGCGGGCGTGATGAAAGCGGCCGTCGCCTATCTCGAACCGAAGATGGAAAAGAAAGCGGGTTCGCAGAAGGGAACTATCGTTCTCGCGACGGTCAAAGGCGATGTTCACGACATTGGAAAGAATTTGGTGGACATCATCCTCACCAACAATGGTTTCAAAGTCGTAAATCTGGGCATCAAGCAGGCAGGGGATGCGATCATAAAATCCGCTCTGGAGCACAAGGCCGACGCGATCGGTCTCAGCGGTCTGCTCGTGAAATCCACGCTCGAAATGAAGTACGTAATTCAGGATTTGCATCAGCAGAAGCTCACGTTTCCCGTGATCTGCGGTGGCGCGGCGCTCACGAGAAAGTACGTAGAAGATGATTTGCGGCGCGAGTATTCGAGTGGCGTGTTCTACGCCGACGATGCTTTTGCGGGCCTCCACCTCATGGAAGACCTGTCTTCCGAGAATGGCAAACGAGCCGAACGTATCGCCGAAGGCCGGAAGGTGAAGGAGTATGCCAAAGCCGTGGCTGTTGACGAAGAGACAGGGCCAGTATTCGTCGACCGCAGCCCAGTGGTCACGGATGCGCCC